>Ga0310912_10000026_pt1 | contig 55606 bp, 50 predicted proteins | sample GREbulkMGOX080_FD_203443 | JGI IMG/M metagenome (GOLD analysis project Ga0310912, IMG submission 203443) | Lab enrichment of tropical soil microbial communities from Luquillo Experimental Forest, Puerto Rico - GRE.bulkMG.OX080 | ecosystem: Environmental > Terrestrial > Soil > Tropical forest >...
ATGAGCCACCTGTTTCGAGAATACGCGCCATTCAAAGGCGAAATCGCGAATCGCGGGCGCGGGGTTCTCGTTTCCATGGAATCCGGAACCAGCACCGCCTACGCGCTGAACAGTATTCAAGAGCGCGGACGGTTGTTTATCGGACCGCAGGAAAATATTTACAAAGGAATGATTGTCGGCGAAAACGCGCGACCCGAAGATTTGCCGGTCAATCCCTGTAAGGCTAAGCACCTGACCAACATGCGCAGCCAGGGTGAGGGCAAGGGCATTCAGCTGGAAGCGCCGTTGCGAATGAGCGTAGAACGCGCTCTGGAGTACATCGACGTCGACGAGTACGTGGAAGCGACGCCCAAATCGTTGCGTTTGCGAAAGCACATTCTCGACGCCACCGCTCGGAAGCGGGCAGCCAATCGGGCTGCTTAGTTGGATTGACAAAGCGCTCGGGCGCGGCTTGAATACGGCTGGGTAGCTTCTCCACGTTGGCGGTTCTCGCGACGTGCTTTTGGAATTAAGAGTTACTGGTTTAGGCAAGATCGAACATCCCCAGATATGGCGGGACATAGCAAGTGGTCGAAGGTCAAGCGTTTCAAAGGCGCGATCGACGCGAAACGCGGTCAGATCTTCAGCAAGCTTTCGAAGGAGATCAGCATCGCCGCGAAAACCGGCGGTGGCGATCCTGCCGGGAACCCGCGCCTGCGCAGCGCAATTCAGGCGGCGCGCGCCCAAAGTATGCCGAACGATAACATCGAGCGCGCGATCAAGCGCGGTAGCGGCGAGGGCGTCGAAGCCGCGAACTTCGAGGAAATTATTTACGAGGGTTACGGTCCAGGCGGAGTGGCCATTATTGTCGAAGCGGCGACCGACAACAAGAATCGCACGGCCGCGGAGGTGCGGAGCATATTCACCAAGAATAATGGCAACCTCGCCAGCGCCGGCAGCGTTTCATACATGTTTCACAAGAAGGGGCAGATCATGGTTCCGCGCAGTTCGATCGACGAAGACCGCCTCCTCGAGCTCGTTTTGGAGGCCGGAGCTGAAGAGTTGACAACCGAGGAAGATCAGTATGTTATAACTACTTCGCACGATCGGCTCTACTCCGTAGCCGACGCGCTCAAAAGAGCGAATGTTACGACTGATGGTCAAAAGTTTACCTTCATCCCTGATAGCACGGTCCCGGTGGCCAATGAGGACGTGGCCCGGCAGGTGCTGCGGTTGTGTGATGCCCTCGAAGACGACGACGACGTGCAGAGCGTCCACTCAAATCTAGATATTCCCGACGAAATGCTGGCCAAGTTGCCAGCCTGAAAAAGCAATTTCCTCGAATCTTGGCAGTGCGCTCGCTCCGGCGAGCAATCCGCCACCGTACTTTTATGAACGAAGAAAACGAAAACCAGCCGCCGCTGGAACCGCTGGAAACCGAATCGACGACCGCTCCGCCCGAGCAGCCTCGTCATCGTGGGCGCCGCCGTTATGGCCGGCGGCGTTATTACAACCGCGGCGACCGCAACGACAATTTTAACGAGCCTTACAACGAGTCCCGCAACGACGCGCCGGGCGGTGCCAGTGGCGATCCGGTCGCGACCGAGACATTGGAAGGCGCGCCCGAATCCGGCGAACAAGTTGAGCGTGAACCAGAGTTCGGTGAAGGCATCATCGAGATCTCCGGCAAAGGTTTTGGTTTTCTGCGCGACCCGAAACGCAATTTCGTTCAGACGCCGCAGGACATTTTCGTCACACCTGAAATCGTTCGCCGTTATGCGCTTCGCGATGGCATGTGGATTTATGGCGAAACGCGTCGGGGCAGTCGCGGTCCGCAGTTGATCAAATTGCTCACGATCAATGGGGCGGATCCGGCCAAGTATCACGCTCTGCGTCCGTTCGAAGAATTGACCACGATCAATCCCAACAAGCGGATCAAGCTCGAAACCGTTCCTGATCGTTACACGACGCGGATTATGGATTTAATGACGCCGCTGGGCATGGGTCAACGCGGGTTGATCGTTGCGCCGCCGCGCACGGGCAAGACGACCCTGCTTCACCACATTGCCGACGCAGTGACAAAGAATCATCCGGAGATGAAGCTAATCATCCTGCTGGTCGATGAGCGGCCGGAAGAAGTGACCGACTTCAAGCGATCACATGCGAAAGCAGAGATCATCGCCAGCTCGAACGACAGCGACATTAAGAGTCACACGCGCGTTGCTCAGCTCGCGATCGAGCGCGCGAAGCGCTTGGTCGAAGCGAGCCAGCACGTTTTCATTCTGCTCGATTCGATCACACGAACGGCTCGCGCGTTCAACAATGCGATGTCGGGCGGCGGTCGGACGATGAGCGGCGGCATCGATGCTCGCGCGATGGAAATCCCGCGAAAAATTTTCGCGGCCGCGCGCAACACCGAAGAAGCCGGCTCGCTGACAATCGTCGCGACTGCTTTGATCGAAACCGGAAGCCGCATGGACGAGCTAATTTTCCAGGAGTTCAAAGGCACTGGTAACATGGAAATGGTGCTCGACCGAAAAATCAGCGATCAGCGCATATATCCGGCGATCGACATTTTCCTTTCCGGCACACGCCGCGAAGAATTGCTCCTTCAACCGTGGGAGTTGGAGAAAATTAATTTGATCCGACGCGGTCTGGCTGGCCACAAACCGGAAGAAGCGATTCAACGTCTGCTGATGTTCGTGAAAAAATTCCCGACCAACACGCAGATGCTGAAAGAGATCCCCGGCTAAACTGTGGCGGCCGTCTATGGCCGCCGATCGCAAGTGACAGCTTCGCTACATGAAGGCGGTCGGCAACCGCCGCCGCTGCGCGAAGTCGAATGGGAAGTTCTCCCGCCTGAAGATCGACGACCGCGCAGTTCGATAGAAGCGGTTTTTCGGTTGGTCTCGCTGGTAATGGATCGATTGATCCGGATCCCGGGGGTGAAGAAGCGGCTCGGTCTAAATCCGATTGTTGATCTTGTTCCCGGGTTCGGCGATATCGCTGCTGCCTTGGTTTCTGTTTCAGTTATCGTTTATGGCATTCGCCGGGGCGTTCCAAAAATCCTGCTCGGCCGCATGGCCCTTAATGTCTTGATCAACGAGGTCGTCGGTATAATTCCGGTCGTCGGCTCAGTTTTCGCTTTTTGGTTTACAGCCAATACTCGGAATTACGAGTTGCTTCGCGAACATCTCGACATTCCAAGCCGCTCAACCAAGAGCGACAAAATATTTGTCAGCGTGATACTCGGGCTGGTCATTCTCACCATCGTCGGTGGGCTCTTCGGCACGTTCCTGATGTTGCACGAGCTCGCGAAGCTGCTCGCTGGCGTCTAATTTAGGCGCGCTTTGATGTATCTCTCATAGAGAACGTGAATCAGTTCGCGCGCAGTGTGATATTCCTTCGCAAAACGCTCGATCTCTTTGTAACCAATCCGTCTCCCCAGTCTTGCTTGCTCCTCCGACGTCGCCGGCAGTGCCGAGGTATTCTTGTTTTCGAATCGACGCAACGCCGTTTCAATTCGTCGGAGAAAATCATAGCTTGCGGCCGCCTTGTTCCGGTCCGGGTCTGAAATGACATTACCTTTCCGCAAAGCGAGCAATGCCTTCTCCCAGTTCGGTTCCAAAATTCCCGACCGCATCTGCAAAGCTTGCACGAGAAATTCAGCTTCGATCATCCCGCCGATCCCGGTTTTAAAATCGCGAAATTCGGAACCGCTGCTGCGGTCACGCTGAATTCTCTCCAGCATGCTATCGATCTTCGCGAAAAGATCCGGCTGTTGACCAACGTGGCGCCAAATCTTTTGCACAATGTCGACGTAGGCATCTTTAAGCGGACCGCCGACTGGTCGGGCCCGCGTTAGCGCCTGAATTTCCCAAAGTTGGGCGCGGTCGCGATAATAAGATTCATAAGCGGCCAGGGGCGCGACTAGCGGTCCCTTTTCGCCGTCTGGCCGAAGTCGAGCATCCAGTGAAGCGATCGTTCCCTCAGCGCTTGGCTGCGTCATCGCCGCAACCAAGTTTTGAGCGGCGCGGGTGTCTTCGCCGACAAAAACCAGGTCGAGGTCCGCGCCGTAACTTAATTCCCGACCGCCGAATTTACCGAGCGCGACAATCGTAAGATTTTCGCCGCTCACCAGTTTGTTCGTAAAAGCGAGACATGCCTCGGCTAAATCGGACAACTCCGCGAAAATGATCGACGCGTCTGCGACACCGAGCACGTCGCGCATGATGATGCGGAGCGTTTGCCGTTGCCGATAGGCGCGAACGGGATCGAGATTTGTCGAGCTGCAGCCGAAAGATTCCAGCCGGGCAAGGTGCTCGGGGATCGAGCGAGGCTTGTTAAAGCTTTTATCGCGCGTAATTTCCTCGAGCAGTTGCGGACGTCGAATTAGCAGATCGCCGGCAAACCGACTTAGATCCAGGGTCTTAGTTAGTAATTCGAGCAGAGTGGGATTTGTCGCCAGCAATTCAAAGAGCAGGCCACGCAGTCCGTAAGCTTCGACGAAGCGAACGAATTGATTCAACGTTGCGTCCGGATCCGCGGCTCCCGCAATTTGCTCGAGCAATGCGGGGCGCAATTTTGCGAAAATCTGTTTGGTTCGCGGCGCAACATGAGAGGCGGAGGTCGGCCGTAGCAAATCGCTCAGCAATCGCGCGGCTGATTTTTCGTCCTTAAACAATCTCAAATCCGGCGCCGTTGCTTGCGTCGGGGTGGACGAAACGACCCGATCGAAGATGGAACGAACATTTTGCATATGCTCTTTCAACTCGGCGTTGAAACGCTTGGCCGATTCAAAACCGAGGCCGCGTGCGAGTCTCTCGAGCGCTGCGCAGTCGCGCGGGACGATGTGGATTTGTTGTTCTGCTTCGATTTGCAGGCGATGCTCAACCAGGCGGAGAAATCGATAACCTCGATCAAGATCGAGAACCTCGTTTCGCGGAATCAGCTCGAGCCGCGCCAGAGCTTGCAGGGCCCCGAGCGTGCTGGTGTTCTGGAGGAAGGCATTTCGTCCGCCGTAAATGAACTGCAGCGTCTGGACGACGAATTCGACCTCGCGGATTCCACCCCGGCCGAGCTTGAGGTCGCGCTCCACTGAGTCCGTTCGGACCACGTCGCGTTCGATCCTTCTTTTGATCTTTGCGATTTCGTCGAGCAAATCCGGCGTCGGGCTTCGTGGATAAATGAACGGCTGATGTTGGCGGAGGAACTCGTAAGCGAGCTCGCGATCGCCGGCGATGCCGCGCGCTTTAATCAAGGCAATCCGCTCCCAGGTTTCGCCAAATCCGGCATAATAATTTTCCATACTCTCGAGTGAGCGGGCCAGCGGGCCAGCCCCTCCTTCCGGTCGCAGACGAAGGTCGACTCGAAAAAGTGCGCCCTCCGGATCGGGCGTGGAAAATGTTTCCAGGATTTTTTCAGAGAGCCGATTGAACCATTGATGATACGAAACGCGCGGCGAAAGTTCGCCTTCTTCGGTGTAAAGAAAGATAAGATCAACGTCGGAACTATGATTCAGTTCGCGCCCGCCGAGTTTGCCGAGAGCGAGGACGGCAAATTCGGCCGCGGGCGAGCCCGACAATTCGCGCAATTTTGAGTTCCAATGTGTAAAAACCTCCCGCACGCAGATCTCCGCGAGTTGCGACAATTCGAGAGTCGTTTCTTCGAGCGCCGCAGAATTCGCCAACTCGCGCAATGCGATTCGGGTCATTTCCCGATTTTTCCAATGGCGCAGCGCGCGAAAGTTATCCGCCCCGATATCATCTTCGACGAGGCGGTCAAGGGCTACCGCCATTTCCGCACGGCTTCGCCCCCGTGTGCAAATTTCCGGTTCAGAAAGCCAGAGCACAACCGACGGTGTTCGGAAGATCCGCGCAGCGCAAGTGCTTGAAAGAGCGAAAAGGCGAAGCAGCGCTTCTTCGCCCAACGGAAAATTTTCAATTGTTTCCTGTAATTCGATCGCGTCTCGTGGCCACGCCGTATTCAGTTGGATCAGTGTTGTCTCAACCTGCGTCGGGTAAAGCGAAGCCGCAGATTTCTTCTTGATCCATGCCGCGGCTTCCATGGAGCGAAAGATGCCGCGAAACTTGGCGAAATTCTAATGAATCGCTCGCTGCGTGATCAGGCAACCTTTTCCGTCGCCTTGGAGAGGAACGCGACGCTCCGCGCGGGTCAAAACTTTGGATTCGGCTCCGCGAAATTTTTACCGACAGGGGGATTGATTTCCTGTTCGCTGAATTCAGCCCGCGCTCATGTTCGGCAGCATCGCGCCACCGCCACGCCACGTCTGCATTCCTGCCACGGCCGCGCAAACAAAGATGGTTTTCCCCGCGAAAGCCGCACCATTTAAGAATATCGCAACGCGATTTTCTTGTCAGCGGAATTTCAATTTTCCGCGCCGTCCGGCGCACCCGCACCTGTCGATCTAAGCCGGAGCAAGAACGCGCAGCGATCGCTCCTGCAGGCTGAATTCGACCGGGCAATTGCCGACCAGTTCGCCGTCGAGCTCGACTGGAACTGTTTGATCGCTTTCCACCCGCAGCCTCGGCGTCTGGAAATATTCGATCTCGGGAACACGAATGTCGGAGCTAAACACAACATCTTGGAGATATTTGATAATCTCGAGGTAACCGAGGCTCTTGAAAACAATCACATCCAATTTTCCGTCATCGATGACCGCGTGTTTGAAAAACGGGAATGGGCCTCCGTACATACGTCCATTGCCCACAAGAACGAACGATCCTTCCTTAACCAGCGTGTCTTCGGATTGAATAAACAACCGTGGCGGCTGACGCGCCGCGATTTGAGCTGCGGAAATCAAGTAACTGAGCGGTCCAAAATTCCTTTTCAATTGCGCGCTCGTTTCCTGGACGACTTGAGCGTCGAGCCCGACCCCGGCCAGTTGCACAAAAAATTTCTGGTTGGCTTTTGGCAAGTCGACAGCTCGGGTGCTGTCGCTTTGGATGACGTTCCAGCAAAGTTCGAGATCATGAACCGGAAGACCGAGCTCATTTGCAAAAACGTTCATTGTTCCGATTGGCAGAAGACCAAGCGTGGCGTCTGTCCCGGCCAAACCGTTGACCACTTCGTTGATGGTCCCGTCACCGCCGGCCGCCACGATCTTTTTAAAACCTTCCGTCACGCCGCGCCGGGCCATTACTTCGGCTTCGCCGGTGCGAGTCGTGGAGTAAAAGGCGCAACCTCTGGTCAAGGATTTCACCTGGGCGCGTTTTCGCTGCGCCCGCTCGCTCTGCGCCGCCGGGTTCAGAATGATGAGGGTGTTACTCATCTCGGGCCAGTTCCCGTTTCATCTTTTCTTCAAACATGCCTTGCGTAACGTCTCCGCGTGCAAAAATTTGGACGCTTCGTACTGATCCTGCTCGGTGGATTGTCGATCTTGGCCGCGGCCGTTTTCATCGCTCTCAATTTGTATGTCCAATCGCAAGGGACTCAAGCAAGGATCGAGCAGGAACTTCGCCACCGGTTTGGCGCTGCGCTGAAAATTGGCCGAATCAGCGTCACGCCCTGGAGCGGACTGAAACTCAGCGACATCACTATGGCCCAGGTAGCTACGAGTAGCAGCGTGAACTTTCTCGAAGCGAAAGACTTCGGGCTGCGGATTGCCCTCTTCTCGCTTTTTTCGAGAAAACTCGTGGTGAGGGAACTTTCGCTGGTCAATCCGAAAGTAGTTTGGCCGCAGAACGCTGATGGAAAATGGAGATTGCCAGATTTGCGCCAGGAGCGAGCCCAAAACGCGCCGATCGTTGCGGCGGAGCCTGAAGACGCGTCGTCCGCGGAACTCAAAAGTGTGCAGACTCGCGCCGAAGGGGCCGCGACTGCAGCGCCCCCAAAACAGCGCCCGCTTTCGGTTGGTCACAAGGGAAATGCGCCGGCCGCGTTCGTACCCGAGATTCACAAAGTTAGTGTCAGCGACGGCTCTTTTCGTTTCGTCGACCGGACAAACGAACCGGTGGCAAACTTCGAAGGTGTTGGTTTTCGCGCGAGTGTCATCAGCGCTGCTGCGTTACATGGCAACGCTCGCGTGGCCAGGGTTTCGTTGCGTGATCGTTTTTTCCTGCAGCAGTTGAGGTCGCCGTTTCGCTACGATGAAAACGGACTCGATGTGGCGCAGATTTCGGCGCACGTTGGCGGCGGTGATCTTAATGGCCGCTTTACTATGCAACCGGAAGCGGACGAGTCGCCGTTCCGCGTTGAAATGAAATTTCGCGGCGTCCAGGCCGACCAGATTATTTCGGAAGCCGGTGGGCCGAGCGGCGTGCTTCAGGGGAAATTGGAGGGCAGTTTGCAAACCGAAGGAAAGACGACCGACCCAGAAGCGCTGGCCGGCAGCGGTGAAGTTTTTTTAAGGGACGGACAGCTTCGACAATATAATTTGCTCGTTGCGCTCGGGCAGCTCTTTCAAATCGAGGAACTGACGCAACTCCATCTCGATCAGGCCGAGGCGAAATACCATCTCTCGCCTGGCGTGGTCACAATTGATGAACTGGTCTTGCGTTCCCAGAATATTCATCTTTCCGCAACTGGTACGGTGAGTTTTCGCGGGAAACTGCACTTGAATTCGCGGCTTGCCATTAATGAGAAAATTCGGGCGCAGTTGTTCAAACCGATTCGGACAAATTTTCAGCCGACGGAAGAGCTTGGTTATTCCGCAGTCGATTTCGAAGTGACCGGAACGCTCGAGCGGCCGAAAACGAACTTGCTCGAAAAAGTCGTGGGACGGGATTTAAAGGATTTGGTGAACAGTTTTTGGGGTAGTGGGAAAGGGGATAAGCCGAAGAAGAAGAAGGAAGCGCGACCAAATGTCGGCGAATCGGCGGCGCCGACTCCTGACGTCAATGCGTCGGCGAGTCCGGCCAGCTCACCATGAGAGTCATCGCCGGTTGTGCCGGCGGCGTTCGGCTTTCTTCCCCGAGGCGCGGCGTTCGGCCAACCATGGATCGGGTGAAAGCAGCGATTTTTTCCAGCCTCGGCGAAATGGTGATTGGCGCGCGTGTGCTCGATCTTTTTGCCGGCACGGGCGCGCTCGGGATCGAAGCGCTGAGCCGCGGGGCTGATTCCGCGGTGTTTGTCGAAAGCGATCGGCAATCGCGTGCTGCGATCGAGAAAAATCTGGCAAAAGCGAAACTCCTGGGACGCGTTCGCCAGCAGGACGCTTTCAGTTTTTTGAAAAACGCAGGAGCGATTGGTGGCAAATTCCGAATTATCTTCGCGGATCCGCCTTACGACAAAATGAAATCCGGCGAGCGGTTCACTGATAAGTTGTTGTCACACGAAGCATTACCGCGTTTGCTCGACGCGGACGGAGTTTTTGTCTTGGAAAAACGCCCGGGGGAAGAAGTCCCGAAAACAAAACTCTGGCGAATCGACCGGCAAAAAACCTACGGCGCGACCGAAGTTCTCTTTCTTTCCGCAAATCGCGAATGATCCGTTTCATCTACAATCTGCTCTGGCCGCTCGGGCTGATCTTTTTCCTGCCTGGCTACTTGGTGAAAATGTTTCGCCGTGGTGGCTACCGCAAAAAATTTGGTCAGCGGCTCGGAATCTACAGCCGACAACTGTGCGTGCGGTTGTACTGGCAAAAGCCGGTTTGGCTACACGCAGTCAGTGTCGGAGAAGTGACGATTGCGCTAAAGCTAGCCGGCCAAATTCGCGCTCTGAAGCCGGACCAGTATTGTGTCCTTACAACGACAACGACAACCGGGTTTGCCTTCGCAAATCAGAACGCGCCGGATTGGATCGAAGTCATGTACAGCCCGCTCGACTTTTGGCCGATTATGCGCTGCGCCTTCCTCGTGATCCGGCCCCAAGTAATCGTCCTGGTCGAAGCCGAAGTGTGGCCGAATCTCGTGGCCGAAGCGCACAACCGAAAGATCCCGGTCATTCTCGCTGGCGCCCGTTTGTCGCCAACGTCTGAAAAACGGTTTCGGATGTTTCGCAGTTTTGTCGCGCCGACTCTTCGAATGTTGGATGCGATTTGCGTCCAAAATCTCGAAGATATCGAGCGGTGGAAAGCGCTCCTCGGCCTCGAGCATGGCAGAATCCAACACGTTGGCAGCATCAAGTACGATCCTGAAAATGTGAAAGTGGATGCGAAGCTGCCCCGCGAGATTTTGGCCGGTTTTGGCTTGGACAAGCGAACGGTGATTTTCGGAGGAAGCACCCACCGTGGAGAAGAAAGAGTTCTGGCTGACGTATTCCGCGCTTTGAAAGAGGACTTCGTTGATCTTCTCCTTGTTCTCGCGCCACGCCACACGGAGCGCACCAGCGAAGTTCTCCGCGAGCTTAAAGAAATTGAGCTCCCCGTTGCACTCCGGAGCCAATTGCCGGCCCCCGATCCATTTCTCGATTGTTTACTGATCGATTCCACCGGTGAACTCCGTGATTGGTACGGCGTCGCCACCGTTGTCTTCATCGGAAAAAGCTTGCTCGCCTGCGGCGGGCAAAATCCAGCCGAAGCGATTCTGGCGGGCAAACCGGTCTTATTTGGCCCGCATATGGAAAACTTCGCGGCATTGGCGAACGCGCTTGTGGCGCGAGGTGGAGCGATCCAGGTAAACTCTGCGACTGAACTGCGGCGGTCGATGACCAATCTTTTGGCGAACCCGTATGATCGTGAGAAAATGGTCGAGAACGCGCGAAAGATACTGGACGTGCATCGCGGCGCGACCGCGCGCACCGCTCGGTTGATTATCGATTTTGCGCGGCGGGCTGATAATTCCGCGAAGTTGCCTTGAGGCAATCGAATGGAATATTGGGCGGCTTTACGACCCTATCGTCTAGAGGCCTAGGACATCGCCCTTTCACGGCGGTAACACGGGTTCGAATCCCGTTAGGGTCGCTTCCCTTGATTTTGAAGGACTTACGCTAGCGACACTTCTTTCGCATAAAGAAACTGCATAAAAAGAAACGACCGTGTTTTAGTCGGGGCGTGCTTGTTTATTCGCTGCTCCGATGGCCGTTATCCACCCAAAGCGCGGGGCAGTTGCAATCGATTGCAATTCCAATGCTGTTTTTATGCGTTGGCTTTATGCGAAGCCCAAGAAGGTGGACGTTGCCCTCGCGACTTAGCTTCCAGAGATTCAAACGTTAGCTTCTAAAAGGCGTCGCTAAGAACTCACCGACGCGATTCTCCAAAACGTCGAGGATCGTCGAGGACGCGTTTCCAGCAAGCGAACGTAAAAGAAGTAGCGGCTATCTACTCTGAGGCGCGTGGCGCGCGTGCGGTTTGGTCACTCACCGACGTCGCTAAAGCTTCCGCGAAAGAGTGGGCTGAGCACGCGCTGCGGTTCTTTGAACTGTTCGTGGAACGAGCACGCGCCTTGGAGCGAGCAATGCCCCGCTGCTGAAGTTCGGACCGTAGCGGATTTTGCTTGGATCAGTGATTGCGCCGGTTTCAGGTATCTTGCTTGCGTGCAGGGCCAAGGCGTGCGCCCAGAAATCGTCGGCGTGCCCGGCCTCGTTCGATTCGGCGACAAACCGGATATTACCGGCTGCCGTCGTCTCTTTACGCACGGCGCGATGTGACGCGATAATTTTTCGATCGTCCGGGATGCGGGCGGTGCGATCTTCGAAAGCGGCGCGCAACGGATAGACCAACTCTTCTTTGACCGCGGCGGTGAACGTGATCGCCTCGACCTTGTAGGCGCCGAAGCGTTTTTGCGCGCGCTCGACCAACTGGCGTCCGATGCCCGAGTTGTCGATGCAGGCCCGCTGGAGCGACGGCAGTTCGAGCAACTCGTAGAGGCGACGTTCTTGTTCTTCAAAGGCCGTCTTCTGCAGGGCGACGCGATGCACCGTGGGCCGAAATCCGGCGACAGCTTTGACGATCCAAAAGACGGTCAAGTCTTTCGTGCGCGCGATGTCGCCGCCGAGGTAGAGCGGGTCTTTGCACTCGCGCAATTCTTTCAAGGACATCTCCCATTTTTCGCCGGGCCGATATTTGCAGGCGTCGAGCAAGTCAAAGCTAAGGAAGGCCGACGCGTCATCGCTGGGGACGCACATGAACTCTTCTTGGAAAGTTTCTTCATCAGGGGCACCGGCGCGGATGTAATCGAAATACTGCGCTTCATCCATTCCCGATCGCTCATCATCGTCGGGCAATTTGCATTGCAGTTTGTAAAGGAAGCCTTCTTCGAGCGCGTCTTGGAGAGTGACGCGATGGAGTGAAAACTTTTTCGGGTTTCCTTTGTGCCGCGCTTCGAGGATTAGCTGATTGAAATAATTGGCGGTGCCGCGGTGGGTTGAGAAAATCTCCAGTTGCCCGCCCCATGTGATCCCGGGATAAGCGATCGAGTAAAGTTTGCGGGGGTCTGGGTGAAGCGCGAACTCGTCGAGGACCCGATCGCCGCGTTTACCGGCTTGCGCGTCGGCATTACTCGACATGGAATGGATACGCAGACCGTTGGCGAGACGGAGCGTGAACGCGGTGTGCCCCTCGTCGTCGGGAAAGACGCGGCAATTGCCCGCAAAATCTTTGGGAACAAAGGATGGGGCCGTTGGCTTCATCGGCTGGTTAGGCTGCTCAACTTGAGGAGAAGTTTCCGTTAATTTACTTCGAGTTTTGCGAAGGAGGTTGCTCGGCGAGTTTTTGGAAGCGCGGATCATTCCGCAGCGGATCGAACATTTGATCAAGCCGGAGCAGCGCAGGAGTGAGCGGTAGCTGACGCGCTACTACGCCGGCGTACGGGATAGAAAGGAGTTTCTGAATCGCCGGAATGGCGTGGTCGGCGTCTCCGCTTTGCGCAGCTACTCGCGCGAAAATCTCAACTGGGCGCGCTCCAAACACCGCGTCTTTCTCGATCGGATTGCTCTCCATGGCGCCTTCGACCAGCTTCAACGCAGCCGATTTATCGCCGAGGTCCACGTCAGTCAGCGCAAGAGCGCCAAGAAGCAGATAATTTCCGGGCTGTTCTTTAAATAGAGGTTCTAATTCGCTGCGGGCTTGTCGCCAAGTTTCCTGAGCGCCAGCGTGATCGCCGGTTGCTTCCTTGACCCAGCCTAAATAGAAGCGCAGTCCGCCAATGTTATAGCCCAGCACCGGATCGGGCTTTGCTAATATCTCCTCTAGCTGAGAAGTGATTGGTCCCGGCCGACGCTCCAGGATGGCCTGATAAGCCTGTACTTCCAACACCTGAGTGTTATCTGCACCGGGATGCAGCGGAGCAAGTAGCGAAGCAGCTCGCGGAAGGTCGCCTTCCATTTGCGCAATGCACGCTTTCAGCGCCACTGGATAGGGATCGTCGGGCGTGATATCGAGAGTCTGATCGAGCTTTCGCAGCGCTTCGGGGAAACTACGCAGCGCGATGTAAGAAAGCGCGTGCTGGCTGAACAGGCCAGCATCGCGGGGGTCGAGGCGCTCTGCTTCGTTGAAGAAAGCTTCGCTCCGGTCCCACTGCCCTCGTCGTCGCGAAAGATATGCCAGCGATTTAGGGATAAGGCTGCTATTGGGCAGAAGCTGGCGTGCTTGTTCAAAGTAACGCTCAGCCGTGTCGTACTCTTTTAAACAAGAGTAGTGATAATAACCCTTGGCGTGCAACGCTTCACCAAGGTTCGGCTGAAGGGCAAGCGCTGTTTCGGCCGCCTGCCGCGCTTCCTCACAGAGCGCAGCTGTTGGTTGAAGACTAAGGGAAATATAACCAGCCGCATCAACGTATGATAGGAGCGCCCAACCAAGAGCAAACTTTGGATCTAATCGCACTGCTTCTCTTAGATACTTTTGTGCTGCGACGTCGTTGGTCGCCAATCTTGCCGTTTTCCGTGCGTAAGCGAGTCCACGCAGATAGGCGTCATAAGCCTCAACGTTGTCAGTCGGTTTGGCGGCAATGACTTGCTGTTCCCGACCCGTGAGTTTCGCCTGCAGTTGATCAGCGATGGCCTTGGCCACTTCACTCTCGACGGAGAAAATGTCGGTGAGTTTTCGATCAAAGGTGTCCGCCCAAAGATGTGAATCGTTAGCCGCTTTGATTAACTGCACATTCACCCGCACCGCGTCGCCACTCTTTTGCACACTGCCTTCCACGATGTGAGCCACGCCGAGTTGTCGGGCAATCTCAGGCAGATTTTCCGGTGCGCTCTTGTAATGTTCCGTCGATGTGCGCGAGATCACCTTTAGATCGGCGATCTTGGACAAGCGCGTCAGAATTTCGTCTTGGATGCCATCGGCAAAATACGCGTTGTCGAGATCGCGGCTTCGGTTTTCAAACGGAAGCACGGCGATCGATTTGTCCACAATCACTTTCGAGCTAAACGGATGTGAGAAAATGTAAAATCCCGCCGCGGCGGCGACTGCAACTATAATAAGCGCGGCCACCAATCTGCGCGATGGTCGAGCCGATTTCGCCCCGGATACGGCAGTCGCCGGCGCTGTTTGCGTCCCTTTTGCTAGCTGCATTTTCTCAGGCACATGCCGATTACCCACTTCGTCGGTGTAGAGATTTACAGTGTGGATGCGGACGCCGTGTTTCACTTCGCATTCGCCAAGGTCATGCAGACACGGTTGCCACTGCCGGTATTGTTCCAAATCGTCCGCGACACGCCGTGACAGGAGAATATGACCCGCATCACCGCAATCCATCACGCGCTGCGCCACGTTGATGCCCGCACCAGCAATGTTGGCTTGTTCGTTTAGATCGGCGATTTCATTGACCGGCCCGCTGTGAATCCCCATCCGCACTCGAAGTTCAGGATGTTTTTTTAGCTCTTTACCGATTTCCAATGCGCACAAAACCGGCGCTTCGGGATTAGTGCGAAAGACGAGAGCCCCGCCATCGCCAGTCGGTAAGCGCAGCAATTTGCCTTCCGCTTCGGCCAGCCGGAATTGCTCGGTTGCGCGAACGATTTCCCTCAACTTTTGCATCTGCTCGCTCTGCTCGTTGATGAGCAATTTGGAGTAACCGACGATATCGATAAACAAAACGTGCCCGATCTCGAATTTCACGTCTGAGGAAGACGCCGACGACATCAGACTTTCATTCTACCTGAGAACCCGAGATTCACCGAGCCTATTTGTTCGGGGTGCCAGCGGCCTCTGCTCTCTTCGGCCAGCCTAACGAGAAAGAGATAAGCCACGGGCGGGGTCGCTGGCAAACACGTTTGCGATCATTTGCTGAGGGGCCGTTGGCTTCATCGGCTGGTTAGATGGGAACGCCAGTATATCCAGTCTTGCTACAGCGCGGAGCGGTCGTTTTACAGTGCCTGAACACGCGCACGCCATTTCACCTCGTTGACACCGACGACAAGGAGCCACAGGGCCAGCGACAATTCGGCGACAAGCGTTACCCACTGAAGATACGGGATCGGCAATGCGAGGAAGAGCCGGAAGCTGTTGATCCAGTAAGTTACGCCGGCGACGATCATCAGCAGGCCGAGAATTGCAGGAAGAAACCTCGATTGAAAGATGAGGATTCCGATCAGGACGCAGAACACGCCAAAGAACGTCAGACTCACGCTGAAGGCATAGCCAAACATCCTTATCGGACCAGCCGCGAGAGCCTGAAGTTCGTCTGGATCAAAGGCGTTGCGGTATGCCGGAAGGCTGAATGTGAACAAAGGCTCGATATAGTTGAAGAGATTGACGGCCTCGATGATGGCTGACGCAGTGATGAAAAGCAGGGCGAGCAAGGCGAGGCGTGGGTTCACTACCTTGAGAAGTTCGAAGAGGATGAACCCCATGGGTAGATTGCAGATGACGACGATGGCGGCGGCCGTGAAGCCCAACCGATAGAGCTGCTCATGCGCGAGGAAGTTGGCTGCGGTCTTAGCTAGGTCGTCAGCGACGATCACCTGACCGCGAACATACAGGTAGGCAAATAGGGCGAACGCGGTGATGATCAGGTAAAGCGTGCCTGCAACGCGCGCGAGCAAACGCGGATGCTCGGTGAAAGTCATTAGCGTTGTTGCCATCTAACGAGAAAGAGATAAGCCACGGGCGGGGTCGGTGGCAACGATGTTTGCGATCATTTACATGAGTTTTGTCATCTGCTCGATTCGCTGGAGTGCTTCCTCACTGAGTCCGCCGGAGACGTTCACGCTTACGCTGCGGTGATCGAACTGGACGGGTTGCGGGTAGAGGGAGGAGCGGAGCGCTTCGAGTATCTTTGCCCCTTCGAGAGAATCGACGACGATGTCATCGCGTTCGGCGAGTTGGCGGGCGGCTTTGAGCAGGAACTCGCTCATTCGCATTTTGGTTTCCTGCCCGCGTTCGTGCAATATCGCGGTGATGGCATCGGTTACGTTTGGAGCTGCGGGTGCGTTGTCTCTAGGTCTTGCGAGGGCGACGTCCTTCGTCCATCCTTGGCGATGGGCGTGGGCTAGGATGGTGCCTTTACTGATGCCGGTGCGAGCGGCCAGTTCGCCATAGGACGCGCCGGCGGCGCGAGCGATCTTGATTTGATCCCAGGTGGTGCGAGAAACTGCGCGTGGCATAAGTTCTAGCGCGTGATTTTGTTTCCGAGTGCTCGACGCTGACGCTCTTCACGTTCATGAACGCGTTGCAGCGGTTCAGGTAGTGTTCGCTTGAACATTTATACCGGTTTGTGTGAAAGCGCAAAGCTTACTCGCTGCGCCGGTGAGCCTAAAGGCTACGTCCTACATGTAAGCAAGCCCCGAGGTACGTGCGGCAATGCCCGATAAGACCAAGGTCTGATAGACCAATGTCCCAGTTAAAGCTCCGCATTTTTTCAGTTCGTTAGGGACTCCGAGCGTAACAAACCAAGCGAAAGAAAAACCATGAACGATAAACGTCATATGAAGTGGGCGACCGCATTATCCGCGGCCCTTATTGCAGTCACAGCGCTAGCAGCGGATCCAAAGCCGAACATCGTTTTCATCATGGGCGATGACATCGGCATCTGGAACATCGGCGCTTACCACCGAGGCATGATGGCTGGCCGAACACCGAATCTCGACAAACTTGCTAAGGAAGGGATGCTTTTCACTGACTATTACGCTGAGGCAAGCTGCACTGCCGGCCGGGCAAATTTCATCACAGGTGAATTGCCTATCCGCACCGGCATGACAACTGTTGGTCAGGCCGGCGCGCCGACAGGGCTCCCTGCCGAAGCGTGCACAGTCGCGACTGCCCTCAAAGCGCAAGGCTACGCAACCGGCCAGTTCGGCAAAAATCACCTTGGCGACAAGAATGAGTTCCTTCCCACGGTCCATGGTTTCGACGAGTTCTTTGGTTACCTCTATCACCTCGACGCGATGGAAGACCCTGCTCATCCCAATTATCCGCAGAACCTGTTGAACGTCGTCGGCCCACGAAACATGGTCCACAGCTGGGCCATGGATACGGATGACGCCACCGACATGCCGCGCTGGGGCAAGATTGGCAAACAGAAGATCGAGGATGCCGGAACGCTTTATCCCGAACGGATGAAGACGGTAGACGACGAAATTCTCGATTGGACCATCAAGTTCATGGACAAAGCAAAAAAGGATAACAAGCCTTTCTTTGTCTGGCTCAATCCGACTCGGATGCACATCGTTACGCACTTGTCGGACAAATATGAAAAGATGCGCACCGCCGAAAATGGATGGTCGGAAGAAGAAGCCGGCATGGCTCAGATCGACGACATCGTTGGTTCGGTAATGAAGTATCTGAAAGATAACAATCTTGATGACAACACCATCGTTGTTTTTACCACAGATAACGGCACAGAAGTGTTCACTTGGCCAGATGGTGGCACCACACCATTCGCGCAATCCAAAGGGACCATCATGGAAGGGGGATTCCGCGTGCCATGCATCCTGCGGTGGCCCGGCCATGTGCCACCAGACTCAGTGCAAAACGGAATCTTCTCCGGAATGGACTGGTTCCCCACTTTCCTCGCCGCAGCTGGGAATCCCGACATCACTAACCAATTACTTAAAGGGGTGAAACTCGGCGACCGCACTTACAAGAACCACCTTGACGGTTACAACCAGACGGACGCGATCACTGGCAAAGGTCCATCTAATCGCCACGAAATCTTTTATCTTGGCGAAAGTTCCGTCGGTGCCGTGCGCATTGACGACTACAAGTTCCGCTTTATCGACCAGCCCCGCGGCTGGTTGGGTGAAAAGACCCATGTGGACGTGCCTTACATCACGAATCTGCGGCTTGATCCGTTCGAGCGCAACGGTTGGCCCAACGAGGGTACAAAAGAAGGTGCGCAGCAATACTTCGACTGGTTTAAGTACCAATTCTGGCGCTTTGTTTTCGTTCAGCAGGTCGTAGCAAAGGAACTGCAAACCTTCATTGAATACCCGCCAATGCAGCGGGGTGCGAGTTTTAATCTCGAAGCAGTGAAAGCGGAGATGGCAAAAAGGATGCAACAGGCGGAGACGGCGAGCAAAGGTCCGAGCCAATGACGGAAAACTATCAGGAAATTGGAACCGTAAATGACCCGGTGAATCACAAATCCCTATATCTTCTAGAACAAAAAAACCACGTAACAAACGATAAATTGTGAAGTTGTTAACCACGTTAGTTGTAATCAGTGTCGCAATTATCCTGGCGTTAGGAACAGCGACAAACCTGTTGGCCGGAGGGAGCGCCACCAAAGAAAACTTACTCGCGCAATCGGGATTCCGTCTTAAGACCGTGACATCCGAGCGGCAGCGAGAACAAATCGAGAGGTTGCCTGAGGGGCAAGTCTCGGCGGTCACGTACCAACAGAAGTTGTACTACGTCTATCGAACGATGAACAAAGATCAGGTCTACATCGGCAAGCAGCAGCAGTTCGATGCCTACAAACAGGCGCTCAACGGGGCAGAAAACACCCGTCGGGTTCAGCAGGAGATGCAGGATAAGCCCGACATGGTCTTTGAAACCGCCGGACCCAATCACGTCCGAATTAATGAGTTCGACGGATTTGGACCGATGAATCCCTTCGGCGACGAGTAGTAATTCGTTTATGCCGGCCTGTTTTTTATTCTGAAAAGTAGGCCGAAGTGAAGCGTCCAAGGTCCCGTGCCTGCAAAGGATTGCGCTTTTCTTGGTTTCGCTGTCAGAGGTTGTTCTGTTTTTCTCATTTGCTGTTTCCTTTCTTGGTTAGTAGGTGGCGGGATTAGTACAACGGTTGCCAGAGACGAACCAGACTTCGGTACATTTTTTGCAAGAATTCCTGCAAATTTGGTAAGTGGACTAGAATTCTTATGCTGGTCTTCCTGCTTCACGCGGCGATAAGCGACTTAGTCATCTTTTGTGCGGGATCGAGTTCAGCTCTTCCGGACGTCTGCCGCATCAGGCTTGCGAGGAATTCGCCGACGAATTGCTGACTTTGCGTTTTTAGACAGCCTTCTGATGAGAAGATCAACACGGACGGATGATGATTTAATTTGAACTCGAAACGGCCAGGAGCGACCAAGCCTTCATGGCTCTGACCGATGGATTCTTTCGCTAATCTCAGCGGCTCGTCGATGTAATGACCGTTTGTGTCCGCGATCATCTTTGGACTGCGAACATTCGGAAGCCACGCTAACCGGCCGCCTTCCTGTTCAGATTCAAAATGGAATCCGACGTCGCGATAACCGCGCGGAGCGCACGCGGCAAAATACGGCCGAACAACCAGCTGAACTGGAGTTGAAGAGCCCTTTAACTCCCACGAAATCGCGATGTCCGACGAATCGTCGGCCACAAACATTTGCTGCTCGATTGTCAGATCATCGGAAATTTTGAATCGCGAATGAGGCCAAGAGATGCGGCCGAAAAGCCCGCCGTCAAAGGGCGACTCCGGATCGAGCATCGGACCGTTGGATGAAAATTCGTAAATGCCAGAGGCCGTGGTGAGAGTTGCTTCGAAGCCGACCAGCGTTGGTTCAGAAACATCTTTGAAGGAGCGGATCGTGATCATTTGAGTTCCTTTGATGATCTGTCGCTGCCTGGGGGCATTCCTTACAAGTGCCTCCCTGCGGGAGGGATTCGACTCCCCGAGGACGTGATAAATCCCTGTAAGGATCCGAACGGTTCCCCGACTCATGAATATGGAAAAGCTCAAGGTGAGTTCTGCCCGGCAGGCGCCTTGGAATTTGCGCGACGAAGCTGTCACTCCGGAAGCGGATTACATTAGACGGCGCGAATTCCTGCGCGTTTTCGGTCTCGGACTGGCGGCGTCGGCGATTTTGCCGATTACGTCACGTGCCGCCTCGACAGGGTTCCCCGATTCACTCAACGGAAATTACAAACTGGACGGAATCAAACTGACCCCGGAGGAATCGGTCACCAGCTACAATAACTTTTACGAATGGGGCCTGGCCAAAGATCAACCGAAAGATCAATCAAACCGAGGCTGGAAGACCGAGCCGTGGACCATTGAAATCGGCGGGTTGTGCGCTAGTCCGCAGAAGATCGACGTCAACGAACTCGTTAAGCTCGTCGGCCCGATCGAGCGCCGGAATTATCGCCATCGTTGTGTCGAAGCCTGGTCGATGGTGATCCCGTGGGACGGCTTTCCGCTCGCGAAACTTATCGATCTCGCTCAGCCCAAACCGGAGGCAAAGTTCGTGAACTTCACTTCGTTCTTCGATCCGGCGAACTGTCCAAATCAGCGGTCAAAGGAATTTCCATGGCCTTATACAGAAGGACTCACGATCAATGAGGCGCGCAACGAGCTCGCATTCATCGCGACCGGTCTTTATGGCAAGCCGCTGCGCAATCAGAACGGCGCGCCGATCCGGCTCGTTGTGCCGTGGAAATACGGGTTCAAGAGCGCGAAGTCACTCGTCAAGATTGAATTCACCGCCGAGCAGCCCAAGACGCTGTGGAATGAAATGGCGCCGAATGAGTACGGCTTTTACGCGAATGTGAACCCGAACGTGGATCACCCACGCTGGAGCCAGGCAAGCGAGCGAGTGATTGGCGCGGGATTCTTTTCAGGAAAACAGCCAACGTTAATGTTCAACGGCTACGAGAAACAGGTTGCGCATCTCTACGCTGGGTTGGACCTGCGCAAGAATTTCTAACGTGAACTTTCTACTCAAACTTTTAGGCGACAAATTGGTCGCGTTGACTGTGTTGATTGCCGTCGGCGTTTGGCTGTTGGTTATTCCGGCTTTCACTGGTCAACTCGGGGCGAACCCGCTCGAGAAAATCCTTCATCAGAGCGGTGAGATTGCGGTCTGGACGCTTGGTGCAGTGCTTGCGTTGAGTCCTCTGCGCATTTTATTTCCTCAATCCAGAATCGTTGGCGCGCTCAATCATCATCGGCGCGTAATTGGTGTGGCTGCGTGCGTCTACGGTCTGTTGCATCTGTCGGCGCACATTCTTTATGAGGGCGGTTGGGATGGATTTGTGCGGAGTTTGTCCAAGCCGTTTATCTGGTTTGGTTTGGCTGGGTTGTCGATATTGTGCGTGCTCGCCTTAACAAGTAACAATTTTTCAATTCGGAAACTTGGCGGCAAAACCTGGAAGCGTTTACATCGATTGGCTTATCTGGCTGCGGCAATTCTTATTTATCATCAAGCCATCGCGGGCAAAGGCCACTGGCAAATCGCGCGCTGGTTACTCTTCCCGCTGGCAATTCTGCAGGCGGCTCGTGTAATCAAAACGCTTCATATGAAATGGACGCGTCGAAATTGCACTGAACCGATAGTCGGGGCAGTTACAACTTCCGCATGAATAGCCTCGACATTCATTCCGCGGCTGAGCGTTGGGTGGACGACCACGGTGAATGTCTGTTTCGATTCGCTTTGATGAGAGTGCGTAAACCAGAAGTCGCCGAAGATCTCGTTCAAGAAACACTCTTAGCCGCGGTGCGCGGCTACGAAAAGTTTGGAGGCCGATCTTCAGAGCGAAGCTGGCTCTGCGGAATCCTGAAGAACAAGATCGTTGATCATTTTCGCAAGCTCGGGCGCGAAACCTCTTTTACGGACATGGAATTTCTGTCCGACGAGTTTTCGGAGAAATTCGTGTCGGTCGGCTTTTGGAATCACGACAAAGGCCCGGTGGAGTGGAGGCCACAAGCTGACGAAGTAATGCATCGCAGCGAATTCTGGCAAACAATGCGCGACTGCTTAGCGAAACTTCCACAAAAGATCCGCGATGTCTTCACGATGCGGGAGATGGACGATGTGCCCAGCAAGGAGATCTGCGCTGTTCTTTCGATCACCGACAGCAATCTGTGGGTCATGCTACATCGCGCGCGAATGTCACTCCGCGAATGTTTGGAGATGAATTGGTTTGGAACTAGAGGGGAAAGTTAATGGCTGACGAACCATATAACCCATCGCCCATTGGAAATCCGTCCGTTCTCGCGAGGCGAAATTGGTGGCAAACCAAGCTCGTCATTTTCATTGGCAAACACACGCCAAAATGTCGCGACATGGTGAGGATCCTGTCGCAATCAATGGACAAACCGATGCCTTTGAGCATGCGGATCAAGAAACGGATTCATTACCTGATCTGTTGTTGGTGTCAGCGATACGAAGAGCAATTGCTTTATATGCGCAAAACGGCCCTAAGATTTGCCGAGCACGCGGACGAAGCGTCGGCAGTTCCGGTTTCGGGAGAAATCAAAGAACGTTGGAAACAAGCACTGCGAGCGGAACCGCGTTCGTCGCGGTCAACATTGCAGGAGAAAGGGCATGTGCATGTAAGTCATGGGCCAGTGGTCCCGCGACGAACGTGGAACTTCATCTTCCTCGTGGCTGCTGCCGCCTTATTACTAGCCGCCTTTCTGTTTTGGATGAATCCGCCGCGCGCTCCGGTCTCGTTAGCGGATTATCGCGATGAAATGATTAGCTTTGTCAAGGTCGCGCCTAATTTGGAAATGCAATCCAAGCAACTTTCCGAGGTGATGGATTTCCTCGACAAGGAAAGTGCGCCTTCACGATTCGCAATTCCGGAGAAAGTTCGAGCGATGGAGCCGGCTGGCTGCCGAGTTCTGCGTTTTCACGGTCACAATGTCACGCTGGTTTGCTTTTGGCGGAAAGATGGTGGCCTGCTTCATTTGTTTGTGATGGACCGAGCGGCTTTACCGAATCTCCCCGATAGGAAAGACGCGAAATACTCCGCGCAAAACGGTTGGACGACTGCCGCATGGAACGAAGGCGACCACACTTTCCTGATTGCTGTGCAAGGCGATCTACAGTTGATCGAGCAACTTCTGACTAATTCGTAACGGTCGCGTGTAAGGATTAGGTCGGCACCGCGACAAATTGGGTGAAAGCAGCCGGGCAAAAGTCCGGCGAACAAACAAGGAAACACCCAATGATACACAAAACCATCATCGCTTCTTTAATCGTGTTCGGCATTGCCACCACCAGCAGCTTTGCCCAGGACATGCACAAGAGCGGACCGTTCCAAGGCGCCAAAGCAAACAAGGGCTACGTCACTCACGCGACGGAAAACGGCAAGAGCACACTTGTGCTCTCCGACGATTTCGTTCCGCCGCAGACGCCCGACCCGCATTGGCAGGTCGTGGACTCAAACGGCAAAACGTACCTGCTCGATCGGCTCATGACCAAAGACAAGAAAGTCAAAAAGTCGATCGTCGTTCCTGAGTACGTGCCCGACATCGCAAAAGTGCAGATGTGGTGTGCGTTTGCTGAAGTAAATCTCGGCGAAGCCGCATTCGAGCATCCGGTTAAGTAGCTAACAAATAAATGCCGCCTGGACGCGCTGCCTCGCGCAGCGCGCCAGGTCGGCGAAAGCGCAAACGGAGAAAATACTTATGAAAAAACTGATACTGATGTTTATCGGAACCATCTTGATTGGTGCCATTACTCAAGCGCAAGTCGTTGAGAGGAAATCACTGAACCTCGATGGCGCAAAGAAGGCAATCGCAGCCGCGGTCGATTACGCCAAGAAGAACAACGCGCCAGGCGGCGTCATCGCTGTTGTCGATGAAGGCGGGAATTTGATGGCGCTTGAGCGACTCGACGGAACGTTTGCCATGGGCGCAACGATTTCAGTCGGCAAAGCTCGCACCGCCGTTCTGTTCAAGAAGCCGACAAGATTCTTCGAAGAGTTGATTAACAAAGGTCGGACTGCAATGACCGCGGTCGACGGATTTACGCCGTTGATTGGCGGAATCCCAATCATGATTGACAACCAGGTCGTCGGGGGAATTGGCGTGAGCGGAGCAGCCAGCGCTAATCAAGATGAAGAGTTGGCCATCGCGGGTGCAAACGCCTTGATGAATGGCTCGGCGAAAATGGAAATGCCTCCTGCTACATCGAAGACCGACAATCCGGCAACACAAGCCGCGCAGGCCACATTTATCGACAGCAAAGATGTCTCAGCAGCGTTTGCTAAAGGCATGCCGTTGCTTGAAACGGCCGGCTACAAAGTCCATGCGAGCCGACGCGTCGAACCGGGTCAGGCAGAAATTCATACGCTCGACACAGATGTGATTTATGTAGTCGATGGTTCCGCAACGCTCGTGACCGGTGGAAAGGCAATTGATACGAAAGAAATTGGGCCCAACGAAATCCGCGGAACAAGAATCGAAGGCGGCCAAGAACATCACATCAGTAAAGGCGACGCGGTGATTGTTCCGAATGGAGTCCCACACCAATTCACGGCCGTGAAAGGCGAACTTCATTATTTCGTCTGTAAGCCTACGGCGCCAGCGGGCGACCGACTCACAGCACGCTAAGCAAAGGAAATCGCAAACAATTGTTATGAACACCTCGTTTATCAATTCGCCATTGCACTTGTGGGCGGTTGAAGTGAATCGGTGTCATCGCCGGGCCGCTCAACGCGCGATCGAGCATCGGTTGCTTCGAATCTTCGTTTTCGCGGTTGGGCTGGTCTTGTTTGTTGTGACACGCGCTCTAGCCGAAACGAATGCTGACACGCCGAATGGGACTGCAGGTGCGACGATCGATCTCGCGACGAAGGAGGGCGTCGATCTGGTCAAGGGCCAGTGGCGATACAGCGACACGAAGATTATCCAGGTCGATTTCAAAGCGGCCGGTCCGGATAAACAGCCGACCGGAAAGCCGATCAAAACTTACGACTTCACACCCCACGCGGGCAGCTTGGATTTTGACGATTCGAAATGGGAAAAAATCGATGCCACGACAATAGACGTACGCCGTTCGACCGGCCGGCTCTGCTTCAATTGGTATCGAATCAGTATCACCGTTCCGGATCGTGTGGGTGAGTTCGATCTTATCGGGACGACCGCGGTTTTTGAAACGTCGTTGGACGATTACGCCGAGATTTGGGTCGACGGCGAACTCGCACGTGCTCTCGGGCAAAGCGGCGGTTCCGTCATCAAAGGTTGGAACGCTCCGAATCGGTTGATCGTGAGCCGCAGTGTTCAGCCGGGACAAAAGATTCAGCTCGCGATTTTCGGAGCAAACGGTCCCCTCTCGAATCCGCCGACCAATTACATTTGGATGCGCGAGGCGAAGCTGGAATTCTACAAGGGCGGCGTTGTTCCCGTCGCGATCACACCGAGCGAAGTGAATGTGGAAGTGATTCGCAAAGATCCCGGCTTGGACGCGATCGTTCCGCCGAATCCAAAGATTTTCAAGATCGCTGAAGGCTTCAAATTCACCGAGGGACCGGTTTGGGATCGCAACGGCGGTTTTCTTCTCTTTAGCGACCCCAACAACAACACGATTTACAAATACTCGCCCGAAGGAAACGGCACGCTCACAGTGTTTCGCGAAAAGAGCGGCTACGAAGGCGCCGACATCGCGGAATACGGACAGCCTGGTTCAAACGGTCTCACTTTTGATCGAGACGGCCGGCTCACCATCAATCAACACGGTAATCGTCGCGTCGTCCGATTGGAGAGCGATGGGCAGCTCACTGTTTTGGCTGACAAGTTTGAAGGCAAACGCTTGAACAGCCCGAACGATTTGGTTTATCGCAGCGACGGAACACTTTATTTCACTGATCCGCCGTTCGGTTTGCCGAAGTTCTTCAAAGATCCGCGCAAGGAATTGGATTTTAGCGGCGTCTTCGCGGTCAAAGATGGAAAAATCATGCTTGCGACCAAGGATTTGAGCGGTCCGAATGGTCTTGCCTTTTCGCCAGACGAGAAGTTTTTCTACGTCGACAACTGGGACGATCACAAGAAGATCGTCATGCGTTACGAAGTTCAGCCCGACGGATCTCTCAAAAACGGCAAACTCTTCTTTGATATGACGAGCGCGGGAACGGAGGACGCGCTCGATGGAATGAAGATTGATAAAGCCGGGAATCTTTACGTTTCCGGTCCCGGTGGCCTCTGGATCTTATCGCCGCAAGGAAAACATCTCGGCACGATCATCGGGCCGAAGCATCCGCACAATTTCACCTGGGGCGATGCTGATGGGAAGACGCTCTATCTTTGCGCGCGAAGCGGGCTTTACCAAATGAAGTTCAACATCGAAGGCATTCGGCCGTGAGATTCGCGAGATCGACATGTGGCGCGCGCTGAAAGAACATTGGCCGGAATATTTGTGCGAAGCGGCAGAGCTCGGAATTTTCATGATTTCCGCCGGCCTGTTTACGATTCTCCTGCATCATCCAAGATCGTCAGTCGTCAGCTGGATTCCGTCGGAATTTATTCGGCGGATGCTGACCGGAATGGCAATGGGCGGGACGGCGATCTTGTTAGTCTTTTCACCGCTTGGCAAACGTTCAGGCGGTCATTTCAATCCCGCTGTCACACTGGCGTTCTGGCGACTAGGTAAAGTCAAAAGCTGGGACACGGTTTTCTACATTGTCGCGCAGTTTGCTGGCGGCATTGTCGGCGTCTCGATTGTTTCTCTTTTCGTGCGGATGGCACTCGCGCATCCATCCGTGAATTTCGTTGCAACATTGCCCGGACCTCGCGGCGTGTGGGTCGCGTTTGTGGCTGAGTTGATCATCGCGTTCATTTTGATGTCGACAGTTCTGCGCGTGAGCAACACGCCGTATCTGGCGCGCTACACAGGTTTGTTCGCGGGCGCGCTCGTCGCAACATTCATCACGTTTGAAGCGCCGTTGTCCGGAATGAGCATGAATCCGGCGCGCACGTTCGGCTCAGCCTTTGGCGGTCAACTTTGGACCGGGCTCTGGATTTACTTCACCGCACCGGTCTTGGCGATGCAGTTGGCCGCGACGTTGTACCGCCGCCGCGAAGGCGTTGTGTATTGCGCGAAACTTCATCATTACAATAACCAACGCTGCATCTTTAAATGCCGCTTTGCCGATTTACTCGAACGCGAACAGGCCAGCTGCGGAACCGCGAACACGATTAGGAATGAAATCGTCGCGACTTAATCTCGCGATCGCCCTGCTCGCGATCTTTGCATCCACGACGTTCGCCGATATCAGCGTAGATGGCGTCGGAATCACCGTCAGCGACATGGACCGATCGGTCGCATTCTTTGCCGCGCTCACATTTGAGAAAATTTCCGACGTAGAAGTTCTCGGTGAACAATACGAACATCTCGAGGGCGTGTTCGGTGCGCGGATGCGAATCGTGCGGATGCAGCTCGGCAAAGAACACATCGATCTCATTCAATATCTGGCGCCACCTGGCCGGCCAATTCCGGTCGATTCGCGCAGCAACGATCTTTGGTTTCAGCATATCGCAATCGTGGTCCGCGACATGGATCAGGCGTTCGCGAAGTTGCGCGAGCTCAAAGTGCAGTTCGTTTCCACTGCGCCACAAACATTGCCAGCGACGATTCCAGCCGCCGCCGGAGTCAAGGCGTTCTATTTCCGCGACCCTGACCAACACAATTTGGAGATTATTTATTTTCCGCCGGGTAAAGGCGACCCGCGGTGGCAGGAGAAAACGGACAAATTATTTCTTGGGATCGACCACACCGCGATTGGGATTTCGAGCACCGATGCGAGTCTGAAGTTTTATCGAGATTTGCTAGGCGTTCGCAAAGCTGGGGAAAGCGAAAACTTTGGGACTGAACAGGAACATTTGAACCAGGTGTTCGGCGCGCATTTACACATCACTGGAATGCGCGCGAGTGCGGGTCCCGGTGTCGAATTTCTTGAATATCTAACGCCACGAGACGGTCGCCCCCGACCGCGTGACGTTCATGCAAACGATGTTGTTCATTGGCAAACAATGATAGCGACTGATGATGTCGATCTACTGGCGAAGAAGCTGGCTGATAGTCACGTAGGTTTCGTTTCTTCCGGGGTTATCGCTATGCCGGAAGACAAGGCGGGCTTTTCCAAAGCCGCATTGGTTAGCGATCCGGATGGGCACGACGTTTTGCTGATTCAGAAATAGTGCATCCGTCTCTCGTGCGTAGAATCTGATTCCGACGACGTCATGCATCTTTACGAAACCCATCTTCCGGTCGCGAACACCGAGACAGCGAAGGAGTTTTATACAACGATTGTCGGTTTGCCGTTCGCGTATCGGGATCCGACACGCGATATCGTTTTTCTTTGGGCAGTGTCGAGGGAACAGGGGATGGTTGGTCTTTGGGGACCTGGCACGGCTTATGGGCCGGCAAATAATTCTCAATTCAAACACCACCTCGCATTTGCGGTGACATTGCCGGAGTTGTTTCGAATCAACGAGAATCTCCGAAATAATGGCGTAGAAACGGTCGGTTTTTGGGGAGGCAAGGCCAGCGAACCGAGTGTTATCGGATGGATGCCGTCGGCACAAATTTACTTTCGAGATCCCGACGGGCACACGGTGGAGTTCATCAGCATTTTGCCCGAGCCGGCGAATCTTGGCTTCATTGGAAGCTATTCACAATGGGAAGCGCGGTGCGCCGGCAAGACATAAGAGTGACGCGCGGAATGTCCTCTATACTAAGAGGAAAGATGTTCGCGGCCAAAACGGAGCACCCGCGCCATCCAAACCAGCTCGTTTAGAAACTTATCAAGACGACCTGCGTAGGCGGGATCGGTGATCTTACCGGTCGTGGCGTCGAACAATTTTCCGGCGCTGCCGAAGTATACGTCAGCGAAGATCGTCATCATCCCAAGCTCGCGCAGGACGGGCAGAAAATTTTGGATCATTCGTGCGCCGCCGAATGGCCCAGCCGACACGCCGCAAACGCCGGCGGCTTTGTGAATGTATTCCTTGAGATTGGTGTCGAGGACGTGCTTCAGCAAACCGGGGAAACTGTGGTTGTATTCTGGCACGACAAAGATCAGGGCGTCGGCTTCATTCACTGTCGCCGAAAACTTTGGGTCTTTGAGTGCTTCGCCAGCGTCATCGATCGAAAGGCGAATATTCCGAATGTCGATCAGCTCCGTGCGCATATCCGGGCGCTTCGAAACGTGATCCAAGACGAAACCGGCGGCATGCTCGCTTACGCGGCCCTGTCGGGATGTTCCCAAGATCACCGGGGCAAAGATTGGCCGTGTAACATCTTGAATATCCATCATCGGATTTGTCGGTCTGGGCGTCGGAACCTTACAACGACTTTGTAACCATTCGTGAATCTGAGCAGGGAGGCCCAGGCTTGTAGCGCATGATTATTTTTCTATTTTCGACGCTGACTTCGGTGTAACACACGGTCGTGGCATCGTCTCGATGCATGCAAATGGAGAAAGGTCCACGCCTCGGTGCATGGGAGCGGTGCAACGCTCGCAACTGATCGATGTCAGTCGTCGATCGCCTTTCACAAATGCTGCGCCGAACGGATTCCGCTTTTACCTCGTCGAAGCCGGAAGAAAACCAGTGTTGACGACACCAGGGATGTTTGCGTTTGGCTAGCGAATCCAAGTTCCAGCGCCATTCAGTAACCGCCTTTTCGTTCGAAACGATCGCGATCAAGCGAAACGGCCGTACTTCTTTCAATGGAACACTGCCAAGACCATTGGCGATATCGACGCTATCTACTTTTCCGGCGAGCTCGGCAATGATGCGCCCGCGACTGACAATCGAGTTGACCGGTTCTCGTTCGATTCTGTGCCAGTTGACCAACGCCAGGCAAACGCCGCCATCATTTACCGAAATCCACGTTCCTCCACTCGACTCTCGCGGATAAATGGCGCGATGATCGCCAAGATCGAAAATTGTGGGCGGCCAGGCCGTTGCGCGATTTCGCTTTTCATCGCGATTCATCAGAAGATGAAAGCCTCGAGAGTTCGGCGAGAACGAGACAGTACACATTCAGCTGGCACAAGGATACAACTGAGCCGCAGCCGAGTAACGCCGCCATTCGTGCCAGAGAATCTGTATCGATGAAGTAACCTCACCCTGATCGCGATTTGCTGCGCCGATTTCAAACGCCAATCGCCATTGCTGAAACAATGTGCGGTAAGCAGATCGCAAAGAATTGCGCGCATCATAGATATTGGTTGCTTCAGACGATGCGCCATTGAGTTCGACAATTTTGAATTTTCGTCCGGCGCGGAAATCCTGCTCGTTCTCGTACCGGATATCGAACCGGCCAAAATTGAATCCCGGGAGTCGCCGTGCGATCCGATCGATTTTGAACTCCAGATCCTTGGTCCAGAGATGCGCACCATCCTGAAAAATGCAGCCCTGGGCGTGATTGCCGGTTTCGACAAGTTTGATGGTCACGTCGGCCGGAAGAACTTCTCCAGCCACTTCGGCAAAACGCCGCAGATATGTTTGAGCGATCAGCGACGCGCGCGAATCCGCGCGAATGAGTTGCTCGATCGTGTGAACACCGTCGCCAGTGATGGTTGGGAATACTTTTTCGGTTATGGAAAAAATTTTCCCGCGGGCTTTATTTGGGGAACGAACATAAAATACTCCTGCTTCGCATTTCCCGCTGGCGTAGCGCTGCAGAATTATCGAGGCGTCGGTTTCGCTCAAGTAGTCAAAGGCCTCGCGCATTGAACGAATCAGACAGACTCCATTGCCGCGTTGTCCGACGTCCGGCTTTAGAATGAATGGCAACCCAATTTTGTGTTTGCGGCAAAGTTGATGAACCGAGAGTAGACGATTAGTCACCGTCGCGCCTTCGATCAAGAAGGCGTCCGCGACCAGCTCAGGCTCGACGTAATGAAGCTGCTTCAAAATCTCGAGCTTGGATTCGCCGACAAAGCCGCCGTTCTGCATTCCCGGATTGGCAGCTGTCGGGAGGGTGAAGCTGCGATAGCGGAGTGCCAGATATGTATAGTACAGCGCGACGGGAGCGTAGAACAGCCAGGCCGGCCAAAACTCCCAATGTTGCCAACGTCGGATGCACAACGGAGCGGAGTGGGCTCTACGCGAAAGCAATACCAGACCGGCCACGAACAGTGCAGTCAATACAATAGCAGCAATCCTACTTTCGCTGTGATTGAACCAGCGAAGCGCTTCAGTTCCGAACAGTTGCGCGAGTACGAAGATCCCACTGATCCACGCCAGCGCGCCGATCGCCGTGAGAAGCGCGAAACGTCCTAACGGCAGCTTAAACAAGCCCGCCGCCAGATAAGTCGGTAATCGTGTGCCCGGGACGAAACGACTGGCAATCAAAGCCACCGTGCTGTTTCGCGTGAACGCATCTTCACATCGCGCAATGGTTTTCTGATCAACAAGCGAAGACAACCAGCGATGACGGAGAAGGTTTTTTCCGGCAAAGCGTGCGAAAGAATAAAGACCAATGTCCCCAATCCAGATCCCAGCGAAACAACTTACGAACCCCAGTGGCCAACTCAGCCAACCACCGAAGATCGACAATGCTGATGATACAGTCGCCGCGTCTTCAGAAACGAAGCTCAATGCGATGATTGCGATCGAAGCGAAAAACGCCGGCGAAATCATGACGTTACCTCATGCCGCTTCTTGCTGATCGTCGCGATATTTCAATGTGGACGGGGCCACGCCGAAGCCTTCGGGCACGCGAACTCCGAGCATACCGCACATCACGGCAATCAGCGCGTAATGATGAATGGCGTGCGCAACCGCATACATCAATTCGCGGCCGACGGTTGAGGAAATCAGCGGCGCGACATCGAGTTCGTAATTTACTTTGCTCCGGACATTGATTGGGCAATCAAGAAGCGGAGCGGGAATGGATTCGCATGCCTTCTGAAGGCGTCGTGTTTCGCGAATGGCGAAAGCCCGATCGGTTTCAATTCGTGGATTGCGATCGCGATTGTCGTAATCGATCGCGTCCATGCTAAAGCCGCGAAGCAAACATTCGAAATGGTCAAGGCAGTGTCGATAATGCTCGCCAACTGCGGAGTGGAAGGCGGCTGGTAATTTTCGTGTGTAATCACTGTCGTCGAAGGAACGTAGGAGCGCTTCGCCTTGTGCCAGAACTTCAGCAGCCGCCGAGTTAAGAGGCGAGCGTTTCACAAATACGCTCCAATGAGTGGAAGACGACGGCGTTGAAGAAACAGGAGCGCTGAGCTGCAGGCTGCGACGGCTAACGCGAGCCCGAAGAGCAAACCTCCATCGTCCATCACGACAAGGCCAAGCACAGTCAGGTGGCTAAAGATTGCGCCGATCATCACGCCAAGCGCGAGACCTGCGCCAAGCCAGGTCGTTCGCGGAATGAGAATCAGAATTGCTGCGATTAATTCCGCTACGCCCGAACCGATCCGCCCCCACGGTTCGAGTCCGACCTTCGTGAAGATGTAGACCGATTCCGGAGCCGCCGTGAATTTAAAGTAAAGGGTTTGCAGGAGAATTACCGCGGCAGCAATTCGGCAAATCCACGCGATGATGTTCTTAGTTTTGCTCGGTTTATCCATAAACTCGTTTTCTCATTGGTCGCGGGCCCATGAGATTCCTTACATGGATCGATAAGGATCGGGCCGAATCCGCCAATTGCTTGAAAACGTGGAATTTATGCGCGGATAAAACCTTGCGCTTTACGATTAAACCCGACAGGATCGTAGGGCTATGCATGCAGCCCTCGATACGCGTGATCAGGAGCTGAAAACGCTGCTCGATGTCAACATTGCGGTCGCGCGTCACTTAAAACGTGACGATCTTTTCGGCGCTCTTGCTTTGTGTCTACGAAACATCATCGAAACCGACCGTTTCGGGATCGAATTGCCAATCGACGAGGGGACGCGATTGCAGGGTCACCTTCTGACTCCGAAAGGCACTGCCGGTGAAAAGACAAGGCCATCAGTGTTGCCTTCCGCTGGGACGGCGTGTGACTGGGTGATCCAAAACCATCATTGGTATGTTTGTTCGAGCCGCGAAGAGCTGCGCGAGCGCTTTCCTATCACGTACGAAGTAATGACAGGCCAGGGAATGGAATCGCTTTGTGCTTTGTCGCTGGAAACGGGCGAAAAGAGTGTTGGCGCGCTCTTTTTCATGGCGGCGCGCCCCGGGGCCTATGCAAATCTGCGGCAAGGATTGTTGGAGCAGGTAGCGAGTGCAGTCGCCGTGGCACTTGATGCCTGCCTCGCTCATGAGGAAGTCCAACGGCTCCGAGACAAGCTCGCTGCGGAAAACATTTATTTGCGCGAGGAAATTCGCCGCGAATATAACTTCAACGAAATAATCGGTAACAGCCCGCCGTTGCGAGAGGTGTTCCGAAATATCGACCTAGTCGCGCCAATGGATTCAACAGTGCTGCTTTTTGGTGAGACTGGAACTGGTAAGGAGCTCGTCGCGCGCGCCATTCACAATCGCAGTGCGCGTAAAGATCGCCCTCTTGTGAAAGTAAATTGCGGCGCGATCGCGGCGAACTTGGTCGAGAGCGAATTGTTCGGGCACGTCAAAGGCGCGTTCACCGGCGCGCACTGTAATCGCGACGGCCGCTTCAAACTCGCCGATGGCGGAACTATTTTCCTGGACGAAATTGGCGAGCTACCTGCGGAAACGCAGGTGAAATTGTTACGTGTTCTCCAAGAACAAGAGTTCGAACCCATTGGCAACAGTACAACCGTCCGCGTTGATGTGCGAGTCATTGCGGCAACCAATCACGATTTGGAAGAGGCAGTAAAAGCAAAACGTTTTCGGTCCGACTTATTCTACCGTCTGAATGTGTTTCCGATCTCGCTGCCACCACTACGCACGCGACCAACAGATATTCCGCTTCTCATCGAATATTTTCTCGGGCAATTGAACAAGAAGCTCGGAAAGAACATTTCTCAAATTAGTCCAGATTCGATGCAACGGCTGATCAATTACGACTGGCCGGGCAATGTTCGCGAGTTGCAGAACGTTATCGAACGCGCTGCGATTCTCTCTGATGGTCCGGTGCTCGCGTTGCCGCCAGAGTTTCAAGGATCGACGTCAAAGGCTGCTAGAGGCGAGAACAACGATTCGTTAGCCATGGACGAGATTACGCGGAAACACATTGAAGCTGTGCTTGCGCAAACCCGTGGCGTCATTGAAGGGCCCGGCGGCGCCGCCAAACTGCTCAACCTTCATCCCAACACACTTCGAAGCCGAATGCGCAAACTTGGCGTCAGTCGAACACGGCGCGTTGCCGCGTAATCCGACCGACGTTTCAGATTAACACGCGAGAGCGTTTCGCCACGGCAGCAGTTCTTCCTGCAATTGCTTGCGGGCGCGATGCAGCATGATCCAAAGATTGTTTTCAGAAATGCCGAGCTCGTCGCATACTTCGCGGCCGCTGTGATCGTCGCATTCGTACAAGCGGAATACTCTCGCGAGGCGGCTCGGCAGTTTTTCGATCGCCTGTTCAATGGCCTCGCCCAGTTCTTTCCTTTCCAAATGCATACTTGCATCGGCGTCGCGCGATGATGCGAAGTCATCCACCTCACGACTGTAAAATTCATCACGTTCAGTGGGGGTAGTTGTTTCGAAAACGGCCCGGTTTCGGCAGGCGCGGCGCACGTGATCGCAAACCTTGTGTTTTAGGATGCCGGTAAGCCAGGTTCGTTCACTGGCGCTTCCGGAAAATCTGTCCGCGTTTGCGAACGCAGCGAGAAACGAATCCTGCACCGCATCTTCGGCTGCTTCGCGATTTCGCAGGCGGCCGAGTGCATTGTGAAACAGGTATTCACGATGTTGTTCAATGCCTACGACCGTGTTACCGGCTTTCCGCGTTTCAGGGAGCTTGGTAGATATGAGGTTGATCATGCAGCCCGTCATTTGCAATGCGCGTGCCGCACGAACGATTCGAGCAAAGATAAATCGTAAATTCCATGCTTTGAGTGGATTATAGATTGAATCTATTTTCCGCTATTCACGCGCTAAATAGCGCATGACTACGAAGTTTCGTGGCAAGCCACGATTCTTCGTGGCTCCGTGAATACCATTGTTTGTAAGGCTGAAGACGCGGCGGCGACTAATGGTTGATGAAAAAAATCGCCGCATTCCTTTTCGCCGTATTGCTCGTGCCGTTAATCCGAGCTGATCTCCCCGTGAAAAAAGTGCTGACGCTCGAGGTCGCCAAGAAAATTACGGCTGCATCCGAAGCAGAAGCGAAGAAGCGCGGATCGACCGTGGTGATTGTCGTCGTCGACGATGGCGGGCACATTCTTTTGCTGGAACGACTCGATGACACTCAAGTGGCCAGTGTCGAAGTCGGAATTGGTAAAGCCCGCACCGCTGCGATTTTCCGGCGCCCGAGCAAAGTCTTTGAAGATCAGGTGCGTGAAGGACGCGTGGCGGCGCTCGCGCTTCCTGGCGCTACACCACTTCAGGGCGGTGTTCCGATTGAGTTTGAAGGAAAAATCGTGGGCGCGATTGGCGTTAGTGGAAATACGCCGCAGGAAGATGAAGACATCGCCAAAGTAGGCGCAGCCAGTGCGGCGGCTGCCATCCAAGAACAAAAATAACGTAAACCACCTTTCGCAATCAGCACGCGGATCACATCTGAGTTTTTCAGTGCACCAAAACTTTGGCCGCCGCATGAACGACACGTTCGCCGCGCGGTGTGGACCGAGTTGTTTTACGATCTTGTCTTCGCCGCTGCTATTAGTCAGGTGAGTGGGCCACTCGGTGCTGACTATTCACTACACGGCATTGTAAGGTATGCGTTTTTGCTTGCGTTGGTTTTTCTGGCGTGGCTTGGATATGCAACCTTTTCCAGTCAATTCGCGGCCGACGATTTGATCGAGCGCGTGTTGATCATCGTACAGGTCTTTCTTGTTGCCGTTATGGCAGCGAATGCGACCGGTCCGCTGAGTGGCAGAGACGCAGCCGGGTTCGGTGCGGCCTATGGCGGTGTTCGCGCTGTTCTCGCTCTGCAATATCTACGCGCGATTCCGCTTCGCGAAACGCGATCAATCGTAATTCGTCGGGTAGCTTGCTTGTTAGCGGCAGCGATTGTGTGGGCTCTCTCGGCATTGCTGCCGGTTCCTGCTCGCTACGCGGTTTGGGCTTTCGCTCTTTTGATCGACATTGCAAACTCCTGGTTGCCTTCGCGCAGCACTGCTCTGTTGCCGCCCGGAGCCGCCCACTTTCCAGAACGCTTCGGTCTGCTGACGATCATTTTGCTGGGAGAATTCGTCGCGTCCGTTATGCGCGGCATCGAAAGTCAGATGGGGTGGAGCTTGCTGGCCGCGTCGGCGGCAGTCTTGAGCCTGATATTGGGGTTCGCGATTTGGTCGTGTTATTCCGATGGCGCTCGCGGTTGGGAAGGGCGACACGTCCGCTCGAAAAAGGATGTCATCCACCTGCGTATTTGGATTGCGCTTCATTACCTTTTGTTTCTCGGGATCGGTGTCCTCGGCGTAGGTGCGCGTCGTGCGATTGCGTTGCCGGCAGGCGGACATTTCAACTCGATCGAGCAGTTGATTATCTGTTTTGTGACCGCCGGAATAATGCTCGTGATCATGGGAATCGCCGCCACGTCCGAACATCACGCGAGCTCGCGCCGTTCTTTGATTTGGATAGGACAGTTTATTGTTGCTTTAATTGTTCTCAGTCTCGCGTTGCTGGCTTCACAGATTATCGCGACTGCGCTGTTGCTCGTACTCCTCTTTGCTTTTGCAATTCAAACAACGCTGCTGCTAATCAATCAACGCGCCCATGCCATCGCGCAGATCTGACTTGTGCCAGACACGGCGATCGTCGCTTCAACTACGTCTCATTAAGGAAGACGACATCAGCAATGTCTTTTGGGCGGTCACGCTCCAGGTGGAGTCGCTGTGCCGGAAAGTAAATGGTCTCGAAAGCGTTCCGCGTCTCCGCGGGCGAAAGGCCTTCTTGGCCGCGTTCGATCGCGCGCTGCAAAGCTGTTTCAAATGAACAATCGATCCAAACTTTGAAATCGAAGTGATCGCGATAGGCAGGCTTGAAGAGAAAGATCCCTTCGACCAAGACAACATCGATGTTCGAGAATGAATGGCGCTTCTCGGCGTGCGCTGTCGCTTTCGGTCCGCCGCACACGGCAATAAGATCGATGCCGCGAGTGTTACGTAAGGGTAGCACAAGGCGCGCGAACATTTCATCCAGGCGCAACGCGTGTTCGTAGAAATGCTCTGCAGGATTGTCCGGGTCGATGCAAACGTGCGGCAGGTTCAACCAGTCGTCGGCCGCGATCACCGCTACGTTTATCGATTGAGCGCGTAGCGCATCAGCAAGTCTTGCGCTGACAAATCCTTTGCCGCTGCCATCAACGCCGGAGATCCCAACGAGCAGCGCCCGCATTGAAGAAACGCGATTGCGCGAATCGATGATTGTGGCGATCAGCGAAGCCAGCCGCCGGTCGCTTGAATGGGTGTCGCGTCCTCGGTGATCCATAGAGACGCCGCATGTATATCGCAGCTCTCGGTCCTTGGCCGATCGGCGAAGAGATAGCCAGCCGCGAGCCAAGTCGTGATTATAACGATTGCGATCGCGCGTCTCTCGATTTCGCTCATTAAATCAGGCGATAGCCGCTTCCATTTTTGCGTCCGAGCGCTCAGCTCTCACTCGGTCGAGCAGATGATCGCCGACGCGCAAGGCGTTCGCCATGATCGTGAGCGCGGGATTTACCGCGCCGCTCGAACAGAAGAAGCTGCCGTCCACGACATAGAGATTGTCGAGTTCGTGAGCTTTGCAGTTCCGGTCGAGCGCGCTCGTTTTTGGATCTTTACCAAAACGAATTGTTCCGTTTTGATGCGCGACACCAGCGAGCGGAATGCGCTGACCGAGAAATAGGTTGCGTGAGAAAATTCCTTCGTGGCATTCGTGCCCGTGGACCGAGCATTTCGTTTGCTGTTGCATGAGTGACTCGAGCTTCTTGATCAACCGTTTGTGGCCTTCCTCGTTGTTCGGCTTGTATTGAAGAACGATCTCACCCTCGCGATTGATCGTAACGCGATTGTTTGGGTCTGGCAGATCTTCCGACGTCAGCCAGAAATCGAGCGAATGTTTGCCCATCAAATCCAGGGTCCATTTCGGCGCTACTTTCGGTGCTCCGGCCTTGAGCGTGTCGCCGTCAAGCTTTCCGACGAAGGAGATGTGGCCCATGGGAAATTCCCAATCGGGCGCGCGATAATAGAAATCGTTAACTGAAAGCGTTTTCTGAAAGACAGTCGGATTCGGGCATTTCGACAACGCCATCAGAACTGAGTTCACGTGTCCCATGTAGTGCCGACCGACCATATCGGAACCGTTGGCCAATCCGCGCGGGTGTTTGGTGTTAGCTGAGCGCAGGAGCAGTGCGGCTGAGTTGATCGCACCGCCGGAAACGACGATCACATCTGCGGAATAGGTTTCCTGCTGTCCGTTACGTTCGACGTGCACTTTCGTCACTTCCCGGCCGGTACCGTTCGTTTCCAGTAGCGTCACCTTTGTATCAGTCATCAGCGTTACGTTTGGATATTTTAAAGCCGGGACAACGCAGCAAATGTGTGCGTCGGCCTTGGCATTCACCAAACATGGAAATCCATCGCAAGTGCTGCAACGGATGCACGCGCTCTTTTGCATGTTCCGTTCGTCAAGCATTACGCCGAGCGGCGTATGGAACGGTTTTAATCCAAGCCGCGCGAAATCATCGCTCAATTGTTGGATGCGTGGCTCATGACTGATCGCGGGATACGGAAAGTCGCCGCTGCGGTATGGCTCGGTCGGATCTTCCCCGGAGTGCCCATGCACATGATAAATACGTTCAGCCTCGGCGTAGTAGGGCTCGAGCTCGTCGTAGGAAATTGGCCAGGCCGGCGAGATGCCACCGTGATGCTTGATCTCTCCAAAATCTTCCTTACGCAACCTGAACAGCGCAGCGCCGTAAAATTTGGTGTTGCCGCCGACGTAGTAGTTCGTATGCGGATGCAGCTCGGTGCCGTCCGCGTTCCGCCAGAGTTCCTTGGTGTTGTAACGACCGTGGGCGTTTACTTCGAGTGAGTTCCAATTTTCTTTTTCGCGTCTGACGAACGGGCCGCGCTCGATTAATAGAATTTTTTTTCCACTCGGTGCGAGCCGATAGGCCAGCGTACCGCCGCCTGCGCCCGAACCGATGATAATAAAGTCGAAGTCACTACCATTATTCATGCCCAATTAGTCGTAGATCCGCGGCGATCCTTACGAACCGGCACATTTCAATTTTGTTCTGTAAGGAATCGAGAACCACTGCGACGAATCGGCAAAACCAAAAAATTTATGCCAACGATGCCGCCAGAAGCGATGAGCCGTCCGAAACCGAAAATACCGTACTCGCAGAACGATTTTAAGGATCTGCCGAAGCCAGTCATTCCGAAGACTGAAAACCGCAAACTGCTTAAAGGACAAAAGGCTATTATCACCGGCGCAAGCTCGGGAATTGGTCGCTCAATTGCCCTGGCCCTTGGCCACGCCGGCGCATCAGTGTGCGTGAATTACGTTGCTGGTGAAGACAAAGCGAAGGCGATGGTCGACGAGCTGCAAGGTCACGGCCACACTGCCTTTTCGTTTCGGGCTGATGTTTCCAGCGAAACAGAAGTTGCTGCGATGTTCGAAGCGGTCCGGGAAGAGTTCGGTACCGTCGACATCTTAATAAACAATGCCGGGCTTCAGTCAGACGCGCCCTTCGATCAGATGAGTTTAGCGCAGTGGAACAAAGTGATCGGAGTCAATCTTACTGGACAGTTCCTTTGCTCCCGAGAAGCCGTCCGTGAATTCAAACGTCGTGGCGTACGGCCAGAGATTTCGTGCTGCGCGGGCAAAATCATCTGCGTCAGCTCGGTCCACGAGGTGATTCCGTGGGCGGGCCACGTGAACTACGCCGCGTCGAAGGGCGGAGTGATGTTGATGATGAAGTCGATCGCGCAAGAAGTCGCGCCTTGGCGGATTCGGGTGAATTCGATTGCGCCGGGCGCTATTCGTACGCCGATCAACATGCAGGCCTGGGACACACCTGAGCACTATCATGAGTTACTCAAACTGATTCCGTATAAACGAATCGGCGAACCCGAGGAAATCGGACGCGCCGCGGTTTGGCTCGCGAGCGACGAATCCGATTACGTCCAAGGCACGACGTTGTTCGTCGATGGCGGCATGACGCTTTATCCAGGATTCGAAACCGGAGGATAAGATGATCGAAACCCTCGTCATATCCGCACTCGTACTTTTGCTGTTTCGCTTCGACGCCACTTCACGTGATGAATCCAGTGGTCGATTCCAACGCTGAGTGGCTCGAAGCGGACGGTTTGGGCGGGTTCGCGAGCGGAACCGCGTCCGGAATTCGGACCCGGCGATATCACGCATTATTGCTGACGGCGACGACGCCGCCCGCTGGACGAATGGTCCTCGCGAACGGATTCGACGCATGGGTGGAAACGCCAACCGGAACTTTCGCAATTTCGTCGCAACGTTACGCGCCTGACGTGATTCATCCGAACGGCGCCTCGTTCATCGAATCGTTTAAATACGAGCCCTGGCCGTCCTGGCGTTATCGATTGACGGACGATCTCGTTATCGAACAGGAACTCTTTGTTCCTCACGGCGAATCGGCCGTAATGATCACGTGGAAAGTTGTCAGCGACGATACGATTCCCGCAACCCTGAAAGTGCGGCCGTTCTTAAGCGGTCGCGATTTTCATTCGAGCCATCACGAAAACGGCGCGTTCAAGTTTGTTGCCGATCAAAACGGCGAACGCGTGACATGCCGATCTTACAATGGCGTTCCGGCGGTCGTCGCGTTCTCAAACGGAACATATGCGCACGAGCCAACGTGGTATCGCAATTTTTTTCACACTGAAGAGCAAGCGCGTGGGCTAGACGCGATTGAAGACTTGGCGTCCCCCGGCGTTTTCGAATTCTCTCTCTCCCACAACCCGGCGATGCTCATGCTCGCGGCTGAAGGACACGCGATCACCGACATCGAATCCATCGAAGCGCGTTATGCCCAGGTCAGGACGGACGAGCTGCATCGCCGGGAAAATTTCAAATCGCCGCGCGAACGCGCTGCCGATGCTTATCTGGTCAAACGTAGCGAAGGCAAAACCCTCATCGCTGGTTACCCTTGGTTCGGCGATTGGGGACGAGATACCTTCATCGCATTGCGCGGCCTTTGCATCGCGACGGGCCGTCTTGAAGAAGCGCGCGACATTCTGCTGGCCTGGGCTGGCGTCGTTTCACAAGGCATGTTGCCCAATCGCTTTCCTGATTCCGGAGACCAACCGGAATTCAATTCGGTCGATGCATCGCTTTGGTACATCATCGCGGTGAACGACTATCTCGTCGCCGCGGAAAAGCGGCCGGGATTCACGGAAGATTGTCACACTGAAAAATTGCGCGCCGCAGTCGATGCGATTCTCGTCGGATATTCCACCGGAACACGATTTCACATTCGCGCCGACAACGACGGACTGCTAGCGGCCGGCGAACCCGGTCAGCAGCTCACCTGGATGGACGCGCGAGTGGATAGTCGCGAGATCACGCCGCGCATTGGAAAGCCGGTGGAGATCCAAGCGCTTTGGCTGAATGCGCTGGTGATTGGCGCGCGATTCTCTGTGCGCTGGCAGTCGGTATTCGAAAAAGGCCGCACCGCATTCGAAAACAAATTTTGGAATGAACACGCCGGTTACCTCGCCGATGTGATCGATTGCAATCACCGTGCTGGAGACATCGATCTTACTTTTCGGCCTAACCAAATTTTCGCGGTTGGCGGGTTGCCGCTCCAGTTACTGTCGACGGAGAGAGCGCGGCGTGTGGTCGATGCGGTTGAGATGTTATTGGTCACTCCCGTCGGTCTGCGATCCCTTGCGCCGGGCGAATCGGGCTACGCGGCGCATTATCACGGAGGCCCGCGCGAGCGTGACGCGATTTATCACCAAGGGACAGTTTGGCCCTGGCTCATCGGCGCATTTGTCGAGGCTTGGGTGCGCGTTCGCGGCGACACACCCGAAGCGAAAGCGGAAGCTCGCGAGAAATTTCTTCCGGCGTTGGATCGACATCTCAACGAAGCCGGGCTTGGACACATTTCGGAAATTTGCGATGCCGAGGCGCCGCACACTCCACGGGGCTGTCCATTTCAGGCATGGTCGTTAGGCGAATTGCTCCGCCTTGAGCGAACCGTTCTCTAGAATTCGAATGAGCGACAAGAAAACGCGGGTGCTTATTCTCGGCGGCGGATTTGGCGGCCTCTACGCAGCTCTTGAATTCGAAAAGCGGCGCGATCCGCGGTTCGAAGTCACGGTCGTAAACCGGGAAAACTTCTTTCTATTCACCCCGATGCTGCACGAGATCGCGGCCAGTGATCTCGATCTGACCAACATCGTTAACCCAATCCGCAAGATGATCCGCCACATCAACTTCTTTTGCGGTGATGTGGACAAGATCGACATCGACCGAAGACGCGTGACCGTCTCGCACGGGTTCGATCATCACGCGCACGAGCTGGAATATGATCACTTGGTTCTGGCGCTCGGCTCGGTCACAAACTTTTTCAACCTGCCCGGCGTGGCCGAACACGCGTTGACGATGAAGTCGCTCGGCGACGCGATTCAGTTGCGCAATCGATTGATCGCCCATCTTGAAGAGGCGGACAGCGAATGCGCCGGCGCGGATCGGTCGCCATTACTGACGTTTGTCGTCGCTGGTGGCGGATTCGCTGGAGTCGAAACGATCGCAAGCATTAACGATTTTCTGCGCGACGCGCTGCCGTTCTATCCAAAACTCAAGGAGGAGATGCTGCGTATCGTACTGGTCCATCCGGGCGAATACATTTTGCCCGAGCTCGGCGAAAAACTGGGACGCTATGCCGACAAGAAGCTGCGGGAACGCGATGTTGAGATTCATTCCAAATGCAAAGTCGCAGCAGTCCGGCGTAACGAAATCGAGCTCACCAGCGGAGTCCGTATCCCAAGTTCTACGTTGATCTGGACAGCGGGCGTATCGCCAAATCCTATTCTCGATCTTGTCGCGTGCGCAAAAGAGCGTGGCCGGATCCGGGTCAACCCGAACCTTGAAGTTGAAGGTGTTGACGGACTTTGGGCACTCGGTGACTGCGCGCTTGTGCCCGATCCGGCGACTCAATCCTATTGCCCGCCAACTGCGCAACATGCCTCACGCGAAGGAAAAATTGTTGCCGACAACATCATTGCGGCCGCCGATGGAAAACCAAAGAAGCCCTTTAGCTTCAAAACGCTCGGCCAACTGGCGGCAATCGGTCGGCGTACCGGCGTTGCGCGGATTCTGGGCGTGAATTTCTCAGGATTTCTAGCCTGGTTTCTTTGGCGCGGGATTTACTGGAGCAAGCTGCCGCGAACGGAGAAGAAAATTCGGGTGGCGATTGATTGGGCGCTCGACGTCTTTTTCTCGAAAGACTTCGTGCAGTACCTCGATCAGCGTGCCCTTGCCCACACGCAGACGGAGACCCGCGCGCCATTGTGGAATCGCGCCCGCCTTTCCCGCCCGGAAGAGCACGATGATAAGGTCGACAAGCGTATCGCGGCGTAAGGAATTGCCGGCACGTGCGACCAATCGATATGGATTCCAAACACCAGTCCGGCTCGGACACGGCTGAGCATCAACGTCTGAAGGAGGATGCCGTGCGCGTGAAAAATTGGAAGCGCTGGGGACCCTATTTGTCGGAGCGTCAATGGGCGACGGTACGCGAAGATTATTCGCCTTACGGAAATTGCTGGGATTATTTTCCGCACGATCACGCACGCAGCCGCGCTTATCGCTGGGGTGAAGACGGATTGCTCGGAATCACGGACCGGCAATGCAGGCTCTGTTTGGCTCTCGCCCTTTGGAATGGCAAGGATCCGATCTTAAAAGAACGGCTTTTCGGCCTTACCGGTTCGGAAGGGAATCACGGTGAGGACGTTAAGGAACTTTACTACTACCTCGATTCGACGCCGACGCATTCATACCTGAAGGCGCTCTACAAATATCCGCAGGCTGAATTCCCTTATGCGCGTTTGATTGAGGAAAATCGCCGTCGCGGCTTGAGCGGGCCGGAGTTCGAATTGATCGACAGTGGCGTCTTTAATGAAGATCGCTACTTCGATGTGTCCGCGGAGTACGCGAAAGGCTCAGAAAACGACATTCTCGTTCGCCTAACGATTACGAACCGCGGTCCCGAAGCGTCGACCCTGCATTTGTTGCCAACGCTTTGGTTCCGTAACACGTGGTCGTGGGGACCGGTGCCGGAAGAATGCATAACCAAGCCTTTTTTGATGCTGGAGCGCGACGGACTTGTGCGCGCACACCATGAAGAACTCGGCGAATACCAGTTGGGTTACGAAGGCGACGCGCAGCCGGTCTTCACTGAAAACGAAACCAACGCGCAACGTCTCTATGGTTATGTAAATGGATCAGCGTTGGCGAAGGACGGGTTTCACGAATTCGTGATCCACAATCGCGGCGACGCAGTGAGCCCCGTAAACGCCGGAACGAAGTTCGCCGCGTATTACAAGATCGACATGCAACCCGGTGGATCGAAAATGATCCGGCTGCGATTGTCCGCCAGGGATGAAGCACCGGCAGAGGCCTTCAGGGACTTCGATGAAATCTTCGGACGGCGCATCGACGAGGCCGATGAATTTTACGAAGCGATCGCACCGATGGGATGCGACACCGAAGCAAAGAAAGTCGCGCGCCAGGGTTATGCCGGTCTGCTTTGGAGCAAGCAGTTTTACAATTACGTCATTCGCGAATGGTTGAACGGCGACCCGGCGCAGCCAGCGCCGCCGAGTGAGCGGCATCTCGGTCGAAACGCTGAGTGGAAGCACCTTTTCAATCGCGACATCATCTCGATGCCGGACAAATGGGAATATCCATGGTTCGCGGCGTGGGACCTCGCGTTCCACATGATCCCGTTTTCCAAGATTGACCCGCATTTCGCGAAGAAGCAGCTCCAACTCTTTTTGCGCGAATGGTACATGCACCCGAACGGGCAAATTCCAGCCTACGAATTTGCGTTCAGCGATGTTAATCCGCCGGTACACGCGTGGGCGGTTTGGCGTGTTTACAAGATGACCGGGCCACGCGGCCAGCGCGATCTCGCATTTCTCGAAAGCGCTTTTCAAAAATTGATGTTGAACTTCACCTGGTGGGTGAATCGCAAGGACGCCGAAGGCAATAATCTCTTCTCTGGCGGATTTCTCGGCCTCGACAATATCGGCGTCTTCGATCGCTCCAAACCGTTACCGACTGGTGGATTTTTGCAGCAGGCCGACGGCACGGCGTGGATGGGATTTTATTGTCTGACCATGCTCTCAATCGCCATCGAGCTCGCAGAGAACAATCCCGTCTACGAAGACATGGCCTCGAAATTCTTTGAACACTTCGTTCACATTAGCGACGCGATGAATTCGTTAGGCGGCACGGGGCTGTGGGACGAAGAAGATGGCTTTTATTACGATCAGCTTAAACACGACGGACAAATGATTCCGTTGCGGACGAGGTCGCTCGTTGGCTTAATGCCGTTGATTGCGGTCGAAAATCTGGAGACGTCGAAGATCAACAAACTGCCCGGATTCGAGAAACGGATGGATTGGTTTCTGAATTATCGCAAAGACCTCGCCTCGCTCGTCACTTACTGTGAGACTTGTCCGTTTACCGGAAACCGGATGCTGGCGATCCCGACGCGGGGTCGTTTGCGGCGCGCACTCCGTTACATGCTAGATGAGAACGAATTCTTTTCGCCCTACGGGCTGCGGTCGGTCTCGCGATATCATTGTGATCATCCCTACGTCTTCCGCGCTGGAAACGATGAGCATCGCGTCGATTACGTTCCAGGCGAAGGCACCAGCTATCTCTTCGGTGGCAACTCCAACTGGCGCGGCCCGATTTGGTTTCCAATTAACTTTCTGATCGTCGAGGCACTCGAGCGCTATCACTTATTCTATGGCGAATCATTCAAGATCGAGTGCCCGACCGGTTCAGGGAACATGATGACCCTCAAACAGGTCGCCGACGAGCTTTCGCGCCGGCTGACACGAATTTTCCTGCCTAATGAGAATGGCCAGCGGCCGTGTCACGGAGAGGTAGACAAATACGCGTCTGATCCGCACTGGCGAGATCTGATTTTGTTTTACGAATATTTTCATGGCGAAACCGGCCGCGGTTGCGGCGCAAGCCACCAGACCGGCTGGACTGGGCTGGCCGTGAAATTACTGGAGAACGCAATCAATGATGCTGATCAACAAGACAGCGACCACGAAGCGCCCGAGCTACGTCGCGAAACTGGCCCGCAGCGCCGACGAAGTTCGGCGCGCGCAACGGCTACGGTTTGGGGTTTTTAATCTCGAACTGAATGAAGGCCTGGTGGAGTCGCATTTCAACGGGCTCGATGTCGATCCTTTCGACGCAGTCTGCGACCACCTGATCGTCGAACATACCGAAACGAGTGAGATTGTTGGTACGTATCGTTTGCAGACGGGACGGCGTGCCGCCGTAAACATCGGCTATTACAGCGAGCGTGAGTTCGACTTCGCGCCGTATGAATCTGTTCGCTCCGAGATGATTGAGCTTGGACGCGCATGCGTTCATGCCAATCACCGCAATCTAATCGTGCTCCATCTTCTTTGGCGCGGCATTGCGAAATACGCGATCGAGCATGACGCGCGATTCCTTGTCGGCTGTAGTTCGCTCACGTCGCAAGACCCGGCCGAAGGCGTAGCGATGTATGAACAATTGCGCCAAAGATTTCTGGTTCGTCCAGAATTGCAGACGTTGCCGCAGGGGGATTTCCGATGCGATGGACAAGGTTCGTTGCCATCGCGGCCCGCAAGTCAAGGGGCGTCGGCGAGGTTGTTGCGAGCTTATCTCGTCATTGGCGCAAAGATCTGCGGCCCGCCAGCAATAGACCGTGAATTCAGCACGATCGATTTTCTCACCCTACTGGATCTGGACGCTCTGCCAGGAATCGTGCGGACACATTTCTTGAAATGAGCGCTGCAATTGATCTACCGGTCGATGTTGATTCGCCGCCGCGGCCAAGAATTGCTGCGAAGGTGTTGCTTCAATTCGCCCGAACGCTGGCGTTCGTTTTTTTTTCCATGGTTGCGCTCGGAGAGATTTTGCTAGTCATCCCGCTCGTTCGTAAGGAGCGTCGCCTCGTCGTGCGTGCGACATGGCTTCATCTCTGGTGTCGCTTTGCCTGCCGCGTGCTCGGGATTCATCGTGTGATTCGCGGACCAATGCCGCGGTCGGGATTACTTGTTTGTAATCATCTCAGCTACATCGACATCGTCGTGTTGAGTTCATTCACGCCGTGCGTTTTCGTTGCGAAGCGCGATGTTTCGGGGTGGCCGCTGTTTGGATGGCTTGCGCGAGCTGCGGGAACAATCTTTGTCGATCGTCGGCGAAGACTTGCCGCAAGGGATGCTGTCGAGAACATGCAAAAGGCGATTCGCAATGGCGCGTTGGTCGTCATCTTCCCTGAAGGCACAAGCTCGGATGGCGTGACAGTTTTGCCGTTCAAATCTGCTTTGCTTGAGCCGGCTCTTGAACTCGGCTGTCGAGTAACAGCTGGTGCCATCGATTATTCACTGCCGTACGGGGGCTCTGTCGGGGATGAAGTTTGTTACTGGCGCGATATGACCCTTGCTCCGCATCTTCTGAATTTCTTTGCGAAACCGAGGGTTGAGGTGCGACTTACAATATCGCAGTTTCAGCCCCGCGGCGACCGCAAACGGATCGCGTGCGAGCTGCGTGACCAAATCGCAAAGCTTCGATCATGAACGCCCAAACAATTCGCGTCGTATATCCAAATGACGGTGGACGGATTGTTCTTCGAGCGGATCACAATTGGAACACAGACCTTGAGCCCGTTTCAGTTGATGACGGTATCTCCGAATTTGCAGTGGAGACGACAAAGCCATTCTTCTATTTCAAGCCGGTTTTGCAGCGTGACGGGCAGACGCATTGGTCGCGTGGCGAAAATTTTCTCGCGGTTGCGACATCTGGTGCGCCATTGGAAGTGCATCCGTATTTCCGGGAAGACACTCGTTGCAGCGTGTGCGAACTCATGTCGCCACTGGCCAGTCCGACCGGAGTGGAACACCGTTGGCGCGCTTTTCTGCCACCGGGTTATCACGAGAACACGCTAAAGAGATATCCGGTTCTCTACATGCACGACGGCAACAATTTGTTTCTGAAAGAGGAAGCGTTTCTGGGTAACACCTGGAAGACAGACGAAGTTCTCGGCGTTCTCGATCGAATGAATGCGATTGAGGAAGTCATTGTAGTCGGAGTCCATCCGAAGGATCGAATGTCTGAGTACACGTTGCCGGGATACGAGGATTACGGTCGTTTTTTGGTCGAAGGACTTAAACCGTTGATTGATGAAAAATATCGAACGCTTACTCGACCGAACGATACAGCAGCGATGGGGTCATCGCTCGGCGGAGTAGTTTCGTTTTATCTGGGATGGCAGTGGCCGGAAGTTTTCGGGAAGGTGGCCTGCCTCTCAAGCACCTTCGCTTATCGGGACAACTTGCTTGAACGCGTTTCGGACGAGCCAAAACGAGCACTTAAGATTTATCTCGATAGCGGCTGGCCGACTGACAATTACGAGCCGACTCGCAGCATGAGAGATCGATTGATCTGGAAAGGTTACCGACCCGGATCTGAATTGCTGTATCTGGCTTTTCCGCACGCAGTCCATGATGAAATGGCTTGGGCCGCGCGCAGTCCAATTCCGTTCCAATTCCTGTTTGGCAAGCTGCCGACATTTGAGCCGATGCTATCTAATTAAGGAGGACGCACGAATGGAGCGGCGCGATCAGACAGTCGCCGAATCCGGCGGCCTAGTTCTAAGCCAACAGACTCAGATCACGCCGCTGCGAGTCCCGCTTGCAATACCGATGTCAAGAGCACTCTGGCAACGGTCGCTTGATTGCGAAGATTACGCACTTGCCTTTGGGCATTGCGAAATGCGTCTTTTGTAAGCATCAGCGCTGTTCGCGGGTCGTCGGTCAATCTGGCAGCCAGGCTGTAAACAGCCGGATAATATCGAGCAACCACCTTGTCGAAGCTGGAGTTTTTTGTTCTCATAAGATCTTTGCCACACGGGTTGGTCGCCGCCGAACCAGTTTCCTTACAGAGTATCGCTGAAATTAAGGTGTGTGAGTCCAGCGTCTGGACAAGCCCTGCGATATTAAACAGACAAGGCCGGGTAATCCGCGCGCTGCAAGAGGAATGTTACGCCTTTTCCACGCTAGCTTTTAGGAGGGCCGACCACCCCGGGGCACAGCGGCCGCGAAACCGTATCCCCCTCCTAAACAGAATCCCATTTTTCCAAGGCGTCTTGGCGATCCCTGTGCGCCGTTTCTCAGCTGCCGGCAGGCCAGCCGCTACTGAACAACGTGCCCTGGCTCGCCCGCATTGCCTGAATCGTAAAACGAGTCCTGATTTTGGGCGATGAGAACGGTCTGAACCCGGGAGAGAAAGCGCCGCAAAAGACGGCTGAACTTTTTCACGGTCGTTTTCTACTGTCTGAGGATTCTTGGCCGCAATACTGCGCAATTCTGCGTAACGCGTTTGTCTTTACCGAAGGTCGTGAAATTATTGGTGCTTTCGATTTAATGAGTTAGCGTGATTGCTCTCGCTCGATATTAAATCTCTATTTCGAAAATCGATGATCACTCCTCGTTTGTTTAGTAAAAATCGTTTGTCTTTACATCTACGCATTGCAACTGCCGGGGCGCTCGTATTTGCAGCGGCGGCGATGTGTTCCTTTGCGCTTAGCGCCGGAAATGGCGGCGGCGGTAGCGCCCCTAGCGGTAGCACCGATAACTTCAATCAAGGTCCCTCCGTCGATACCAGCAGTGCGATTGTTGTGCTCACAGGCGATCCTTTAAGTACCGCTTCGTCGACAAAACCACCTCACGGGAAGAAAATCGATTTCAATAGCAACACGGTGAAGTCCTACCGGGCTCAACTTTCGGCGGAACGAAACAATTTCAAACAGTGGTTACAGACCTACGCCCCAAAGGCAAACATAACGAGCCAGTACGATATTTCGCTCAACGCGGTCGCCGTACAACTTAACGGGACGTCGCTGGACCTGATCGCAAGCGCACCGATGGTGCAGCAGGCTCAGTATAACGCTCTTTACCATCCCGACCTAAGTCAAAGTTACATAGTCATAAATGCATCGGGTGCTTGGACAGCAGCGGGTGGCCGTTCGAAGGCAGGAGCCGGCATTAAGATTGGCGATATCGATACGGGCATCGATAATAACCATCCGTTCTTCGATCCGACGGGGTTCACTTATCCCGCCGGATTTCCGAAGTGCGATGAGGCGGACAGCGCAACGCACACAGCGGACCAAAACTGCAATTACGTCTCACCGAAAGTTATCGTTGCGAAAGTCTTCTTTAACAAGGCGGCTGTGCGTGGCCTCGATGCACAAGCTGTCCAGGACCATGGCTCGCACACGGCTGGAATCGCCGCTGGTGTGACGGGTAAAACCGCGACGGTGAACGGGGTGAACATTATTGATTTGTCTGGCGTCGCGCCAGGCGCGTGGCTCGGCAACTACAACGTATTCCCCGGAAACGTGGGCAACGCCCGGAGCGAGGATATTCTCGACGCAGTCGATGCCGCCATGGCTGACGGGATGGATGTGCTCAATTTGTCGCTGGGTGGGTCGCCGGGGAAGAGCGCCCCTGGCACGGCGGCTGGCATTGATGTCCTCTCGATCGGCCTCAACAACGCTGTTGATGCCGGTGTCGTAGTGGCGGTGGCGGCAGGCAATAGCGGGCCGGGTGCGGAGACCGTCGAGTCGCCCGGACGCGCAGCGAAGGTAATCACCGCTGGGGCGAGCACTAACCAGCACTTCATCGGTCAGCCGTTCACATATCCGTCCGGCGGCGGTACGACAATCGGAGCCGCTGTCGGTCAGTTCCCGGCATTGCCCACGAACTCGTACTCTTTGTTCGATACAGGGAACAACGCCTGCACGAGCGTCTCGAGCTCGGCGGCAGGCAGCCTGGCAATTGTTAACCGCGGGACGTGCACATTTAGCACAAAGGTGCGCAACGCAATTAAGGCCGGTGCGGTCGGTGTTGTCGTCGTGAACAACGTCGCTGGCGATCCGTCGGCGATGGCGATGGATGGACTTGGCGGTGATAACCTGCCAGCAGTCATGATCGGGTTGAAAGAAGGGGGCGCGTTACGTATGTCCGGAGCGACGACGGCCAAGGCGACTGACACCCTTGAGGATATTGTTAGCACCAACGCCGATATTCTGGCCGGCTTCAGCAGCCAAGGTCCGACGAGCCCAGACACGCTGATCAAGCCCGATGCAACTTCGGTTGGCGTCAACGTCTTGAGCTCGATCACGTGCGTTGGCAAAGCAATTACCTGTGGCGGTGAAGGCTCATGGGCCTTTTTCAGCGGGACGTCGATGGCAACGCCGCACCTGGCCGGATCTTCCGCCGTGCTCCTCCAGGTTCATCCTGATTGGTCACCTGATCAGGTGAAATCTGCCTTGGTTAATACCTCGGATCGCGTCATACAGGACGCAAAGACTGGGACAAAGGATGTCGGTCCAACGGCACAAGGCGCTGGCCGTGAAAACCTGAGCAACGCCGCAGGTGCGACGATTTTCTTCGAACCAGACTCGGCGAGCTTCGGGAAAATCGGCTCCTCGAATAACGTCCCAGCGTCATTCACGTTGACCTTGTCGAACACGACCGGGGCGGGCCAGACGTTCTCGGTTGCGGCATTAAAATTCACGCCGAGCACGAATCCGATCCTCGTTCCGTTCGATGCCGGGACTACGGCTTCGGGTGATACCCGGATTAGTTTCCCTGCATCAGTAACGGTGCCAGCTAACGGCTCGACAACCCTGACCGTTTCGGTTAACCCTGGTCTTCCGTCGGGCACGGTGGTCCAAGGCTGGATCACTTTGACCGGTTCAGGCGGGCAGTATCACTTTGCCTACTACGCGGTGGTTCCGTAAGAAAAGTCGATCTAGGGGTGTAAGGAAATAACCGCCGCGCTTTCGAGCCCATTAAGGGAGTGGCGGGATTTAGATCAATGTAAAAGAAGAGGCGCCGCCTCCCGCTATGATGCAACCAGAAAAGCGGCGCCTAATTCACTCTAACGCAACAATACTAAGGCAAGTCTGTTCCGTTACAAGCGTAAAATCTTTTCGAGCGTTACTGTTCTGCGCAATTTCGCTAGCACTCGCCCTATCCGACCTTAGTCCGATAGGCGCAACAAATGGCGGAGCGGACAAATGGTGGACAATGTTCGTTCGTCCGTTCGTTTCCCCAGGGGTGTGAACGGACGGATACGTGCTGCTACCGGAGGGGTGGCGGCCTGCTGGGATTTTCGGCCCTCAAATAGAACTGGTCTGATCGAGCGGAAATAATTGCGCTAAAAGGTTTCGAACAAATTCGGACACGAGAACTGCGTGATTCTGCACGAAAACGACAAATCACTGATTTGACGCTCTTGCAAATAAGTACGTGATTGCCGCCGATTTGCGGCAGATTCACGCAAGATTACGAAGTCGCTAATTCGGTTTCGAATCCCGTTAGGGTCGCCAATGTATCAAGAGATTGGGAAATTCTCCGCTTGCTTCAGGCAGGTTAGATTTCCGGTGCGGGATAGGTCGCCAGTGCGCGCATGTATTGTGCGCGCTCGAATAAGCTTGGGTCCGGGCAATTTTTCTGACTCATGCTCCCTTTGAGTTGCTCGACCGATTCGTATTCGTGTTCCTCCATCCATTGACGCATTTCCTCTTCGAGCACCTTGATGTGTTTAATGCCGCGGCGAAGCAGGACCGAGCAGAGCATGGTCACATCAGCGCCTGCCATTAGCATTTTCAGCGCGTCGGTGGCGCGATGAATTCCGCTGGTGGCGGCGAGATTCGCACCAATCCGGCCATACAGCATCGCGATCCAGCGCATTGGCAACCGCATCGCCATTGGCGTGCTCAACAAAATGTTTGGCGAAATCTCGAGCGTTTCCAGTTCAATGTCCGGCTGATAAAACCGATTAAAAAGCACGAGCGCATTGGCGCCGCTGCGATCTACCCGTCGAGCAAAGTGCGCGAAGTTGGTAAAGAACGGACTAACCTTTACTGCAACTGGAATATTCAGCTGCGCTTTGATCGACGCAATGATCGTCAAGTATTCGTTCTCGATGTCGTCAGCGGCGCGATCGGCGTCGTTCGGTACTGAATAAATGTTCAATTCGAGCGCATCGGCGCCCGCCTGCTCAATCTCCTGCGCGTACTTCATCCAACCACCAAAGGTCGCACCGTTAAGACTGCCGATAATCGGAATGTGCACCGCTATTTTCGCCTGTGCTAGGTGCTCGAGATACGCTTCCGGGCCGACTTTAAAATCGGCCTGATCCGGAAAGAAGGTGAGCGGTTCGGGATAACTTTCTGTCCCTTGATCCAGATAAAATTGCAGGTCGTGATGATCACGCCGCACTTGTTCTTCGAAAAGCGAATGGAAAACGATGGCCGAAGCGCCGGCATCTTCCATCCGCTTGATGTTGTCGATCTTTTCCGAAAGCGGTGACGCCGACGGCACCAGCGGTGTGCGCAATTTAAATCCGAGGTAGTTGGTCGTTAGGTTCATGCGATGGAGAATGGGTTGAATTTTTGGGTGGAAAGAAATTCATAGAACGTCCGTCGTGCCTGGTGACACACGACGAACTGCGCGTCGCTTGTCCGTTGCATCTTGCTTCTAAGATGGCGACAAACATAGAAGAATGATTCGCGCCGGTTGCGTTTTATTGTGCAGTTCTTGCGCGGAAGTTGGGGGCGTCCCGGAAGCACGTCGAGAAGCTGGGCAAAATCGCGCTGAGCAGAGCGCCGGACCGCGTCAGCGTTTAGATCGCGCTGAAGAACACCGCGTATCCTCCGGAGAAGGCCAGATCGCGCGTATGACAAAAGACGAAGGCAAAGCGCGGTCGACTTTTACCATAGCACGCACAGAGCAGGCGAAAATCGTCCAAGCTCAACCCAATGCATAACAAATCCACTGATTTCGGTGCTGTTTTATCTTGCCTGCCAACGTGCGGTCTCGCTCGCGCCCTCGCGGACGCGCGTGGAATGGTGCGGCTACGTCGAGTAGTTGTTCGGCGAACTGCGAAAGTTTCACCCCTCGCGCGTGCGCGGAATGGTTTTCTGAGACGAACCGGGTCCAAGCCGTTTCGTTGAGCGCAAACCCTTACTTCCCCTTGAGAAAAGTAACCGCGCCAGTATCCAAAGCGTAATAGCCGCCGATTACCTGTATATCACCGGAATCAACTTTAGCCTTTAAGATTGGTGTCGATGAACACAGAACGTCCATAACGTGTTTCACGTTAGCCTTAATCATTGTGTCCAGATCACCTTTGGGCATCGCATCTACTACAGGCTTGATGGCCGTGACCAGTGACTGAATGTGTCCTGGTGCTTTGCCTTTGGCAGCGATGGTCTTCATTGCGGCGTCGACGGCACCGCAACTCTGATGACCGAGCACCACAATCAGGCGGGCGCCCAAAACATCGACCCCGTACTCGATGCTTCCCAAGCCTTCATCGTTGAGCACGTTGCCCGCTACTCGAACGATGAACAGGTCTCCGAGGCCTTCATCAAACACGATTTCGGGTGGGACACGCGAATCGGAACAGCTGAGGATGATGGCAAATGGGTGCTGCGTTTTCACCAGCTCTTCGCGTCGCTTTGCGGCCTGCTCGGCAGTCATGCCCAGGGAAATTGCGCCCGGATTTTCATAGCTGTCGGCCGCCATGTACTTCCTTTCGTCGCTGGACTCGTGCGGGTGCTGCGGATTGCCCGCAGTGAATCGGCCATTGCCTTCTTTCAACCGCGAGAGTGCGTCCGCAGGAGGAACAATTGGCTGATCTGGATGCGCTGGATCAGCAGCTCGTGCGAATTGGCTTCCGCCGACTAAACTGACCGCGATAAACAAAGAGACGAGTTGTGACCTTTTCATGGCCGCGATGTTTACGAGGAACTCGTTAAGTGCAGCAAGTAAAAAATCGTCGTGGGTATTCTCTTGTTCGGCGACGGCAATAATCAAAGCATTCTGTGAGCGTCGTCCTTGTGGTTTGCCGGCGAGAGACACGAGCCATCACACGTCGTAATACATTGCAAATTCGTACGGGGGTGCGGTCGGAGACGTAGTGCGTCGTACTCTTTTTGTTTCATGTCGGGGGCAAAATGGAAGGATGTCGGCAGACAGTCTGGGTCGCCCTTTCGATGCCGTCCGAGAAGAAAAAGATTCCGCTTAGAGACAGCCCAGAGACAAGCCGATCTGCGGGTGGATCAAGCTCAAAGGAAGAAGGAGAAATGAAGATCGACCACTTCTTTGCGATGGAACTAAGCCGTTCGCTCAAAGATCATCCGCGCTTGCGCCTGCGCATGGGCATCCACAGTGGGCCGGTTAGCGGAGTGATTGATGTTACGGGCCGCACCAATCTTGCGGGCGCTGGTGTGAATTTGGCGCAACGCGTCATGCGAAGCACCGCCGCGTCACTGCGAT
>Ga0310912_10000032_pt1 | contig 51376 bp, 50 predicted proteins | sample GREbulkMGOX080_FD_203443 | JGI IMG/M metagenome (GOLD analysis project Ga0310912, IMG submission 203443) | Lab enrichment of tropical soil microbial communities from Luquillo Experimental Forest, Puerto Rico - GRE.bulkMG.OX080 | ecosystem: Environmental > Terrestrial > Soil > Tropical forest >...
CGGCGGGTCGAGCTCGATAAACGGACTGATCTACATTCGCGGCCAGCCCGAAGATTTCGACCATTGGGCCCAGCTCGGCAATCGCGGCTGGGCGTGGGACGACGTGCTCTCTTATTTCAAAAAGGCCGAGAATTGGGAGGGCGGCGAGAGCGAGGTTCGCGGCAAGGGTGGTCCGCTGTTTACATCGAAGATGAACCGGTCGCCGCTCTGCGCGGCGGTAATCGAGGCCGGCAAGGAAATCGGCCTCCAATACCGCGAGGACGTGAACGACCTGCCGGCCGGCGCCGGCGACGGCATCGGCTGGTGCCAGCAGACGCGCGGCGGCCGGCGACGGGCAAGCACCGCCCGTACCTATCTGCGCCCGGCGATGAAGCGCGCGAACTTGCAGGTCATCACCAAGGCTCTGGTGCGGCGCCTCCTGTTCGATGGCCGCCGCGCCGTCGCAGTCGAATATGAGCGCGGCAGCGCGGTGCAGCGCGTCGATGCCGATTGCGAGATCATCCTCTCCGCCGGAGCGATCGGCTCCCCGCATATCCTGCAGCTCTCAGGCGTCGGCTCGCCAGAGCTTCTGCAGCGGGTTGGTATCCCGGTGCAGCACGCACTGCCGGGAGTGGGGCAGAACCTCCAGGACCATTACATCGCCCGCATCAGCTACCTGGTGACGGGGGCGTGGACGGTCAACGAACGCTCACGGGGCTTGCCATTGGCAGCCGAGGTCCTGCGCTATCTCGTCACCGGCAAGGGCATGCTGACCTACAGCGCCTCGCTGGCCGCCGCCTCGATCAAGGTGCTCGAAGAATCGGCAACTCCCGACGTGCAGTGCAGCATTGCCCCCGGCAGCTTCAAAGACGGCCAGATCGGGGAACTCGACGATTTTCCCGCCATTACCGCTGGTGCCTGGCAAATGCGGCCTTTGTCGCGCGGCTACGTCGCGGCCAAGTCCGCCGACCCGAAAGAAGCGCCGGCGATCAATCCTCGGTATTTGAGCGACCCGACCGATCGCCGCGCGATCATCGGCGGCCTCCGCTTCGTCCGGCGTCTCTTTGCGGCGCCGGCGCTCGCCAAATATTGCGGCGCCGAAATCCTTCCCGGCCCCAATGTCGAAACCGACGACGAATTGCTCGACTACGCGCGGCAAAAGGGCTCGACCGTCTATCACGCCACCTGCACCTGCAAGATGGGCAATGACGCGATGGCGGTCGTCGACGACCAGCTGCGCGTCCATGGGCTCGAACGCCTGCGCGTTATCGATGCCTCGGTGATGCCGACTGTGACTTCGACCAACACCAACGCGCCGACGATCATGATCGCCGAAAAGGGCGCCGAGCTGATCCGCCGCGCCGCGCGAGCGGCCCGGCCGGGGATCACCGTCAAAGCCGCCTGAGGGCAGGCCGATACAGATCCGCCATGGTCCGCGGCAGGAGGCAACTGGGTATCCGGCTGAAGCGAGCATATCTGCCGCCGACGCCCGAGGACGGCGTGCGCGCGCTGGTCGATCGGCTATGGCCGCGCGGCGTCAGCAAATCGGATGCCAAAATCGATCACTGGATGAAGGAGCTCGCGCCGAGCAGTGAGCTGCGCCAGTGGTTCGGCCACGATCCAAGCCGCTGGGACGAGTTCCGCCGCCGTTACGAGGCAGAACTGGCGGGCAAACCGGAGCTGCTCGAGCAATTGCGCGCGCTGGCCCGGCAAGGCCCATTGACGCTCGTCTTCGGCGCGCGCGACGAACTCCATAACCAAGCCGTCGTGCTGAGGGATCTGCTCGCCGGCTGATCCTTGACGAAGGGGCGGTATTTTTTGTCGCTCATCCGACGCCGCGCTTATCATTGAAGTAGCTGCGACAGAGATCAGGAGCCGGAAAATGCCGACAATGTTCAATTCGCGCGATGCCGACAATTACGAAAAATTGATGGGGCGGTGGAGTCGTCGCTTGGCGCCGCTCTTCATCGAGCACGCTGGCATCGCGCGCGGTGAGGAGGTGCTCGAAGTCGGCTGCGGGACTAGGAGTTTGACCTTTGCGCTCGCCGCGGCGGCTGCGCTCGGCGGCCTGACCGCGATCGACTATTCTCCGATCTACCTCGCTGCGGCTCAAACCAAGGCTGGCGAGAGGTCCATTCGCTTCGAGCAGGGCGACGGCTGCGCCTTGCGTTTTCCGGACGCCAGCTTCGACCGTGCATTGTCCATGCTGGTGCTCCCGTCGGTTCTGCCGCACCCCGAATTGATGATCGCCGAGATGCGCCGGGTTACGCGGCCGGGCGGTGTCGTCGCCGCGGCATTCTGGGATTCGCCTGGCGGGACGCCGCACCAGCGGATGCTGTGGGACATTGCCGCCGTGCTCGACGACGCCGCTCGGGCGGCACGCGACCGTACAATGTCGCGGCCGGTCTACGCGCCGGGCGCGCTGGCGCGGATGTGGGCGGAAGCCGGGTTCACCGACGTCGATCAGCGGTCACTGTTGATCCGAATGGATTTCAGCGACTTTTCCGACTATTGGGAACCGTTCGCGAGCGGTGAGGGCGCGCTCGGCGAGTAGGTCGCCAGTCTCGATGGCGCCGCCCGGGAGCGCCTCGAGCGCCACCTGCGTTCGGCCTATCTGAGCGGACGGCCCGACGGCGAGCGGTCGTTCGTCGCCGTCGCATTGTCCTGCCACGGCATCACCCCGCGGAACTGATCGTCATCTGGACAACCGATATCGGCGATGACCTCGATCGGCTGCTTGCCGAGCTGACCGAAGTCTTTGTGCGGATTTTTGTTGCGAACGCTCACGATCGATTGACCGCGATCGTGTTCGTTCATGGCGTCACGAGCCTCTCGGCTGTCGGCAATATAATGCCGGCAGTGAGCGAGACCACTGCACGAGCAGCCTTGCGCTTCGGTTGGCAATCCGGTTGCGCGCTTTACGCATGCTTCGGCAGTGACACGGCAATGGCCGAAGAAATCGATCCTCGGGCATTGGATGAACATATGCTGGTGGATCGGGCACTGGCCAATGGGGCGAGCATGTCATCAAATTCACCGAAGCCTGCTTATGTCGCACCACGCTCGATCCATCGCCGGCCTATCTATCGGCGATCGAAAGCGCTCTGGATATATTGGCCGGAGGCTGAATCGAGCTAGCGATCGGGGAATAGCCGATCACCCTACTGAGGCGTCGATCCCCCACAGCAACCGTGCGCGAGCAGCGGCTCTTTCGCGGCGCAGCTGCGCTCGTTGAACGGCGTATTCTTCCAGTGCCGCGCGATCAGCGGCGGTAACCGAAGCCTGGGTCGGCACGACGCACGCCGTTGGGCAGCGCGTCACTCCTTTAGTGCGAATATACTCCGAAATTTTCTCTTGATGGTTGTGGTCGGGGGTAATATGCATCATTCTCTCCCTGAGAATGGGTGAGCCGTGCTTTAAGAAAACGTCAGAGTTCGCAGATTAGCGTCACTGCAACCAAGCCGAAGCCAAGGATGCCGCGCCCGCCCATATCGCTGCCCAGAGCGCCAGTGAGGACAGTAAAACGGCCACCCACAGGGCTTCTTTGGTCAGTGCAATGGCGACGTCGCATCCCCGTCGGTTGGTTTGCAATGAATTGCGCGGAGGCTTGCCACTATTGACAGAGCAATGGCGCCGCGATACGGAACTGCGCTCCACCCGCTCCTCCTTGATCAGCAAACTGGCATTGCGAGCTGGTGGCTAGTGAGGGGAACGGCATTACGACCACCAGACGGCGTTCACTTTAACCACGGTTGGTCAGTGCGCCGTCTATTGCACGTCAAAAAGTGGTCCACCAGCCTTTTCGAATCAGATTTGACGCAATTTTGGCTCAATAGCCCACTGATCGCCATGGCTGATGTGAGGTCTGTTACAGACCATGCCGACGGCGTTAAAAAACAGGCGCTGACGGCTCTGCCGCCGGGCTCGGAAGAGCGAGGCTGCCGCGCCCCGGCGGCAACGGCAGCCTGAAGCGATTCAGTGCCGTCGTGGCGTCGCTGCAATCACGGCGGGAACGACAAAAAGCACTTATCGGAAGCTAGGATATAGGTTTCCATATAGTCCTGGATCACGGGACGGCGGTCGAGTGCCTCCATTGCGCCGATCAGCGCCATCCAATTCAGCATTTCGTGCTGGCCGGCATACTCCATTTCTGCCAGCGAGCGCTGCCGCCAGACCCCGTAATCGCCGCGCGACACGGCGTCGAACAGCAGCCGGTCGCCCTCGTGATCGGGCCACAGATAGCCGTTTTTTGGCGACAGAAAGGCGTGCGACCAACTCGACGAGGCGATCAGCGCGACCCGGTAGGGCGAGGTGGCGATCACCTCGGCCACTGCGGCCCCGACCTGCATGCAGCGCCACGGCGCCGGCGCCGGCGGGTCTTCTCCTTCGTCGGCCGGGCGCGGCGGCTGAAACAGATGGGCGAGCCCGCCTTTGGCGTGAATGAGAGTGCGCCCGTAGCAATTGATCGCAAACGGGATCGCGGGATAAGGAAATCCCTTTCGGTCCCAATCGAGATAGAGGAAGGTGTTGGTGAAAGCGTGCGCCATCGGGTGGTGCAGCGGCTTGTAGGCGTAGGCCATGTCGATGCCGCGCTCGATGAGGCCAGTGGCGAGGTATTTCGCCGCCTCGCGCTGGCCGTGCAGCCTTAATGCCCAGTCGCCCGGCTCATCCCAGCGGTTCGGCTTGCCGCCATTGCCCCCGTGGGAGCCATTTTGCCATGGCTTCAGTTCAAAATCGGCATCGTAGCCGAGCAGGCAGAACGCCGGCACAACATCCTCGCGGAAATTCTCGTACTGGTCGTCACCCCAGATCAGCACGAGATCCGGGTCAAAATCGTCGAGGATTTTGCGGATTGCGCGAAAGTCGTTGCCGAAACGTTCACCACAGCGATTGGCCGCTGACAGGCCGTCGTCGTTGCCGAGCTCGGCGATCAGCTCGGCCGGCCAATTGGCCGGGTCCTTGTAGCAGGCCTCGACATTGGGCGCGGTCAACGTCCGCTTGAACACGCTGGTCAGCCCTTCGTTCGGCAGGCACAGCGTCGGCCAGTGGGTCACGCCGAGACCAAGGATTTCCGCCATCTCACTGCTCCTTGCTGTCGTTTGCCGCAGGATGCCTCCACATTGGGGGCGACACAACACTTACGTCATGGCCGGGCTCGACCCGGCCATCTACGGTCTATGTTGCACGGCGTGGCGGTTTACAGATGCCCGGCTCAAGGCCGGGCATGACGACAGGGGCACTAGTCGCGCGCGCGGCGTGCGGCCGCCGGTCGCGGATAAACCTCGTCGACGACATCGTCGATCCAGTGCGCTGCCAGCCCCGGAACATCGATGATTTCAGCTTCGATTGTTGGGCCGTCGAGCCGGTAGCGGACGGCGCCGAGCCGTTTCTCGCCCCGGCATCGGCGGCTGGATCTCCGGACCGACGAGAAAACTGGAGGCCGGGGCCCATAGGTAACGGCTGCCGTCATGCTGGAAATCATATGCCTTGTGCAGATGGCCGCTGCCTACGAGGCGGACCGAATAGCGACGTACCAGTTCGATGAGATGAGCGCGCGGCCGAGGTTTGACCGACCAGTAGCCCGTATCGCCCTCATCGGGGCTGTCGAGAAACAACGGCTTGTGTAAGAACCAGGCGAGGCATCGGCCCTCGGCATTCGCCATCGCGGCCTCGAGCCAAGCCGCCTGCGCCGCCTCCTCGGGGTGGCCGCCGCCGAGCAGCATTGCATCGAGCCCGATCAGGCGGAAGCCCTCGACATCCTCGATCCACCGGTCGGGCCCGAAATGAGCGCGCCATCGCTCCAGCCGCTCGCTGGTCACCGGCTGGCGCGGGTGCCCGGCGTCGCCGACGTCATGATTGCCGGGAACCGCGCGAAACCGAATACCGAGGCCGCGCATCAGCTCGACGGCATACCGCAGGTCTTCCTCGACATCGGCGCCGTCGACCGTGACGTCGCCGGTATGGATGACGAGATCGGGGCGCTCCGCCGCGATCCACGCCGCGAGCGGCGCCCAATTGTCGGCGAAATGCGGCTTGACCGGGCTCAGATGCGTATCGGAGATCTGGATTATCAGCATTCTGCCCCGCACAGATAAGCGGCGAGGTCAAGGGTTCGCGCGAACACCAGCGAACACCCGGCGGCAAGCAGCCGGTCGGCATGATCGCCGGGGCAGTGGCTGCCTGCACAAAACCCGACCACTGGCATCCCCGCCGCGACCGCGGCCTCGACACCGGTCGCGCTGTCTTCGATGACGACGCAGTCTGCCGGCGGCACCCCGAATTGCCGGGCCGCGAAGAGGAAGAGGTCGGGAGCGGGTTTGCCGTGCGTCACCTGAGAGGCGCTGAAAACATGCGGATCGAACAGCGGCAACAACCGGGTGACCGAGAGCGCCTGCCGGACGCGGTCGAGGTGGCTATTCGATGCCACGCAGCGCGGCGCCGGCAACGCCGCGAGCAGCTCCTCGATCCCGGGTATCGGCGACAGCTCGCGCTCGAAAGCCTTATCGACACGGGCGCGCATCGTTTCGAAGAAGCCCTCCGGCAGCAAGCGGCCAAATCGAGCCTCGACCGCGGCGGTCAGCGTGATGCGGTTCTTGCCGAGCCCGAACACCATCGCCTCGTCCATCGTGATCGGAAACTCGGCGGCGATCAGGCACTCGCCGAGAACGCGGCCGAAAATGACCTCGCTGTCGATCAACACCCCATCGCAGTCGAAGATGACGAGAGCAGGCACGAGCGGTCCGGTCCGGCGGTCTCCAGCACCTCTATATGGCCCCGGACGCCTCGATCCGTCATCCCGACAAGAGAATGTCGTGGAGAAAGCCGATAACTCTGCGCCACGCTTTCCGATAAAATCGGCGAGCTGGGCCGCGACAACCCTGGGAGATTGTGATGAAATCGGCTTATGGGCGGCAGACGCCGCCACCCGACTATGAGCTGACCTGCGTCGAGCAAGGAAGCCCGATGGGTGAGTTGCTGCGCCGCTACTGGCAGCCGGCCTGCACCTCCGATGAGTTGCGCGACCTGCCGCGGAAGGAAAAGCTCCTGTGCGAGGAGATTGTCTTCTTCCGCGACAAGAAGGGAGGGGTCGGCGCTCTCGAACCGCACTGCTCGCACCGCGGCACCTCGCTCGAATGGGGCCGGGTCGAGGAGAAGGGGCTGCGCTGCTGCTATCACGGCTGGCTCTACGACACGCGGGGCCAGTGCATCGACATGCCGTGCGAGTCGGAGGAGTTCCGCAACGCAATGGATGTATGGCAGCCAGCCTATCCGACGACGGAATATGGCGGGCTCGTCTTTGTCTATATGGGCCCGCCCGGCACGGAGCCGTTGTTTCCCCGCTTCGACATCATCGACCCTGACCGCGGCGAAGATGTCGTGCTGCGCGGGATGCGGTTGTGGGGCGACTACGCGGTCGGGATGGTCAAGGACTGCAACTGGCTGCAGCATTACGAGAACATCGTCGATCCGTACCACCTCTTGATGCTGCACCAGTGGATCAGCGGCGACCAGTTCGACGGCGCGCTGATGCAGGGCAAGGCCACGATCGGCTGGGAGAAGACGCCGCTTGGCGTGCGCTACAACCTGATCAAGGACCTGCCGAACGGCAACCGCATGGTGCGCCACGCCGAATGCATCGTGCCGAACATGTTCATCATCCCCAGCATCCGCGAGCCCGGAACGAAGCCGAAGCGCAGGGAGCGCGGCACCGAACTGTCATGGGCAGTGCCGATCGACAACGAGCATGTGCGCGGCATCAGCATGGTCGCCTGGCCGCTCGCGAATGGCGCGCCTAAGCCCAACTGGAAGCCCGGGACCGACACGATCGCCGACATCCGGCCGGGCTCGTTCCTGCAACGCAGCTACGAGGAGCGGCAGCGCAAGCCAGACGATCTCGAAGCGCAGGAGGGGCAGCGCCCGATCGCCGTGCACGCGCTCGAAAACCTCGCGCAGTCGGATGCCGGCATCGTCATGCTGCGGCGGCTATTGCGCGAGCAGATCAAGCGAGTCGAGGACGGCCTCGACCCGATGAATGTGGTGCGCGACGCGCGCGACAACCACAAAATCCCAACCAATGCCTGGAACACGATCCTGTCACCGGCCGAGGCGTTCCCGCATACCGAAGGAGCATTTTCGTGCTGACCAGGGAGGTGCTGTTCGGCATGAACATCCTGAGCCTGGTGGGCTTCGCGGCGATGGGAATGAGTCTCACCTTGCGCCGCATGGCCAACGCCGGCGCAGGCGTATGTATCGGGCTGATGGGTCTCGGTACGGTGTTGGTCTTCGCCGGGCTCTATGCCGGCGGCAATCCGCAATGAAGGGGTGATGTCGATGACCGAGCGGATCTGGGACAGATTTCTTACCGAGCGCGACAAGGCGGTATTTGCGGCGGGCGGGTTTGGCGCCCGCGCGGGGTTTGGCAAGCGGCCGGCACTGCTCGTCATCGATGTCAATTGGGCGTTCTGTGGCGAACGGCCAGAACCCATCCTGGAATCGATCAAGCGCTGGCGCACCTCCTGCGGCGAAGACAGCTGGCTAGCGCTCGAATACATTCGACAGTTGATCGAAGCGGCGCGCGCAAAGGGGCTTCCGGTCATTTACACCACCGGGGAGCGGCGTGCGGACAATTGGGATGCCGGCAGCTGGCGCTGGAAAAGTAGTCGTGGCGACGAGGCGGGCGGCAGCGCGCACAGCGGCGTCGACGGCAACGAGATCGTCGCAATGATCGCTCCCGGTCCCAAAGACATCGTGATCAGGAAGCAGAAGCCGTCGGGCTTCTTTGGGACGAACCTCGCCTCCTACCTCACGCTGCTCGGCTGCGACAGCGTGATCGTCGTCGGGACGACGACGTCGGGTTGCGTGCGTGCGAGCGTGGTCGACGCGTTCAGCCTAAACTATCGAGTGATCCTAGCGGAGGAAGGTTGCTTCGACCGCAGCCAGGCGAGCCATGCCGTGAGCTTGTGCGATATGCACGCCAAATACGCCGATGTCGTGCCGACGGCGGAAGTCCTCGCCTATTTCGATCGGCTGCCGGCCGATCTGTTCGAGCTGCCCAGCGGCCACCGCAGCGGCGCACCGCCGATCAAGCAAGCAGCTGAATAGCCTCTGCACTCGCGCTGCTAATCGAGCAGGAAGCGGCCGACGAGTTGCGCTACTCGGTCGGGTTGCTCGAGATGCGGCAGGTGCCCGGCATCGCCGATCGGCTCGATGCGGGCATTGGCAATCCGCTGCGCAAAGTCTTGGGCATAGTCTGGTGAGACAATGCCGTCCGCCGTTCCCCAAATGATCAGCGTCGGCGCAGCGATACGGTGGATGCGTTTCTTGAGACCGCGGTCCGGGATCGGCCAGACGAATTTGCCGGTGCAGGCCTGCGACCAGATAAAGCTGGCTTGCACTTCGACGCGAGCATCGCTTTCGTCGGGCAGCTCGAAGAAGCGCCGCGCCGCCTTTCCATTGGGTGCGGCAAAGAGCGCCGGGCGGAGTTGATCCTCCGGCATGATCATCCAGTTTTTGACCGGACGGTCGTCGCGCCACAGGCCGAGCGGGTCGATCAGGACCAGCTTGCCCGCGCGTTCCGGCATCGTCGCGGCGATCTCGCAGGCCACCATGCCCCCGAAGGAATGGCCGAGCAGAGCCGGCGCTTCGAGCCCGAGCCGATCAAACAGCTCGCCGTAATAAACGACCAGATCCCACAACTCGTCGAGCCGATGGATTGCTTCGGGATCGCCGGACGTGGTTCCGGGATGCCTCGGCGCGTAGACGCGGTGCAGAGCCGCCAGGCGGTCGAGAAACTTGCGGTCGCCGCGCAATCCCCACGGACCATGCAGAAATAGGACCGGCGGCCCGTCTCCGCTGACCTCGATCTCTGTCTCTATCTTGCCCTGCCAACACCGGATTTTGCGCTGCTCGACCGTGGCCATTTTCCTGCCTCCGCCGCCTCAGCACCCGCCATCTGCTGCCGAGGCCATCGGGCGGGCCACTTGCAGCCGCTGCGGCCACCACCGATCCTGCCACTCGTCGTCCCACAGGCCCTCGATATGCGGGAGCACGTCACGGCAAAACAGGTCAATGTTTTTCAGGCAGAGCTGATGAGGCATTGAACCGAAATGCAATAGGGCCAGCAGATGGCCGATGCGCAGCCGCTTGACGGCCTCGGTGAGCTGGTCGCGCACCGTCGCGGCACTGCCGGCAATCAGAAATCCGCGGTCGACAAAATCTTTGTATTTGAGACCGCGCAGGTCGAACCGTTCCCGCAGCGGCGCTTTGAGCACCCGCATCAGACTTGGATAGTCCTGATAGCCCGGGATCGCCTGGTAATATTGCGGCGTGTAGAGCAGCTTGTGAAAGAAATATTCGACGTGCGGGGCATATTCTTCCGCTGCCGCGTCGCTTTCCGAAACCCCGATCAGCTGCAGGAAGCCCAATCGATAGGGGTTGGCATCGCGTCCCTTGCGCGCGACGGTGTCCCAGTAATAGTCCCCAAGAGTTTCGGCGTTTCTGGCGCCGAAATAGCTGAGGTGGCAGAAGCAGTCGTCGCGGTCGACGACGAACTCGACCGTCGTCGCACTGCCGGAGCCCGGGATCCAGATCGGCGGGTGGGGCTGCTGGATCGGGCGCGGCCAGAGATTGACCATCGGCAGCTGGTAATGTTTGCCGTTCCACGCAAAGACCTCGCGCGCCTGCCACGCTTTCAGTACCAGCTGCAGCGCCTCGCGATAGCGCTCGCGCTGCTCGATCGGGATCACCCCATTGGAGATCGTCGCATCGGTCGGCAATCCCGTCGGAAAGCCCGCCACCAGACGCCCGCCGCTGATGCAGTCTATCAGCGCATATTCCTCGGCGACCCGCGTCGGCGGGCTGGTCGAGGGGAGCGTCGAGCCGATCTGGACGATCGCTACGTTGAGCCCGTTCGTCAGCTTCGCCAATACCGAGCCCATCAGGCTCGGATTGGCCATGAAGCCGTAGACGTTCTGGTGATGCTGGTTCGTGCAGAGGCCGTGCATGCCGGCACGCGCGGCATACACCATCTCGTCCAGTGTCGAGTTGTAATACTGTCCGACCTTGTCGGGATCAGCGACATCGAACCACACCGGATCGAGGTAGGCGGATTTGTAGCGCTGGTCGAAATCCGGCGCGAGGTCGCGATAGGGCATCAGATGAAACATGCACACTTTCATGGCTCATTACTCCGCCGCAACCCGCCCATCATCGCAGAGACCGGCAGGCATTTCCAAGCGGCTGTAGCGCTCTCGATTCCTGATGCGATGAGGTCTGCCTATCGGTGTTATGCTTCTCAAGAATGATGACATCATGAGGCGGGAGGATGCCCCTTTTCGAGAAACGCAGGATCGGACGGAGCTCGCTCGAAGTCACGGCGCTCGGGCTCGGTTGCGCTACCCTCGGCGGCAGCCGGATCGATATCACCCGCGACGAGGCCGAAGCGATCATCCGCGCCGCGTGGTCGGCCGGCGTGCGCTATATCGATACGGCGCCGTATTACGGCGTCGGCCAGGCCGAGCGTTGTGTCGGGGACGCCATGCGCGAGGTGCCGCGTGACGAATGGGTGCTGTCCACAAAAGTCGGACGCCTGCTCAGACCTCGGCGCGCGCCTGGGTCAGACGAGCGTCGCCACCCGCTGCCGTTCGACGTCATATTCGATTATTCCTACGACGGCATCATGCGCTCGTTCGAGGACAGCCTGCAGCGGCTCGGTTTGGCTCGCATCGATATTCTTTACGTCCATGACATCGGCGTCTACCAGCACGGCAGCGAAGCTCATCCGGCACTGATGCGCACGCTGCGCGACAGTGGCTATCGCGCACTCGAAGAGTTGCGAAACCGCGGGGTTGTCGGCGCGATCGGGATCGGGGTCAATGAGCGCGAGATGTTGCTCGAAGCCATGGAATGGGGGAATTGGGACGCCTTCCTCCTGGCCGGCCGCTATACCTTGCTCGAGCAGGCGCCGCTCGAAGATTTGCTTCCGAAATGCCAGGCGGCCGGCACGTCCATTGTCGTCGGCGGGCCATTGAACTCTGGCATCCTCGCCGGCCGTGACACCTGGAATTATCGCCCTGCGCCGCCCGAGATCATCGCCCGGGTCAGTGCCATCGAGGCGGTCTGCGACCGACACGGAGTGCCGCTGGCGGCGGCGGCGCTGCAATTTCCGCTCGCGCACCCAGTGGTCGCGGCGATCATCCCGGGTCCGCGCAGCGTCGCGGAGTTCAACGCCAATCTCGAACTGCTGCAGCGACCGATTCCACCCGAGTTGTGGACGGATCTACGCAGCGCCGGCTTGCTCCACGCAGCCGCTCCGACGCCAGTCTGATCCTGTCACTCGGCTCGATCTTACGTCGGCGCTCCGCTTATGTATGGCTTCAGCGCGGCGTAGATGAAGCCGTTGGCCGGCGTCGGAATTCGGTGGCGGCGCCCGAGCTCGACGACCTTGCCGGCGAACCACGGCAGCTCGAGGCGGTTGCCGCGGATGAGGTCGTTGCCCATCGAGGTCATATGGTACGGCGGCATTGACCGCATCATCGCCATTCCGTTCTCTGTACTGTCGGGCGATAGCCTTACGCCTTCGGCGCCGCCAACAGCGACGGTCTCTCGCAGCACCGCGTCATAGAGGGCGACGAGCTCGGGGTGCTCGCGCCACTTGCCGAGCGGCAGCCGGGTCAGCGCATTGAGACTGGCAAGCGGCACCATCAAAAGGAATTTTTCCCACACCGGGACCATGATGTCCGGGCTCAGCAGGCCTTCGAACCTGGCGGTCTCGCAGAGATCGCGCAGGCGTAGTCCGCGCTCGCTGATCCGCCCGTCGAGCTCGCCGAAGGTCATGCGCTGATAGGTGCCGGTTTGACGGATGACGCCGGGTGCCGTGATCGTGCCGGTGACAAAGGCGACTCCGCCCATTACCGCCTCACGGCCGAGGATCGGGATCATGCGCTCGGCCGCATCGACGCCGTTCTGCAGCGGGACGACGGCGGTCTGCGGCCCGACGATGGGGCGGAGCTGCCCGGCGACGGTCTCGACGTCCCACAATTTGACGCAGGATAGAACCACATCGACGGTACCAATGCCGGCAATGTCGTCGGTCGCCTGAGCCGGAAAGATGTGCGTCTCGCCGCGGTCCCCGTCGATGTGCAGCCCCTTTTCCTGGATCGCCGCGAGATGGGGGCCGCGCGCAACGAAGGTCACATCTGCCCCGGCCTTCGCCAGTGCAGCGCCGTAAGGCCCGCCGATGCCGCCGGTGCCGATCACGGCGATGCGCATTCCATCCTCCTGGTGCAGTGGGCCGTCACGGCGCTTCGCCACGAGGCAGTGGGCGCTGCAACAATGATGAGGTTACGGTCGTGCACGCCGCCGCGGTTCCCCTGGATCCCCTCGGGCGGCTGGCCCTTGTGAGCCGTACGGGGATCCCGGGGATGACGCAAAAGAGGCTAAAATGCCGGCGGGATCATCGGCGCCGGCACGAGGTGCTCTTCGACGCCGCGGACGCCGGCAATGTTCTCGGCCGCGATGCGCAAGGCCTCTTTCTCGGCCTGGGGCCGATCGTCGCCGACCCAGATGTGCACGACGCCGTCCCTGACGATGATGTCGGCCGCCCAGGTATGCACCCACGGCTGTTCCCTCAGTTCGGCCAGCAGTCTCTGACGGATCGTGCGATCGTCCGAGGCGACATCGCCGGCCAGCTGACCTCCCACTGCCGCTAGCGCACGCACGAGGTTGGCGCGGCTGACGATGCCGACCAGCTTGCCGTCTCTGACGACGGGCACCCGCTTGATCCTTTTCGTTTCGAGCAGGTTGGCGATCTCGGCGAGATCCGTGGTGTCGCCGACCGTGACGACCTCGCGAGTCATGACGTCCTCGGCGGTCCGGCCGTGCGACTTCACGTAGTTGCGTGCAAGTTCCTCGTCGGCATCGAACTGGTCGAGCCACCATGAGCGTCGCCGCCGCTGGACACGCCGTTCGGTGCCGGTCTCGACGCGGTGCAGCAGATCGCCTTCGCTGACGATGCCGACCAGCCGATTTTCGGCATCGACGACCGGAACGCCGCTGATGTTCCGTTCCGAGAGGATTTTTGCCACCTCCTGCACTGACGTAGCCGGTCCGACGGTGACCACGTTTGTCGTCATCACATCCATTGCACGCATCGGGATCCTCCCTGCTGACCTCTTGCAGCTACTAACCTATCACGCTTCATGCGGCATTGACATGGATCAACCCGGCGGCGACACTTTGCAACTGGGTGTTGCGGCGAGTGAACCGGTCATCCGATCACGGCAACCCCTTGAACCTCGACGAGCAGCTCCGGACGCGCGAGGCCGGCAACGGTGATCAGCGCGCTCGCCGGGAAGTTATCGCCGAAGATCTCCTTGCGCAGCTGTGTGAAACGGTCTCCGAGCCGAGCGTCGGTAATGAACACCGTCATCGTCACCATGTCGGCCAGCGTGCCGCCCGCCTCTTCGAGGGTTTGCCGAAGGCGCGAAAATACTTCGCGGACCTGGCCATCGAAATCGCCGCCGAGCGATCGACCAGAAGCGTCCGCTGCGCCGACTTGCCCGGCCAGCCAGACGATTCGGCCACCCTCGGTGATTACCGCTTGCGAATAGGCCCGCGCCTGTGCCGTTTCCCGCTTTATGTAACTTCTCATTTCCCACCTCCAGTCGATCCGCCTGGAGGCTGAGAGCTTGATCGACGGGGATGGCGGAGTCCAGCCTGTCGGACAACGGCTGTTTGTATGAGCACGGCACATGATCGAAAGCATCAGCGCAGTGACACTCGCGACGCACGACATGCGCCGCGCGGTTGAGTTCTATTGCATGCTCGGTTTTCAGCTGATCCACGGTGGAGAAGATGCCGCATTCACCAGTTTCCGTACTGGTCCAAACTTTCTCAATCTCATTGCGCAGCCTGCCGAGCGTCAGTGGTCATGGTGGGGGCGCGTGATTTTTTACGATTCAGATATCGACGGCCTCTACGCGCGGGTCGTCGCCGCCGGGTACCGGCCCCAGGCGGCGCCGCGCGATGCCGAGTGGGGCGAACGGTTCTTTCACCTGACCGACCCCGATGGTCACGAACTCAGCTTTGCCTGGCCCTTACCGAAACCGTCATCATCCTGAAATAGAGGGTAAGCGCCGCGCGCAACCCAGGCATCACCGCCGCCGGCGACGGTTGATATCATTGCCAGCCGGCCCAAGTCTGGCGCTAGGAGCGGGGGCAGACCCGCCGCTTCGATCCTGAGAATTCGAGGTGGCGAGGGCCGCGATCGATGAACACGGCCGAAGACGGACTTCCGCTACCAAGTCGCTATTGGGCGATCCTCAACCTCGCGCTCGGTATGTCGCTGTCGGTTCTCGACAGCGCGATCGCGAATATCGCCTTGCCGGCGATCGCCAAGGAAATCCACGCCAGCCCCGCCGATTCGATCTGGGTCGTCAATGCCTATCAGCTCGCGGTCATCTGCTCGCTTCTGCCGCTGGCGTCACTGGGCGACATTTTCGGCTATCGGCGCATCTATATGATCGGCCTCGGGGTGTTCACGGGCGCCGCGCTGGTCAGCGCACTTTCGCATTCGCTACCGATGCTGACCGCAGGCCGCGCTCTGCAGGGACTCGGCGCCGCCGGGATGATGAGCGTCAACATGGCGCTCGTGCGCTTCACCTATCCGCGGCGGCAACTGGGCCGCGGGATCGCAATGACCGCGATCGTCGTGTCGGTATCATCGGCCGGGGGCCCCAGCGTCGCTGCCGCGATCCTCGCCGTCGCCTCATGGCCGTGGCTGTTCGCGGTCAGCGTCCCGATCGGCCTACTCACGATGGTGATGTCCCTGCGGCTGTTGCCGCATACCCCGCCCTCGGAGCATCGCTTCGACTTGACGAGCACAATCCTCAGCGCAACCGCCTTCTCATTCCTGATCGGCGGCATCAACGGCATCGGTCACCACCAACCCGCGGGCTTTGTCGCGATCGCGTTGATCGGAGCCGTGCTCGTCGGCTATGCCCTCGTTCGCCGGCAAGCCTTGTTGACGCTGCCGCTGCTGCCGATCGACCTGTTCAAGCGTCCCGTATTCGCCCTCTCCGTGGCAACGTCGGTTTGCGCGTTTGTTGCGCAAGGAATCGTATTCGTCGCGCTGCCCTTTTATTTTCAGGACGTGATCGGCCGCTCGCAGGTCGAAACTGGGTTTTTGATGACGCCATGGCCGGTGACGGTGGCGATGATCGCGCCGATCGCCGGCCGGCTCGCGGACCGCTACCCCGCCGGCATTCTCGGGGGCATCGGGCTCGGCGTACTGAGCCTCGGCTTTATCCTGCTCGCGCTTCTGCCTGATCAACCCGGCGACGCCAACGTCATCTGGCGAATGGCGGTTTGCGGGTGGGGTTTCGGGTTCTTTCAATCGCCGAACAATCGCGCGATCGTAGCCAGTGCGCCGCGCTCGCGCAGCGGCGGAGCCGGTGCGATCCAGGGAACTTCAAGTTTGCTTGGACAGACCATCGGGACGGCGGCGGTGGCGCTGGTCTTCGGCTATGCCGGCCCCGCCGGCGGCGCCAGCCCTACCGTGGCGATCCTGCTGGCCGCCGGCTTTTCGGCGTTCGCCGCGCTCGCGAGCCTCTGCCGCTTGTTAAACATCCTGCGAATCCCGCGCTCTCGACGCCGTCGCGATTCCGACCTCTCGACCACGGTGCCCAGCAACATGAGGGTCCACTCACCAGCGGAATGACGCGGGCGCCAGACTGCTTGCCGGACGGCTTGCACAACAACTCATTTCGGCTATTCTCGACCCGCCTGCACTGGGGGGTGAAGCGGGCGCGAAATGGCGGGAATAGCGTTGGGCCGCTCCGGCGCATTGCTGGCGGCGGCGTATTTTGTCGTCATCCTCACCGCGGCGCTTGCCGATGGCGCCGAATTGGCTTCGGATCGCAAGGTAATTCACGTGCTGAACCGGCTCGCGTTCGGCCCGACCCCGGAGGAGTTTCAGTACGTCAAGAGCATCGGCGTCGAGCGCTATATCGCCGAACAGCTTAATCCCGATTCGATCCCGGAACAAATCGAGCTGCGCTCCCGGCTGGCACCGCTCGAGACTTTGAAGCTCGATCCGGTTCAACTGCGCCAGCTCTACGGTCCGCTGCCGAGCCCGCGCGGCTTCAAACCCAATGCAGACGCGGAGAAAGCTCAGCGCGAACGCGCGCGCTTGGTGCTGCATGATGCCGCCGAGGCGCGCATCCTGAGAGCGTTACTGAGCCGGCGCCAACTGCAAGAGGTTCTGGTCGATTTCTGGTTCAACCACTTCAACGTCTTCTCCGGCAAAGGGCTGGACGATGTGTGGATCGGCAATTACGAGCAGCGGGCGATTCGGCCTTTCGCGCTCGGCCGATTCCGCGACCTCCTGTTCGCGACGACCAAACACCCGGCGATGCTGGTCTACCTCGACAACACGCTCAGCACCGCGCCCGGCAGTCCCGGCGCCCGCGGCAGGCAGAAGGGGCTCAACGAGAACTTCGCGCGCGAGGTCATGGAGCTGCATACGCTCGGCGCCGACGGCGGGTACACGCAGGAAGATGTGATTGCGCTGGCGCGCATTCTGACCGGTTGGAGAGTCAATCCGCCGGACGCGCGTGCCTATCCAGAATACGGCGCGATCTTCGAAGGTGCTCGCCACGATTACAGCCCCAAGGTTTTCCTTGGCTATGAGATGAAATCCCGCGGGAAAGCGGAGGGCGAAGAGGCGCTCGACATTCTGGCGCGCAGCCCGAAGACGGCGCGTCATATCGCCTTCGAACTCGCGCAATATTTTGTCGCCGACGACCCGCCGACTGCCCTTGTCGACCAGCTCGCTGCCCGATTTGTCGATACCGACGGCGACATCCAGGAAGTGTTGAAGGCTTTGTTTACCAGCCGCGAGTTCTGGGAAAACTTCGATCGGAAGTACAAAACTCCGTATCAGTTCGTGGTCTCGGCGGTTCGCGCTGCGGCGGTGCCGGTTGGCAATGTGCGTCCGCTGCTGGCTGCGATGGATCAGCTGGGGATGCCGCTTTACGGCTGTCTGACACCGGACGGATACAGCAATACCGAGGACGCATGGCTGAGCCCGGACGCGACGACCCGGAGGATCGGCTTTGCGGCCGCACTGGCGCAAGGCGACCTGCCCCAGTACGGCGCGAACGGCACTGGGAGCGCCCACCGCGTCGATGCAGCGCGACTGCAGGCGCTGCTCGGCCCGACCCTCACGGAAGCCACCCGCCAGGCCGTGATCGAGGCGCCACCGGGACTGCGCGCGGCGCTGCTACTCGGCAGTCCTGGTTTCATGCGACGTTAGGGCGATGATCGTGCGCCGACGTGTTTTTCTTAAAACCGCGTCGGCGGCGTTGCTGCCATTGAGCCCGGATGCCTGGGCAGCGGCGGCCGAAGGCGGTCCTCGGCGTCTGATCGTGATCCTGCTGCGCGGCGCCGTTGACGGGCTCAGCGTCGTCATCCCGTACGCAGAAGAGGCGTATTATCGGGAGCGGTCCTCGATCGCGATTGCGCCTCCCGGCAAAGCCGACGGGGCGGTGGCGCTCGACGGGCATTTCGCACTGCACCCAGCCCTCGCCGGCCTGTTGCCGCTCTGGGAAAACCGTGAGCTCGCCTTCGTCCACGCGGCAGGATCGCCCGACCCGACGCGCTCGCATTTCGACGCCCAGCTCTATCTCGAAAACGGCACGCCGGGACAAGGTATCACCCGCGACGGCTGGATGAACCGGCTTCTCGTGGCGCTGCCCGGGCCGCGCGGCGCGACAGATGCAATTAGCGTCGGCCCGACCCTGCCCCGCATTCTTACGGGAAAGGCGCCGGTCGCCGCTCTGCCGCTCGGTCCCGGAGGGATCCGTAAATTGCCGATCGACCAGCCGGAAGTCGGCGCGGCTTTCGATCGCCTCTATTCCAGCGACGACGAACTCGGCCGATCCTATCGCGAGGGCCGGGCGGCGCGCGCACAACTGATCGCCGCTCTGGCAGCGGAAAGGCAAATCGCCGACAATGGCGCGCCGCCACCGACCGGCTTTCCCGGGCAGGCGGCGCGTCTCGCGGCCTTGATCCGCCGCCAATCCGGCATCCGGCTTGTAGCTTTAGGGCTCGGCGGCTGGGACACCCACGTCAATCAGGGCAACCACACAGGGCAGCTGGCTCAGCATCTGCGCCCGCTCGGCGAAGGTCTCGCGGCTCTCGCCCGCGGCGCGGGCGAGGCGTGGCGCGACACGGTCGTCGTCGTCCTGTCCGAATTCGGCCGCACCGTCCGCGAGAACGGCAATAGCGGCACGGACCACGGACACGGCAATGTCATCTGGCTCCTAGGGGGCGCGATCAATGGCGGCCGCATTTACAGCGACTGGCCGGGCCTCGCGCCGGCGCAGCTCTACCAGCGGCGCGATCTCGCGGTTACCACCGATTTTCGCAGCGTGCTCGCAGCAATTCTCGAACGCCACATGCGGCTCGACGATCTCCAGGTCGACGCGGCGCTGCCTGGCGCTCCTGCGGTTTCGCCCGAGCTAGCGGAGATGATCCGGGCCTGACGCCCGCAAAACAGCCCGACGCCCAGGCGAGCAGCCCGCGCGCCGTTTTCGATTTTCCTTGAGCGGAAAACGGCGCGATCTCAGATTTGGCCAATCGCTGTATCGGGAGCCTGTCATGGCAGTTTCCGCACAAGCCCACTCGTTCGATCCCGCTGCTGAAATGCGCGCCCATATCGGGCGCCATACCGACAAGAGTTTCGACTGGGACGCCTTCCCGGGGAGCCGCGGTTTCCCCGAACTGGAGCGCGCGCAGATGCGCTATATCGGCGCCGGCGGCTCGCCCAAGACCGACGATCCGAGCACCCTCAGACCCGGAAAGTTTACGCTGAGCCTCGTGCATCAGCCGGTCGGCAAATACGCCCCCTGCCACTCGCACGAGGTCGTCGAGCATTTCCTCGTGCTCGAGGGCGTCTTGACCGTCGGCTGGACCTGGGGCGACGAGGTGATCGAGGCGCGATTGGGGCCCAAGGACATGGTGCTGAACCAGGCCGGCCGGCCGCATGGCTTTCGCAACGACGGCGTCGAGCCGGTGCTGATGTCGATCAGCGTCGGCACCGGCATGCCGAAACCGCCGGTCTATGTCTGCCACCCGCGCGACAACGATGCGTCGGTCGCCCGCCGTTTCGGGGCCGGTCCGGGCAAGACCGTGGCGTTCGATCCTTCCAGCGCCGATCCGCGTCAGCGGGAGTTCATCCGGTATATCGTGCGCCGCGCCGAGAGGCGGCCGGTATGGCAAGCGGGCTTTGCGCGTCTGCCCTATATCGGCGAGGGCGGCGCGCTGCCGGATAAGTACCGTATGGACATGATCCATCTGCCCAAGGGCGTTGCGGTCCGCGGCTATGCGCGGTCGGTTGAAGAGGCCTACCTGGTACTGGAAGGCTGCGTCACGGTAGGCTGGGACGGACCGCACGGCACCGTCGAGGAGCGGCTCGGCCCGAGGGACGTGATTTTGAATCTGCCCGGCCAGCTCCGCCATTTCCGCAACGACGGCGTTGCCGACGCCGAGTTCATGCTCCTCGTCGGCACCTCGCAGCCGGAGGATGTCGGGTTCCAGCCGGCATGACCGGCGCCGCTGCGCCCACCCGCTGCGTGCGCGCCGGGGCGGCGCAGATCTCTTATCTCGAGGCCGGCGCCGGCCCGCCGCTGGCGCTGCTGCACGGCATCGGATCGGCCGCCGCTTCGTTCTGGGATCAGCTCGAGGAGTTGTCAGCGCGGTTTCGGGTGGTGGCGTGGGATGCCCCGGGCTATGGCGCCTCGACAGCGTTGGGGACCGAGCACCACGCCGCGAGCAATTACGCCGCGGCGCTCGATGATTGGCTCGACGCGCTCGGCATCCCCCGCTGTCACCTGTTGGGACATTCACTCGGCTCCCTGATCGCCGCCCGCTTCGCGGCGGAGCATCCGGAGCGGGTCATGACCCTGACGCTCGCCGGCGTCGCCCGCGGACATGGCCACCTGCCGCCGCCGCAGCGGGAACGGCTTCTGAGGAAGCGTCTCGACGACCTCGCAGAGCTGGGCCCACACGGCATGGCGGCAAAGCGAGGTCCGCGCCTGCTCGGCCCGGAGGCAACCGAGGCGATGCGGCGCACGGTCGTCGAGACCATGGCTCGCATTCATCCCGGAGGTTACGCGCAAGCCGCCCGCATGCTGTCGACCGGCGATATCATGATGGATCTCGCCCGACTCCCCGCCGGCCTGCCGATTCAAGTCATCGTCGGCGATGCCGATTTGATTACACCGCCCGCCGACTGCCTGGAGATCGCAGCCGCCTGCCGAGCCACCGCGACGCACGTCATTCCGGGCGCCGGCCATGCCCTCTACCTCGAGAAGCCGCGAGGATTCAATCGGCTGCTGGCGGATTTCGCTACCGCAAAAACGGCCTAAATCACTAGCAATGCCCTGATTTCAGGGCCCAACCAACACAACCGCCCTGGACCCTCGCCTTCGCGCGCTTTCGCGGGGGACGACGGTCGATGTTCGGCTCAGGCGCGGAGCTCGGTGCAGCGCAGGAAATCGATGAAGATCGCCGCCAGGAGCCCTTCCTTGGCGTTCCAGTCCTCGAGCGCCACATCGAGGTCGGGGCGGTCCTCGGTCAGCACTTCATGGTATTCGCTGTTGGGGATCAGCCGATGTGCAGCTTGGCCCGGCGCGCGCGGGTGCACCCGGTCGTTGCCCGGGATGACACATGCCGGCACTGTGAGCGAGCGCAGCTGCGCCGGGCTCACCCCGATTACCGGATGATGGACGCCTTCGTTGAACGCGCGGCGCCACTCTTCCATGACGGCGATGAAGCGTTGCGGGTCGATAGCGAGCAGACGGGCACGGTTGGCCGGGTTGTTCGCGATCAGCTCGCTGAAATGCTCGGTGCGGCAAACCGCCTCCATACCGCCCTGCCGCACCGCATCGATAAACTGCGTGTAATAGTTTTGAACGAGGCGCTCAGCCGCATAGGCGCCGCCGGTGACGCGCCACAGCAAGAGCCCGCGCACATCCGCAGGGTGGCGCAGCGCCGCCAACAGCGCCAGGCGGCACCCTGACGAGCTGCCGCCGATATAGGTGGGCAGCGCGTCGAGCTCGCTCAACAGGGCGTGTAGATCCGCCGCCCAGATCTCGTTCTCCGAATTGCCGCCATCGAACGAGACCGCGGACGCGCCGCAATTGCGGCGGTCATAGACGAGCACGCGGCAGCCGGCTTCGGCGATCTTCTCGGCGAGCGATTTGACCCCGATAAGGCCGCGCCGGCCGCCCGGCTGCAGCGCCACCCAAGGGCCCCGCTCGCCGAGCACCTCGTAATTGATATCGACGCCGCGGATCGTCGCGACTGGCATGGCTCTCCTCCATAGTCGAACATTTGCAACTGTGCCATCCTAGCCGACACCCGAGCGCCGCACACCGCTGGTGACCCTATGATCACGGAAGAACTCATCTTCGTCGCGACCTGCGACATTTCGGGGCTCGTGCGCGGCAAGGGATTCCCGGCCCGCGAGCTTCCGGCACGGTTGAAGAAGGGTGTGGGTTGGACCGGCAGCAATCTGATGATGTCGCCCTTCGGTCCGATCTGGGACACCCCGTTCGGCACCGCCGGTGATTTCATGATCGTCCCCGACCCCGCGGTCGAGGTGCGGGTCGATTTCGGCGACGGTTCCGCGATCGAGCATTTCTTTCTCGGCGATGTCTGCAACACCGACGGCAGCGCCTGGGAATGCTGCTCGCGCGATTTTTTGCGCCGTGCCGTCAAGGAGCTGGCCGACGTCGCGGGCCTTCGCCTTGTGGCGGCCTTCGAGCAGGAGTTTTTCTATACCGGCATATCCGACCGGCCGGGCGACGCCTATGCGCTCGGCGCTTTCCGCCGCCAAGGCGTGTTCGGCGAGACGTTCATTGCCGCGCTGCGTGCGGCCGGTGTCATTCCGGACACCTTTCTCGCCGAATACGGCCCGCGCCAGTTCGAGGTGACGGTGATGCCGCGGCCGGCGCTGACCGCTGCCGATCACGCGGTGATCACACGCGAGATGGCGCGCGCCGTTGCGCATCGTCTCGGGCACCGCGTGATTTTCTCGCCGAAGCCCGACCCGGAGCTCGTCGGCAACGGCGTGCACATTCACATGAGCCTTGTCGATGCCGCCGGCCAGCCGGTGACGCATGCTCCGGGGGAGACGATGGAGCTGAGCAAGCCGGCGCACCACTTCTTTGCCGGCGTCTTGCATCACATGCCCGCGATCTGCGCGATCACCGCGCCTTCGCCGGTCTCCTATCTCCGCCTCGTGCCCAACACCTGGGCGCCGACCGCGATCGACATCGTCCGCCAGGACCGCGGAGCGAACCTGCGCATCTGCCCTGTCTTTGCCGCAGCGAGCCCGGCCGAAGTGACACGCCAATTCCACGTCGAGTTCCGCGCCACCGACGCGGCGGCCAGTCCCTATCTGGCGCTGGGAGCTGTGATCTTCGCCGGGGCCGACGGCATCCGCCGCGGACTGGATCTGCCGAAATCCGGCTCGCCGGCGCACCTGCCTCATTCGCTCCCCGAAGCGCTCGACCGGCTCGCCGCCAACGATACGGTCGCCGGCTGGTTTGGCCCGACCCATTTCGAGGCATACATGCGGTTCAAGCGAGTCGAGGCGGAAAAGGTGGCGGGGCTGTCGCTGATCGAGCTTTGCGCCCGCTACGCCGAGGTCTATTGAGATGGACGTCGGCGGGCCGCGGGCGTCCCGCCCGCCGGCGGACCAGAGGCCCGCGGTCCCAGACCAGGGGTTGCTCGACCCCGACGAGCCGAGCCCGGTGATAGTAGAGAACGAGGCGGGCAGCTCGGTTTTCTTCCTCACCTGCGACCACGCCGGGCGCGCGATCCCGCGCCGGCTCGGCCGCCTCGGCCTGCCAGAGGGCGAGCTGAGGCGTCACATCGCCTGGGACATCGGCATTGGTGAGGTCGGCCAGGAGCTGTCGCCGCTACTCGACGCGGCGCTGCTCTTGCAGACCTATTCGCGGCTCGTCATCGACTGCAACCGCGACCCCAATGTGCCGAGCTCGATCCCGGAGATCAGCGAGACGACCGAGATCCCCGGCAATCGCAGCCTGACTGAAGCCGAGCGCGCCACACGGTTCGACGCGATCTTTCGTCCCTATCATGAGACGCTGGCGACGGCGCTCGACCGGCGTGCCGGGGAAGGCCGCGCCTCGGTCCTGGTGGCGCTGCACAGCTTCACGCCGGTCTTCAAGGGCGTTTGGAGGCCATGGCATGTGGCGGTGCTGTTCAACCGCGACTCGCGCGTTGCGCATCCTCTAGCCGAGTTGCTGCGCGCCGAAGGTGAGCTGATAGTCGGCGAGAATGAGCCCTACCGGGTCACCGACCTGACCGACTACACCGTCCCGGTGCATGGCGAGCAGCGCGGCCTGCCGCATGTCGAGATCGAGATCCGCCAGGACCTGATCGCCGAGGCCGCCGGCCAGAGGGAGTGGGCCGAACGCCTGGCGCGGCTACTGCCGGCAGCCTACGCGGAATTCCTGCGCCAATGAAAAATCAGCTCAGAGACCGAGTTTCTCCCCATCCTGCTAATGCGCAGTGAAGGTCGCTTTGACATGCCGGAACCGGCGGGCAGGAAGCCGCGCCTGACCGATCTTTACCGAGTGGAGCTTGCCCTCGATATTGCGGCTCCAAAATTCGAGAAAGCGGCGCAGCTCAGGAAAATCGGGCGCGCGGTCGAGCTTTTGCCAAACGAAACTCTGCAGCAAATCGGGGTGATCGGGAAGTTGATAGATGATCTCCGCCGTGGTCAGCCGGTACTCGGCAGCTTTCGGCTTCGCCTCGCTCATCTTGCTACTCCCGTAACCGCGCCTGCCCGGGAACCGCGATGATGCCTCGATAATTTCACCGGCGCAAGCAAAAAACCCACCAAAACAATAGCTTACCAGCCTAATACCGAGAGTGCTGCCAACCCGCCGGATGCGTCCCTTGAAGCTATCGCGCGAGGGGTTAGATTAGGACACTACCGAAAACATTCCTGCTGGCGGTCTGTTTGCCGAGATGGGTTTCTGCCAGTGTTAAGGTCTCCAAGCGATGAACCGGGTCCTTGCGGCGTTCGTTGTGTCAGGCGGGATCGCTCTGACGACGGGCTACCCTGCTGCAACTCTCGCCGGCGCCCCAATCCCGGAAGCCGGCGGCTCGCCGATGCAAACCCTGGCGCCGGTCGTCAGCCGGATCACGCCCGGTGTCGTCGGGATCTCGGTCAAGGGCCGGGTGCGGGAAGACAACCCGCTGTTGCAAGATCCGGTCTTCCGACGTTTCTTCAACTTGCGTCCGGGGCCGATCGAGCGCGAAACCGAGGCGGCCGGGTCGGGCGTCATCGTCGACGCCGCCCAAAGCTATGTGCTCACCAACGCCCATGTCGTCGAGAACGCGACCAGCATCGAAGTGACGACCAAGGACAATCGCCGCCTCAACGCCAAACTGATCGGCCGCGACCCCGAAACCGACATCGCCGTGTTGCAGATCCCCGCGAGCGGTCTGACCGCGGTTCCGGTGGGCGATTCCGACCGTCTGCAGGTTGGCGATTTTGTGCTGGCGATCGGCAATCCGTTCGGGCTCGGCCAGACCGTTACGTCGGGGATCATCAGCGCGCTTGGACGCAGCGGTCTCGGCATCGAGGGCTACGAGGACTTCATCCAGACCGACGCCTCGATCAATCCGGGCAACTCCGGCGGGCCGCTCGTCGACCTGCAGGGCCGGATCGTCGGCATCAACACCGCAATCGTCGCCCCTACCGGCGGCAATGTCGGGATTGGCTTCGCCGTCCCGATCAACATGGCCCGCCTCGTCATGGACCAGTTGATCAATTACGGTGAGATCCGGCACGGACGCATCGGCGTCGCGATCCAGGACCTAACCCCCGATCTCGCGCAGGCGCTCGACACCAGGCGCACCGAGGGGGCGGTTATCGCCCGCGTCGAGCCCGGGTCTTCGGCCGAGCGCGCCGGGCTGCGGCCCAATGACATCATAGTCGCGATCAACGGCGCGCCGATGCGCAGCGGCAGCGAGTTGCGCAACCGCGTCGGCCTGTCGCGCATCGGCGACGAGGTAGAGCTGACTGTGGTGCGCGCCGGCGGCGAGCGCAACGTGACCGTCCGGGTCGAGCGTGCGACGACCACGGCGCAGCGCCAGCGCCTGCGCCAGCGCTGATCGCGGATGCCGCAAACTCCCTATGAGGTGCTGGGTGTCAAGCCGGACGCCAGCGCCGATGAGATTCGAAAGGTCTATCGCAAGCTCGCCAAGCAGTTTCACCCTGATCTCAACCCGGGCAAACCCGAGGCGGAAGCAAGGTTCAAGGCGATCTCCGCGGCATACGACCTGCTCTCCGATCCCGAAAAGCGGACGCGCTACGACCACGGGGAAATCGATGAGACCGGCCAGGAGCGGCCGCAGCGGAGCTATCGGACTTATGCCGAGGGCGCGCAGGGTTGGCGATATCAACCCGAGGGCGAAATGGATCTCAGCGACCTCGAGGATCTGTTCGCCGCCTTCGGCTCGGCCGGACGTCGGGGGCGAGGGCAAGCCGGCGAAGGCTTTCGGGCCCGTGGCGGCGACCGCCATTTCACGCTGACCGTCGATTTCACCACCGCCGCAACCGGCGGCACGCAGCGCCTGTCGCTCGCCCCCGAGGAATGGCTCGACGTGACGATCCCTGCCGCGATCGAGGATGGTCAGGTACTGCGGCTCCGCGGCAAGGGCGGGCCGGGCTTTGGCGGCGGGCCGGCCGGCGACGCGCTGATCGAAGTGCACGTCGCGCCGCACCCGCTGTTCCGCCGCGACGGCGACAATATTCTCGTCGAGCTGCCGGTCAGCCTCGCCGAGGCAGTGCTCGGCGCCAGGGTTCCGGTGCCGACGGTCACTGGCCCGGTAACGATGACGATCCCGAAGGGGTCGGATACCGGCGGGCAGTTGAGGCTGCGCGGCAAAGGCATTCGGCGGAGGGGCCGCGTGGGCGACCAGATCGTGATCCTCAAGGTGGTTATTGGTCAGAGCGGCGATCCCGAGCTTGCGGCCTTTCTCGAAAAATGGGCGCCGCAGCGTTCAGTCGACCCCAGACAAGGGATGCCCTCGGCATGATGGCGTTCGAGGAGCTGCTGCATAGTTTCCACGGGCTCGATAGCCGGGATCTCGCCCGCTGGATCGCAAACCGCTGGGTGCTGCCCGAGCCGCGGGGACAAACCTGGATCTTTCATGAAGTCGATGTCGCGCGCGTCAAGCTGATCCTCGAAATACGTCACCAGTTTGCGATCGATGAGGAGGCGATGCCGCTCGTCCTCGGCCTCCTCGACCAGGTCTATGACCTGCGGCGGCAGCTGCGCCGGATCTGCGATGCGCTGGCAGTGCAGCCCCGCGACGTGCAGGACGCCGTCAGGCGTACGCTGCCTTCTCCGAGAGGACCGGAAATCCCGCACGACTGATCGTGTCGAAGCGGCGATTGTGAAGCGGCCCCGAAACGGGCAGAATCGCAATCTACGCCGTCGCATAGGGAGGGGTGCCGTGCAATTGAATCGCGACGAGTTGGTCCGCGCTTATCGTGACATGGTCACGATCCGCCGCTTCGAGGAGCGCGTCCAGGAAGAATTCTCGAAGGGCGGAATTCCCGGATTTGTGCATCTCTATGCCGGCGAGGAAGCCGCGGCAGTCGGGATGTGCATGCATCTGGCGCCGCAGGACTACATCGCCAGCACCCACCGCGGACACGGCCACAGCATCGCCAAAGGCTGCGACGTGACTCTGATGATGCAAGAGTTGTTCGCCAAAAAGACCGGTATTTGCGGTGGTAAGGGCGGCTCGATGCACATCGCCGACCTCGACCAGGGCATGCTCGGCGCCAACGGCATTGTCGGGGGTGGCCCGCCGCTGGTCGTCGGCGCGGCGCTGACGGCCAAGACACTAGGACGCAGCACCGTCGCGGTGTCGTTTACCGGCGACGGCGGTTCCAACCAGGGCACCACCTTTGAGGCGATGAACATGGCAGTGGTGCTGAAACTGCCCGCGATCTTTGTGTTCGAGAACAACCAGTATGGCGAGGGCACGCCTTACGAGTACGCGGTCGGCAGCCGCGACATCGCCGGGCGCGCCGCGGGCTTTGGTCTTCCGGCTGTCAAAGTCAGCGGTGACGATTTCTTCGCAGTGCATGAAGCGGCGCGCGAGGCGGTCGAACGCGCCCGCACCGGCCAGGGACCGAGCGCGATCGAGGTCGACACCTGCCGTTTCTACGGCCACCACTCGGGCGACGCGCAGCTCTATCGCGGCAAGGACGAGGTCAGGCGCCTGCGCGAGGAGCGCGATTGCCTGAAACATTTCCGCCGCCGCGTCGGCGAGGCAGGGCTGCTCGATCCGGCAACACTCGATGCGGTCGAGAGCGAGGTTGCCGCCCTGATCGACCATGCGGCGGAAGTGGCGCGCGCGGCGCCGCCTCCCGACCCCGATGTGCTGTTGCACGACGTCTACGTCTCGTATTGAGGAGCAGGCGATGGCACTGAAATCGATCCGCCAGGCCCTCAACGAGGCGCTGGCGCAGGAAATGCGGCGCGACCCGCGCGTCGTCGTGATCGGCGAGGATGTCGCCGGCGGCGCCGGCTCACAGGGGCAGCGCGACGCCTATGGCGGTGTCCTCGGCGTCACCAAGGGGCTCCTGGGTGAATTCGGCGACGCTCGGGTCATCGATACGCCGATCACAGAGTCGGCGATCATGGGCGCTGCCGCCGGTGCCGCGGTCACCGGGCTGCGCCCCGTTGCCGAACTGATGTTCTGCGATTTTCTCGGCGTCTGCTTCGACCAGATCCTCAACCAGGCCGCCAAGTTCCGCTACATGTTCGGCGGCAAAGCGAAGACACCATTGGTGATCCGCACGATGATCGGTGCCGGCCGCAGCGCCGCCGCGCAGCACTCGCAGAGCCTCTACCACATCTTCACCTCGGTGCCCGGGCTCAAATGCGTCGTGCCGTCCAACGCCTATGACGCCAAGGGTCTGCTGATCCAGGCGATCCGGGACGACGACCCGGTGATCTTCTGCGAGCACAAGCTGATGTACGATTTGCGCGCCGAGGTGCCGGACGAACCCTACGCGATCCCGTTCGGCGAGGCCAATATCGTGCGCGATGGCGACGACGTGACGGTCATCGCTCTCTCCCGCATGGTGCATTACGCCGACGAAGCGGCGGATGCGCTCGCGAAGGACGGGATCGAGTGCGACCTGATCGATCCGCGCACGACCTCGCCGCTCGACGAGGACACGATCCTCGAATCCGTCGAACGCACCGGCCGTCTCGTCGTCGTCGACGAGGCGACGCCGCGCTGCAGCATGGCTGCCGACATTGCCGCACTCGTCGCCGAAAAAGCTTTCCCGTCGCTGAAAGCTCCGGTCAAACGGGTGACCGCCCCGCACACCCCGGTGCCGTTCGCACCGTCGCTCGAAAAGCTCTACATCCCGAGCCCCGACCGCATCACGGCGGCAGTGCGTGAGGTCTATGGGTACGGGAGGTGACCAACGGCTTTTTCGTCGCCCCCGCGAACGCGGGGGGCCCAGGCCCCACGCTGGGTACCAGCCCCCTGGGTTCCCGCTTGTGCGGGAATGACGAAGGAGGTCCGTAATGCCCGCTGAAATCACTGCGATCACGATGCCGAAATGGGGCCTGACGATGACCGAGGGCAAAGTCGTCGGCTGGCTCAAGCAGCAGGGCCAAAGCTTTGCTGAGGGCGAGGAGGTCCTCGAGATCGAGACGACAAAGATCACCAACGTCGTCGAGGCGCCAGCGGGCGGCGTCTTGCGGCGGATCGTGGCACCGGCTGGTGCCACCTTGCCGGTCGGCGCCCTGCTCGCCGTGGTTGCCCCAAGCGAAGTGCTGGACAACGAAATCGACGGCTTTGTCGCCGGGTTTGCGATCCCCGAGCCGGCGACCGATGCGGGGACCGATGCCGAAGCTGCTAATTCGCGTGAGGTCGAAGCCGCGGGCCTGCGGCTGCGCTATCTCGAGCTGGGCGAAGGGCTGGGCGTGCCCGTCCTGTTGCTGCATGGCTTTGGCGCCGACCTCAATACCTGGATGTTCACGCAGCCCGCTCTTGCCGAGGGACGGCGGGTCATCGCATTGGATCTGCCGGGTCATGGCGGATCGGCCAAAAACGTCAGCGCAGGCGATGCCGAAAGCCTGACCGGGGTCGTCGGCGCTGCACTGGATGCGCTCAGCGTCGAGCGGGTCCATCTGATCGGTCATTCGATGGGCGGCGCCGTCGCGGCATTATTGGCGCTGCGGCGCGGCGAACGGGTAGCGAGCTTGACGCTGATCGCCTCGGCGGGGCTAGGGGCCGAGATCAACGCGGCATTCATCGACGGTTTCGTGCGCGCCTCGCGCCGCCGCGAAGCGACGGAGGTGCTCAATTTGCTGGTCTATGACCCGGCGCTCGTCAGCCGCACGATGGTCGAGGACGTGCTGCGCTATAAGCGACTGGACGGCGTCACTGCGGCATTGACGAGGATCGCCGAGGCGTGCTTCGCCGACGGCAGGCAATCCCTCGACATCGCCGCCGAGATCGCCGCGCTGCCATTGCCGGTGCAAATCATCTGGGGCCGCGAGGACCGGATCATCCCGGTATCACACGCCGAAGCGCTGGCGGCTCGCTTGCCCGTTCATATCTTCGAGCAAGCGGGGCACCTCCCGCATATGGAACAAGCGGGCGAAGTCAATCGGCTGATCAAACGCTTCATTGAAACGTGAACCGCGGGGATCGGCGGTGAAGACGGCGCTGGTAGTGACGAACACGGTGCCGCTGGCGACCGGCGAGCCGGTTTTCCGTTTCTTCGACAATCGGCAGAAATATCTGCTGTTCGTCAACACCTGCAGCGAGAAATGGGTCGTTGCGCAGCGGGTCGCGATGGAACTGGGCAATATCTATCCGCGCCCGCCCGCGATCCGCATTTTCGACGCGGGGGTCGGCGACGGCACTTTGCTGACGCGCGTCATGCGCGCGATCCACCAGCGCTTTCCGACCTTGCCCAGCTATGTCGTCGGCAAGGAGATCAGCCTCGAGGACGTCCGCCTCGTACTCGACAAAATGCCGGATCGGCTGTTCGAGCATCCGGCGACTTTGCTCGTCATCACCAACATGTACTATTCGGAGGCGCCGTGGCTGGTGCCCAATTCGATGGCCGCCGCCACCGGGCTGATGTGGCACGAGGTGGCGCTGACCGGCACGACCTCGCACGAGTTCGAGCACCAGATCACCGATCTGCAACCCTTTCTGTCCGAGCATTGGCGCGCGCGGATCAGCTCGAGGAGCGGCAATCCGATCTACGACCGGCCGGTCGTGCTCGTGCTCTATCGCGACGACCACAAATTTCTGCTCGACCAGGTGCGGCCGAGACGCGGCGCGGCGATCGCGGATTACGATCTCGTCATTGCGTCACAGCCTTACCGGGCGCGCGCGCCGGTCGAGTTCAAGGCGAAGCGCATACTGGCGCCGTTAACAAGGGCTCTGGCGCCGGGTGGCCGGCTGATTGTCATCCATTCCCATGGCGACGACCCCGGGCTCGAAATAATCCGCAAGATCTGGCCGGGCGAGGACCCGTTCCGAACCGATCGTCATCATCTGTTGCGGGCGACCAAGCTCGAGCTCGGCAGTGCCAGCCGCGACTACAACCTCAGCGCCTATCCGGATGCGCGCTCGCTGTTCCGCTACGAGATGCACACGCTGCCGAGCGAGATCAGTGACGCGATCGGGACATCGACCCTGTGGGCCGCCTGGAATGCCGCAGTGTATGTCGCGCAGATCGATGACGGGCGCCTGTCGGCCGCGCTTGCCGATCGTGCCTATCTCGACGCCACACAACAAGTGCTGCGAGAGCATGGCGGTCTGTGGTTCTGGGACGAGGCCTTCGTCATCTCACGCAAACGGAGGCTCGGGTGACTGGCGATTTCGAGTCCAAGCTCCGCGGCGGCGAGTTTGTAATCACCGCAGAGATCTCCCCCCCGCTGTCGATCGACCCCGAGCATCTGTTGCAAAAGGCCATGCCGCTGGCCAGACTGGCGGATGCCGTCAACATCACGGACGGGGCGAGCGCGCGTGTTCATATGAGCGCGTTGGCCGCCGCGGGCATTCTTGTTCACCACGGCGTCGAGCCGGTCCTCCAACTCACGTGCCGCGACCGCAACCGCATTGCGCTGCAGAGCGATTTGTTGGGTGCGGCGGCACTGGGGGTTCGCAATCTGCTGATCCTGACCGGCGACGATCCCAGTGCCGGCGACCAGCCCGAAACGAAGGCGGTCTTCGATCTCGATTCCCGCAAGCTGATCGAAACCGCAGTCAAAATCCGCGATCGCCAGGAATTGCCCAATGGACGCAAGGTTGCCGGCCGGGCGGACTTTTTTATCGGCGTTGCCGACACGCCACTGGATCCGCCAGCGGGCTGGGCACCAGTGTCATTGCAGAACAAAATCGCTGCCGGCGCACAGTTTGCGCAGACTCAGTTTTGCATGGATGCCGCAATCGTGCGGCGTTACATGAACAGGCTGGCCGAAGAAGGAATTGCCGAGCGGCTTTTTGTGCTGATCGGGATCGCGCCGCTGCCTTCGGCACGAACGGCACTGTGGATGCGTGAGCATCTGCCGGGCTCGATCATCCCGGATCGGCTCATCGACCGGCTCGCACGCGCCGCTGACCCAAAAGCCGAGGGAAAGGGGATCTGTATCGAACTGCTGCAGGAGCTCGCGCAAATTCCGGCGGTGACCGGGGCTCACATCATGGCGCCGCGTAACCACAACGCCATCGCCGAGGTCATCGCCGAATTCCGCGGCGCTCAGCACTCAGTTGCACGTTGATGGCGTTTACATCCGGCCGGCTCAGATCATCGTTCATGGCCGGACTTGTTCCGGCCATCCACGAACGATCAAGGTGCGGATCACCGGCACAGAAGGACGTGAATCACTGGGACAAGCCCGGTGATGAACGATCAGGAGGAAGGACGTGTCTTCCGGTCTTGCAATTCATTAAATCCGCGACTGAGAGGCGGCCAAGCGGCGGCGCAGCAGCGTGCGCATGAAGCGATTGCGGCTGCGGCTCGGCTGGCCGGCAGCGGGTTTGGTTTGTTGCGCTGCCGGACGGGAGGAATCTGGCCCTGAGTCTTCGGAGCAATAGCGCCGCTCGAAACCCTCTTCGCTGAAAGTGAAGGAGACATCTTCGTCGTCGGTCATCGGCGCTTCCTCCTGGTCGTCTCGTTCTCGAGGGCTTACTGCCGCACGTACTTCACGATGCGGCGCGCACGGCCCCATTCGCCCGGCTGCACGACGTAGAGATCGCGGTGTGAATCGACCCAGATCCCGTGGCACGAGCGGTGGACCGGGCCGTCACCCCAGCGCGCCAGGCGCTCGCCGTCGAGCGTCAAGATGCTGATCCGGCCGCCATTGTGCTCGGGGATATACACAACATCGTCGTCGTCGACATAGAAAAATGCTGGACCGATCAGTTCGGTCGGCCACACCGTCAACAGCTTCCCGTCCTGGTCAAAGATCTGCACCCGGTCGTTTTCACGGTCGGCGACGAGCACGCGGCCGCGGCGGTCGACCCACACGCCGTGCGGCAGATTGAATTGCCCGGGCGCATTACCCGGCTCGCCCCAAGAAAACAGATACTTCGCGTCGCCTGAAAATTTGTGCACTCGGGCATTGCCGTAGCCGTCGGTCATGAACATCTCGCCGTTTGGCGCAAAGGCGATGTCGGTCGGCAGATTGAACGGCCCGCCGCCATGCGTCACCTTTTTCCACGCTGCAGAGCTCCAATCATCTTCCGGCACGCCGGTATCCGAACGCTCCCCCTTGGCGCCGATCGTCTGCAGCAGCCGGCCGTCGGTCGTGAACTTGTAGAATTGCCCGTGATGCTCGTCGCAGAGCCACACGAAATCGTTCTCGTCAATGCGGATCGCGTGCGGAAACTTGAACAACCCCGCGCCCCAGGACGACAGGAAATTGCCGTCGCGATCGAAGACCACGACAGCATGCTCGGGATTTCGATTGAAGCAATAGACCCGATCCTTAGAATCGGCGGAAACGGCGCAGGCTCTGATCTCGACATGCGCCGGCGGTTTGGCCCAATCCTCGTTGACCTTGTAGGTGTATTTGCCACGGCCGACGATCGGATTCATCGTTTCCTCTCGCACTCTTGTTGGCACGCAACTGCGCGCTGCGCCGCATCATACCCCGCTCTGCGCCTGCCGGCGCGCCCGATGAGCGGGCGCAAGCCAGCCCTGCTCGCTCGGCATATCGAGGCAAGCGGGCGGGGTGGTTAGACATCGCTCGCCATCAGCCGGCGGCAAACGCCTCGTGCAGCGCGCCGAGGGCTACGAGGCAACCCTCGTCGCCCGCGTCCCGATTTTCGAGCGCGGCGAGCCGACCGGCGCCAAACCCGGCCGCCTCGTCCGCCGCGCGCACTAGCCCTTCGCCACCCCCGGCAGGGCGGCCGCTTGACGTTGGCGAAATCGGTGGCCTTTGCTCTATTTGCACAACTACCCATGTACTATTCATGAAACGCAGCGCCGTAATTGCCAAGCTCAGACAGCGCACGAGGCCGAATTGAAGCGGCTCGGCGTCGAGCTTCTTTAGCTGTTCGGCTCGACCGCGCAGGACGAGGCGCGAGACGATTCAGACGTCGATCTTTTCTTCGATCACGCACTGGGCAAGCTGAGTCTGTTTCAGCTGATGGATGTGAAGGAATTTGCCGCCCGGTCTTGCGGGGGCAGATAGAAGCTTCGGCGCTGCGAGTCTAGTCATCGCCACTATTGCGAAAACTAAGATCATTGACAAATAAGCATTGATCTGGTATCGGTCTCGGTTAGCAGGTGCGAGTGTGATGGCCGCGCCTGCGGTGCTGATTGACAATTGAAACATCGCAATTCGTGGGTCCCGAAAGTGGCGCAAATCTTCCGGCCGCGCGCTCGGTGTCGGGATCCGCACAGCCCTGGGAGCCTGTATTTTTCCTGTAAAAACAGGAGAACAGGTGGCGAAGGCCGGCGTGCCGCGGGGGTTAGCCCTTGATGCAGATGACCGGGTTTAGTGGCGCGACCCTCAGCGTCGCTCTTGCGGCTGTACCCTTGAGACGGGCGGACAAATGAGCAAACGGGTAACTTTGAGCGAACTCGATCATTTGGATCGCGAACTCGTAGAAGCGGCGCAGGAAGCGTGTACCCGCGCTTATGCGCCTTATTCGCTGTTCGCGGTCGGTGCCGCCGTCCGCAGCAAGTCGGGGAAGATCCACACCGCCGCCAATGTCGAGAACGCCTCCTATGGTCTGACCATCTGCGCCGAGGCGGCGGCGCTGAGTGTGGCCAATGCCGCGGGGGATTTCACCGTCGAGGCGATCGCGGTCGTCGGCTTCGGCACCCGGGATGCCGGGGACAGCTCGCAGGTCGTCACCCCTTGCGGGTCGTGCCGTCAGATCATTGCCGAGGCAGCTCAGGTCACAGGCGGCGATGTGCGCGTATTGTGCTGCAATGGCGAACTGAGCAGCATCGTCATATCGACAATCGCGGAATTGCTGCCGAGCGCCTTTGGACTCGATGATAACGGAACGACATCGCAGCCGCAGCTCTGGCGCGAGGAATTGCAGCTTCGCGTTGCACGGCTGATCGCGGCAAGACGGAAACGATAGCTGCTGGCGTCCGACCTGCCTCAGATATCGTGGACGTCAATGATGCCGGGGAGGGATTTGACGGCAGCGCGGGTTTGCGGGCCGACTTTGAAGCCGCCGGGGATGGCGATCTCGACTTCGCGGGCGGGGAGATCGAGGATGACGCTGATGCGGCCGCGCCCGCCGGTTTCGCGGGCAATAACGTTCTTGAGATTGGACAATGCGCGCGCTTCGCCAACAAAGACGCGCAGGCCCGCCGCGGCGCCGGCGACGACAGCGTCGAGCGGCTCGATCTTTTGGACGGTGAGCCGCAGGCTCTCCTCTTCGCTGCGGACATCGACGGTGACGACGAGCGGCTGGCCGGAATCGAGTAGGCCGCGCGCCTCTCGCAGCATTTCCGAGAACAGCGTCACCTCGTAGGTGCCGCTCGCATCGGACATCTGGACAAACGCGAAGCGGTTGCCGCGGCCCGAGGTGCGCTCTTTCCTGCCGACGACGATGCCGGCGAGCTTGAAGCGGTTCGTCGGGTTCGCCGCGAGACCGGCTGGCAGGTCGGCCCAGCGGATGATCCCGGCGCGTTCGAGGTTCTTGCCGTAAGGGTCGAGCGGATGGCTCGAAAGATAAAAACCGATCGCCGCGAACTCGTGCTGCAGCCGCTCGACCGGCGGCCAATCGGCGACCAGCGGTAGGCTCGGACGCAGCGCGAAGGCCGGATCGATGCCGGCGAACAGGCTCACTTGGCGGCTCTCGCGCTCTTCGGCCGCCTGGCTCGCCTGACGCAACAGCTGCTCGGCGGCGGCAAAGGTTTGCGCCCGGTTCGGGTTGAGGCCGTCGAAGGCGCCGGCCTTGGCGAGGCTCTCGAATTGTCGGCGATTGAAGCTCTTGGCCTCGAGGCGCCGCGAGAAATCGGCGAGATCCTTGAACCGGCCGCGCGCGTTGCGTTCGGCGACGAGTTCGGCCATCGCCTGCGCTCCGACCCCCTTTACCGCGGCGAGTGCGTAGCGGATCGCCGGTTTGTCCCCGGGCTCGACGGTAAAGGTCACCCGCGAGCGGTTGATATCGGGCGGCAGCAACCGGATGCCGAGCCGGTCCAGTTCCTGCCGGAAGACGTTGAGCTTGTCGGTGTTGCCGAGATCCAATGTCATCAGCGCCGCGAGGAACTCGACCGGGTAGTTCGCCTTCAGATACGCCGTCTGATAGGCGAGCAGTGCATAGGCGGCGGCGTGTGACTTGTTGAAGCCATAACCGGCGAATTTCGCCATTTGATCGAAGATGTGGTCGGCCAGCCTCGCATCGACGCCGCGGGCGGTCGCGCCTTCGATGAACAGGTGCCGCTGCGCCTCCATCTCGGCGGGGATCTTCTTGCCCATCGCGCGGCGCAACAGGTCGGCGCTGCCGAGGCTGTAGCCGGCCAACACCTGCGCGATCTGCATGACCTGCTCCTGATAGATCATGATCCCGTGGGTTTCCTTGAGGATCCCCTCGATCGCCGGGTGCAGATAGTCGGCCCTCTCCTCGCCGTGCTTCACCGCTATATAGCGCGGGATATTCTCCATCGGCCCCGGCCGATAGAGCGAAACGATCGCGATGATGTCCTCGAAACGGTCGGGGCGAAGCTTTTTCATCATGTCGCGGACCCCGGCGCCTTCGAGCTGGAAGATGCCGACCGTATCGCCACGCGCGAGTAGTTCATAAGCGCCGGGGTCGTCGAGCGGCTGATTCGAGAGATCGAGCCTGACACCCCGCGCTGCCAACAGGTCGTGGGTGCGTGCGAGAACCGTCAGCGTCTTGAGGCCGAGGAAATCGAATTTTACCAAGCCCGCAAGCTCGACCCATTTCATGTTGAACTGGGTGACCGGGATGTTTGAGCGCGGGTCGCGATAGAGCGGGACGAGCTCGGTCAGCGGGCGATCGCCGATCACGACACCGGCGGCGTGGGTCGAGGCGTGCCGGTAGAGACCTTCAAGCTTCAGTGCGATCGTGATCAGCCGAGCAATGCTTTCGTCGGTATCGCGCGCTTGTTGTAATGCGGGTTCCCCGGCGATCGCCTGTTCGAGCGTCACCGGATGCGCCGGATTGTTCGGTACCAGCTTGCACAGCCGATCGACTTGGCCATACGGCATGCCGAGCACGCGGCCGACATCGCGCAAAACCGCGCGAGCCTGCAATTTGCCGAACGTGATGATCTGCGCGACGCGGTCGCGGCCGTATTTCTCCTGCACGTAACGGATCACTTCGTCACGGCGGTCCTGGCAGAAATCGATGTCGAAATCCGGCATCGACACCCGCTCCGGGTTCAAGAACCGCTCGAACAGGAGGCCGAACCGCAGCGGGTCGAGATCGGTGATCGTCAGGGCCCAAGCGGCGACCGAGCCCGCCCCCGAGCCGCGACCGGGACCGACGGGGATGCCCTGGCGCTTGGCCCATTGGATGATGTCGGAGACGACGAGGAAATAGCCGGCAAAACCCATCCGGATGATCGTCTCGAGCTCGAATTCCAGCCGGTCGCGGTAAGGCTTGGCGGTCGCCTCATCGAGAGCACCCAGAGCTGCAAGGCGTGCGCTGAGCCCGGCATGCGCGGCGCGGCGCAAAGCCGTCTCCTCGTCGAGGCCATCGGCTACTGGAAAGGCCGGCAGGATCGGCTGGCACGGGCGTGGGATGAAGGCGCAACGGCGGGCGATGACGAGCGTATTCTCACAGGCCTCCGGCAGATCGGCAAAAGCTGCCCGCATCTCCGCGGCCGGACGAAAATAATGAAATGGTGTCAGCCGCTTGCGGTCGCTGTCGGCAACTGCCCTTCCTTGGGCGATGCACAGCAGCGCGTCATGCGCTTCGTAAAAATCGCCATCCGGGAAATAAGCGTCGTTGGTCGCCACGAGCGGCAGCCGGTGATGATAAGCCAGCTCGATGAGGCCGGGCTCGGATCGTCCTTCTTCCGGCGCGCCATGGCGCATCAGCTCGATATAGAGCCGGTCCGGAAAAGCCGCCGCGAATTCGCTCAGCAGCGCCGCAGCGGCTTCGGTTTGTCCTTCTGCGAGCAGTCGCCCGACCGGTCCACGATGACCGCCGGCCAGGCAGATCAGCCCGTCGCTGGCGCGCACCAGTTCACAACGGTTGATCGTCGGCTCGCTCGGCACTTCTCCGGCGAGGTAGGAGCGGCTGACGAGCTCGATCAGGTTGCGGTAACCGGTCTCGTTCTGTACCAGGAGGACAATGCGGTCGGGTTCGGCCGGCCGACCCAGACGGTTGCCGCGTTCCGCGTTGCTGCGCTCTAGGGCGATTTCGCAGCCGATGATCGGCTGCACTCCGGCGGCGCTGCACGTGGTCGCGAATTCCAATGCGCCGAACAGATTGGCGGTGTCGGTGATTGCGACGGCCGGCATGCCCTCGGCTTTGCACAGGCCGGCCAGCTCCTTGATCGTGATCGCCCCTGCCGAAAGCGAGTAGGCGGTATGGACGCGAAGATGAACAAAATCGGCGATCGGCATAGCGCCAGCATCGCACGGCCACGCTGCAAAAGTCAGCCGGGTTGCGAAGTCGCCAGGAGAACCGCGGCCGTTTCAGGCGAGGGTCAACGCTCCGATGGGATTACAGCTGTGGCCTGGATTCGCCGAACTTGCGGCTGTAGATGGCAACAATCGCGCGCTCGGTCGCCCCTGGGCCGGAACCCGTACACTGCAAGTTTACCCTCGCTGGGTATGAACTCCGGGCATCCGTGCACACGGACTGAAACGATGGCGCACCCGGCGAGATTCGAACTCACGACCTCTGCCTTCGGAGGGCAGCGCTCTATCCAGCTGAGCTACGGGTGCCGATAAATGGCGGTGCACGACCCCGGATGCGATCAGATATCGCCTCAGGGCGGCCGATGCAAGGAGGTACGTGTTAACTCTCCCTCGCCTCGCATTTGCCGTAATTTGCTGGCCGATTCCGCCGATGAACAAGCCCGCGGGCATCGCCTGGGCGACGCATGTCGAATGCGTCCGGGGGAATAAATGGATCTTCAGCTCGGCGAGAAACCACAGCACTGCGCTGATCGCTCGCTCAATTACGACGGTCTCGAAAAATTGGAAAAGCGTCTCGGACGACTGCACGCCAAGCAGCGTCTCGGGATTGAGGACGATCACGAAGGTCAGGTCTTCGGGCAAGGCCTCAATTTCTTTCACCCAGAGAACTGGCGCCGCAGCGCGTCGATCATTCGTAATACACTGAAACTAACCGGGCTATATTGGCGCGCCCGAAAGAATGCCGAGAATATTCAAGTGCGGCGGCACGACGTCCGATTTCCCGATTTGCCGATCGCCTTCGACGGTTTCACGATCCTGCAGCTGAGCGATTTGCATGTCGACATCAATGCAGGGGCAATGGCCCGGCTGATCGAGCTGCTTCCGACCATATTTTACGACATCTGCGTATTGACCGGCGATTACCGCGGAGAAACCTTTGGACCGTTCGAGCCGGCGGTCGCCGGCCTGGCACGGATATTCGAACATCTCGAAGCACCGGTTTACGGCGTCCTGGGCAACCACGACACGATCCGCATGGTCCCGGCATTGGAGGAGATGGGGATCCGCATGCTGCTCAACGAGTCGGCAGTGCTCGGGCGCGACGGTGAGCGCATCCATCTCGCGGGTATTGACGATGCTCACTACTACCGTGTCGACAACATCGAAAAGGCAGCCTTGGAGATCCCTGCGGCGGAGTTTGCTATTTTACTGTCACATACCCCCGAGATCTACCGCCAGGCGGCGCATGCCGGTTTCAAGCTGCTGTTGAGCGGGCACACCCATGGAGGGCAGATCTGTCTGCCCGGAGCAATCCCGATCACGCTCGATTCGGTCCTTCCGCGGCGGATGGGGGCGGGATCCTGGAAATACCATGATATGGTCGGTTACACGTCGGTGGGGGTCGGCTCCTCCATCGTCCCAGTTCGACTGAATTGTCCTCCGGAAATCACGGTGCACCGTCTGCTGCGTGATAATCCCCAGTCCTAGTAGGGGCGATCGCGCAGACGAAAAGCGTAGAGGAGGCGCGAGAGCACCACCTCGCCGATAAAGAAGAACACGATTCCGGCCAAGATGTCGGCAGGCGCAAGGCCCAGCAAGTTGCGGCAGGCGAGCGCCGGAAACAGCGATTCCGGAACCTGATCGAGACCGCTGGCGCGGCTGCTCGACGGCAAATTCAGGCGGCGCTTGCAAAAGCTGGAGAAGAGGTCACCAGCCATTGCCAAACTGCCCACCAGGAGCCCGACTTGCCAGGCAAGGCCGACAAGAGGTGCACCCGCGGTCGTCACCAGCAGCGCAAGCAAGACCCCGCGGATCGTCTTCGAACCGCCGAGCACCGGCCGGCCGTCGGCAAATATCACACCACAGTCGAGAGGATAAGAATAGCGGGCGCCGAGGATCTTTTTGGCGATCACCGGCGTACCGTTGGCCAACATCAACAAGAACAGCAATTGGCCGATGGCGAATGGGTGCATATCAATGCGCGACGGACGAAATTTGGTGGCCGTCGCGCAAAAAGGCCTCCGCGGCGTCGCGATCTGCGCCGGAGGGTAGCGCCGCCGCTGGCGCGAGCACCCAGTTAGCGACATCGGCAATCACGATCGGGCCCTCGAGATCACGCAATAGCATGTGGTAGCCGTCGCGATACCAGGCGAACCTTGCGCGGCTCCGGCATTCCGGCGGCAGACTGCCGACGAAGAGCCTGATCGGGGTTTTTGGGATGATCTCGTCCTTGGCGCCGTACATCACTAATAGCGGCCAATCGAGACGTGGCGCCGACGCCAGCGCGGCATCCATCAAATCAACCAAACCGTAAATTGTGTCGATGCGCGTGGCCTTGATGACCTTCGGGTCACGCGCCAGGGCGCGCAGCATCGCGATATTATCCGACGCCTGGATCTCGAGCCCGCGGCCGGTCAAGGTGAGCCCGGGCAAAAGGCGCACCCCTGCCCACAAAGCCAAACGCGGCAGCAACCCCATCGTCGCGCGGCCCCATACCGCCGGGGCGGTCAGGATCACGCCGTCGACATCTGGCGCGGGCGTGCCGCCCTCGCCGGTCATGGCCACCACCGCCACCGCTCCACCCATGCTCTCGCCCAGGAGATAGAGCGGCACCCGCGGATAAAGTCGGCGTAGAATCTGCGACGCGGTCGCGGCATCGGCAGCCAGCGCCGCGCGCCCCGCCCAAAAGCCGCGATCGGGAGCGGCGCCAAAGCCTCGCTGGTCGTAGGCATAGGTCGCGATCCCTTGCTTTGCCCAAACCCCGCCGGAGTCTTCGAACGCGTTGCTGTAGTCATTAAAGCCGTGCAAAGCGAGAATCACCGCTCTGACCTCGCCCTTCGGCAGCCACCCGCGCAGCGGGAGCACCTGTCCGTCGCCGGTGACGAATTCCGCCTCGATGAAGCGCGGCGACGGCTTCGGGTCAGGAGCCGCCCGCGCTGTGCCGATCCCAGCGAGCCGCGCCTCGGCGTCGGTCGTAGGCGCACAGCCGGACGACCACAGCGAGGCGATCAGCGCCCAAGCCAGCATTGATCGTGCGGCAGTAATGCGTATCATCGGAGGCTTGATCCACCAACCGGACGCTTTGACGTCCGGTGAGCATTTCCCTGGTCGCAGATGGGACCTTTCGAAACCATCTACATCAATGAGACGGTCGCCGCCTGCAATGGCGGCGGCGGACCGCTCGGTCATCCCAAGGTCTATCTCAATCTTGGCGCGGCCGGGAAGATCGAGTGCCCCTATTGCTCGCGTCTCTTCGTCAATCGCGCGATGGCGGGCGGGGAGACCGCCACGGCGACGACACCGCCGCGGGTGTCAGAAGAGCCCAACGTCTGAGCGAAGGAAACCGTGGACGACATTATCGAACCGTTGGTTTCGCAGCCGCAACCGGCCGCGGCTGCACCTACCCCCTCGACGACGCCACATCACGTGTTTCTGGTCGACGGGTCTGGCTTTATCTTCCGCGCCTACTTCGCCCGCGCGCGGACTGCCGATCCGGTGTTTCAGCGCAAGTCGGATGGCATGGTCACCGAGGTGGTAACCCTGTTCAGCAACATGCTGGACAAATATCGGCGGGAAACCGACGCCGATCATATGGCGGTAATTTTCGACGCGTCCGGTCAGAGTTTCCGCAACCGCATATATGGCGACTACAAGGCCAATCGACGCGAGATGCCGGACGATCTGCGGCCGCAACTGGAACACGTGCGGCGGGCCGCAGCGGCATTCGATATTTGTCAGATAGAGATGCCGGACTTCGAAGCGGACGATCTGATCGCGACTTACGCGCGGCATGCGACTGAAGCGGGTGCCGAGGTGACGATCCTGTCCTCCGACAAGGACCTGATGCAGCTCGTCGACGACAGGGTGAAGATGCGCGATCCGATGACCGATCGCCCGATCGGCGAAGCAGAGGTGCGCGAGAAATTCGGCGTCGGTCCGGACAAAGTTGTCGATGTGCAGGCGCTGTGCGGCGACAGCACCGACAACGTACCGGGTGTGCCGGGGATCGGCGTCAAGACCGCGGCCGAATTGATCAATACCTACAGCGATCTCGAAAACTTGCTCGCCCACGCGCACGAGATCAGGCAGCCGAAACGCCGCGAGGCGTTGATCGAAAACGCGGCGAAGGCGCGGTTGTCGAAGGAACTGGTCAAGCTCGACGACGACGTGCCGTTGCCCTGTCCGTTGTCGGAATTGAGGGTGAAACCGTACGACCCCGACAAGCTGTTTCCGTTTCTCGATGAGATGGAGTTGCGCGCTCTGAAATCGCGCATCGTGCGCCGTCTCGAAATCACCGCACCGCTCCCCCCGGGCCCGAGCGAGCCGGTGATTCCCGAAATTCCGCCTTTCACGGCGCCACGCACTTACGCGCTGGTTGATACGATAGAAGGTCTCGATCACTGGATCGAGGCGGCGGAACAGGCGGGCGCCGTGGCGATCTGGCCGGAGGCAAGCGCGCTTGCCGGGATGCGCCCCGCCCTGTGCGGCATCGCGGTGGCTGTGGCGCCCGGGCTTGCTGCCTATATCGCCATCGGTCATCGCGTGTCCGGCGGCCTGGACCTGCGCGATGCAGGCGAGCTTACGCTGGAGGCGGCGATCAACAAACTCCGGCCTCTGCTCGAAGCCCCCGGGGTCCTCAAGATCGGCCACGATGTTAAGACCGCCGCCCACCTCTTGTCGCGCTACGGCGTCACGTTAGCACCATACGACTGCACGATGCTGATGTCGTACGTGCTCGACGGCGGTCAGTTCGAGCATACGATGGAGAATTTGGTCCGGCGCTGGCTCGAGCACGACCTCGCGCCTCTCAAGGAGCTGATCGGCACCGGCAAGAGCCTTATCGCGTTTGCTGAAGTGCCGTCCGAGCGGGCACGTGGCTTCGCCGCCGAGCGCGCCGACGCCGCGCTGCGCCTGCATATGCTCCTCAAAGCGCGCCTGATCCGGGACAGGATGACCGCTTTCTACGAGACGATCGAGCGCCCCCTCGTGCCGGTCGTTGCCGCGATGGAGCGCGAGGGGATCAGGGTCGATCCCGCGGCGCTCGCCGAGTTGTCGCGCGACTTCGAGCACCGTATCGCCGAGATCGAGCGAGCGATCTTCCGCGCCGTCGGAAACGAGTTCAACATCGGCTCGACCAAGCAATTGGGCGACGTGTTGTTCGAGAAACTCCAATTGCCAGGCGGCAGGAAGGGCAAGACCGGCGCCTACGGCACCGACGCCTCGATCCTCGAAGAGCTCGCGCCAATGCACGAAGTGCCGGGGCTCGTGCTCGAATGGCGTCAGCTGACAAAGCTCAAATCGACTTACGCTGATGCGCTCGTCGACGAGATCGACCGCGAGAGCGGCCGCGTGCACACCTCATATGCGCTCGCCGTGGCGGCGACGGGCCGGTTCTCGTCCAACAACCCGAACCTGCAGAACATTCCGATCCGCACCGAGGAAGGCCGCCGCATCCGCCGCGCCTTTGTCGCCGAGCCCGGTCATGTGCTGCTATCAGCCGATTACAGCCAGATCGAGCTCAGGCTCGCCGCCCATGTCGCCGATGTCCCGGAGCTGAAGCAGGCCTTTCGCGACGGTTTGGATATTCACGCGATGACCGCGAGCCAGGTGTTCGGCGTGCCGCTCGCCGAGATGGACGCCAACACCAGGCGGCGGGCGAAGGCGATCAATTTCGGCATTATCTATGGCATCAGCGCCTTTGGCCTGGGGGCGCAGATCGGCGTGCCGCAGGCCGAGGCGGGGGCCTATATCCGCGCCTATTTCGAGCGCTTCCCGGCGATCCGCGCCTATATGGAGCGGATCAAGACCGATTGCCGGCGCACCGGCTATGTCGAGACGATCTTCGGGCGCAAATGCTTCATTCCCGGCATCCGCGACGTCAACCCGGCGCGGCGTGCCGGCGCCGAGCGGCAGGCGATCAACGCCCCCCTGCAGGGCTCGGCGGCGGACATCATCAAGCGCGCAATGGCCCGCATCCCCGCCACCCTCGCCCGCGAAAGGCTGCATGGGCGCATGCTGCTGCAGGTCCATGACGAGCTGCTGTTCGAGGCGCCGGAAACTGAGGTCGAGCACACCGCGGAGGTCGTTCGCTCGGTCATGGAAGGCGCCTGCGCGCCGCGCTGCGAACTCTCGGTGCCGCTCGTCGTCGAGACCGGTTGGGCCCACAGCTGGGAGGAGGCGCATTAACTCTCATTTCCAAGACACTGCGCAGGTCAGCGGGGGTCGATTACCCGAAATGTGAGCCGGCAGTTTTCGTAACTATGCGAGAACGCAATCTAAAAATCTCCGGTTGATTGCGCGGTACTGAAAAATTCGTTAAGATTTTCTGTGTGGGTGCTGTCGAGCGCCCAGCTACGATGGCGAACCAATCGGGAGGAGCCAACAATGTGGGGTGGAATCATCGGGTTGATCATCCAACTGATCTCTGGTGCAGTGGGCGGAAACATCGCCGGCTCGGCGCTGAAGCAGTATGATTTGGGTACCATCGGCAACACGATCGCGGGGATCGTTGGCGGCGGTGTGGGCGCGCAGATCATCGGGGCATTGTTCGGCGGGGGGGCTGAATCCGCCGCCGCCGGGGCAGGGGGGGTCGATATCGGCTCGATCATCGGCCAGATCGCATCGGGCGGGGTCGGCGGGGGTGTCCTGATGGTGATTATCGGACTCATCAAACAGGCGATGGGCGGTCAGAAGGCTACTTGAGCCGGCTGGCGCAAAACATCGCTTTGAAACCGCGAGTTGCGTCGCGTGAGTCATCGTGGCGCTGACGAACCGCCTTCGAAACGCGGTCGTCCCAACAAATATGACGCGGCGGCGCCTCGAGGGATGAGGTGGCGAACGGCTCTGTTGTGCTGTTTATGCTGTCTTTTCGTATTGGATGCGCCCGACCGCGCCTGGGGTCAATACAGCAGCGGGGGATACAGTCGACCCGGCGGCGGAGCGGCGTACGGTTACTCGGCTCCGAACCGCCGGGTGCCGGTCACCAGTAGCGGCGGCTACAGTCGGCGAGCGTATTCAGGCGGCGGCTATGCCACCGGCTCGTTTGGCGACCGGGCGGTTTCCCGCCGCCTCTCGGCACAGGCGCTTCGCGACTATGAGGCGGCGCAACGGCCGGTAGAAACATACGTTCGTCGTCCGCCGGCTTATTCCGGCGGTTACGACTGGGCAAGCGCCGCGCCGCGCCGGCCGCCGGTCTGGGGAGGGCAACAGCTAGGGACCAGGGCGGCGAGGGGGCCGGCCTTGCCGGGCTCGGGACCTTTGACCGCGGTGGCATTGTGGGCGGCGTTAAATTCGCTGTCGTCACCCGGCTCTGCCGAATATTTCCATAATTACCAATACGACCCCGGGTATGTGCAATGGCGTCGCGAGGCCGATCGCGAGGCAGCTCACAATCCGGCGGTCGCCGCCAAGCTCGATCAGCTCGACAGCCGGCTCGCGCAACTGGAGGGTCAGCCGCGCAGCCCGTCGGCGTCACCTCCTGTTCGGACATCGCCCGCGCAGGCGGAAGGGTCAGGCTTTATATGGCCGATCCTGTTCATTGGTATCGTCATCTTGTTGCTGCTCTGGTTGTGGAGGCGCCGCATCGGCCGCCCTGCCACCGCAGCTGCCGCCTCCGGCCTCGCCGGCAGCGCAACCACGCGGTTCCGGGTCGGCATGACCATGCCCGTCGATCCCTCACCGTTTCTGCTGGCCGCCGGTTCGACAAAGGTGCAGCCGCCGGAAGGCAGCGGTATGATTAGCGTCGAGGTCGTGGGCCTGTTGCGCGACGGCGCCGTCCTGCTGCACCGGCTCTATTTGCCGGGAGGCAAGGCATTTTTCCAGCTCCATCTCGGCGCCGGCGGCCAGCCGGACGAGTGCCGCTATTTTTCACGGGTCGACGAGGTCACCCCAGCGGACGGCCAGGAGTGGGGGCTGTGGCTCGATCCCACCCAGGGCATGATCGGATGGCCGTCGTTTCAGACGAAGGACGGCAAGATGTACGGACGTGTCTGGGGGCCCAGCGACAGCCGCATCGCGCCGCGAAAAATGGAGGAAACACTGCAGCTCGTCGACCACGTCGAACAACGCCAGTTGCAGGCGATGCTTTACGGCGGCCCCACCGGCGGCACGCCGCCCGCCCCCGAGACCGAGTACATCCTCGTCAGCGCCATAGAGGCGACCGGCCAGGCATGGGTCGCGATCGACGCCGGCATCGACATCAACCCCGCCGCGTTGATGCTGCCGAGCGTACCCCTGGCTGCCTGATCGGAGCCACCCATGAACACCCCATCCGACAGCACCGGCGTCGCAATTCTCGACGCGCTCGGCAGTGGTTTGCCGATGCTTTTGCTACAGTTTCTTTTGGTATTGGCGCTGCTGGTGGCCGGCATCTTTATCTACATGGCGGTCACCCCGTTTCACGAGCGTGAGCTACTACGCAACGGCAACCCTGCGGCAGCCACAGTGCTCGGGGGCGCACTCGTCGCGATTGCGATCCCGCTTGCCGCACTGCTGGCGACCACCGGAGCGCTGCTCGACATCTTGGTGTGGGGAGTGGTGGCGGTCTTGCTTCAGCTATTGACGGTCGTCATCGTATCGCATTTGCTTCGCGGGATGCGCGTGAAGATCGAAGCGGGCGAGGTCGCCGCGGCGATTCCGCTGGTTGCGGCTCAACTTTCGATCGGTCTGCTGAACGCCGCGGCAATGGTGCCGGCTTGATCGCAGCTAAACGAGGAGAAAACTCATGCTCAGTTTCATCAGCAACCTGGTCGGCGTGAAGGCGGACAAAGCGATGCAAGCCGGTGTCGAAGCGCTCGTCCGGTGGGATCCGCAATCCGCCAGCGAGGCGGAGTTGCGCACGATGGAGCAGCATCTGGACGACCTTGGCCGGCAGGTTGCGAACGCGCGACAGAGCTACGATAGGGAGCAGAAGGAGTCCGAGGCGATCCAAGCGTTGTCGCAGCAGCGCATGGCGGCGGCGGAGCAGCTGCAAAGACAGATCGCGGCGGAAACCGACGCGACGCGCAAGGCGGGCCTCGAGCACAGCCTCGAGACTCTGGTCACGATGCTGGAGCAGATGACGCCGGAGATCGAACGCGAAAAGAAGGATGCGGTCGACGCCAAGGATTTCCTCGAGATGCTCGAGAAGACCTACGCGGAAGCCGGCGGCAAGCTGAGACAGGGTCGCTCCGAGCTCGAGCGCGCGCGGCGGGACATGGCGCGCGCCGGGCAACAGCGCGAAGTGGCTGAACAACAGGCCGAGGCGGCGCGCCGCGCGGCGGGGCTGACCAGCGCGACGAGCAGCATGACGGTCGCGTTGAAGGCGATGCACGAGGCGGCCTCCAGAGACCTCGCCTCGGCGGATGCGGCAACGGCGAAGGCAAAGTTACTGCGCCCGACGCAGCCGGAGCAGGACGATCCCAATATCGCCTCCGCTATCGCCGCGGTGTCTGGCAAGCCTGCTGCGCCGCAGAGCCTCAGCGACCGGCTGACCGCCCTCAAGGCGAGAGGTTGAGGCCGAGTATCGCCGGCCTCGGAGGGATCATGATGAAACTGAACCGCTATTTGGCCGTGATCGGCTTGACCATGCTCCTCGTGCTGCCCGCAGTCGGACAGACACCTTCGCCGTCCAAATCACCGAACTCCACGGCGGCCACCAAATCCGCGCAAGCAGGACAATTGGTCGATATAAACTCGGCAAGTGCGGAGGAACTCGATAGGCTCCCCGGCGTCGGTCCCGCGCGAGCAAAAGCGATCATCGCCAATAGGCCATACAACGGCAAGGACGATCTCACGCAGCGTAAGGTCATTCCTCCGAACGTCTATAACCAGATCAAGGACAAGATTATCGCTCGGCAAAAATAAACAGCCACACGTAAACCCCGGTCGTGTTCTAATCCGGCAGTCCGGTGATTAGATAGAGAGTTTGCAGGACCTGACCCGGTTTGGCGTTGGCGCCGAAGGTGCGGTTGAATATGCCTGCAATCTCGCCACTGCGATAAATGTGGCTGAGAGCCCGGTCGACAGCGAGGCGAAATTCGTCGTCGCCGTGTGGCAGCGCCAGAGCGTAAGGCTCGACCGAAAGGTAATTTTCAGCCAGCGCCAGCTTGCGGGGCGCCTTGCTGCCCCTAATCAGAGACACCAGGATCGACCGGTCGCCGAAATAGGCCGAGATCTTGCCGTCATCCAGCATAGATAGGCCCTCGGCATGGGTCTTTGCCGGAATGATATCGGCGGTAATCCCAACTGCTTTGAGGGTGTTACGCAATCCTTGCTCGGTTGTCGTACCGGCGAGAACACCAATCTTCTTGCCAGACATCGCCTTCAGATCGTGCGGACCGTCGGCGCGGATCATCAGGCTGGCACCGTCGACAAAGGTCGCGAGAGAGAAATCGACCAGCTCCCGTCGGGACAGGGTAGCGCTGGTCGGCTCGCATAATAGGTCCGCCTTTTGCTGCCGGATGGTCTCGAAGCGATCGGCAGCGGTGACCGCCACGTAGGTCACATTGAGCGGGGTCAGGTTCAGCTGTTCCGCGAGCTTCTTAGCCACCCCGCGGCAAAGGTCGACCATGAAACCAGCGGGTTCGCCTATCTTATCCTTGTAGGAGAAGGGCGGCGCATCCTCGCGATAAGCGATTCGGATCGTCTTGTCTTGGCTTATGCGATCGAGCACACCGGCCGACGCGCTCTTCTCTAGAACCGCGGCTGCCGGCATCGCCACAACGACGACTGCCGCGGCGCGGAAGGCTGTTCTTACTGATCGGGTCATGATTTCCCCCCACAACCCAATACGGAAAGCGGCCGGGCGCGAGGCCCGGCCGGTTGAGGATCGTCCCGTTGATACCCGTTTTGGCTTAATCGCGGCGGGTGCCGAGCAGCTGCATCAGCATCATGAAGAGGTTGATAAAGTCGAGATAAAGGCGCAACGCTCCCATTATCGCCTTCTTGCCGGCAATCTCAGAACCATCGCCGGCGTAGTACATCTCCTTGATCTGTTGAGTGTCCCACGCGGTGAGGCCGGTGAAGACGATGACGCCGATCACCGAGATCGCAAATTGCAGCGCCGTCGAGCCGATGAAGATGTTGACCAGTGAAGCGATGACGATGCCGATCAGCCCCATGAACAGAAACGAGCCGAACTGCGACAGGTCACGCTGCGTCGTGTAGCCGTAGAGGCTCATGGCAGCAAAGGTACCGGCGGTAATGAAGAACACCCGCGCGACGCTCGCCCCGGTGAAGACGAGGAACACCATCGCAAGGGACAGCCCCATCAGTCCCGAATAGAGCCAGAATACGAGCTGCAGTGTGCTCGCCTGCATGCGCTGCACACCAAAGCTCATCAACATGACGAGGCCGAGGGGCGCCAGAATGACAAGCCAGATCAACGGTGTCCGGGCGATCGACTCGTAGAAACCCGAAAAGGCCGCGACATAAGCCACGATACCGGTGAGCGCGAGCCCCGACGCCATGTAGTTGTAGACGCGGAGCATGTAGTCCCGCAGGCCGACATCGATACCGACCTGGGCGTCCGCCGACCGCACCGTCCAGCGGGGCTGCGAACCTAGAGCCATAAACCCCCTCCAAGGAGAGTAGCAAGGGCGAGGATGATTCCTCGCGCAGCGATATTGGCACAAAACAGGATCTTTTCAATAAGGAGCCAACCGAGCGTTTTAGAGCGGGACAAGGGGATCAGTCGTTTCGCAGGAACGGACCCGGCTTGGTGCCGAGCGCGCGCCAAGTTCCAGCAAAGCCCAGCGTCAAGGTCAGCAAAGTGGCGAGAGCCGAAGTCCACAACAGCGGCCCAGGCAGGAACACCCAGTCGGTCTTCATCAGCCGGGTTACGAGGAAAAAGGCGGCCAAGGTCCCAAGGGCACCGGCGATTAGCGCGGTCAGCACCCCGAGGAGCCCGTGCTCGATCAGAAAGGCGCGGGTGATCGCGCCGCGCGTCGCGCCGAGAACCTTGAGCACGACCGCATCGTAAACCCGCCGGCGATGCCCGGCGGCGACCACTCCACCGAGGACGAGCGTCCCGGCGGCGAGCGTTGTTAGCGCGGTCAGCCGAACTGCATTTCCGATCATGCCGACGACGCGATCGACCGCGGCGAGCGCCTCGCGGACATGGATTGCCGAGATGTTGGGAAACCGCTCGATTACCGCGCGCGCCAGCGCTTCCTCTTCGGTCTGCGCCAGATAAGCGGCTGCGAGATGGGTTTGCGGCGCGTGTTCGAGCG
>Ga0310912_10000033_pt1 | contig 51367 bp, 49 predicted proteins | sample GREbulkMGOX080_FD_203443 | JGI IMG/M metagenome (GOLD analysis project Ga0310912, IMG submission 203443) | Lab enrichment of tropical soil microbial communities from Luquillo Experimental Forest, Puerto Rico - GRE.bulkMG.OX080 | ecosystem: Environmental > Terrestrial > Soil > Tropical forest >...
TGCTTCCCGGTTGCGATCGCACTCTCGCGACTTGCAACACCGTGTTCAACAACGCCAGTCATTTCGGCGGGTTTCCGTACGTCCCGACACCGGAAACGGCGGTATGAATCAGAGGTCATTGGCGCTCGCCGAGGACGAAGCTGTGAGCGAGGGGTCCACCGCAGTACCCATTGATCGGCGACGGCTGGCGGTCATTATCGAAGCCCGGGGGTGGCTGCGAACGCCCTATCATCATATGGGGAGGGTCAAAGGCTGCGGGACCGATTGCCTAATGCTGCTTGCCGAAGTCTATGAAAGGGCCGGGGTAGTCCCGCATATAGACGTCCCATTCTATGCGCCCGATTGGAACCTACATCGCGACGCCGAACGGTACCTGGGAGGACTGATGCAGTACGCGCGAGAGGTCGAGGGGTCGCCTCGGCAGGGCGACGTCGTGGTCTTTAAATTCGGCCGGTGCTTCGCCCACGGGGCGATCATCGTTGCCTGGCCGCGGCTCATCCACGCGTGGTGGAATGCGGGGGTGGTCTATGGCGATGCGGACCAGCCGCCGCTCGCCGGCAGACCGGCTCGGTTTTTCGACCCCTTTTTGGTCTCAAAGTTCTGACGATTGCGATGGGTGGCATTATCGGCGGCGGATCGAACGCCAAGCAGCAGAAAGCGGTAGGATCACTGCAATTCCAGACCTCGCAGCAGGGCGGGGTGATTCCGCTCGTCTATGGCACGACCCGTGTCACTCCGAACCTGATCGAGTATGATGATTTCAAGGCGACACCAGCATCGGCCCAAAGCGGTGTCGGCAAGGGCGGCGGTGGCGGCAAAGGCGGTGGGCAGCAATACAAATATAGCGCCTCAGTCATAATGGGCCTGTGCCAAGGACCGATCACTGGAATCGGCACGGTATGGTGGGACAAGAATATTGGCACGCTGTCATCCCTTCCGGCAGCGGTCTATTTCGGGAGCGACGGTCAGGCCCCCGATCCATACTGGCAAACGAACCATCCCGTCAAGGCTCTCGGTTATTCCGGCACCGCCACCGCCGTGGCCAATAATTATGCAATGGGAAATACCGCCACGCTGCCGAACTTCTCATTCGAGGTCATGGTTTGTTTTCGAGCGGCGGCACCAATGGCCTCGACGCCAATCCTGCTGCAATCATCGCCGACTTTCTCACCAACCCTCGCTATGGGGCTGGTTTCCCGCCCGGGAACCTCGGCGATCTGGGACTCTATTCCACATATTGCCAAGCCGCCGGAATCATGCTGTCGCCGTTGCTCGAGACACAGCAGGAAGCGCAACAGCATATCTCCGATATCGTCAAAATTACCAACAGCGCTATTGTCTGGTCGGGCGGGCTGCTGAAGATCATCCCCTACGGTGATCAGATGATCTCGGGCAACGGCACGGTCTATGCACCCAACACCACTCCGATCTACAGCCTCGGCGAGGACGATTTCATTGTTCAGGAATCGAGCGCCGGGACCAATTCTGGGGTAACCCCCGGCGGGGATGCTTTGCGATCGGGCTCGGGGCCGATCACCGGCGGTTTCAGCGACGATCCGGTCCACATTACGCGGTCGACACCGGCGGATGCCAGCAATTCGATACAACTCGAATGTCTCGACCGCTCGAACAATTACAATACATCGATCGTCGAGGCTTTCGACCAGGCGGCAATCGATCTTTACGGCATCCGCCGCGACAGCTCGCTTAAGGCACGAGCGATCGTCGACCCAGTCAATGTCGGCCCGATCGTCGCTCAGCTCCTGTTGCAACGGGCACTGCTGTTTCGCAACTCTTATACTTTCAAACTCGGCTGGAAATATTGCCTGATCGAGCCGATGGACCTCGTCCAGATCACTGATGCCCGGCTCGGCGCCTCGGCGCTGACAGTACGAATTACCGCGGTCGAGGAGGACGACGAGGGCACCCTTTCGATAACGGCCGAGGAATTCGCACTGCTCAAGGGAGACCTCGAAATCTGGGTGGCCCTCTCGGGCGGCGCCAATTGGGGTGGCGCACAGGTCTGGGTCTCGAGCGACGGCAGTTCCTATGCGATGGCCGGAACGGTGACCTCGCCGGCACCACAAGGGGTGCTGAGCGCCGACTTGCCGGCGCATTCTTCGCCGGATACCGTCGACACGCTAGCGGTCGATCTGAGCGAAAGTCAGGGTCAGCTGACTTCGGTCTCTGCCACCGACGCCGCCAATCTGGTCACGTTGTGCTATGTCGGCGGCGAGCTCATTGGTTATCAGACCGCTACTCTGACCGCGGTGGGCAAGTACGATCTGGCGACCCTCTATCGTGGCGCATACGGTAGTGCGATCGCCGATCATCCCGCCGGGTCCCAATTCGCTCGTCTCGATACCTCTATCGGCCGATTTAGTTATCCAAACACTTTAATTGGTCAAGCGATTTATTTGAAATTTCCGGCTATCAACATTGTGGGCGGCGCGCTGGAAAGCTTAGCTTCCGTCCCGGCATATACCTACGTTGTAAAGGGCGCGGGTCAAGCCTCTTCGATAGTCGTTAGCGGCTCTTATAGCGGCAAGCCGGGCGCCAATTTGATGTTACAAAATTATGTTTTCGCCACCCCGACAATAATTCCGGCGGGGCTTTCTGGCAGTCAGGGTGCCACCGCGACTGCCGCGACGGCAGTAGCCGTCTTTGACATTCAGAAGAATGGTGCGACCGTTGGAACGATGGTGTTCGATGCGTCTGCCAACGTGGCGACCTTTACAATGAACTCGGCGGCGGCCTTCAACGCTGGCGATGTGTTGACGATTGTGGCGCCGGCAACCCCGGATCCAACGCTTGCGAATCTTTCATGGACTATTACGGGATTTATATAATGAAGCTCGAATCGTGGCACAGCGCCGACGAAAAACGCCGGTGGAAAATCGTCCGTACTGACACCTATACCGACGTGGCGGGCGAGATTATTACGGCTGACGAAGCGACCGGCGAGTGCTGCATTCAAGTCGGCGATGAAACCAAGACACTCAGCTTCGGACCGCGCGGCATCAGGATTGTCGGGCGGAGAAGATGAGCCACGAAAGGACCACTGCCCGAGCCCCCCAGGGAGAGCGGCCATGGAGGCTGGAGGCCACTGAAGTTGAGGTCGCCAATGTCTGTCGATAATGTCCCCTACCAGCTCGAGACGCAGCTTGCCCTTATTCGGCGGGATATAGAGGAGATCCACGATGCCCTCCACGGCGACAGCAAGGGTCGTAAGGGGCTCGTCGATCAAGTCGAGGAACTGGTGACGGTTGCCGATCGCGGGCGTTTTAGCCTGCGGGTCGCTCTTTGGCTCGGTGGCGGAGTGGTCGCCGCGGCTACAGTTTTGGCGCAATTCAAACAAGCGATCCTTGGACTTTTCCATCAATGACCTCATGGAATTTTGCCCGCGATTTTATTCCCCTATCGGAATTGGGATCGCAACCTTACATTCCACCGGTGACATCTGACGTGGTCGTCGACCTTAGTCATTGGCAGGCACCAGTCGATTTTACGCAGGCCAAGGCGGCGGGGATTACTGCGGTGATCCTGAAGGCGACACAGGGAACAAATTGGGTGGATGTGTCATTTGCTCCGCGGTTTGCCGCCGCTACCAGCGCCGGCTTGCTGGTCGGAGCTTATCACTTTCTCGATGATTCGGACCCGGCGCTGCAGATCCAGAACTTCCTGTTTGTGGCGGGAGACTGCCCGGTGTTTGCACTTGATACCGAGCCGAATCAGATCGGCGGCACGGTCACGGTCGCACAGACTGCTGAAGCAGCGGCTCGGTTGCACATGGCGACCGGCAGAACACCGCTCATCTATACCAGCCGTTACGGGCCCGATGAGCGAGGCACAGGTCTTCCAAATAGCCTCTTGTCTAGGTGCCCGCTGTGGCTGCCCGCTTATAACTCGCGGCCGATTTGTCCACCGGGTTGGTCGCAGTGGCTGTTGTGGCAATACACCGATGGGACCGTCGGTTCAGGTGCGGTACCGGTCGCGGGGATCGGCCGATGTGACCGGAGCCGATTCGCCGGCACAGTAGCCGACCTTACGGCGTGGTGGAACGCTCCCGCGGGTTGACCTTAGCCCGGCCGCACTACGCGGAGCAGAGTAAGACGCCGCGTCGACAGTGCCGACTTCTTGATCACGAGCCGCGCTATGATCATGCTAAGCGAGCGGCAAAGGGGTAAGGCATGCTTTCGAGTGTTCGGACTGGCATCGTGCTCGCTGCGGCGGTGGCTCTGGTAGGCTGCACCACCGCGCGGTCGACCGCTTGTCAATGTCCCAAGCCTGTCGCCTACGACGAGGACACGCTGAAGAAGATCTCTCAAGCGCTGCGCGCTTTGCTACCCGACAATGTCCTTCTCCAAGCGATGGAGGATTATGAGAACGAACGCGATGACCTCCGCTTTTGTCAATGACCCTTTTACTGCCGATCGACGTGCCGATCTCCAGCCTAACGATGCATCATAGCGGCTCGCGTCTCACAGTAACTTGCTAGCGACTTATGCGATCCGCACAGTCGTCCCTTGTCACGGCTTGGTCGGTGTCTGGGCTGGTCGCGCAGCAACCCCGGACTGGGAATACGTGGCAACGATCGATGGCGACATTACATTGTCGCCCCGGATGGCCGATCAAAAACGCTGCATACGCTGCAGTTTCACAAGACCGTCTAGCGAGCTGCTATTCCTTGGTCGCTCCAGCCACGCCGCGGAGAAATTTTTAATAATATTGGCACAGGAAAATTGCCGATCAAAAATATGAAGCGGGTCGCCATATACTTGAGCGCAATCGATATAATCCGATGGCAGGCGTCAGTTACATGAGTCCACCTGCGCTATCTCACCGGAAACAATCAGAAACTGTGGGATAATCTACGCGCTTATTTCCCTTCCGGAAACGAAGACATGATCGATATAAAATCGAGCTCGAGATTAAAAAGGCGATTAGCTTATTTCCTAACCTGTGCATTTGACAAAGATATTCGAGATACTTGTCAGCGAATCGGTCGGGCCAGATCGATCGCCTGCAACGCGTTGCGGGGTTTTCGGTCCGCGTTGCCGCGAGCGGTTGTTGGCGTAATGTTTGAGCCAATTCTTTAGCCTCTCACGAGAACTTCGGCGCGAACACTGGGCGGCTGACAGCAATCTCAACTCGGCGCGTCGCATAGTGCTCGCCAAAACATCCTCACCGGCTTACAACACGATGCCCACTTGCTGCCGAGCCGCCATGCCCGAGGATTTCTACCGCATAAAGCGCCTGCCGCCGTACGTCTTCAACGAAGTGAATGCGCTGAAGGCGAAGGCGCGCGGGGCAGGGCGAGACGTCATCGATCTCGGCATGGGCAATCCCGACGGTCCGACGCCGCCCCATATCGTCGCCAAGCTCATCGAGGCCGTGCGCAACCCCAGGACTCACGGGTATTCAGTGTCCCGTGGCATCCCCGGCCTGCGGCGTGCCTGCGCCGGATATTATCTACGCCGATTCGGGGTTGATCTCGATCCCGAGCGGGAGGTCATCGTCACTCTCGGCTCGAAGGAGGGGCTCGCCAATCTCGCACAGGCTATAACAGCGCCCGGTGATATTGTCCTCGTTCCAAATCCCTGCTATCCGATCCATTCGTTCGGTTTCATCATGGCGGGTGCCTCGGTTCGGCACGTGCCTGTCGGCCCGGAATTCGATTTCCTCGCCGAACTGAAAAAGGCAGTGCGCCACAGCATCCCGGCGCCAACCGCGATGGTGCTCAATTTTCCGGCCAATCCGACGGCACAGACTGTCGACCTCGGCTTCTATAGCGAGATTGTTTCGTTCTGCCGGCGGCACGACATCATCGTGCTTTCCGACATCGCCTATGCCGAGATCTATTTCGATGGCAAGCCGCCGCCCTCGATCCTCGAGGTGCCGGGGGCGCGCGACATCGCCGTCGAGTTTTCCTCCCTCAGCAAGACCTATTCGATGGCCGGCTGGCGCATCGGTTTCGCGGTCGGCAATGCGCGGCTGATTGCGGCGTTGGCGCGCGTCAAGTCCTATCTCGATTACGGCGCCTTCACGCCGATACAGGTGGCGGCCACGGCGGCACTAAACGGGCCGCAGGATTGTATCGCCGAAATCCGCGAGCGTTATCGCGCGCGCCGCGATGTCCTGATCGACGGATTGCGGCAAGCCGGTTGGGAAGTCCCGGTACCGGGGGCGACGATGTTTGCCTGGACTCCGGTGCCCCCCGCCCTTCGGACGATCGGCAGCCTCGCCTTCTCTAAGCTCCTGCTCGAGCGGGCCAATGTCGCGGTCTCCCCGGGGATCGGTTTCGGCGAACACGGCGAGGGGTTTGTCCGCATCGCGCTGGTCGAAAACCGACAGCGCCTGCGCCAGGCGACCCGCAACATTAAGGGCTTCCTGTCTGGCCGCAACGACACTCCAGAGACGCGCCGCAGTGACCATAGCCTCGCCGCTGCGTCCTAATCCGCCCAAGCCTTGTCAGAAACGCAAGCGAGTTTGACATCGAGCGCCCCCTTGCCTATCCTGGTTGGCGTGCAAGGAATTTGGGTATGAAGATCGTCAATTCGCTTAAGACGTTAAAAAAGCGCGATAAGAGCTGCCGCATCGTGCGGCGCAAGGGGCGCGTCTACGTCATCAACAAGGCCAATCCGCGGTACAAGGCGCGGCAGGGCTGAACCCTAACGGTCTCTCCGATGAGGATGCCGCTGCCGGATCCCGCAATCCTCCCGCGGCGCAATGAGATCATCGAGGCGCTCCGAAAGATCGTACCGGGGGAAGGAGTCATTGGTTCGGAGTCTGAGCGTCGGGTCTATGAGAGCGACGGGCTGACCGCTTACAGTCAGTTACCGCTGGTCGTCGTGCTGCCATCCACGGTCGAGCAGGTCTCCGCGGTACTGCGGTATTGCAAAGATATGGGGATCAAAGTCGTGCCGCGCGGCGCCGGCACCTCGCTTTCGGGCGGGGCGCTGCCGCTGGCCGACGGCGCGCTGCTCGGCATGGCCAAGTTCAACCGCGTTCTCGAGATCGATTACGACAATCGTTGCGTTGTTGCGCAGCCTGGCGTGACCAATCTAGCGATCACCGACGCGGTTGGACATGCCGGTTTTTATTACGCACCCGATCCGTCGAGCCAGATCGCCTGCACGATCGGCGGCAATGTCGCCGAGAATTCGGGCGGCGTGCACTGCCTGAAGTACGGCCTGACTACAAACAACATCCTCGGCATCGAAATGGTGCTGATGGACGGCGAAGTGATCCGCCTGGGTGGAAAGCATTTCGATGCCGAGGCGTATGACCTGCTCGGCGTAATGACCGGGTCCGAGGGGCTGCTCGGGGTCATCACCGAGGTGATCGTCCGCATTCTGCCGAAGCCGACCGCCGCGCGGGCGGTGTTGATCGGCTTCCCGAGGACTGAAGATGCCGGCAATTGCGTCGCTTCGGTGATTGCTGCCGGCATTATTCCGGCCGGCATGGAGATGATGGATCGCCCGGCGATCCACGCCGCCGAAGCCTTCGTCAAAGTCGGCTACCCGCTCGATGTCGAGGCGCTGCTGATCGTCGAACTGGATGGCGCGCCAGCCGAGGTGGACCATCTGGTCGGCAAAGTCGACGCGATCGCCCGCGACCACCGAGCCGCGACAATCCGGCCCAGCCGGGACGAAGCCGAGCGCCTGGCCTTCTGGTCAGGGCGAAAGGCGGCTTTTCCTGCGGTCGGGCGGATCTCGCCTGATTATTATTGCATGGACGGAACGATTCCTCGGGCGCGGCTCGCGGAAGTCCTGACGAGCATGCGCGCTCTCTCGGATCTGTACCGCCTGGCCGTCGCCAACGTATTCCATGCCGGCGACGGCAACCTGCACCCGCTCATTCTGTATGATGCCAACAAATCCGACGAGGTCGAGCGTGCCGAGGCTTTCGGCGCCGACATCCTCAAACTCTGCGTCGAGGTCGGCGGCGTGCTGACCGGCGAGCATGGGGTCGGCGTCGAAAAGCGCGATCTCATGGGAACGATGTTCGACGAAAGCGACTTGGCGCATCAACAACGCGTTAAATGCGCATTCGACCCGGACGGTCTGCTCAACCCCGGCAAGGTATTTCCTCGGCTGCATCGCTGCGCCGAATTGGGTCGGCTGCACGTCCATGCCGGCCGTCTGCCGTTCCCGGACCTGCCGCGTTTCTGAACCCACTGGGGGTATGAGCCGCTTCACCCCCGCTGATCTCTTCGAGCTGCGCGACGCCGTTGCCGAGGCGCTCGCCGTCGAGGAACCGCTCGAGCTGGTGGGCAGTGGGTCGAAACGCGGGCTCGGGCGGCCGCTGCAGACGCCGCATTTGCTGGATTTATCACGCCTGTCGGGCGTCCGGGATTACGCAGCAAGCGAGCTGGTGCTCACTGCCGGTGCCGGGACAACACTCGCGGAAATCGAGCGCACACTGGCCGAAGCCGGCCAGATACTCGCGTTCGAGCCGCCGAATTGGCGCGTGCTGCTCAGCGGCGAGGGCGAACCGACGATAGGCGGCATTCTTGGCTGCAATCTGTCAGGGCCTCGCCGGATCAAGGCTGGCGCGGCGCGCGATCATTTCCTCGGGTTCCGCGGCGTCAGCGGCCGTGGCGAACTCTTCAAGGCTGGCGGCAAAGTCGTCAAAAACGTCACCGGCTACGACCTCTGCAAGCTGATGGCCGGCTCGTATGGGACCCTTGCGGCGCTCGAAGAGGTCACGATAAAGGTGCTACCACGGCCTGAGACCAGCTGCACGGTGCTGCTATGTGGACTCGAACCTGGTGCCGGCGTTCGGCGTCTGAGCCGTGCACTTGCCTCGCCGCACGAAATCTCGGGTGCCGCTTATCTGCCGGCGTCAGAGACCGCCGCATTCAATTCGCTGTCAGGAATGTCCGGCGTTGTCGCACTTCGCCTCGAAGGTCCCCGTCCTTCAGTTGCGTTTCGGCGAGAAGGGCTACTGACCGAACTCGGCTCCGATTGCGAATCGACGTTACTGGATGAGGATTCCTCCACGGCCTTCTGGCACGCCATTCGCGACGTAGAACCATTCACGCGCCTCAACGAGCGGGCGGTTTGGCGCGTATCGATCGCGCCAAGCCGCGGTGCCGAGCTCGGGGAAGCCATCGCGCGTGACCTTCACGCCCGCTGGTATTTGGATTGGGGGGGCGGGCTGCTGTGGGTGGCGGTCTCCGCCGGCGGAGACGGCGGCGCAGCGGTGATCCGCGCCGCGATCCGCGGGTTCGATGGCCGCGGGACGGGTCACGCCACCTTGATCAGAGGCTCGCCGGGGCTGCGCTGCGCTGTCCCGGTGTTCGAGCGGCAGCCGCCTGCGTTGGCTGCGCTTACTGCCCGCGTCAAGGACAGCTTCGATCCACGTCGGATCCTCAATCCCGGACGCATGGTCGAAGGGGGCTGAGCCGGTGCGGACGGACTTCACCGCCGAGCAGCTCGCTAATCCTGACACCGCCGAAAGCGAAAAGGTTCTGCGAACTTGCACGCATTGCGGGTTTTGCACCGCAACCTGCCCGACATATGTCTTGCTCGCCGATGAGCTCGATAGCCCGCGCGGGCGCATTTACCTGATCAAGGAAATGCTCGCCGGCACCGGCAAGGTGACCGCCGATACTGTGAAGCACATCGACCGCTGTCTCTCCTGCCTGGCTTGCATGACGACCTGCCCGTCGGGCGTCAATTATATGCACCTGGTCGATCACGCCCGGCGGTGGATCGAACAGAATTACCGACGGGCATGGAGCGAGCGGGTTCTGCGGTGGCTTCTCGGCACGGTTCTGTCGCGACCGCCTCTGTTTCGATTAGCGCTTCGCGCGGCTGGTCTCGCCAAGCCGGTTGCACGCTTTCTACCAGGCCGGCTCGCGCCTTTATCGGCGCTCGCGCCTGCTTGGATACCGGCCGCCCCTCCCGCGGATAGACCACAAATCTTTCCGGCGGAAGGCGCACGGCGCATGCGGGTTGCCCTGTTGCAAGGCTGCGTGCAAAGGGTGCTCGCCCCAGAAATCAACGAGGCGACAATTCGTCTGCTGACCCGCCATGGCTGTGAAGTCGTGACCGCGATCGGCGCGGGTTGCTGCGGGGCTCTCGTCCATCACCTCGGGCGGGAGGCAGCGGCGCTGGCCTTCGCTCGCGCCAACATTGAGGTCTGGGAACGAGAGAGGCTCGCCGCTGGGCTGGATGCCGTCGTCATCAATGCCTCGGGCTGTGGCACGACAGTAAAAGACTACGGCTTTATGCTGCGTGGGGATCGTGCCTATGCCGAAAAGGCCTCGAGGGTCGCCTTGCTCGCTCGCGATGTTTCCGAGGTGGCTGCGACGCTTGGCTTTGACAAAAGGCCGAATGTCTCCCTCGCGAGCCACCGGCGTGTCGCCTATCACTCGGCCTGTTCGATGCAGCACGGCCAACGCCTCCACGCCGAGCCACAGGCGCTTCTCTCCGCGGCAGGATTCGTGCCGGTCGAGGTCCCGGAAGGGCATCTCTGTTGCGGCTCGGCCGGCACATACAACATCTTGCAGCCAGAACTCGCCACGGCGCTGCGAGAGCGCAAGCTCGTCAATATCGCATCGACCCGTCCGGATGTAGTCGCCACCGGCAACATAGGCTGTATCGTACAACTCGGCCCGGGCTCACCGGTACCGGTGGTCCATACCGTCGAGCTACTGGACTGGGCCACCGGCGGCCCGGTACCGAGGGCGTTGACTGCAAATCAGCGAGCCCGCCAACGGGCATAGGCGGGGATCAACAACGAGAGGGAGAGCACTCCAAGCCCGATCAGTGTCGGCTTAATCCAGCCGGTGCTACCCAGCAGCCACCGCTCGCCCCCCGCACCGAGCTCGACATAAGCCACGGTCATTGGCAATTGCCCAACAACGGACCCGAATGCGTAGGCCCCGAGCGGCAGCCGGGTCAGCGCCAGCCCATAATTGGCGATGCTGTGCGGTACCGGCGGAATGAGCCGTAACAACGCCACCGCACGCCAACCGCCGCGCTCTACCCGGTCGAGGATCGGCTCCATGCGCGTGCTGCGTCGCGGATCAATCAAACCTGCATTGAGGAAACGCGCAAGGAGAAAGCCCGCAGCCGCGCCCGCGACGCTGCCCAATGCGGCCCACACGATCCCCCATGCAATACCGAACAGCATGCCGGCGACAATCGCGAGCAAGGTGCGTGGAACGAACAACAAGCTTGCCGCCACATGGACGACAACAAACCCCAACGGCGAGGCCGGATATCGGGCAATCTCGGAAGTGATCTCGATCGGATCGAAAGCACCCCTCCAACGCCATGCGCCAAAAGCACCGATCACGATAAGAGCGACAAAGAGAAGCCGAGCCGCTCGATGAGAGCTCCGCCGCGGGAGCACCGATGTGGCCTTGTCTGTCTTCGCGATCATCGCGGCATTGCTGCAGGCGACGAATCCGAGGTGGCGGTTCGCTCTGGCGTCGGCTCATCGAGAAGATGCGGCCGAGCGGCGCGGCGCCTCAGCCACATAACCCCGAAGAGGTCGACAATTCCGACACCAAGGCGATCGAAAACGCCATATTTCGAGGCCCCTCTGCTACGCGGCCGGTGATTAACAGGCACTGAATACACCGCCCCGCCCTCACGCAGCACGAGCGCTGGAAGAAACCGGTGCATGTGGTCGAAAAAGGGCAGATTCAGAAAAAGTGAGCGTGAAAACAGCTTCAAGCCACAGCCGGTGTCGGGCGTATCATCTCCGAGCAACCGACGCCGGACTGCGTTGGCAAAGCGCGACGCAGTACGCTTAGACCAGCTGTCCCGCCGCCGTCGACGATAACCATTGATGAGTATCGGGGCAGTTCCTGCCCTCGACATGCCGAACTTCCATAATTTCCGGATATCGGCGGGATCATTTTGGCCATCCCCGTCCAGCGTGGCGATCCATTCGGCGCGGGCCGCCCTAATGCCGGTACGAATCGCAGCACTCTGCCCCCGATTTTGGGCATGGCGCAGCAGTCTCAGATGCGCCATCTTGGCGGCCAGCCCCATGACCTCGGCAACGCTCGAATCCTCACTACCGTCATCGACGATAATGATCTCGTAACGAATAAAGCCGTCGAGTGCGGTGCATATCTCCCTGACGAGCGGTGCGAGGTTGTCGGCCTCGTTCTTTACCGGAATGACGACTGAAAGATCCATGACGTCAATAACGAACCATTACACCACGTCAACTGCGCGGTAGGCTTGCCACTACGCCGTCAGCGATCGACCCAGGCGATTCTGAGCACGTTGGTGGCGCCCGGCGTTCCGAACGGGACGCCCGCGGTTACGACGACCCGTTGACCGGGTTGGGCGATTTCTTCCCGATGGGCAATTCGCGCCGCCTTTTGAACCATATCTCCAAAACTCTTCACGTCGCTCGTGTGCACACAATGCGCGCCCCATAGAACCGCGAGACGACGAGCGGTGCCGAGGTCAGAGGTCAGGGCCAGGATAGGCGACGCGGGCCGCTCTCGCGCGGCACGGAAGGCGGTTGCACCCGAGGTGGTATAGGAAACGATTGCCGCTGCACCTATCATGTACGCGACTTGGCACGCGGCGACACTGATCGCATCGGGGGCGGTGTGCTGATGCTCGATATGAGTGCCCTCGAGCAGTGAAAAATAGAGGGGATCTTCCTGCACCCTGTAGGCGATGCGGTCCATCATCGCGACCGCCTCGACCGGGTAGCGCCCGGTTGCGGTTTCGGCGGAGAGCATCACTGCGTCGGCGCCTTCATAGACCGCAGTCGCGACGTCCGAGGCCTCCGCCCGGGTCGGTGTCGGTGAGGTGATCATCGATTCCAGCATTTGCGTTGCAACGATTACCGGCTTCCCCGCAGCGCGGCATGCATATACTATGTGCTTTTGCACGCGCGGCACGTCCTCTGGCGGCATCTCGACACCAAGATCGCCGCGCGCCACCATCAACCCATCGGCAAGCTCGATTATTTCGGCAAGGTGTTGGATCGCCGATGGCTTTTCAAGTTTGACCATCACTCCGGCGCGGCCGCTGACCAGCTTGCGGGCCTCGGCGACATCCTCGGGGCGTTGAACGAAAGAAAATGCAATCCAGTCGGCTCCGTTCTCGAGCGCAAACGCCAGATCGCCTCGGTCCTTTTCCGTAACCGCCGACAGCGGAAGCACTGCATTGGGCACATTAACGCCCTTGCGATCCGACAGCGGCCCGCCGACCAGGCACAGCGTGTCGGCAAAACTGGCGCCGCAGGTCTCGACTTGAAGCCGGACCTTGCCGTCATCTAGGAGCAGTTCGGTTCCCGGATGCACCGCTTCAAAGATCTCGGGATGGGGCAGTGGCGCACGGCTTTTGTCGCCGGCTTGACGCTCCAGGTCGACACGAAAATGCTCGCCGGCAACGAGCTCGATTCGACCTTCTGCGAAGGTTCCGAGCCGCAGCTTTGGTCCTTGCAGATCGGCAAGGATACCGATCGGCCGGCCGGTGGCGCGTTCAACGTCGCGTATCACCTCGAAGCGGGTTCGGTGATCCTCGTGGGTCCCGTGGCTGAAGTTAAGCCGGAACACATCAACGCCGGCTTCGAAGAGGGCGCGGATCTTCTCAGGCGTCGAGCTCGACGGGCCGAGCGTCGCGACAATCTTCGCGCTGCGTCGGCGCCTCATGTCTTTCTCCCTTCCAACCGCCTCAGTCGCGCAAACCTGTTTCCCTCGGATGACGAAATTGGGCTACGCAGGTCCGGCATAAACGGCCCCCTCCGCTCGCGCCAAGCTAACCTCATCGGGCGCCCGCCTATAGACCACGGATCGTGGCGCCGTTCGCAATCTTGAACATAGTTCCTCATCGAGGGATCAACACCCGCGCTCAACCGGGGCGTTCGAGCCGAGATCAGACTTTTCTTCCCGCGAATCCTGCCGAATGCGTCGCCAGATTGACGCTGACGCATGGCAGGATAAGGGCATCAGCAGCAATTTTCATACGAGGATCGGGATATGATAAACTTAAGCAGAGCGGCTGAGGTGAGGAGGAAGAAAAATGACGGATCGGCTGATCTCGTGCGACGATCATATGGATCTGGGGCAATTGCCGGCGGATCTGTGGCTGAACCGGCTACCGTCGTCGTTGCGCGACCGGGCGCCGCGGGTCGAAGAGCGCGACGGCCAGGCGGTGTGGGTCTGCGACGGCAAGGTGTGGGGCAGCTGGTCCGGGAAGCAGACCACAACCGGCGCCGCGCGCCCGGTGAAGCCGCTCTACAATGCCTTCGATCGTGCCGAAATTTATGATCAGACCGAGAGGCGGCCCGCGGTCGCCAAGTTGCGGCTCGCCGATATGGATCGCGACGGGGTCGAGGCGCAGGTCATCTTCGGGCCGATCTTCCAGATCTCGACCGATGACCCAGTGCTGCGTGTCGCTTGCTACCAAGTCTACAACGACTGGCTCCTCGACTTTTGTAAAGCGGCGCCGGACCGGCTGATCGGCGTGCCGATGCTGCCGGAAACTCCGGAGACGGCGCTCGTCGAATTGCAGCGGCTGATCGCCAAGGGTGGCGTCCGGCAGGTCAATCTGATGATCGCACAGAGCAAGCCGAAGCTCGATGATCCGCGCTGGGAACCGCTGTGGCACGCGTTGGAAGAGAGCGGCATTGTACTGTCCTGGCACATCACTGTCTTCCTGCCGGTGCCGGGCAGTCGCGCCGCCGGCAAGGCCGCCAGCGTGTTCGAGAACACCAAGGGCTTCCTCAACAATTTCCTCGAACCGTTTGTCGATCTCTTCGCCTGGGGCATTCTCGAACGCCACCCGCGGCTGCGCATGGTCATGGCCGAGGCCGGCACCGGTTGGCTGCCCTGGCTCGTGCAGGAGCTCGATTACCGCCATTGGCGGCTATGGGAGGCGAAGGAATTCTGGGCCGACAAGGGCGGCGCACAGCTCGAAACCAAACCCAGCGAAATGTTCAAGCGCCAGATCTACGCGACCTTCCAGGAGGACGCGGTGGCGATGTCGCTGATCCCGTTCTTTGGCGATGGGCACCTGCTGTGGGCATCGGACTACCCGCACCCCGACAGCGTGTGGCCGAACTCGCGCGCGGCGATTAAGCGCCAGATGAAAAACCTATCGCCCGAAATGCGTCGGAAGCTGACGCGGGACAACGCATCAAAGCTCTATAGGCTTGTGTGACGTTCGAAACCCGGCGCGTCGGCACCGCTCTGGACGCAATCGCGCCGGACGGTTCCGAAGTGTGCGTACTTTGCCAGGGTGCCCGCGGCGGTCTTGCGGTTTTTTCATTGCCTCCGCAAGCCGTCTCAAAGGCGGTCGCGCATCACACGGTCGAGGAGATCTGGTACGTCATCTCCGGGCGGGGGCGCATGTGGCGGAAGCTCGGTGAGCACGAAGAGATTGTCGAACTCGGCCCCGGCATCTCGCTGACGATCCCGACCGGCACGCATTTCCAATTCCGCTGCGATGGGGCCGAGCCGCTTGTCGCTGTCGCCGCGACGATGCCGCTCTGGCCAGGCGAAGCAGAGGCCTATGGCGTCCGAGGAATATGGGAAGCTACAGTATGAGCGCCTAGCGAAAGCCCCTCTGGAGACGCCGTGGCGATGAGAAATACTGCCGCCCTGCACACCGGTCGCCATTTTCTGCAGATCCCAGGGCCGACAAACGTACCCGACCGGCTATTGCAGGCGATCGCGATGCCGACGATCGACCATCGCGGGCTGGAATTCGCCGCGCTCGGGCAAGAGTGCGTCGCCGGCATGAAGAGGGTGTTCCAGACCGAGGACACCGTCGTCATCTATCCCTCCTCCGGCACTGGGGCGTGGGAGGCGGCGCTTTCGAACACGCTGTCGCCGGGCGACCGAGTGATCATGTTCGAGACCGGGCATTTCGCGAGCCTGTGGCACCAGATGGCGAGCCGGCTCGGGCTTGAGATTGAGTTCGTACCCGGCGATTGGCGGCACGGTGTCGACCCGGCGATCGTCGAAGAGAAACTGACCGCCGACCGAGCGCACCGCCTGAAGGCGGTTTGCGTCGTGCACAACGAGACCTCGACCGGGGTTACCAGCCGCATCGCCGAGATCCGCGCCGCGATCGACCGAACCCGCCACCCGGCATTGTTCATGGTCGACACGATCTCGTCGCTCGCCTCGATCGACTATCGTCATGACACGTGGAAGGTCGACGTCACGGTTGGGGGCTCGCAGAAGGGGCTCATGCTGCCGCCCGGGCTCGGCTTTAACGCCGTTTCAAAAAAGGCGATGGCGGCCAACGAGACCGCGCGGCTGCCGCGCTCCTACTGGGACTGGCAGGCGATGCTGGAGACCGGCCGCACCGGTTTTTTCCCATACACGCCGGCGACCAATCTGCTCTATGGCCTGCGCGAATCGCTGAAGATGTTGCTCGAAGAGGAAGGCCTAACGGCCGTCTTCCGCCGTCACGCCCGCCACGCCGAGGCGACTCGGCGGGCAGTCGCGGCCTGGGGCCTTGACGTGGTGTGCGCCGATCCGCGCGAGTATTCGAGCTCGCTGACTGCGGTTGTCGTGCCGGAAGGTTTCGACGCCGATCGGCTGCGCGAGATTATCCTCGAAGCCTTCGACATGTCGCTCGGGACCGGTCTTGGTAAACTAAGGGGCAAGATCTTCCGTATCGGCCATTTGGGGCATTTCAACGATCTGATGCTCTGCGGCACTTTGTCGGGGATCGAGATGGGCCTGCACCGCGCCGGGATCCCTCACCGGCACGGGGGTGTCACCGTTGCATTGGAATATCTGGGCTCCATGCTGTCGGACTTGACGCCGACAGCGTAACATCGGCCGCGAAATCCGAAGCCGAGGACGCCCATATGTTGCCAGACTTCGTTGAGGAAGCGGTCCGTCAATTATGCACGGCGCGACGCGGTTCGCCTGTTCACGAATTGCCAGCGAGTTGTCGGCCACAATCCGATGCCGATGCTTACCAGATCCAGGATGCGGTAACCCGCCGGCTAGGTCTGGCGATTGGCGGCTGGAAGGTCGGCGTGTATCCTCCGCCGCCGCCGCGTTCTGCGCACCGATCTATGCGAGCATGATGCGTCCGAGCCCGGCAACGTATAACGGCGCGGAGTTGCGGCTCATCGGCATCGAGGCGGAACTCGCCTTCCGTGTCGACCGTGATCTTCCGCCGCGGGTTGCACCCTATGACCGCGCCGAAGTTGTCGCAGGAGCGACGCTGCATCCAGCCATCGAAGTAGTCGACTCGCGCTACGCCGATTTCCGCTCGCTCGGCCGGGCCTCGATCCTCGCCGACAATTTCTCGAACGGCAGCTTGGTCTATGGGGCTGCCGTGCAGAACTGGGAGGCGCTCGATCTGGGCGGCACCGCGATCATGTTGACCGAAGACCGCGAGCCCTTTGCCGACAGCAGCGGCGGTACCGCGCGCGATCCTCTCGGAGCGCTCGTCGAGTTCGCCAATCTGATGGTGGAGCGCGGCGGCGTCACGGCCGGCACGATGGTCACTACCGGATCCTGGACCGGCATGGTCTTCACTAGGCGCGGCGCATACCTCATCGCCGATTTTGGCCCGCTCGGTCGCGTGGCAGTGTCATTCCCCGCAGACGAGTGATCGTCGCGTCGGCCGCTGCGACCGGTTACGGTCCCGGTCGCCGGGGCGCATTCCCGCCCGCTGCGCTCACTTTGTTCTTTACCTGCCGTTCATCCTCATGCCGCTCGGCGGCTACGTAAACGCCACGGCCGCGCCATAGGGTCAACCACTTCAGGTTTCTCTCCAAACCGCCTCTAATGCCGGCAAACGGCCGGTTGGCGCAGGTGCAATCGCAGTCCACCTCATCGGGCAATATTTGGTGTATCTCTTCGTGGCGCTGCGCATTGCAGGTGTTGTGCGGCATGCCGTCATCATGCGGCATTCGCTGCCGGATCGGATGCTGCCGGCGCGTCGCTAGCCGGGCTCGGCGACGACGAGAGTGAGTCGGGTTTGGAAGAACTCCAGGACTTCGGGGAGGCTTCGCGCGGCTCGCAGCCTCTGCCGTCCACGCTGAACAATGAACTCGGCCGGGCGCGCCGTCTTGATCACGCTGTAGGCTGGCAACTCGTGCGTGTGGCGGAACACCGAAAACAGGGCGATTTCATCGCGATGATCGATCGCGTAATCTCGCCAATCCCCGCGAGCGACATGCCGGCTATAGAGACCGAGGAGCTGGTTCAGCTCGGCCCGTGTGAAATACACCGTTCTTTGCCTTGTCCGATCGTCTCGGAACGCCAATACCGTCGCACCGTTCCGGCTCATTGCTATCCATCGCCACTGACCGCTGTCACTTAGTGTTCACGATTCTACATCTGGCGTCCAGCCGTGTGATATCGCGTCACCCGTTCGGATATTGGTCGGCCGTACTCGAGCGGTTTGCTCCGGCTTGCGCGAACCGCTATGATCCTACCGTCGGGACGAGAGTCTACCGGGCGTTTTGTGAGCGACATCTTTCGCGAAATAGACGAAGAGCTTCGTCGAGACAATCTGCTGAAGCTTTGGTCGCGCTACGGACGCTATGTCATAGCCTTCGCCGTGGTGGTGCTGGTGATGGCCGGCGGCATCATGGCGTGGCGCGACCACCAGCTTTCTGAGCGCCGGGCTCAATCGGCGCGGTATGCATCGGCCCTATCGCTGGCAGGCGAGGGGAAGGACGCCGATGCGGCCAAGGTCTTCGCGGCGGTAGCGCAGGAAGGTGGAGGATACGCCATTTTAGCCTCATTCGAGGAGGCCGAGCGGCTGGCGAAATCGGGCGACCGCAAAGGGGCGCCGACGGCGTACGATCGCATTGCCGCGGATGGTTTGCTCGATCCCGCCTTTCGAGACATGGCGATGCTGCTTTCGGTCATGCATGGCATGTCCGATGCCGATCCGCACTCGATCATCGATCTCCTCGCGCCAATGACGTCGGTTAACAATCCGTGGCGCCCAACCGCCCTTGAGCTGACGGCTGCCGCGCGGCTCCAATCCGGTGATAAGGCCGGCGCGCTCGAGCTCTACAAGAGCCTTGCGGATGATGTTGCGGCACCGCAAGACCTACGCGCTCGTGCCGCCGAAATGGCCGCTGCGCTAGCCTTGTAGTGCCCGCGAACCGGGATATTCGCTTGATCCGGGCGGTCTTCCCGCAGAAGGCGCGAGGAAGCGGGAAGGTGCGTTTTCTCGCGCCGCTGCTGGTCTTAGTGGTGCTCGCGGGATGCGACTGGTTCGGGGACAAGAAGCAGCCCTTGCCCGGGGAGCGCATCTCGGTCCTAAGCCTCGATCGTCGACTCGAGCCGGACCCCGCGCTTGCTTCGCTGCCGATTACCCTGCCGCGGCCCGTCGTCAATCCGGATTGGCCGGAACCCGGCGGCTATCCGAACCATGCCATGCAACACCTGTCGCTGCCGGACAACCTGACCCAGGCATGGAAGACCAATATCGGCGAAGGCGCTTCCCGCTACACGCGTGTCTTGTCCCAACCGGTTGTTGCCAAAGGGCGGATCTACGCGATGGATGGCGCTGTGAAAATCAGCGCCCTTGAGGCTGCCACCGGCAACCGGCTGTGGCAAGTCGATCTCAAACCCGAGGACGAGCGTGGCAACTCGATGGGGGGAGGTGTTGCGTTTTGGAATGACCGTCTCTACGTCTCGACCGGGTATGCGCAGGTCTTGGCGCTTGATCCGGCAGACGGCAGGATTATCTGGCGGAAGGCGGTTGGCGCCCCCGTGCGTAGCGGGCCGACGGTTTCCGATGGGCGGGTCTTTGCCGTGACGGTCGACAACGAGCTGGTCGTCCTCGGCGCGGACGACGGGCGGCGCCTGTGGAATCAGAACGCGATTCCGGAAACAGCCAGCCTTCTCGGGAATGCGAGCCCCGCGGTCGATGGCGAGGTCGTTGTAGCGGCCTATTCTTCGGGCGAGCTCTACGCCCTCACGGTCGAAAATGGCCGGCCCCTGTGGTCGGACAACTTCTCCAACACTCGCGGTGTCAATGCCGTCTCGAGCCTTGCGGATATCCGCGGCCGGCCGGTACTCGATCGCGACCGGGTCTTTGCCGCCAGTCATAGCGGCCGTATAGCCGCGATCGATCTAAGGTCCGGCGAGCGCACCTGGGAGCAAGATTTCGGCAGCACGCATAGCCCCTGGGTAGCTGGCGACTATGTTTACCTTCTGTCGAACGACAACGAGCTGGCCTGCCTGACCCGCAACGAAGGCAAGATCCGTTGGGTGCGGAAGCTGCAGGGCTATCAGAACGAGAAAAAGAAGAGGGATCCAATGAATTGGGCAGGCCCGGTGCTGGGGAGCGACCGGCTAATCGTGCTGTCCTCGGCCGGCGACGCGATCTCCATTTCGCCCTATACCGGCGAACCGCTCGGCCGCGAGCAGATGTCGGCGGGCGGGTATATGGAGCCGGTGATCGCCGACGATTCGCTCTATGTCTTGACCGACGACGCCAATCTGTCCGCCTACCGCTAAGGCTATCTCCGGCCGAAGCGCGGTTGCCGTCATGAGCTTCTCGGTTGCAATCCTCGGGCGCCCGAATGTCGGGAAGTCGACCTTGTTTAACCGGCTGGTCGGCAGACGGCTAGCCCTCGTCGACGATACTCCTGGTGTCACTCGCGATCGGCGCGAGGGTGAGGGGCGGATCGCCGACCTGAAGTTCTGGGTCGTGGATACGGCCGGGCTCGAGGACGCCCCCCCCGGTTCACTCGGCGAGCGGATGCAAGCGCAGACAGAGCGTGCTCTGGCCGATGTCGACGTCGCGCTGCTCGTCATCGACGCGCGCGAGGGTGTCACCGAGGCCGACCGCCACTTTACCAGCTGGTTGCGGCGCAAGGGTAAGCCGGTTCTGCTCTTGGCCAACAAGGCCGAAGGTCGCGTAGCATTATCTGCAATCGGGGAAGCCTACCGCCTGGGTCTCGGCGAGCCGTTGCCGATCTCGGCTGAACATGGCGAGGGTCTGGCCGAGCTTTACGAGCATTTGATGCCGTTTTCTCGGCCCGGCGACCCGGCGGCAGTGGATCCCCAAGGCGCGTTGCAACTCGCGATTGTCGGCCGCCCCAATGTGGGGAAGTCCACTTTGGTCAACCGATTGATTGACCAGGACCGTCTGTTGACCGGTCCCGAAACCGGGATTACCCGTGATGCGATTGCGGTCGACTGGCGCTGGCATGGCCGTCCTCTGCGGCTAATCGACACGGCTGGCATGCGCCGCAAGCCACGCATCGAGGGCAAGCTCGAGAAGCTTTCGGTTGCCGACGCATTACGCGCAATTCGGTTCGCCGAGACGGTTGTGCTGGTAATGGATGCCCTACAACCGCTGGAGCGGCAGGATCTGGCGATCGCCCGGCTCGTCGCCGAGGAGGGTCGCCCGCTCGTGCTCGCGGCCAATAAATGGGATGTGGTCGACGAACCCGCTGTATTGTGGAGGCAACTACGGGAGCGCTTACCCATATCGTTGCCCCAGCTTTCGGGCGTCACTCTCGTCCGGGTGTCGGGGCTCGCAGGGTTCGGTCTCGAGGCGCTGATGGCGGCCGTCTTCGCTGCCAGAGAAGTGTGGAACCGACGTGTTTCGACCGCCGACCTCAATCGTTGGCTGGCGACCGTGCAAGAGCGCCATCCGCCGCCATCCGCCGGCGGACGACGGCTACGCCTGCGCTACGTTGCCCAGGTCAACATCCGACCCCCCACTTTCGCCCTCTTCACCTCAAGGCCAAGTGAACTACCGGATTCGTATCGACGCTATCTCGTCCATTCATTGCGCCGGGATTTCGATCTGCCTGGCACTCCGATCCGGCTGATGCTGCGCAAAGGCGCCAACCCTTACGAAGCGCGGTAACTCGAGGCAGTTCGCGATCATGCGCCTACGGTGATCACTTCGCCGTTGTAGGTGCATTCGGGCAGCGCAAGGCCGAAGAAGGCGTCCGCGACGCTTTCAGGCGGCGGCACCTGTGCCGAATCTTCGCCAGGGAAGGCGTTGGCACGCAGCCGGGTGCGGACGATCCCGGGATCTATAAGGTTGGCGCGGACGCGGGTCTTACTGATCTCAGAGGCATAGATTTTTACGAGCATTTCGAGACCTGTCTTGCTGATCGCGTAGGGCCCCCAGTAGGGAGAGACCCGGCGCGCGACGCCTGACGTGACAAAGATTGCGCGCCCGGCAGGGGCGGCGCGCAACAGTGGGTCCATCGCCCGGATCAATCGCCAGTTCGCGGTCAGGTTGAGGTCCATGACCTCCGTCCAGATCGCCGGGCCGATATGGCCGAGCGGCGAGAAGACCCCGAATTCGGCAGCATTGGAGACAAGGATGTCGAGCCGGCCGTACTGGTCGAACAATGCCGCGGCGAGTTCGTCGATCTTGATGAAATCGCGCAGATCCACCGGCGCGAGCGTGGCGCTTCCGCCGGCGGCGCGGACCTTGTCATCGACCTCTTCGAGGCCGCCCACCGTGCGCGCCGCCAACACGACATGGGCACCTTCGCCTGCGAAACGCTCGGCGACTGCCGCTCCGATACCTCGCGATGCGCCGGTAATCAGCGCCACCATGCCATCCAGTCGCCCTTCCCGGGGCACCATCCTCATTCTAATCGGGTCACGCGCGGATGCTCAGGCGGGCGCGGCGAGCAGGGATAGCTGCACCGACTTCTGGCCGACATCTGCGTCGATCGGGGGGATCGGATATTCGCCGGTGAAGCAGGCGTCGCAAAACCGAGGCTCGAGGCGATCACGCGGAGGTTCTCTCATCGCTCGGTAGAGGCCGTCGATCGAAATGAAAGCAAGGCTATCCACCCCGATAAATTTTGCCATGCCCGCGACGTCGAAATGCGCTGCCAGAAGCTGATCGCGCTCGGGCGTGGCAATCCCGTAAAAGCACGGATAGCTCGTCGGCGGGCTGGAGACCCGCATGTGGACAGCGCGGGCGCCGGCGCGCCGAACCATCTCGACGATCTTGATCGAGGTGGTGCCGCGCACAATCGAATCGTCGACGAGGATGACCCGCTTGCCGTTCAGATTGGCGCGGCTCGCATTGTGCTTCAGGCGGACGCCGAGGTGGCGGATCTGATCGGTCGGCTCGATGAAGGTCCGTCCGACGTAATGGTTGCGGATGATCCCCAACTCGAAGGGCAATCCCGATTCCTGTGCATACCCGATCGCTGCTGGCACGCCCGAATCCGGAACCGGTACGACAATGTCCGCATCGACATGGCTTTCGCGCGCCAGCTCGTTGCCGATGCGTTTGCGCGTCTCATAGACGCTCGCGCCTTCGACGACGCTGTCCGGTCGTGCGAAATAGATATGCTCGAAGACGCAGAAGCGGCTGTTGCAATGCTCGAAAGGCATTACGCTGCGAACCCCGCCCGCGGAGATGGTGACGATCTCGCCGGGCTCGACGTCGCGCTCAAACTCGGCGCCGATGATGTCGAGTGCACAAGTCTCCGATGACAAAATCCGCGCCTCTCCAAGCCGGCCGAGAACCAACGGCCGCACTCCGAGCGGATCGCGCACGCCAATCACTTCATCTTGCGAAATCGCGACGAGCGAATAGGCGCCCTGGACCTGCCGCAATGCATCGACCAACCTGTCGGCAACCGTGTCCTTGAGGCTGGTCGCGATCAAATGGACGATGACCTCGGTATCGCTGGTCGATTGGAAAAGGCTGCCGCGGCGCACGAGCTGTCGTCGGAGCTGAAAGCAGTTGGTCAGATTGCCGTTGTGACAGATGGCTAGCCCGCCGAACTCGAAATCGGCAAAGAGCGGCTGCACGTTGCGCAACGCGCCTTCGCCGGTCGTCGCATAACGGACATGGCCGATCGCGGCGCCCCCGCGCAGCCGTTCGATGACCTCCTTCGAGCTGAAATTATCGCTGACAAGGCCCTGGCCGCGCTGCGCGCTGAATTGCTTGCCATCATAGGCCACGATCCCGGCAGCTTCCTGGCCGCGATGCTGCAGCGCGTGCAGGCCGAGCGCCACCAGGGCAGCTGCGTCGGGATGCCCGTACACGCCGAATACGCCGCATTCTTCGTGGAAATGATCGGCGTCCAGGGGATCAGTCCGTAGGGGATCGATGAGGCGCATCGGCGATCCTCCGCTCGGGACCCGGTACATAATTCCTTCACAAACCAAATGCGAGTCGGCCGCGCGCAACCCTGCTATCGTGTGTTCTGGATGAGCCGATCCATCTCGCGCCGCTCGACCGGCTTGTAGCTGGGCGCCTGTCCGGCTGCGGGCTGCGCCGGCGCGGGTTCGGGCCGAATCGCACGCTGCAGGTCTTGCGCACGCTCGAGCGTACGCTGCGTGTCGCTCGCCAAGCCCGCGCTCTTGATCTGCAGCGACTCGGGTAAGGCGTCGCGAAGCATGTCTGCCCCCCTAGCAAGAAACCGTTCGGTTTTCGCATCTTTGATCCAGGGTGGACGCTCATTCTGAGGCAAGCTGATATCGACCAAGAGATAGGCAGCCGATACGAGAACCACTCCACGAACGAGGCCGAAGATCAATCCAAGCGTCCGGTCGATTGGCGAGAGGGCGCTGCCATCGGCAAAGCGCGCGAGATACCCGGTTGCGATCGTCAGCAGGATCAGGCCGATCACGAACAGACCGGCGCCGGCAACGAGGTCAGCGAGAAGCGGGGTCGTTACAAATCTAACGATGACCTTGGATGCCATGTTAAATCCGTAAAGCGTGATCGCCGCCGCACCAACCCACGCGGCGATCGACAGCGTCTCGCGTACGAAACCGCGGGCAAAAGCAAAAACCGCCGAAAGCGCGATTATCGCGATGATAGCAAGGTCCAAGGCATTCACTGCGCGATCTCTCTAAAGCCTCGGCGATATGGCGATCTCTGCAGAGACAATCGCGCCACGACTTCGCTCAAATGTCCAATTGCCATAATATCGAGCCTAGCGTCACCTGTACGCGAGCGGGCAGGCGCACGGCTCCGCCGCATCGCCATCCAGGCCGCGCCAAATCCCAGCTTGGCAGCCTCTTTCAGCCGTGCTTCGGTGTGACCCACCGGGCGGATATCGCCCGAGAGAGCGATTTCGCCAAACACAACCGTATCGCCGGGCACCGGTGTCTCGGTAAGCGCAGAAACGAGAGCCGCGGCCACCGCGAGATCTGCGGCCGGTTCGAGGATGCGCAGCCCGCCGGCGACGTTGAGGTAGATGTCGTTGGCGCCGAGCGAAAGCCCACAGCGCGCGTCGAGGACGGCAGTGATCATCGCCAGCCGGGTTCCGTCCCAGCCGACGACCGCGCGCCGCGGTGTGCCGAGCACAGTCGGCGCGACGAGGGCCTGGATTTCGACGAGCAACGGCCGCGTACCTTCCATGCCGGCGAATACGGCCGAGCCACAGGCCTGATCGCCACCCGATCCCACCTCCTCGTCTTCTTCTGTCCCAGGAGCCGCGCGTCCGGCGAGAAACAGCGCGGAGGGGTCCGGGACCTCGATAAGGCCGTGCTCGCTCATTTCAAAAACGCCGATCTCATCGGTGGCGCCAAACCGGTTCTTGACCGCCCGCAGAATGCGGAACCGATGACCGCGTTCTCCTTCGAAATAGAGCACGGTGTCGACCATGTGCTCGAGCACGCGCGGTCCGGCGATAACCCCCTCCTTCGTGACGTGGCCCACGAGGACCAGCACGAAACCCCGCCGTTTGGCTAACCGTATCAACTCCTGCGCGGCACCACGCACCTGGCTCACCGTACCGGGCGCACTGTCGAGGGTATCTAGATACATCGTCTGGATCGAGTCGACGACGACCAGATCCGGCGCGTCATCCCGGTCCAGCGAGGCGATGATGTCACGGACATTGCTCGTGGCCGCGAGCAATACGGAGCTCCCGGCGACGCCGAGCCGCTCGGCGCGCAACCGCACCTGATCGATGGCCTCCTCGCCGGTGATGTAAGCGGCGCTCGCCTGCACCGCAATCGCCGCCGCCGCTTGAAGCAACAATGTCGATTTGCCGATCCCCGGATCGCCGCCGACGAGGATCGCCGAGCCAGCAACAAATCCGCCGCCGCAGACGCGATCCAACTCGGTGATCCCGGTTTCGCGACGGGACGGCAGCACTGTCGGCCCGGTCAGGCCGACAAAACCGACCGAATTCCCGCTGCGGCGATCCTTGCCGAGGCTCCGCTTACCGAGCCCGCTCGGCGGTCCCTCGCGCGGCGTTTCTTCGATCAGACTGTTCCACGCGGCGCAACCCTCACAGCGACCGGTCCATTTGGCATGGACGGTGCCGCACTGCTGGCACGCGTATCGCGCCTGTGACCGCGCCATCGGCTACCCTGAGGTTGGCGCGCAACCGATGGGGGTCATCCCGCGCGAATCTCCATTTTGATCGGCCCTTCGGCTCGGCCATTAATGAACTGGTCGACAACCGGATTTCCGGAATGATCGATCTCGGCTGTCGGTCCACACCAGATGATGCGCCCCTGGTGCAGCATTGCGATCCGGTCGGCGATCTTGCGCGCGCTAACCAGGTCATGGGTAATCGACACCGCCGTAGCACCCACTTCGCGCACGCATTTCACGATCAGATTGTTGATTATATCAGCCATGATCGGATCGAGACCGGTGGTTGGCTCGTCAAAGAAAACAACTTCCGGCTCGGCGGCGATCGCACGCGCCAGAGCCACCCGCTTCTGCATTCCGCCGGAGAGTTCGGCCGGCCGCAGCAGCGAGACTTCCGGCCCGAGCCCGACCGCAGCGAGCTTGGCCAGCGCAATCTGCTTTGCGGCTTGCCGCTCTACGCCTCGTCCTTGCATCAATCCGAACGCAACGTTTTCCCAAACGGCGAGTGAATCGAACAGCGCACCCCCCTGGAACAGCATACCGAATTTTTGCAGCAACCGCTCACGGGCGGCGTGCCGCAGTCCGACCGTCTCCGCTCCATCGACGCGAATCGATCCGGCCTCGGGATGCAGCAGGCCAAGAATACATTTGACCAAAACAGATTTTCCAGTACCCGAGCCGCCGATGATCACGAGGCTTTCGCCACTGGTGCAATCGATCTCGACACCATCGAGCACCCGCTTATTGCCAAACGATTTGCAGAGGCCAGTTACGACAATCTTCTGGACCTCGGAACCGTTCGTCATCGCCCGAAAAAGGCTGCGGTAAGCAGGTAGTTGGAGACGAGGATCAAGACAGAGGCGGAAACGACCGCGTAGGTCGTCGCTTGACCGACCCCTTGTGCTCCCCCGCGCGAGTAGTAGCCGTGGTAGCAGCCCATCAGCGCGACGATAAAGCCGAATACCGCCGCCTTGACCAGACCCGAAACGACATCGTTCGTCTCGAGGTATTGGTGCGTCCGGTTGAGATAGGCCTCGGGATTGAAACCGAGCCGGTAAACGCCAACGAGATATCCGCCGAAAACACCGATGATGTCGGCTACCAGCACCAGCATCGGCAATGTGATCAGCCCCGCGAGCAGGCGCGGCAGCACCAGATAGCGCAGCGGGTCTGTCGATAACGTCGTCAGCGCGTCGATCTGATCGGTTACGCGCATCGTCCCGATTTCTGCGGCCATTGCCGCGCCGACGCGACCGGCTACCATCAGTCCGGTGATGACTGGGCCGAGTTCTCGCGTTACCGACAGCACCACGACCGTCGCTACCGCCCCCTCCGCGGCGAATCGGCTGAAACCGGTATACGACTGAAGCGCGAGTACCATACCGGTAAAGATTGCCGTCAGCCCGACGACAGGCAGCGAGAAATAGCCGATATTAACCATTTCACGCAGGATCAGGCGAATATAAACCGGTGGTGAGAATGCAGTTGCGAGAGAAAGCCCCGCGAACAACACAAGGCGCCCAGTCCCTGCGAGAAAAGTCAGAAAGACGGTGCCAATTGCAGCGAGAAACTTCAGCATAGAGCTGACACGCCGTGATAAGTCCTGTAGTAGCGCCGCCCGAATGCGGCCAGGACCTCGTAGCCGATCGTCCCGGCATCGGCCGCGGCCGCATCGACGCCGTAATCGGCATTTAGAAGTTCGATAAAACCGCCGGGGCGTGCGAGCACGGGATCGGCATCAGAAACGTCAAAAACGACGAGATCCATCGAGACGCGGCCGAGAAGGCGCACCCGCTTGCCGCCGAGACAGCCCGAGCCGCCGTTGCTCAGCGAGCGGAACCAGCCGTCCGCATATCCGACGGGAACAGCAGCGAGGCGTCCCGGTCTATTCATGACATGCGTAGCGCCGTAGCCAACCGACTGACCTCGCTCAACCTCGCGAACCTGAAGGATCCGGGCTTGCAGCCGGACAATCGGACGCATCGGGTTTGGGCAACCGGGCTGTGGGTTGATGCCGTAGAGCGCAGCACCGGGGCGCACCAGATTAAAATGAAACTCTCGCCCAAGAAATATGCCCGACGACGCGGCTAGGCTGGCGTGGATGCGAGTGCAGCGCCGTCGCGCGGAAGCAAAGCGTGCCCGCTGAAGTTTATTGAGCGGGTGCTCAGGCTCATCCGCACAAGCCAAGTGACTAACGAGAGCTCGCCATACGATCGGACTCTGGACGAAAAGCTCGTCAGTTAGGCCGTCGAACTCGCGCAAGGTCAATCCGAGGCGGGCCATCCCGGTATCAACGTGCAGCATCGCCGGCAGCTCCCCGTGGCCTGCGCAGGCTTTAAGCCATTCCGCAATCTGACCCGGCTCGTTGAGGACCGGGATGAGGCGGTATTGGACGAATTCCTGCGCACAGCCGGGGAGGGGACCATTCAGTACAGCGATTTCTAGAGGGTCCGGAAGTACGCTGCGAAGCGCGATTCCTTCTTCGATCGTCGCAACAAAAAAAAGGCGGCATCCGGCCCTGGCGAGCGCCGGGGCGACTATTGCCGCGCCCAAGCCGTACGCGTCCGCCTTGACAACCGCTGCGCAACACGCGGGTTCGACGCGCTGCGCCAGTAAGCGCCAGTTCGCGACAATACCCGCGAGATCGATTTCGAGGATGGCGCCCGAACGGTCAGCTGGGTCGCTGCCCATCTTCACGGCCCTAGTAAACCACGGTGGGTATATGATCGGGCGCTATATAATTGTCGAACTTTGTCGTCTTGGCATCGAAGACAAGCTTTATGGTGTCGGTTGGCCCGTGACGCTGCTTCGCTACAATCACCTCAGCGAGGCCATACACCTTATCACACTGCGCCTGCCATTTTTTAACCTCAGCATCGTGCTGCTCATCCTTATCATCTGGTCGCCTCATCGGCATACGTCCCAAGAGATAGTATTCCTCGCGGAAAATGAACATGACGACATCCGCGTCCTGCTCGATCGAGCCCGATTCGCGTAGGTCGGAGAGCAATGGGCGCTTGTCCTCGCGCTGCTCGACGGCACGAGATAGCTGTGATAACGCGAGGACCGGGATATTCAGCTCCTTTGCCAGCGCCTTCAACCCGCGTGTGATCTCGGATATTTCCTGGACCCGATTGTCCTGAGCGCGCAGTTGGCCGGACGGTCTTAATAGTTGCAAGTAGTCAATGACGATTAATCCGAGACCTTGCTGGCGCATCAGGCGCCGCGCGCGTGTGCGTACGGCCGCGACGCTTAGCGCAGGCGTGTCGTCGATAAATAGCTTCACCTTTTGGAGTTGATTGCTGGCGAGAATAACCTTGTCAAAATCTTCGTTACTGATGTCACCCCGGCGGATGCGGTCCGAGGAAATACTAGACTTTTCGGCGAGAATACGGGTAGCGAGTTGCTCCGCCGACATCTCGAGCGAAAAAAAGCCGACCACCGCCCCATCTTCGGCTATTTTGCGTCCGTCGGGGGTCTGCGCAGGCCTATACGCTTCCGCCGCAGCGAACGCGACGTTGGTGGCGAGCGCCGTCTTACCCATTGCCGGTCTTCCGGCAAGAACAATCAGATCGGATGGGTGCAGCCCACCGAGCAGCTTATCGAGATCGCGAAATCCCGTCGCCACGCCGACAACTTTACCGCTCTTCTTGTACGCCGCCTCGGCGTTGAGTATCGCGCTCGTCAGCGCAGTGCCGAATGCACGAAATCCACCTTCGGCCTGACCGGTCGTGGCGAGATCGAACAGGCTCTTCTCCGCGCGCTCGATCTGCTCACGGGCCGAATCGTCGAGATCCTGGCGGAATGCGTCGTTGACAACGTCCTCTCCGAGTGTGATCAGCTGCCGCCGCAGATAGAGATCGTGAATGATCCGGCCGTAATCAGTGGCGTTGACGATAGTGACGGCAGCCTCTACGAGGCGACCCAAATATTGCGCGCCGCCGATATCAGTCAACGCGCCGTCTTGGTCGAATAAATTCTTGAGGGTTACGGGATTGGCAATCTGGCCGCGCTCGATCAGCTTGCCGATAGCGGCGAAGATCCGGCCATGCATCGCGTTGCCGAAGTGCTCGGGCTGGACGTATTCGGAGACGCGAAGATAGGCCGCGTTGTTTATCAGCAATGCGCCCAGCAGCGTCTGCTCGGCCTCGGGATTGTACGGTGGGGTGCGAACGAGTTCGGGCTCGGTAGCCCGCGGAGGCGTGACCCGTGACAGTGCACTTGTTTCCATGCCGAAACAGAGTAGCACGGAAGGGGCGGTCTAACTTGCTGTGTATATCGGGGATGCTTGTGGAATGCGGGGATGCTTTAGGCCGCGTAGTCGGCGGCGGCGCTATGCCTGCGCTCCCAGTCAAACATGTAGTCGCGAGTCAATGGCACGGCATCGGCGGCTTTGGCGAGTTGCATCTGGAAGACCATGAGATCCTGGCGTCGAAACGCGACTTCCGAGCCGACGAGATACATCTCCCACATACGGTAAAACCGCTCATCATAAATCGTTCGGATGCGGTCGCGGTTGCGCTCGAATCGCGTCCGCCACGCTCTCAGAGTCTCGGCATAATGCAAGCGCAGGATCTCGATATCGGTAATCCATAACCCGAGGCGTTCTGCGATCGGGACAACCTCGGAGAGGGCGGGCACATACCCACCGGGAAAGATGTACTTGCGAATCCACGGGTCGGTGGAACTCGGCCCGTCCTTGCGGCCGATCGAATGCAAGAGCGCGATACCGTCCGGCGTCAGCAGAGATTTCAGCTTTGCGAAAAACCCGCCGTAATGGTTAATGCCGACATGCTCGAACATGCCGACTGAAACGATTCGGTCGTAACACCCGATCTCCTCGCGGTAGTCGCGCAGGCAAAACTTCACCCGATCCGACAGCCTTGCCGTGGCGGCACGCCGCGTCGCCGCTTTGTGCTGCTCGATCGAGAGAGTCAGACCGGTTACATCGGCCCCACATTCACCAGCGAGGTAGAGGGCAAGCCCACCCCAGCCGGAGCCGATATCGAGCACTTTGTGCCCTGGGCGGATCAGCAACTTTGCGGCGATGTGCCGTTTTTTGTCGAGCTGCGCCGTGTCGAGGTCGTCTACGCCTTCCCGAAAATAAGCGCAGGAATATTGCCGGTCGCGATCGAGAAACAGCTCGTAGAGCTGATCTGACAAGTCGTAATGGTGAGACGCGTTCCGGTGGGCGCGTCGAGCGGGATTGTACTGATGCAGTCGGCGCAACAGCGTCGCAGAGACATTCAAGAAGCGGGCAACCAACCCTTTGGGATGGGCATCGACATTGGCCGCCAGGAGATCGATCAGATCGTAAAGATTGCCTTCCTCAATCGTGAGCGCCCCGTCCATATACGCCTCGGGCAGATAAAGGCGTGGCCGAAAGATCAGCTTCCAGTGTAGCGCGGGGTCTCGCAGCCGAATCGTAACGTTGCTGCCGGGCGCGCCTTCAAAGGTGTAGCTTGCACCGCTGGCATCAACGAGCCGGAGCCGTCCGACACTAATGATGCGCTCGAGAACCCTCGCCAGCAGCATCGCGCCGCTGACCCTCAGCCTCCCGCTGTGCGGGCCTCCCCTTCTCCCCGTAAGCGGGGAGAGGGCCGACTCCCTGGCGGCCGGCCCTGCGGGCCGTCTCGAAGAGAGGGGCTTTCTTCTTGCGGCGCGGCCTGAGCCACCTCTTCCTCCTCTTCTCGCGCGCGCAAAGGATCGATCCCCCTGGCTTGCATCTCGGCCTCTTCCGCAGACTGGGCGACATTGCAGGTGATGGTTACCGACACCTCCGGATGGAGCGCTACCCGCACGGGATGGAGGCCCAGGGTTTTGATCGGCCTCTCGAGGACGACTTGGCGTCTCTCTATCGTGAAACCTGCCTCGGTGACCGCCTGCGCGATGTCGCGCGCCGACACCGAGCCATACAGTTGTCCGCTCTCGCCCGCCTGACGGATGAGGAGGACGGTCAGGCCCTCTAGCTTGCCGCCGACTTCACTCGCTTCGGTCTTGCGCTGCAGGTTGTTGGCTTCGAGTTGCGCGCGCTGGCTGTCGAAATAAGCCAGGTTCTCCCTTGTTGTGCGTAGTGCCTTTTTCTGCGGCAACAGATAGTTGCGGGCGAAGCCTGGCTTGACTTTGACCACTTGGCCCATCTGGCCGAGCTTCTCGACCCGCTCGAGCAGGATCAGTTCAATCATCGAAATCCTCCAAATTCCTAAGACTGAGCGAAGCGCCGCCGCAGCCCGAGCGATGATTTGAGCACCCCCAAGAGAGCAACCAGCAACAGCGGCCAGCCCAACACCCCGGCGATTACGTAGAAGGTTACAAGAGGGATCACCGGGCGCGCGAGCTTGCGTGCCAGAACATGTAGAACCGCCAGCCCTGCAAGGCAGAATGAAACAGCCAACACGATCATGACGTTGATGGCGATAAAATGAGCAGTCCCACCAAGTAGCGTCGCAGCGGTGGCAAACGCGAGCAGCACCAGGATCCAAATGGGCAGGCTAAGTGCGGTCATATCGGGTGAGGGTCTCCAATTGGCTCCAAAACGCGCCAGCAATCCCTGCGCAAGGATGCCGTTGGTTGACGTCATCGCCATCCATGAGCCGGCGGTGAGGCCGGGCAGAACGAAGGCGACCGAGTCGAGCAGTTCAGCAAGGCCCGTAGTATTCCCGCCAAAGCTGCTGTCGAACGCCACCGCTTCGCGTAACGCGGCGCGCATCCCGTCCAGGCTGCCAAGGACGAGCATTACGGCAGCGATCACCGCGAGGCCCAGGCCGGTCAGCCAAGCGGTCAGCAACCCGGGTGGGTACCAGTCGACACTACCCTCCGCGCCGGATCGTGCGAGCAGCGCTTGACGCACCAGCAGCACGACCGGGATTGCGTTCAGCCCGGCAAAAACCGCCGCGATCGGAAGACCCTTGCCAGCCATGAGGATTCCCAATCCGACAACACCCGCGATCACCGAAGCCTCGACGCCGAGCCATAGCCCGGCGCCGAAAAGCGGCAGTTGCGTGAGGTAGATGAGCATCATGGCCCCGAGCGAACCGCCTGGCGCCAGCAAATGGGGGAGCGCCGCGATACCTCCGAAGAGCGCCGCAGTTCCGGCTGCGCCGCGGCGGCTCACGGCGATGCTCACCACACGACCCGCTCGATTCGCCGCTACTTTACCATGTATGGAAGCAGGCCGAGAAAGCGTGCACGCTTTATCGCCTGCGCGAGCTCACGCTGCCTTTTTGTCGACACCGCGGTAATGCGGCTGGGCACGATCTTGCCGCGCTCTGAGACGAAGCGCTGCAACAGCTTGATGTCCTTGTAGTCGATCCTGGGGGCGTTCGGACCGGAAAACGGGCATGATTTGCGCCGTCGAAAAAAAGGGCGGCGTGCCGCTGCCCCACGCGCCGACGGGCCGCCCGATTGACTTTCCATCTACGCCTCTGCCGCTTCCGAGTCGGCGCGTTCGGAGGGACGATCCATTCCGCCTTCGCGCCCTTCGCTCGCTCGCTCCCGGTCGCTCCGCCGCTGACCTCCATCGCCTCTGCTGCGACTCTGCATCACCACCGAGGGTCCCTCTTCCAAGGCGGGAACCCTAACCGTCAGGTAGCGAATCACGTCTTCGTTAATGCGCATCGTTCGCTCGAGCTCGGCCACAGCAGCCGGGGACGCAGACAAATTGAGCAACACATAATGGCCCTTGCGGTTTTTCCGCATTCGGTATGCCAGATTGCGCAGCCCCCAGTATTCACGTTTCTTGACCTCGCCGCCGTTGTCGACGACGAGCTGAGTGAACGAATCGGCGAGCGCGTCCGCCTGCGCGCTGGAAATATCTTGGCGCGCGATAAAGACGTTTTCATACAGAGGCATAAGGACGATGTCCCTTGAGGTTAGTGATGACCCGGAGCATGAGCGCCGACCGGATCGAGCCGGTTTCAGCCGGCAAGGGTGTTTCATATTTCATATACTGGGGCGCCAGCCTCGGCACAAGATGAGCGGTGCAACGCCTTCTTGACACCGACGGTGACGCCGCTATGACCACATCGCCTGCCTCGGCCGGTGCGAGGCCGGTCACGAAATGGGGAGACGCGGTCCGAATGAAGCGGGCTTTTGTGTTTCCGGGGCAGGGCTCACAGGCGGTTGGCATGGGCGGCGCTCTTGCTGCCGCATTCGGGCCGGCGCGCCGGCTGTTCGCGGAAGTCGACGACGCTCTTGCGCAGAACCTGTCCCACTTGATGTTCGAGGGGCCAGAAGGCGAGCTAACTCTGACCGAGAACGCCCAACCGGCGTTGATGGCGGCGAGTCTCGCGGTCATCCGGGTCCTCGAAACGGAGGGTGGTCTCAGCCTCACCCGGGATGTCGCCTTCGTCGCGGGACACTCGCTCGGTGAATACTCGGCCTTGGCGGCGGCGCACGCGCTCTCCGTCGGTGATGGGGCCCACCTTCTGAAGTTGCGCGGCCAGGCGATGCAGCAGGCGACGCCAGTAGGCGAAGGGGCAATGGCGGCGCTACTCGGCCTCGATGTTGAGCAGGTGCAGCTGGTCGCGGCCGAAGCATCGCTCGGTCCGGCCGACCGCGTCGAGGTGTGCGCGGTGGCAAACGACAATGCCCCGGGCCAGGTGGTGGTAAGCGGGCATTGCGCAGCGATCGAGCGGGCAATCATCATTGCTCGGGGGCTGGGAGCGCGGCGGTCGATTCGGCTTCCCGTCAGCGCCCCGTTTCATTCCCCGCTAATGGCGCCCGCGACCAAGGTCATGGGTGAGGCCTTAGACCGGGTAGAATTGCAAGCACCAGTGATACCCCTCATCACCAATGTGTCGGCAGTCCCGACATGCGATCCCTCCAGGATCAAGCGTGGTCTCGTCGAGCAGGTGACGGCGATGGTGCGCTGGCGCGAGAGCATGCTGTTCCTCAAGGCCGCCGGTGTAGAGGAAGTGGTCGAGATCGGGGCAGGGCGGGTGCTGGCAGGGCTCGCGAAACGGATCGACCCCGATGTCGCGGCGCGCTCCGTCTGCACGCCTGCGGAAGTCGAAGAGCTGATGAAAGAGCTGTGAGCGACCGGCCTTTGATCAGGCCCGGGCGCGAGAATTAAGCGGGCATAAGAAATCGGTGTTCGATTTATCGGGTCAAACGGCACTGGTCACGGGGGCGTCCGGCGGGATTGGCGGAGCCGTAGCCAAGGCGCTGCACCATCAGGGAGCGGAAGTGATGCTGACGGGTACCCGCCAGGCCGTGCTAAGTGCACTGGCGGGGGAGCTTGGTGGCCGCGTTCACGTCGGCGTCGCCGATCTCGCCGATTCGGCGGCCCCGGATCGGCTCGTCAAACAGGCGGAGACCGCTATGGGCCGGGTGGATATCCTCGTCAACAATGCAGGGGTGACCCGTGATGCGCTCGCGTTGCGGATGAGCGATGGGGACTGGCAGGCTGTCCTCGAGATCGACCTCACTGCCGCCTTTCGTTTTACGCGTGCGGCATTGCGCGGCATGGTTCGGCGGCGCCATGGGCGTGTGATCGGGGTGAGCTCCGTTGTCGCTCTGAGCGGCAATGCCGGGCAGGCGAATTACGCCGCGGCAAAAGCGGCGATGATCGGAATGTCGAAATCGGTGGCTGCCGAGGTCGCGGGGCGCGGTGTTACCGTCAACTGCATAGCTCCGGGACTGATCGTCACGGCGATGACCGACAAGCTGACCGCGCAGCAGCGAGCCCGGCTGCTCGGGACGATACCGGCCGGCCGGTTAGGCGTCCCGGAGGAGATTGCAGCGTCGGTTGTTTATCTGGCGAGCGCCGAGGCCGCCTATATTACTGGGCAGACCTTGCATATCAATGGCGGTATGGTCATGGTATAAGTGGAGTGTCTTCCCTTCCGGGTCAGCCAGTTTGGCAGTGCTGGGGAAACATGCTATGTGACCGCACTGTGACCCTTGCGTTCGACGCGGTCCCGGGGGCGGTGCCGATTTTCGTGAATGCGCCGGGGCGTTCGGTGCGTAAAAGCCATTTCCAGCAAGCCACTGAAGGAAAAGAACGGATGAGTGACGTCGCCGATCGGGTCAAGAAGATCGTCGTCGAACATTTGGGTGTCGACGAGTCCAAGGTGACCGAAAACGCCAGCTTCATCGACGATCTGGGTGCCGACAGCCTCGACACTGTCGAGCTCGTAATGGCCTTTGAGGAGGAATTCGGGTGCGAGATCCCGGATGATGCCGCCGAGAAGATCGTGACGGTGAAGGATGCGGTCAGCTTTATCGAAGCGCACAGCTGAGCCGGCCGCGTCGGGGCATATCCGGTTCGGCTCGTGCACTGTGTATAAACGCCGCTTGCGCGAACCGCGAGACTAAGAATGCGACGCGTGGTCGTGACCGGGATGGGGCTGGTCACTCCTCTCGGTATAGGTCTCGAACGGAATTGGGATAGCCTGTTGGCGGGCGCATCTGGTGTCCGTGCAATCCAGTCCTTTGAGGTGTCGGACCTCCCTGTCAAAATCGCCGCGCAGGTCCCGCGCGGCGAGACCGCCTCGGGCCTCTTCGATGCCGACCAGTGGGTGTCGCCCAAGGACCAGCGCAAGATGGACGGGTTTATCATCTACGCCCTTGCTGCCGCTGCGCAGGCCGTCGAGGACGCCGGGTGGACACCGGATGACGAGGAGGCACGCGAGCGCACCGGGGTCATGATCGGCTCCGGGATCGGCGGTTTACCGGGCATCACCGAGGGTGCACTGACGCTGCATGAGCGCGGCCCGCGCCGCATTTCCCCGTTCTTTATCCCCGCCAATCTGATCAACCTCGCCTCGGGACACGTCTCGATCCGTTACGGATTCACCGGACCCAATCATGCAGTGGTCACAGCCTGCTCGACTGGCGCGCATGCGATCGGCGATGCCGCCCGGCTGATCATGCTGGATGACGCCGATGTGATGGTGTGCGGCGGTACCGAGGCGGCTGTTTGCCGTCTGGGGCTCGCCGGCTTTGCGGCAGCGAGGGCTCTGTCAACCGCATTCAACGACGACCCGCCCCGAGCCTCCCGCCCGTGGGACGAGGAACGCGATGGATTCGTCATGGGCGAGGGAGCGGGAATTCTCGTTCTTGAGGAATACGAGCATGCCCGGCAGCGCGGCGCCAAGATCTATGCCGAGGTGATCGGTTATGGCATGTCCTCCGACGCTTTTCACCTCACTGCTCCGGCGGAGGACGGCAAAGGGGCCTTCCGCTCGATGCGCAATGCGCTGAGACGCGCGCGCATGGCGCCAGAAAAGATCGATTACATAAACGCCCACGGCACTTCGACTCCCCTCGGCGATGAGGTCGAGCTCGGCGCGGTCAAACGGCTCTTCGGCGAGCACGCCTACGAGTTGTCGATGTCCTCGACTAAGTCCGCGATCGGCCATCTGCTTGGAGCGGCGGGCAGCGTCGAGGCGATCTTTTCGATCCTCGCCATCCGGGACGGGGTTGTGCCGCCGACCCTGAACCTCGACAACCCGTCTCCCTCCTGTGATATCGATCTGGTGCCGAAACAGGCGAAAGAGCGCAGGGTAGACCATGCGCTTTCCAATTCCTTCGGTTTCGGCGGTACCAACGCGTCGTTGGTCTTTGCCAGGCCTCGTTGAGCGCAGGGGGCGAGCCGCAGCACGTAGTGGAGTGGTTTGATGCGAGGTTTCCTCGGTCTGTTGGGCCGGGCTGCGGCCACGGTAACGCTGGTCCTAGTAATCGCTGGAGGCGTCGGATATTGGCTCTACCGGGACGTTACCAACCCGGGGCCGCTGGCCGGTGCGCGCACGATCATGATCCCGGCCCACACGAGCCTCGGCGGCGTCGCGTCGCTGTTGCAGCAGGAGGGCATTATCCGGCACCGTCGCTCATTCGAAATCGCAGCGACGCTATCGGGCAACGGCTCCGCCCTCCATGCAGGCGAATACGAGTTTCCGGAGGGAGCGAGCATCCTTCGGGTAATGGAAATCATTCGCGGTGGCAAGGTCGTTCAACACCGGTTGACCGTCCCGGAGGGCTTGACCAGCCCGGAAGTTTTGGCGCTGCTGCGGACGACGTCCGCGCTCGATGGCGATCTGCACCCGCCGCCTGCCGAGGGCCATCTCCTGCCGGATACCTATTTTTTCGAATACGGCGAGCCTCGCCAGGAAATGGTCGAGCGCATGGAGCAGGCGATGAGCCGCGCGCTTGCCAAAGCGTGGGCAGAGCGTCGTCCCGACTTGCCGTTGACGACACCGGAACAGCTGGTGACCCTCGCCTCTCTCCTTGAGAAGGAAGCCTCGCGCGAGGACGAGCGGGCTCGGATTGCGGCGGTGTTCGTCAATCGGTTGCGCCTTGGCATGCCGTTGCAGTCAGATCCGACGGTGATCTACGCGTTGAGCGCTAGGGGCACGAGAAAGCTCGATCGCCGGCTGACCCAGGCCGATCTGGCGGTCTTGTCACCCTACAACACCTATGCGGCCAGGGGTCTTCCACCAGGTCCGATCGCTAATCCCGGCGTCTCTGCGTTGTTAGCCGCGGCGCGGCCGGCATTTACCGATGATCTTTATTTCGTCGCCGACGGGACCGGCGGCCACGTTTTTGCCAAGACCCTCGCCGACCATTATCGAAATGTTTTTCAATATCGTCACAGTATGGCGACGCAACCCGGGGGCGAAGCACCGGCACATCCGGCCGCGGACAATTCGGGAGACGGGAACCACTCGCTGAATCGAGGTGGGCCATGATCTGCCGGTCCTAAGTGTATAACCAAAACCTTGATCGGCAGGAGAGCGGCGGCTGTGGGCATTGCCAGTATGACGGGGTTTGCGCGGACCGAGGGGGATGGGCTCGGCATCTCCTGGGTTTGGGAAATCAAGAGCGTCAACGGCAAGTCGCTCGATCTGCGGCTCCGGCTCGTGCAAGGATTCGATGCCCTGGAGCCCCAGCTTCGTGCGCTGCTGGCGCGGCGGTTCCGTCGCGGCAATTTTACCGCAAGCCTTGCGGTGACCAGAACGGGGTCGGCGGTGTTGCGGGTGAACCGCGAGGCGTTGGCGCAACTCGTTGCGCTTATGAACGAACTCGCCGGCGAGATCGAGGCGGCGCCGCCTCGTATTGATGGGCTCCTGGCGCTTCGCGGGGTTGTCGAGAGCGTCGAAGAAGAATCCGACGCAATTCTCGACGGGCGTCGGCAGGCGGTTCTGAACAGCTGGGCGATCGGGCTCGATCGCTTGGCCCTCGCGAGGGTTGAGGAGGGCGCTCGCCTTGCCGTCGTACTCCGCACGCAGCTCGCCGAAATCGCCGCTCTGGTTGATGCGGCGGCGGGCAGCGCGGCGGTTCAGCCAGCTGCGATTCGCGAGAGGCTGCGGACGATGCTGGTCAGCGTTGCCGATCTAGTCCCAAACATGCTTGAGGACCGGGTCGCGCAGGAGATGGCGCTGCTGATTGCCCGTTCGGACGTCCGCGAGGAGCTGGACCGGCTGCGGGCGCATATCGATCAGGCCGCCGACTTGCTGCAGGAATCGGCGGTCGGTCGCCGGCTCGATTTTTTGTGCCAGGAGCTCAATCGCGAAGCGAACACCTTGTGCTCGAAATCGGCCGATATCGAGCTGACGCGCGTCGGGCTCGCGCTAAAGGCGGCGGCCGAACAATTCCGCGAGCAGGTGCAGAACATCGAATGACCACTTGCACGGCGGGGCCATCCACACAGGAGATGCCACTAACTTCCGGCCACGGGCGCTAGGTCCGCCACGCGCGGTAGGCGCCGATCACTATCGCTCTAACCGTATTCAAATCGTTGTATTTGGTGTTGATGACGATGTCGAAATTCAACGGATCGGTCGGATTGACACCATAGAGCGCGTTATACCGCTTCTGTTCGCTCGCAAACCTGCGGTCGACGCTTTTGCGCACTTCCTGAACAGAATTCGCCTGCTCGCTCATTCGCCCTTCTTCCTGCAAATGATTGAAGATGCGGTTCGCAGCTGTATCCAGGTCGAGCATGAGAAACACCCTGAACGAATCCGGCATCCAACTCCATGCCATCCGGGAGTCGATTACAAGCTTTTCTTCTTGCCGGTATTTTTCTCGAAGCAAATTGTCGACTTTGAGGTCGATATCCCGCTGCACTTCGGCTGAAATATTCATCGCTTCGATCGATTCTCCTCGGTCGACCGCCAACCGCCTGAATAGATCGCCGGAGGAAAAATGGCCATAACCGAGGGTGGAGGCGACCGCCTTTGCGGTCGAGGATTTTCCTGATCCAGGCGACCCGGCGATAGTTATGATCTGCTTTTTCATTGACCAACACTCGCCGGCTGACCTTTCTTCGTCAATGTTCTCACCGTGCAATCGCTGCCGCTTCGCCGGGAAATCGTCCGTAGGTCCGAAAGCTCAAGCCGGGGACGGCTGATCGTTTTGCCGCGACGCACGGGCAAGTGCGCAGAACTCGGCGACGGTGAGTTCTTCGGCACGCGCGGTCGGCGCGACCCTAGCGGATCTGAGAAGCTGCTGCACCGGTACCCTGAGCGCTCTCAGGCTGGTGCGAAGCATCTTGCGCCGCTGGCCGAACGCGGCGGCGGTGATGTGTTCGAGCGCCGGCTTTGTGGCGGGGGCGAGCGGCTCGGCGCGGGGGATGATGCGCACGACGCTCGACGTCACCTTGGGGGGCGGGACAAAGGCGCGAGGCGGAATATCGAAGAGGATTTCTATCTCCGTTAGCCATTGAACCAGCACCGAAAGACGCCCGTACGGCTTGCTGCGCGGCGTCGCGACAAGGCGCTCAGCGACCTCGCGCTGAAACATCAAGGTGAGGCTCTCGTACTCGCGGATCCGATCGAGCCACCCGAGGAGCAGCGGGGTAGCGATATTGTAGGGAAGATTGGCGACGATCTTGCGCGGCGGCTCCGACAATTCGACCGGGTCGATCGCCAACGCGTCTCCGGCGACCAACTCGAGATGTCCGGGATAGGCGGCAGCGAGGTCGCCGAGAGCCGCGAGACAGCACCGATCGCGCTCGATCGCGACGATCCGGTGTGCACCGGCGCCGAGCAACGCCCGCGTCAGGCCGCCAGGGCCGGGGCCGATCTCGATGACGGTCGCGTGATCGAGCGGTCCGGCGGCGCGGGCAATCCGGCTGGTCAGATTGAGGTCGAGCAGGAAATTCTGGCCAAGCCTCTTGCGTGCGGCGATCCCGTGACGAGCGATGACCTCGCGCAGCGGCGGCAGCGCCGGGTGAGGGGGGCAGCTTCTCAGCCAGCGGCTCCGCGTCTTGTGGCCAGCTCGGCAGCCAGCCGCAGCGCCGCGATCAGGCTATCGGCGCGTGCGCTACCCTGCCCGGCGATCGTAAACGCCGTGCCGTGATCGGGCGAAGTGCGCACGAAAGGCAGTCCCAGGGTCACGTTGACGCCGCCGTGAAAGTCGATCGTCTTGATCGGGATCAGCGCCTGGTCGTGATACATACACAACGCCGCATCGTAGTTCCGGCGCGCCTCGGCATGAAACATCGTGTCGGGCGGCAGGGGACCGCGCGCATCGATGCCCGCCGCCCGCAGTTCGGTGATGGCCGGCTCGATGATGTCGATCTCCTCGCCGCCGAGGCTGCCGCCCTCGCCGGCGTGCGGATTGAGCCCGGCGACCGCCAAGATCGGGGCATCAACACCAAAATCTCGACGTAGTGCCGCATCGGTTATGCGGCCGGCATCGACGATCGCCGCAGTGGAAAGGGTTTCGATAGCTCGGCGCAGCGGCAGATGGATCGTAACAGGGACGACCCGCAGCCCCGGACACACGAGCATCATGACCGGCGTTTCGCTGGTCCCGGCAAGTTCGACGAGATACTCGGTGTGGCCCGGATGGTGGAACCCGGCGCGATAGAGACTGTCTTTGTGGATCGGGTTGGTGACGAGCGCCGCAGCGCGCCCGCTGCGAACATCACGTACGGCGTTTTGGATGGCGCCGAGGATGGCCGGCGCATCGCTGGGGTCGGGCCGGGCCGGCTGGGCGTAAACCGGCATCCCGATCGGCACGACAGGAAGGGCATCGCCAAAGGCGGCGAGCGCTCGATCGGGAGTATCGATGGAGCGAATCCTTACCGGCCAACCGAGGTGCTGAGCCAATGCAGTCAGGCGCTCCGGATCGTCAATGACGTAGAAAGGCGGGATGCCGCCGCGCCGATCGAGCCAAGCCTTTAGCGCGATCTCGCCGCCGATCCCGGCCGGCTCGCCCATTGTTACGGCTAGTGGGAGCGCCACTGGATTAGAGCCTGACATCGACAAAGGCGGTGCGCCGCAGGTCTCGCATGTAACGCCGCGCCAAAGTATCGAGGCGCTGGCGCATCAAGGTTTCCGTGACCGCCTCGCGTGTGGGCACTGGCGGCGGCGCGCTCGATACCGGTTTCTCGCACATCATGATGACCCCGACACCGTTTTTTTGCACGATCGGCTGCGAAGCCTGCCCGGGTTCCAGCCCGAGCACGAGACTGCGCATGGCCGGGGAGATCTGGTCCGCTCGAAGGCGACCCTCGCTCGACAGCTGTGGCGAACCTTTTTCCTTGCCGATCTTGAGCAGGTCCTCGCAATTTTTAGCGGTGGTCTTCGCACTTTGCGCCTCTGCGATCGCAGCGCGGCGCGCGGCGTCGTTTGCCTGAGACGGAAGCGGGAAGACGATCTGGACGAGGTGCAACAAACTGTCTTCCGGGCCGCCGGAATTACCGGCGCGCCGGTCGAGGACGAGGAGCAAATAGTAACCGCCCGGGGTTCTGACCGGCGGCGATAGCTCTCCCGACCGCATCTGGGCGACGGCTTTGCCGAGTTCCGGGCTGAGCTGCTCCGGGCGCACCCAACCCATGTCACCCCCGACGGCAGCCGTCGCCGATTGCGAGAATTGCTGGGCGATCGCGGAGAACCGAGCGCCCTGCTTCATCTGCTCGGTCAGCCGCTCGGCGAGCCGCCGCACGTCGTCCTCCTGCTGCGGATTGTCGACAGCGAGAAAGATCTCCGCGACGCGGCTTTGCGGTTCGTTTGAACTCTCCTTGGCGCGCTTCAGTGCATAATCGACCTCCTCGTCCGACACGACGTTGGTTTGCGAGACCAGGCGGCGCACCAGCTTCGACCAGACGATCGACGCCGTCAGCTGGTCGATAAGGGCACTGCGCTCGATGCCATTGGCTTTCAGAACCTGATCGAGTTGAGCAGATTGCATATTGTTCTGCTTTGCGATCTGCGCGATCGCCTTGTTGATTTCTTCTTCCGTAGCCGAGATGTTCTGTCGTTTGGCTTCCTGAATCTGCAGCTTCTCATCGACGAGCGTCCGCAGCACCTGATTGGCAATACGCTGTCGGTTCTCTGGCGAATCGGCCAAGTTCGAGGACAGCATGACCATCTTGAGGCGCGATTGCAGGTCGCCCACCGAGATCACCTCGTCGTTGACGACCGCGGCGATGCGGGTTTCGACGAACTGATTCGGAGGCGCCGCCGGGTTCTGCGGCCGCGACGCGGCGGCGGGTGATGCCGGTGCGGAAAGCATGCGGGCCGCAAACGCCGCGCTCGAGCAGCAGACCAGGCCCGCCATTATCATGCAAAGCCAGCGAATTGCAGTCATCGAGAGTGATCCTGCGATTTTTAACTCTGGTTGTGAAGCTTACACCGCAGTTGATCCCTACGGCAAAGAACCGCCAGCGATCTGAGCGACCGTGCCGCCGATCTCCCCGAGGTTCTTGAACACGACGCTGAACAATACCGAATAGCCTGGGACGACATCGCCGCTGCGGATGCCAGATTGCGTTACCGCGCCAATAAAGGCCATGCATTCATCCTGATAAATCGCCGACACAGATCCACCGAGACTGGCGCTGGAAGCCGCCGGCGTCGGCACGTTGTTTACGAGAGTGGTGCTGTTGATCAGGCTGACGGTTTCCGCGACTTGCATCGACCAATAGCGCGTGAGTTTCGCAGTGACCGCGAAAGAGAGCTGCTCCCGCTTGCCGTAGAGGACATTCTGGCCGGTTACGGGATTGGTTACCTGCTCGCCTTGTACTTGCGCCGGAAGATAGACAAAATTGCTGCTGACCCGCAGACTTTGCGGCCCGGCGCTGACGCCCACTTGCTGGCTGCGATCGCTCAAGGGGCTCGTATCGAAGCGGAAACGGTAGATCAAATCGAGATAGCTGCTGGGAGACAGCACCAGCCGTCCGACTACATCGGAAAGCCTTCTTTCCGCACCCGACCCCGGCGGCAAAAACGGATTGGGTTGGGCGCGGTAGCTCTGGCCGATCAGCAATCGGTAGCTGCCGCCGGTCTTGTCATAAAGCCCGAGCTTGGTGCCGTAATCGACGCGCTGGCCGGTATCTAGGATGTCATACCCCGCCAGGCGATCGTGCCGGAACAAGTCGCTATCTGCCAGCTGGAACGACAGGCTGTCCTCGTTCGGGATGTTTCGCCGGTTGCCGCTGCTGGGTGCGGCGAAACCACCGACGATCGGCTCGATCAGCGCCGTCATCTCTTCGCCGCGATGAACCAGCGGGTAACTCCACACCAGCCCGAGTTGCGGGAAGGTTCTGCCGGTGACGAAAGCCTCGGGCTGTGGCGCGACCGGCGGCTGCCCATTGACCGAAAAAAACGCGGAGGGGAGGTCGGGGTTCGACAGCGCGCTGAGGCCGTTGATCCAATACCCGTCCCCGCGCACGCTGGCCGAAAAATCGTAATGTCCGCCGAAACCATCGACAAAGCTCCGGTCCCATTCTGTGCCCATGGACAGCCGACGCGTTTGCGTCCCCACCTCTCGAACAATGTCGAGAACGTTGCCGTTGAGGTTCCATCGCCCGCCGAGAGCATCCGGCTCGCTCTGCCAATTTCGATTGACGACCGGCAGCACAATCGGCTGCGTCGAATCACCGATCCCCGGGAGCAACGGCTGAAAGATGTAAGCATTGACGTCGGTCGAGGCGCGCGGGTCGAAGCCTTCGAGATAGGCGCGGCTGATCATCGCGTTGAGCAGCGGATTGCCAAAGCCGAAACGCAGCAGGTACGTCTGGTCGGAGACGCGCTGAATATTCAGACCCGTGCGCCAGGTGTCATCCAGATCAAAGACGCTGGTCTCGTTAATATGACCGCGCCATTGCTCACCTTGGCTCGAGCTGCTCTCGCCGGAGCCGACATTGCTGTGATTGAGACTGCCAATGGCGTCGAGCGTGCCATTGCCAAAACGTTGGCGGTACTCCGCCTCGGCTAAGGGGCCCGCGATCGTATAAAACCGTGGCGCCAGTGTTATATCCTTGTCGGGGCCCAGCACCAAGTAATAGGGAATCGTAATATGTGTACCCAGGCTGTTGGAAACCCCTATCGTGGGCGGTAGAAATCCGCTGGCGCGCTTTACCGACGGATCCGGCGTCGACAGGTAGGGGGTGTAGAAGACCGGCCAGCCATCGATTTCCATCACTGCGTCGCGGAACTCGAGCAGCTGCAATTCCGTGTCGTGATCGATCTCCCGCGCCTTCAGCTGCCACAGCGGCGGGGCGCTCGGGTCATTCTTGCACAGGTCACAAGGAGAATAGACGCCGCGCACTAGCTCGGTGTGGTTGGCGTTGGTGCGCCGCATCGCGTTGGCTGCGAGCCGCGACCGGTCCGCCATCAGCATGCGGACGTTCTTGGCGAAGCCTTCGGTCATCGAATCCCGCAGCTCCATGAAATCGGCGAAGACGATCTCGCCGGTCGGCTGCGTCAGGCTGACGTTGCCCGAAGCCGCGACGGTGTCGGTGCGCTGGTTGTAGGTGACCACATCCGCGAGCAGCACCTGCCCGCCCTGGCCCTGGGAGATCTCGACGTGACCGCGGGCGATCGTGAGGGCGAGCTGCTCGTCGTATTGGATCTCGTCGGCGCGAAAGAGAATGGGAGCGTTGGTGTCCTGGTGCGCACCAATACCTAGTTCGGCGGCTGCCGGAATGGTTGCGGCCAGGATGACCAGCGCACTCCAAATTGCGCTCAAAGACCGCCGCACCGCAAGGCTGAGACTTTTCGGCCCCAGGCTACCGACCCTCAGCCTACCGAACTCCAGGCGACCGGTCATCAGCCGTCTTCCAGATGCAGCAGCATCGACGCGCCGAAGATCAGGCTCACTCCGGTCGGTGTCCAGGCGGCCAGAATCACCGGCACCTTGGCGGAAAGGCCGAGGGCGAAGACGACGTCCGACAAGAAGTACAAAAGAAAGCCGCTGATTACGCCGCCAATGATCATCAACGTCGCGCCCCCACGGCGCTGCATTCGCAGGCTGAAAGTCGCTGCGACCAGCACCATCGCCGACAGCAGAAACGGGCGGGCGAGCAGGACGTTGAAGTGGAGACGGTGGCGTTGCGCCGGGAATCCCGACAGCTCGAGCAAGTCGATGAACCCTGGCAGGTCCCAAAACGACATGGTATCCGGCGAGGCGAAACTCTCCTCGATCTTACGCGGCGTCAGCGTGGTCGCCAGGCGGAGCGCGGGGAAAGGCTGGGGCGGCTCGTTCGGCAACCACCGCACACCGTTCTCGATCAGCCAGTCTCCCTTCTCGAGCCGCGCGCTCTGCGCGTCGACCCGCGAAGTGAACTGGGTCGAGCCGTCGAAGAAGAAGAGGGTCACCGGATCGAGGACCAAGTGTTTTGACGCGACCTTCCCGGCGTGAATGATGATCTGATTACCCTGCGAGTCGCTTTGCCGCAGCCACAACCCGGCGTCGGACAGTGAAAGGGGGTCCGATCCTTGCCGCAGAATGTGACCTTCCAGCTTCTCATAGGCTCTTTCGGTGAATGACGCGATCGGGTTGAATACGGTCACGGCGACAATGCCGATGAGCAGCGCGACAAGCACGGCCGGCGTCAGAAATTGCCAGACCGAGACCCCCGCCGCGCGCGCAACCACGAGCTCGTTGTTCCGGGTCAGCCGCCAGAACGCGAGCATCGTCCCGAACAGGATGGCAAATGGGAGCACCTCCTGCGCCGTATGCGGCAGCTTCAGCGCGGCCATCTCGAACAGTAGCCACAGCGTCGCTTGCAACTTGGCGCCGCCGCGGCGGATCAGCTCGATATAGTCGAGTAGGAAAGTCACAATGACCATCGCCGCGAACACCGCGCAGAACCAGCCGAAGAACTGGCGGGCAATGTAGGCGGAGAAGGTCTTGGCGAGATGCAACGACACCCTCGTCTCGACCCCTGCGATATTCAGCGCGCCGGCTCGGCAAGAATCGACGGCCGCCGGAAACCGAGCCTTATTCCGCCGCGCAGCAGAATTCCAAACCCCAGAACCAGCGGCAATAGGTCGGCGACATACATCAGCGGGATCGCTGCCGTGTAGCGGCCGGCGATATCATTGACGCCGAGATCGAGCAATTCGAATAGGAATGCGAGACAGATCGCGAGCAGAACGCGTTTCAGCTGGCCGCGGCGATTGAGCTCACCGGGCAACAGGCAGGCGAGCGGGATCAGAGAAAAGCTGAACGCCGACAACGGAACAAGGATGCGCTGGTGCCCCTCTATAAGAAAACCGTGGCGGAAGAAGGCGTCGGTATCGGGGGGCGGAAAGAACAGTTCACCGAGAAAACGCTCCTGCGGCTCGCGAAAGCGAATGACAGGGGCGTCGCGAACGGCGTCGAGTTCAAGCGTGTAGCTGTCGAAGGTGAGGAGCGAAAGCTTGCTGGTCTCGGTATCGTATTGCTGGCGGTTGCCATTCACCATGACGATTCGCGATCCGGTCGGCGAATCGACGAAGGCGCCCCGCTCGGCAACGATCGTGACCTGGCGCTGCGGATTGCGGCTGTCGTGGATCAGCAGTCCCACGACCTCTCCGCGCTCGTCTCGACTGCGCACGTAAATTGTGAGCTTGTCCGAAATTGTCGTGAACGTGCCCTCCTGAATAAGGCTCGAAACGAAGCGGTTGCGAATCTCGAACTGCAGGTCCTTGAATGCGCGATTTGACGCCGGAAGAAAGTACATCGACAAGCTCGCGAGGATGAGGAACGCGATTCCGGCCAGCGTCAGCACCGGCTTGGCGAGCGCGAAATGGCTGAGCCCGGCCGACCGCATGACGACCAGCTCGCTCTCGGCCGTCAACCGGTTGAAAGTGAAGAGCACGGCGATAAACACGCCGACCGGCAGCACGATATCGAGAAAGCGCGGCAGGATCAGTGCCGCAAGGTAGAGAAACACATCGATCGACAGCCCACGGTTGACGATCAGGTCGATCAGCCGCAGCGACTGGGCGAGCCAGATCGCCGCGCTGAGCGCGGTGGTCACGAAGATCATGACGCCGAAGCATTGGCGCAGGATGTAACGGTCCAGCCTCGTCATCGCCGGTCGATCATAAGCGGCGGGCCGAGGCCCGGCCAGCCGCAGTTAGTGATCCGGTTCGCCGGGCCCCAGAAGCCCGCGGCGCGGGATCTTGTCTTGCCGCGCGCCAAACCGGGCCAGCGGTCCTAAATCGCGCAGAGCTAGCGATGCGCCGACTGGCGCCGAGTTCACCTCCCGATTATCTATCATGAACCCCTGTAGAGCTGCCGAGCGGGCGTGACGCCGGCTCCCGAGTTAATTCTGTCGAGGTCGCATGATGAAGATCAACTTTGCCGAGCCTGATCAACCGCGATCTGGCGCCGTCGCGGTCGGAGTGTGGGAGGAAGGAGTGCTGACCCCGGCCGCCAGGCGGCTCGACGAGGCGACCGGCGGCGCGATCACGCGGGCGGTCGCGGCGGCGCCTCGGTTCAAGGGCAAGAAGGATGAGCTGTTGCCGATCGTCGGCCCAGCCAATCTTGCACTGAGCCGCATCGTGCTCGCCGGCCTTGGCAAGCCCGAATCGCCAGATGCCCGCGCGTTTGAGCAGCTCGGCGGAAAGTTGTTTGCGCACCTGAATGGCGCCGGTGAGGAGGCGGCGACTTTTGCTATCGAAATCGGCGACGGTGCGCCGATTGCTCAGTCAGAGGCGGCGGCCCAACTGGCTTTTGGTGCGCAGCTCAGGTCCTACCGGTTCGACAAGTACAAGACCAAACAGAAACCCGAGCAGAAGACTTCTTTGGAAACTCTTACGGTGATGACCGCGGCAGCGAATACGGCGGAGCGTGCCTTTCGGCCGCTCGAGCAAACCGCAGAGGCGGTGTTCTTCACCCGCGATCTCGTCGCGGAACCGGCGAATGTGATCTACCCGGAGACGCTGGCGGCAGAGGCAGAGAAGCTCGCCAAGCTCGGGGTCAAGGTCGAGGTCCTCGACGAGCCCAAGATGCGCGAGCTCGGGATGAACGCGCTGGTCGCCGTTGGGCAAGGAAGCGCGCGGCTGCCGCGCCTCGTCGTCATGGAGTGGCACGGCGTGAAGGCGGCTGGCGATGCCGAAAGCAAGCGGCCCCTCGCCTTCGTCGGCAAGGGGGTGACCTTCGATACCGGCGGCATCTCGATCAAGCCTGCCGCGGGCATGGCCGACATGAAATGGGACATGGCCGGCTCCGCGGTGGTCATCGGATTGATGCGGTTGCTCGCCTCGCGCAAGGCGAGAGTGAACGCGGTCGGCATCGCTGGGCTCGTCGAGAACATGCCCTCGGGCACCGCGCAGCGCCCGGGCGACATCGTCACTTCGATGTCCGGTCAGACGATCGAGGTCTTGAATACCGACGCCGAGGGCCGCCTCGTGCTCGCCGATGCGCTGTGGTACTGCCAGGATCGCTTCAAACCGCGGCTGATGATCGACCTGGCGACGCTGACGGGCGCGGTCATCGTCGCGCTCGGCCACCACCGGGCGGGGCTGTTCGCGAACAGCGACGAACTCGCGGAGCGGCTGATCGAGGCGGGCAAGGCAGTTGGCGAGCAGGTCTGGCGGCTGCCGCTCGACGAGAGCTATGACCGCGAGATCGACAGCGATGCCGCCGACGTTAAAAACATCGCCAGCGGTCGCGCTGGCGGCAGCATCATCGGCGCGCAGTTTCTGCAGCGTTTCGTCAATGACGTCCCTTGGGCGCATCTCGACATTGCCGGGATGGCATGGTCGACAAAAGATGCGCCGACCGTGCCGAAAGGCGCAACGGCATTCGGCGTCAGGCTTCTCGACCGGCTCGTCTCGGCGTATTACGAAAAGGAATAAACGCTTTGGGCCGTCAGGCCGTGGCTGAGGTCGGATTCTACCATCTCCTGTCCACCCCGCTCGAGCGCGCTTTACCGAGGCTGCTCGAGCGGGCTTTCTCGCAAGGCCATCGGATCGTCGTTCGGGCCGCCTCGGCGGAGCGCGTCGAACATTTGAACGCCGCGCTGTGGACCTATGACGAAGCAGCGTTCCTGCCGCATGGCTCGGTTCGCGACGGCAACCCGGCGCTGCAGCCGATCTGGCTGACCGATCGCGACGAGAACCCGAACGGCGCCTCGACGCTGATTCTCGTCGATGGGCTGGAGGCCGCCGATCTTGACGCTTTTGGTCGCTGCGCCGACCTCTTTGATGGCAACGATGACGGCGCGGTCGAAGCGGCGCGGGGCCGTTGGCGCCGCGCACGTGAGGCCGGGCGCACTCTCACCTACTGGCAGCAAACCACATCGGGTTGGGAGCGGATGGCATGAGGCAGGAATCCTCTTGGGAGCACACTATGCGAAGCGCAGCTCAGGGTGACAGCCCTTGAAGGGCTGTCACCCTGAGCTTTGTTGCGGCTGGACCGCGTTCTCTCATCGGCTGGACTCCATACTATCGCACACACTGCCCAACGACCGCGATGGCGATGCGTGACTAGAATTTTAATTGTACTCAAAAACACATATATATCAATTGACAATCGCTGCTTGTCATGATATCGTATATCGATTTTCATGGAGTCGCGCTGGAAGGTCTCCGGTGGTGGCTGCGTCCAAAAAAACAGCGAGAAACAGCGAAAAAACAGCGAGCGATTCCGCTGTTCTTCGTTCGCGGAGCCGACTACAAGTCCAGGATTTCTGCGGGAAACGCGATGTCGATAGCTGTTATTTTTCTGGAAAACAGCGAAAACAGCAAAAGGCTGTTGCGGGGGCGTGACTAGCGCACCGGTGGCGTGCGGGCCGCTATCCGCCCGTTGCGGGTCAGCCGCGCGGTCGATATAACCGGCGGCTCGGCCCGGAGCGAGAGAAGCGCATGGCCATCGAACGGACGCTGTCGATCGTCAAACCGGATGCTACGCGGCGCAACCTGACCGGGGCGATCAAC
>Ga0310912_10000049_pt1 | contig 47080 bp, 47 predicted proteins | sample GREbulkMGOX080_FD_203443 | JGI IMG/M metagenome (GOLD analysis project Ga0310912, IMG submission 203443) | Lab enrichment of tropical soil microbial communities from Luquillo Experimental Forest, Puerto Rico - GRE.bulkMG.OX080 | ecosystem: Environmental > Terrestrial > Soil > Tropical forest >...
AGAACACGCCTTTCATTCCAGCACGTGCATTCGGGGCGCCGCAGACGACCTGGATCGGTTTGCCGTCGCCGATGTCAACCATGCAGACGCGCAGGCGGTCCGCATTGGGGTGCTTCTCAGCCGATATGACCGACGCAATAACGAAGGGCTTGAGTAGGCTCGCAGTGTCTTCGACGTTCTCGACTTCGAGGCCGATCATGGTGAGCTTGTCGACGATCTCGGTCAGGGACGCGTCGGTGTCGAGATGTTCCTTGAGCCAAGGCAGCGTGAATTTCATGCTGACTTTCCCGGCGAGTAAAAATAGGGAATTGGCAGAACCGCAACGACCACAATCGTAAAGATGATCGCAGAGCGGATGCATAGTCGGTACAATTCGGATCGGATGATCAATTCGCGATGAATCAGTTCACGAATTTTCTCGCCCGCATCGCCGACTTCGAAAGGTTGAAATACCGAAATACAGCGTAAGCAACCGAGCGCGATCAGTAGATAAACGGCAATTCCGGATAAGATGCCGATTTCGAGGTCGCTATCTGCGACGAGCGGAGCAATGAGCCCGAGCCCGGCTATCATCATCGAAGTGTGCGTGAGCAGGCCGGTAGCTTTCGCATCGATCGAGGCAAACGTGCGCGACGCGTCAACCGACATCGCAGTGCCACGCCTGCGCGAGCTTTCTTCATAGTTTTTGATTCTACCTGCATCCCAGCCGCGCGTGATGAGTGCGAAAACCGCACGATCAAGCGGTGAAATCGCAGACTTCGACGGGTTCATGAGCTGAGCCCCCCGGCGAGCGTCGGAAAGTCAAGCGGACGGAAACCGTAATGGGCAAGCCAGCGTACATCTGCTTCAAAGAAGGCGCGCAGATCGTTCATGCCATACTTGAGCATGGCAATGCGGTCGATCCCCAATCCCCAGGCAAAACCCTGATATTCATCTGGATTCAGCCCGCAATTGCGGAGCACATTCGGATGCACCATTCCGCAACCAAGAATTTCCAGCCAGTCGTCGCCTTCGCCGAAGCGGATTTCGCCTTTGTCGCGCTTGCATTGGATATCGACTTCCAGCGATGGCTCAGTGAACGGGAAGAACGACGGCCGAAACCGCATCTTCACGTTGTCGACCTCGAAAAACGCCTTGCAGAATTCCTCGAGTATCCATTTCAGGTGGCCGAGGTGCGAGCCCTTGTCGATAACCAGGCCCTCAACCTGGTGGAACATCGGTGTGTGTGTCTGGTCCGAATCGCTACGATACGTGCGGCCTGGACAGATCACGCGAATGGGCGGCTTCTTGCTTAGCATCGTGCGCACCTGCACCGGTGATGTGTGCGTACGCAGCAGCATGCGCGAGCCGTCGGGCTTTGGCGGGAAATAAAACGTGTCGTGCATTTCCCGCGCGGGATGGGCTTCCGGGAAATTCAACTTGGTGAAGTTATAGTCATCCGTCTCGATATCGGGACCTTCGGCGACAGCGAAGCCCATGTCGGCGAAAATCGCGGTTAGCTCGTCGGTAACTTGGCTGATCGGATGTACTCGACCGGATTCGGCGGGTGCCTCGCGAACCGGCAATGTAACGTCGACCGTTTCGGTGTTGAGTCTGGCGTCGAGCGCGGCCGCGGCAAGTTTGTCCTTTGCCGCAGCGATGGCAACGGTGACCCGATCCTTCAATCTATTGATAGCGGGACCTTGGACCTTTCGTTCATCGGGTGTCATCGTGCCGAGCGTTTTCAGGAGCGCTGAGACCGAGCCGCTCTTGCCAAGCGCCGCAATGCGCACGGCTTCCAGTGTCGCTTCGTCTTTGGCCGAGGCGACGCTTGCGAGAATTTCCTGCTCTAGCGTTCTGATGTTCGACATGGCTCACCACCGTGTCATGCGCGAGCTTGACCCGCGCATACTGTTCAGGTTGGCACTGTGCCCGCCTGAGCGGAAAGGCCGGGGGAGAGCCCGGCCATGACACCAAAAAGGTTTACGCCGGCAACGCAGCTTTGGCCTTTTCCACGATCGCTTGAAACGCTGCCGGTTCGCGGATCGCGAGATCCGACAGCACCTTGCGATCGATGATTAATCCGGCCTTCGTCATTCCGGCAATGAACCTGCTGTAGTTTAGTCCGAACGGCCGGACTGCTGCGTTCAGGCGCTGGATCCAGAGCGCGCGGAAAGTGCGCTTGCGCCGTTTGCGGTCGCGGAAGGCGTATTGGTTCGCCTTCTCGACGGCCTGCTTCGCGATACGAATCGTATTCTTGCGACGTCCGTAATAGCCCTTGGCGGCTTTCAGAACCTTTTTGTGTTTGGCGTGCGACGTGACACCACGCTTTACGCGGGCCATGGGAAATCTCCTTGCAGAACATGCGAATAGATAACGAGTGACAGCGCCGACAGGCGGCGCGGGAAAGACCGGTCAGCCGTTCGGCAGCCAGTACTTCTTGATGTTGTCGCCGTCGGACTTGAACAGCACGCTGGTGCCGCGATGTTCACGGATCGTTTTGGTCGTCCGCTTGATCATGCCGTGGCGTTTGCCGGTCTGCTGATACTTCACCTTGCCGGACGCGGTGATCTTGAAGCGCTTTTTGGCGCCCGATTTCGTCTTCAGCTTGGGCATTTGGCTCTCCTCATCGGCGCGCAACGGGATGCCCGCACGGCCGGAATGTGCTCAAAGCCGAATCGGCCTGGAGCGGTGTGCTCGGGATTGAGCGTTAATCGCCGCCACGGCAGCCCTTACTGGCCGGGCGACGATGGCCGGCGTTATGGCAGAGGCGGCCCGCCTATGCAACCACTGGCAATCCGGTCGTTAAATGGCTGCGCCACCCCTTTTTTTCGGGGTGACGCGCTAATCTGATCGCTCTTGGCTAGCGCGGGGCCAGCACCATAATCATCTGGCGACCCTCGAACCGCGGTTCTGACTCGACCTTGGCGAGCGGCCCGGTGTCGGATTTGACCCGGTCTAGCAATTTAAAACCGAGTTCCTGGTGCGCCATTTCGCGCCCGCGGAACCGCAGGGTGATTTTGACCTTGTCGCCATCTTCGAAGAAGCGCTTCATCGAGCGCATCTTCACTTGGTAGTCGTGGTCGTCGATCATCGGCCGGAGCTTGATCTCCTTGATCTCGACGACTTTCTGCTTTTTTCGGGCTTCCGCCGCCTTCTTCTGCGCCTGGTACTTGTATTTGCCGTAATCCAGGATCTTGCAGACCGGCGGCGATGAATTGGGGGCGATTTCGACGAGGTCGAGCCCTGCCGCTTGCGCCATGTCTAGCGCGGCTTGGATGGGTGTGGAGCCGTGGTTATGACCACTGGCATCGATTAGCTGGACCTCGCGGACGCGAATCTCCTCATTAATGCGCGGGCCGTCCTTCTGAACGGGCAGCGCGGACTTCATCGGACGACGAATGGCTATTTTCTCCTTGTACTGTTGCGACTGTTCCCCGGGACATTACTCCATGGGAATTGCAAAAGATTGGTAGAAACCGTGAAGAAGTCAACGCGGTTCCATCATCACAATCGACGGGTGGTTATCAATTCGCGGTCAAACTATTCAAATTACTCTGATTTTGTCCGCTTACTTTATTTGGCCGGGCCGGGTGTCTCGGTTGACGCGGCAATCTCATTATAAAGCCGCAGCGTCTGTTCGGTAACGACATCGGCATTGAAATGGCCAAGCACCCACTCGCGCCCACGACGTCCGATCGTCGCGCGGTTCGGTTCCGGCATCGAAAACAACCGCAACAGGGCAGCAGCCAGGGCTGCATCATCACCGGCCTGAAAGCGTAACCCCGCAATCCGGCTTTCGGGGACAGCAGGTGCGGTAAGAACCACGTCGGGACCCGCCCCAAGATCCGACACGACAATGGGACGCGCCATCGCCTGAGCTTCAAGAATCGCCCGTTGCACACCTTCGGGTTGGATCGCTGCCGATACCACGACCGATGCGGCGGCATAAGCGGCCGGCATGTCCGGGACGGGCGATGCCATGCGAATGACGTCCATTGTGCCGGTCGTGACAACGAGATCCCATAACTCGCCCGTGTAGCGCGTACGGCCTCGGTCCTCACCGACGAACACAAAGAGGAAATCTTTCAATCCCCTTTCCTTGAGCCGCTGCGCCGCCCTGACCACCACATGATGACCCTTGCGGCGGAGAATGCGGCCGCTGACCAGAATGACCTTGGTGTCGCGGCGGACTCCCCAAGCGGTGCGCATGGCCTCGATGCGTTCGCGGGTTACAGCCTCGGGATTGAAACGCTTCAGATCGATGCTGCACGGCACCACCGTGATCTTTTTCCAGGGCGTCCCGTAGCGATCATTGATGAGTTGCGCGATCTGCTCGCTTGACGCAACGACACGATCACCGCGCGCCATAATCCCGTTAAAGAGATGTTTGAAAAGGTTCTGTTCCCGGAAGCCCTTGTGCCAACTGGTCACGAACTTGGCACCGTTCAAACGAGCGGCAATCAGTCCGCTCCACGCACCGGCACGGCCGAAGGCATGAATTACCTGGCAATGTCGTTCTCGCGCAAGCCGGCTTAGAACGAGTGCGTTGCGCAAGATGATGGCGGGATTGTTGCTCGACAAATCGAGTGGAACGAACTCGCCACCGCTCGTCGTAACATCGGCCGCGAGTCGGCCCGCGCGCGACACGAGGACTGTCGAATATCCGGCGCCGGCCAGAATGCGAACGAGTTCGACCGCGCCGGCATCGGAAGCACCACCATCAAGCCCCGGTACGACGACGAGCACGGTCATCGGCGCATTCATAGCGCGAGGCACGTCCGCCTTGACGGATATGTCATCCGAACCGAGCGGCGATGGTGCGGATGCAGGCAAACTCGACATGTTCTGTTTTGCCCTGGCGACAGCTTCGAGTGGATTAAAGCAGCTTTTCCTCGCGTGCCAAACTTAGGGTATAGACGCCGCAGATCACGTGGGCAACGGTTGGCTCTTGCACCGACGGAGTTCTTTTGGCGACAACGATGCGGGTCAAACGGGAATTTTGTTGTCTATGAGCGACATTCACCTGACTTCTTTCCCGATCGATTCATCGTTGCCGCACAGGGTGATCGCTGTGCGCACCCGCGCCGGCAAGAACCCGGGCCTGTTCTGGTTGGGTGGGTTCAAATCCGACATGAAGGGCACCAAAGCCGAGGCGCTGGATCGCTGGGCAAAAAAGGAGGGTCGAGCTTGCTTGCGGTTCGATTATTCCGGCCACGGTGAATCGGGTGGAGTTTTCACGGACGGGACAATCGGCCGATGGCTGGAAGAAAGCCTCGCGGTGTATCTGCACTTTGCGCAAGGCCCGCAGGTGCTGATCGGTTCATCCATGGGGGGATGGCTGGCGTTGCTGTTGGCGCGCGCGCTGTCCCAACGCAGCGACGCAGCGCCGATCGCCGGCATGGTGCTGATTGCGCCCGCCGTCGATTTCACTGAGGAACTGATGTGGAAGCAGTTTCCGGACTCGGTCAAACGCGAGTTTGAACAGAATGGACGTTGGATGCGTCCGTCAGCGTATGACGAAGAGCCTTATCCGATCACGCGCGCGTTGATCGAGGACGGCCGCAAACACCTGTTGCTCGGCGGGCTGATCGAGACGGGCTGCCCGGTTCACATTCTGCAGGGTGTCGAAGATCCGGACGTGCCCTGGAGGCACGCCGTTGAACTTGTATCGCGCTTTTCCCGCGACGACGTCGTACTGACGCTGATCAAGGACGGCGATCACAGGCTCTCGCGTCCCGAAGACATAGAACGTCTGATCGCGGCAATCAAAGAGTTCTAGGCGAGTGCCGCGTCCCATTCCTCGCGCACGCCTGGGTCGGGGTCGCGCGTGCGCTGAGACAAGACTTCAAGCTCTTCACGCGATAAGAGTCTGGACAGGGCCCACACGGCGGTGCCACGCACCAGCGGCGACGCATCGCCGAGCAGACGCTCAGCCTCGACGGCAAGTTTCGTGTCGCCGGAGTTGCCAATCGCGATCAGCACATTCCTGACGAAGCGATCGCGACCGGTGCGCTTGATCGACGTTCTGGCAAAGAGCGTTCGAAATTGTGTTTCGTCGAGTCGGACAAGATCCGCCAAGCGCGGCGCACGCAATGTAGAACGCGCTGCCAGTTTGGCCTCTCTGCCACGGCTGGCAAATTTGTTCCACGGGCACACCGCAAGGCAATCGTCGCAGCCGTAGATTCGATTCCCCATAGCAGCCCGCAGATCGCGCGCAATCGGGCCTTTATGCTCAATGGTCAAGTATGAAATGCAACGGCGCGGATCGAGCCGGTATGGTGCCGGGAATGCCGCGGTGGGACAGACATCGAGACACGCACGGCAGTTACCGCAATTGTCGCGTTCCGCTGAATCCGCTGGGAGTTCGAGTGTTGTGAAAATCGAACCGAGAAACAACCACGAGCCGTAATTCCTGGACACCAAATTCGTGTGCTTGCCCTGCCATCCGAGTCCACCGTGCGCCGCGAGCGGCTTTTCCATCACCGCGGCTGTATCAACGAAGACCTTCACGTCGCCGCCAGCCGTGGCCGTAAGCCAGCGCGCGAGTTCTTTCAGGCGTGCCTTGATGAGGTCGTGATAGTCATCACCTTGGGCGTAGACGGAAATGGCTGCGTGGGTCCGTTCTCGCAAGATTGCCAGAGGATCATCATCTGGCCCGTAGTTCATTCCGAGCATGATGATTGAGCGCGCGTCGGGCCACATTGCCGATGGTGATGCGCGGCGCTCGGCAGTCGATTCGAGCCACGTCATGTCGCCGTGTGCGCCTTCGGCGAGAAAGTGTTCGAGTCGCGATTTCAGTTCCGGCACAGTGTCGGGCTTCACGACGCCGAAGGCATCAAATCCTGCAGCGCGCGATCTTTCCGCAAGCGCGGTCTTTATCGCAGCTGGATCTTTCAGAAGTCGAGGTCGGCGTAGGTTTTTGACGGTGGAAGGCCGGCCAGCGTGTCCCCGAGAATCGTCCTGAACGACGGACGGGACTTCACCCGCGCGTACCAGTTCTTTGTCGCTTCGTTTGCGTTCCACGGCACTTCGCCCAGATAGTCGACGGCTGAGAGATGCGCAGCCGCTGCAAGATCAGCCAGGGTCAATCGGTTGCCGGCGAGCCAGTCGCGCGTCTGCACGAGCCAACCGATATAGCCAAGATGATAGCGGATATTGTGACGCGCTGCGCGCAGCGCCTCGGTATCGGGCGGACCGCCGCCTTGTTCCTGGGTCATATGGCGCTTGAAGACCCGCTCGTTCACGAGAGGGCCACTGACCTCGGCATGAAATTTATCGTTGAACCAGTTTGCCAGGCGCCGCACCTCGACGCGCCGCCTGGGCTGGGGTGGCAACAAGCGATCCTCGCCATTCTGGGCTTGATGGGTCTCCTCGATATATTCGGCAACGATTTCGGCGCCTGGAATCGGCGGTTCACCCTCGGCGACCAGAACCGGTAGTTCCGCCGCCGGATTGAGCAGCAAGAATTCCTCTCGCCTTTCCCAGAAGCGCTCCTCAACCAGCCGAGCGGCGATGCCATATTCGCCGAGGATCAGGCGCACATAACGTGAATGAGGACAAAGCGGCTGATGAAAAAGTGTCAACATGACATGCGGATATGCGAACGGCGCAAAGTGGAATCAACACTGCACTATAGAAAGGCGTAACGGGGGTGCAAACCCGCCGCGAATTACCGTCTTTTTTGTTGCTTCGCGGACGCCTTTGCGCCAAAAGCGCTGACCTAATTCCCGGCGGCAAGCGCGCAATTCCCTCCCGGAGAAACTCATGCAACTCGATGCCCTCAAGGTGGCCGTATCCGGCTGGAGCGCGGCTCATATCGACCTGATCAAAGCGGCGGTTCTCGGCATCGTGGAAGGCCTGACGGAGTATCTGCCGGTTTCTTCGACCGGGCATCTGTTGCTGATGGAGCATGTGTTCGGTTGGGGCGACGACGCGTTTGGCAAGTCCTTTGCCGTGCTTATCCAACTCGGTGCCATTCTCGCGTTGCTGTCGATCTACTTCGGCAGGTTGCTGGCACTTGCCAAGGATATGTTCACATCCTGGCCGGCCGCGCGCTTCGTCATCGGCGTGCTGCTGGCCTTTCTGCCGGCGGCGGTCATCGGCGCGCTCGCCTACCATTATATCAAGTCTTATCTGTTCGACGTACGCGTCGTCTGCGTGTCGCTTATTGTCGGCGGTTTCGTGTTGATGTGGGTCGACAGGCTGAACTTGCAGGCGCGTTATCACGAAGCCACCGGTTTTCCACTTCCCATGTATCTCGGCATCGGGATCATCCAGTGCATTTCGATGATCCCTGGCGTGTCGCGAGCGGGCGCAACGATCGTCGGTGCAATGTTGTTTGGCGCCGATCGCCGCTCAGCGGCGGAATTCTCTTTCTGGCTTGCGATGCCGACCATGGTCGGGGCATTCGCCTATGAGCTTTACAAGAGTCGGGCAGATCTTGCGCTCGGCAACAATGTCGCGGTGATAGCGGTCGGATTCTTGTTCTCGTTCATTTTCGGATGGATCGTCGTGAAGACGTTTCTGGGTTACGTGCAGCGTCACAGCTTCGCACTGTTCGCATGGTGGCGCATCCTGGTGGGCGTCGCCGGACTTCTCGCCTTGTATGTTCTATAAAAGCTAGGCGGGGCGATTGCGAAACTGGCCGGTCTTGCGGAAGCGCCAGAGATAAGATGGAACGATCGCTTCAATCGGCTCAGGTTCAATGCCGAGCCCCTGAAATGTCCGCATCTCGGACTTTGCGGCTTCCGAAACGACGTTGTCATTGCGGAGCAGTTCGACCTGATCGGGCGTGAGCAGCGGCTTCGGGAGATATTGCAGAAGCATCGCCTGCAGTCTGGCAACAGGAAATGGCAAGCTGACCAGGAGCCGCTTGCGCTCGATCGTTGCGAGCACAAATTGCATGAGTTCTTTGAACGTGCGGATGTCGGGGCCGCCCAGTTCATAAGTCGTACCTGCGCGCGCCTTGCCGTCGACCGCGTCCGCGATCGCTGCGGCAACGTCGCCGACGAATGCCGGCTGGAAGCGGGTAAGCCCGCCGCCGATCAGAGGTAGTGCCGGCGACATCCGTGCAAGCGCAGCAAAGCGGTTGAAGAAATCGTCTTCAGGCCCGAACAGAATCGAAGGCCGCAAGATCACGGTCGAGGGCTGTGCCGCCAGCACCAACTGTTCTGCGTTGGCCTTTGTGCGGGCGTAGGCGCTGCTTGAATTTGCGTCGGCGCCAATTGCGGACACATGGACCATACGCGCGCCATGCGCGGTGGCCGCGAGAGCCACCTGCTCAGCCCCGTAAGCATGGACTGTGTCGAATCGCTGGCGACCACGCTCGAACAGAACGCCGACCAGATTGATCAGGACCTGCGCATCGCGGGCCGCGGCTTCCACCGAAGGCACATTGCGCACATTCGCCTGTACGGCATGGATCTGGCCGACCCGGCCGAGTGGCTGCAGAAAGTTCGCAAGTTCGGGCCGACGGACGGCGACCCTGATGCGATAGTGACGCTTGGCCAGGGCCCGAACCACGTGCCGGCCAAGAAAACCCGAGCCGCCGTAGACAGTGATCAGCGTGTCATAGGGGTTGCGTGCGATCATGCCGCTCTCAATTCATTTGCCGGGCGGGTGATGCCTCAAAACCCGGCCAATACAGGATCGGCCGGGGACTGTACAGCACCAAACCCGCTTCATTGACAAGCCGGAAGCGGCTCCGTATCTGGTCCCGACGAGCCCAGGTGGCGGAATTGGTAGACGCACTAGTTTCAGGTACTAGCGGTGAAAGCCGTGGAGGTTCGAGTCCTCTCCTGGGCACCAACGTTCCGAGCCTTTAGAGCCTGAATGACCATCCGCCTGCACCGTGGCGATCTTCCCGACCTCTCCGCCTACAAGGGCGCGGTAGCGATCGATACCGAAGCCATGGGCCTTGATCCCAATCGCGATCGACTCTGCGTCGTGCAGCTTTCGCCGGGGGACGGCTCCGCCGACGTCGTGCAGATCGGCGCGGGTCAGCGCAAGGCGCCCAATATCGAGCAACTGCTTGCGGATAAGTCGATCCTCAAGATCTTTCATTTTGCCCGTTTCGACCTCGGCATGCTGGCGAAGACATTCGGGGTGATGGCGGCGCCGGTTTATTGCACCAAGATCGCCTCGCGGCTTGCGCGGACCTATACCGACAAGCACGGTCTGAAGGACCTCGCGCGAGAGGTGCTCGGTATCGACTTGTCGAAACAGCAGCAGTTGTCCGACTGGGGCGCCGACGAGTTGAGTGATGCCCAGGTGTCGTATGCGGCGACCGATGTCCTGCATCTGCATGCTCTGAAAGAGAAGCTCGATGGAATGCTGGCGCGCGAAGGACGCGGCGACCTGGCTGCCGCCTGCTTTCGCTTTCTGCCTGACCGGGCACGCCTCGACCTCGCCGGTTGGGCGACCGAGGACATTTTTTCGCACTCATCGTAAGCTATTGAGTCCGCACCGCTATCGGTTAAGACAGGCGAGGTTACTGCCGTGCCGGGGCCATATTCGGGCGACATGTTGCATGAAGGGGGCGTAAAAGCGATTTCTGATTCCTTTGCACAGGAACAGGTGCCGGGCTTGGCATGAGCCGTGTGACTACAGCGAGAAACGATCCGGAGGCGACGCGCTCATACTGGTCCATGAGCCGAAACGACGTCGATCGTGCGTTTCGCTCTGCGCGTCGTCACAGTCGCACGGTGCGTATCCTGCGCATCGCGGTTCCGGCCAGCGTTGGTCTCGTGCTGGTGATCGTCATGCTGATCACCTACCTCAATCCGTTGCGCATGCTCGCCAAGCTGCCGATCAATCTCGACAACCTCGTAGTCTCGGGGACAAAGGTCACGATGGAGCAGCCGCGCCTGTCCGGCTTCACCAGCGATGCGCGCGCTTACGAACTTACGGCCGATACGGCGGCACAGGACATGACAAAGCCGGACATCGTCGAATTGCGCAATATTCGCGCCAAAGTCGAGATGCAGGACAAGAGTTCTATGGAGCTGAGAGCCATCACCGGCGTCTACGATGCCAAGGGTGAGATGCTTAAACTCGATCGCAACATTGAGATTAATTCATCGACCGGTTATCAGGGCCGTCTGCGCGAAGCGCTCATCGACATTCGCAAGGGCAATGTCGTCTCCGAACAACCGGTCGAAGTGAAAATGTTGCAGGGCACGCTGAATGCCAATCGGCTGGATATTCTCGATTCAGGCGACCTCGTCCGATTCCACGGCGGTGTGGTCATGGACATGAAACTCAATCAGCCGCCGTCGCAAGAAAAATCGGACAATTAATGACAGCCTTGCGCAAACCGCTGCTGATGCCGCTGCTGCTTCTCGCAGCGCTGATCGTATCCGCCGGCGTCCTGTTTGCGCAGCCGACGCCGTCGGGGCCTCCGAATGCGCTGCAGGGCTTTTCGCAGAACCGTGATCAACCGGTGCATATCGAAGCGGCCACGCTTGAGGTGCGTGACAAGCAGAAGGAAGCGACCTTCAGCGGTGATGTGCGGGTGAAGCAGGGCGACACGGGACTGCGTTGCAAATCGCTCGTGGTGTTCTATGAGCAGGGCGGCGAGGATGCGTCCAAGACCATGACGATGCCGGCGGCTTCTCCGGGGCCCGGCGGCGAGCAGCGCATCAAGCGGCTGGAGGCGCGCGGGGGTGTTGTCGTCACCCAGAAAGATCAGACCGCCACCGGCGAACTCGGCATCTTCGATATGAAAAGCAACACCGTGACGCTGACAGGCAACCCGGTTGTCATGACGCAAGGCCCGAATGTGCTGAGGGGCGAGAAGCTCGTGGTCGATCTCACCAGCGGGGTATCGCGCGTGGAATCGGGCAAAAACGGGCAGGGCCGGGTGCAGGGCCTTTTCCAGGGTTCGGGCCCTGCTGATGCGAAAGCGGGCGCCAACGGCGCGCAACTTCCGCGGGGCCTCCCCGCGCGGCCGTTTTGATCGAGCGCCGCGGGCCCCTCGGGCACCCACGGCTTGGGGAATCGGTTAATGTCACGCGCCCCGCAGTTGCGGCCCTCAAGGTTTACGGGAAGGACCATGCTCAAGCAGCTTGAGCTCATGCGCCGCGAGCTGGCGAATCTGCTGTCGCAATTGCCGCAGCTCTGGCGCCGTCCGGCCCGCAGTCGCAGGGTTCTCACTCCGGCCGAAGCGCGTGCACAACAACAGGCCTCCGTGAATCCGCAAGCGCGACCGCTGCAGCGGACCTATGGCAGCGAGCAGACGCACGGCGTCACGCAGCAACGGCGCGGTGGCGATGGTCGGCAGGCTGCGCGGCCAGCCTATCTTGCTGCGCACGGCGTCGAGAAAAGTTTCGGCGGCCGCATGGTGGTGCGCGGCGTGACGCTCTATGTGCGGCGTGGCGAGGCGGTCGGCCTGCTCGGCCCAAATGGCGCCGGCAAGACCACGGTTTTCTACATGATCACCGGATTGATCAACGCGGACCGTGGACACATCGAACTCGACGGTTACAACGTGACCGGACTGCCGATGTATCAGAGAGCCCGGCTCGGCATTGGCTATCTGCCGCAGGAAGCATCAATCTTCCGCGGCTTGAATGTAGAAGACAATATTCGCTCGGTGCTCGAGGTGGTTGAGCCGGACCGTCGTCGCCGCGAGGCAGACCTCAATGCCTTGCTTGAGGAGTTCAACATCGCCCGCGTGCGCAAGACCCCCACAATCGCGCTGTCAGGCGGCGAGCGTCGGCGTGTGGAAATCGCGCGGGCGTTGGCGACGCGGCCGAGTTACATGCTACTCGACGAACCGTTTGCCGGCATCGACCCGATCGCGGTCGGAGACATCCAGGCGCTCGTGCGGCATCTGACCAATCGCGGGATTGGTGTCCTGATCACCGACCACAACGTACGTGAGACGTTGGGGCTCACTGACCGCGCCTACATCATTTACTCCGGCGAGGTCCTGATGGAAGGCCGCGCCGATGACATCGTGAATAATCCCGATGTGCGCCGGCTTTATCTGGGCGAGGAATTCAAGCTGTAGATAGCGGGCGTAATTCGTTAACGCGCGCAATTCTGCAGGGCCCCACTGCTCAATCACATATCGCCCGTGCAGATGACCTGCTATAACAAGCAAGAATCGGACCAATTCTGCCGGGCTTCTTATGGCGCTTTCGCAAAGACTGGAACTTCGCCAGACCCAAGGGCTGGTGATGACGCCGCAGCTGATGCAGGCCATCAAGCTGCTGCAACTCTCCAGCCTCGACCTCGCCGCCTATGTCGAGAACGAACTCGAGCGCAATCCGCTGCTCGAGCGCGCGAATGATGACGAGGCCCCTGCGGCCGCAGCCGAGAGCAACAGTCAGCCGCCCGAGCCGAGCGAAGATCGCGCCGGCAATGCCGACTGGATGGGCACCGACCTCGAGACGAGCCGCAGTTCGATGGAACAGGGGTTAGGCACCGAGCTCGAAAATGTCTTTCCCGATGATGGTGGGGACAAGCCTGCCAAGCCTGAGGCGGTCGAACCGGCCTACTCGGAATGGTCGGGTGCGGGCGCCGCGAGTGGCGAGGACTACAATCTCGAGGCTTTCGTTTCGGTCGAGACGACGTTGTCCGATCATCTGGCCGAGCAGATGGCGCTGGCGATCTCCAATCCGGCCGGCCGCATGATCGGCCAATACTTGATCGATATGGTCGACGAGGCAGGCTACCTCACCGGCGATCTCAATGCGGTCGCCGACAAACTCGGCGCCCGGCGCAGCGATGTCGAACACGTGCTCGCGGTTTTGCAGACCTTCGATCCGCCCGGCGTGTGCGCGCGTAATCTCACCGAATGCCTCGCGATCCAGCTCAAGGAACGCGACCGTTACGATCCAGCCATGCGTACGCTGGTCGAGCATCTCGACCTTCTCGCAAAGCGCGATCTTTCCGCCTTGCGACGCCTGTGCGGAGTTAACGACGAAGATCTCCACGACATGATTGCGGAGATCCGCACGCTCAATCCCAAGCCAGGACTCGCCTTCGGCTCAACGATGGTGCAGCCGATCGTCCCCGACGTGTTCGTCCGTGCTGCGCCCGATGGTACGTGGCAGGTCGAGCTCAATTCCGACACCCTGCCGAAGGTGCTCATTAATCAGCGCTACTACGCGCAAGTTTCGCAGACGAGCCGCAACGAAAAAGAGAAAGCGTACATTGCCGATTGCATGCAGACGGCAACCTGGTTGGTCCGTGCGCTCGATCAACGCGCAAAAACAATACTCAAAGTGTCCAGCGAAATCGTACGACAGCAGGACGGATTCTTTGCCAAAGGCGTGCAGCATCTTCGACCCCTGAATCTGAAGACGGTTGCCGACGCAATTGGCATGCACGAGTCGACTGTTTCGCGGGTCACCGCAAACAAATACATGGCGACGAGCCGCGGCATTTTCGAATTGAAATACTTCTTCACGTCGGCGATCGCGGCGGCCGATGGCGGCGAAGCACATTCCGCTGAGGCAGTCCGTCATCGCATCCGCCAGCTAATCGACGCCGAGAACGCCGAGAACGTATTGTCGGACGACATGATCGTGGAAAAATTGCGCGACGCCGGAATTGATATCGCGCGCCGCACCGTTGCGAAATATCGCGAGGCCATGCGCATACCGTCCTCGGTGCAGCGCCGGCGTGAAAAACTGGCAGCCGGCGCCTGAACACGCGGTCCGCATACGCGTCTTACCGCATTGACGTCAGGAACATTTTTAAGGTGAAATCTCTTGGTGCTGAGGGACCACACGGCGTTTGGCAAGAGTCCATGGAGGCATACAGATGCCTTTACGAGTATCGGGACGGAACATCAGTATTGGCGCGGCCCTGCAACGAAAAATAACGGATCGTGTGGAGGAGGCGGCCTCCAAATACTTCCGCGGCGGATATTCGGGCCACGCGACCATCGGAAAGGATGGCTTCGGTTTCCGTACTGAATGCGTGCTACATCTTGATTCGGGCGCATTGCTCGAAGCCGAAGGAATGGCCCCTGATGCCTATGACAGCGCGGAACAGGCTGCGATCCGCATCGAAAAACGGCTGCGGCGCTACAAAAGGCGCCGCAAGGACCATCAGGCCCGTCGTGGCAGCCGCGCCAGCGCTAAAAATGCCCGAAAATCAGCAAGTGCCGGCTGAAGTCAGCCATTGACGACGGGGCCGACGACTCTTATGGTCCGCCGCCTTCAACAACCCCCTTTGCAACTCGGCGCTGCCATCACCGATCATTGGACATGTCCATGACGCTTACCGATCTCGTCGCGCCGAACGCGGTAATCCCCGCTCTCAAGGTTAACAGCAAGAAACAGGTGATCCAGGAGTTGGCTGCGCGTGCGGCGGAACTTACCGGTCAGAACGAAAAAGCTATTCTGGAGATCCTGCTGCAACGCGAGAAGCTGGGCTCGACCGCGGTTGGCACCGGCGTGGCGATTCCGCACGGCAAGCTCTCGAAGCTTGGCCGGCTCTTCGGCCTGTTCGCACGGCTTCACAAGCCGATTGATTTCGAGGCGCTCGACAATCAGCCCGTCGACCTGATTTTTCTGCTGCTCGCGCCTGAGGCTGCCGGTGCGGATCACCTGAAGGCGCTCGCGCGCGTTGCGCGACAACTTCGCGATCCGGAGATCGCGCGTCGGCTGCGAGAATCGAGCGACGCCGACGCTCTCTACGCCGTCCTGGCAATGCCGCCGACGTCAACCGCCGCCTGAACAGCCTAAAGGCGCAGCGAGCAACGCTGCGCCTTTTTTCGATTGTTGATTTTGATCGCTCGAACCCAGTCAGTGCACGCTGACGGGCTCAAGCTCCTGACTCCAGGCATTCGCCAGCGCCGCTTCGCGCGTATCCGTCAGCATGATCGGCGTGCCGTCAGCTGCGTGCAGCGAAAACAACTTGATGCCCGGCGCAATCTTCGGCGCCTGCGGAAACAAGTTAGCGACGTCCTCAGAGCGGATCGTCTTGACGTACGCCAGACGGCCGTCACCGAGGTGAGCCAGCGCCTCCTGAGTAATAACTGCGGGGGCAATATTCGGTTCAATCTGTTTGTCGTTGGTCATGGCCCTCGACTCCTTTCTGATTCAACGCTTGACGTGGTCGAGTCCTTCTTCACGAGTCCGTCATTCCTGCTCGTTGATTGAGATCGTTTTCACGATCCGTTCCGGCTGGGGACGGATTAGATCAATCGATAACAGGCCGTTTTTTAAATCCGCGCCCATAACCTCCATGCCGTCGGCCAGCACAAAGGTGCGCTGGAATTGGCGTGCGGCGATGCCGCGATGGAGATATTGGCGGGTTTTGTCGTCCTGCTGCCGTCCGCGGATCACCAATTGGCTTTCCTCGATGCTGACATCGAGTTGATCGCGCGTAAAACCCGCTACGGCGAGCGTGATACGCAGCCGCTCGGGGTTGTGCCCGTCGCGTGGCAGCCGCTCGATATTGTACGGCGGGTAGCCATCGGCCCCCTTGGCCACACGATCGAGCACGCGCTCGATTTCGTCGAAGCCCAGGAGGAACGGGCTGGATAGGGACGGAACTCGCGACATTGGTCTCAAAGCCCTCGCTTGAAGCGACTTTGACGGGGCCCCTTTCAGGCACCCCAACCGTCCGGCAACTGCCGTCCGATCGCACCTAATATGGGCAGATCGGGTTAAAGGTTCAAGAACAAGGCGAAATTCGGCTCAAACCGGTTATATTGGGCTTAGAGCCGGATTTTTCATGACAAATCTGTCCTCATTGCCGCATTTGACGGTGCGCGCCGTCCGCTCGACGCCGGTCGAAGTTCCACCGAATTTCGTGCTCGGCACCAGTATGGGCGCTTTTCGTCAGGTGCCGCTGCTCCTGATCGATCTCGAGACCGAGGAAGGTGTCACCGGCCGCAGCTATCTGTTCGGCTATTTCCGTGCGGCGCTTCCGGCGGTCTCCAGCCTGGTTGACGAGGTCGCGCGTGTTGCGAAGGGCAACTCTGTAAAGCCGGCCGAGCTATGGGCGAAGCTTGCGCAGCGTTTCACGCTGATCGGCGTCCAAGGCATCGTGCGCATGGCGATGGCCGGCTTCGACACCGCATGTTGGGACGCGCTGGCGATCGCGAGCGGCGTCCCGCTCGTGAAATTGCTGGGCGCCGAGCCGCGTCCGATCCCGGCCTACAACAGTTGCGGGCTTGGTCTGATGAACGATCGCGGCACGCTCGCCGATGAAGCGGAGAAATTGCTCGCGGGTGGTTTCCGGGCGATCAAGCTACGTCTCGGTTACCCGACGCTGGCCCAGGATATTGCCGCTGTTCATGCCGTGCGCAAACGCATCGGCAATGGCGTGAAATTGATGGTCGACTACAACCAGGCACTCTCGGTTGAAGAAGCGCTGACGCGCGGCCGCGCGCTCGACGCCGAAGATATCTACTGGCTGGAGGAACCGATCCGTCACGACGACTATGCCGGGTCGGCAAAGCTCGTGCGCGAGCTGAAAGTCCCGATTCAGATCGGCGAGAATTTTTCCCTACCCGCGGCGATGTCGGTTGCGCTCGATGCGCAGGCCGGCGACTACGTGATGCCGGATCTTGAACGCATCGGCGGCGTCACCGGATGGCGTGAGGCTGCCGCGATCGCGCAATCACGCAACGTTAAAATGTCCTCGCATTTGTTTCCGGAAGTAAGCGCGCACCTGCTAGCGGCCACCCCGACCTGTCATTTCCTCGAATATGTCGATTGGGCGGATGTTCTGGTCGAAGAGCCACTTACGATCGTCGATGGTCACGCGGTGGCCCCGTCGCGTCCGGGCGGCGGCATGGTCTGGGACAAGAGTGCCGTCGCGCGCTACCGCGTGTAGATCTTCGAGCAGATTTTCATTTTGAATAACTTGAGTGCGTTGGTCCGGCCGATCTTCTGCCGGTCACTTTCGCTGATGGTAGCGGCATCGAACCATTTCGCGGCGTGGTCGATGTTCTCAAAAGGCCAGTCCGTCGAGAACATGATGCGGTCCGAGCCGACCACCATCATCGTACTCAGTAGCGCGGGAGTGCTGAAGTTGCCGGATGTCGTGATGTGGAAATTGTTCTGAAAGTAGTGGCCGATTTTCTTCCTTGCCGGATAGCTGTGGCGGTTCGGAATCCAGCCGTTGGTATTGTCGACGCGCCACATGCCGAAAGGCAGGTTCTCGCCCATGTGCCCGAGAATTATTTGCAGCTTGGGGTATTGATCGAACAGACCAGAACCCATCAGCCGCAATGCGTGAACAGCTGTCTCCTGGCCGAACGCCCAGGTCGGTCCCATCAGCCAACCGTGCCCTTCGTAAATCTTCGCGTGCTGCGGTAAAGGATTGCGAGGGTGTAGGTAGAACGGTACGTCGAGCCGCTCCTGAACTTCCCAGAATGGCCAGTATTGTTTTTGGTCGTAGTAGGCGATCGTGTTGGTGTCGCCCACTTGCGAAAATCCGTTAGCCAGCGCGCCGACCATACCGAGGTCTTCGACGCAGCGCTGCAATTCCCTGGCGGCGAGATCTGGATCCTGTAGTGGCAAGGCGGCGAGCGCGCGAAAGCGATCGGGCTGCTTGCGCACAGCGTCGGCGAGATAGTCATTGGCCTTCCGAGCAATGTCGTTGGCCTTTTTGGCATCGGGGATGGCCTGGACTGCCGGCGCGTTGAGAGACAGGATCATCGTCTCGATTCCGAATTCGTCCATCAGGCGAACACGTCGTCCGTGGATATCGAGAACGCGCTCTCGCACCTCAGCCCAGATAGCGTCTGGAAAAAACCCCTTCGAATCCATCAATGTGTCGTCGATGGCGAAGTGTTCTTCGAGCGCGATTTTGCCTTTCATATTGGCTCCCCGAATGCCCTCGCATCATGCAATGGCGTGGCGTGACTTGTCAGCAATGGCTTGCGCAGCAAAAAGCCGCCTCTAGGGCGGCTTCGTGTTGCCCACCTCAGCCGAAGGCCGCGAAGGTTGGTGGAGCCAGGGGGAAGATCGATTTGCTCTGCTCTAGCTCTTGTAAATCAATGCCTTAGCAACCTTCGAATTTTCGTTGTGTAGCATGATTGTGTGACACTGCAAACCTAATCGGTAGGGGGCTAACTTAGCGATACGATGTTCGGAATTGTGGTGGTCAAGAAAAATCCTGTCACGCGGATGGGTCGCTTTGTAAACAGCCTCTTTGATACAAAATAAGAGACGAGCTGATACTAAATCAGGGCCGCGCACTTTTTGGGTTTGTGGGCCTTTCTTTGAAAGCCTTTGTCCGACCGGAGTTGACCGCAAGATTATCGGCCGTGCCTGATCGTTGCCCGTCTAATCAAGTCAACTTGTTGCTTCCGCAAACCCATCGCCAATAATGCTTCCGGTCCTATCGTCATGAGATCTTCAAATCGCCGAACTCCAGCACCCGTCAACTTATTAATCGACTTCATTCCCAGGCCATCTATGGCGAGCAATTTACCCAAGTTTCCCCCTACGCTGAGATTTCGCATTAGATCATATGCTTTGATTGCAATGAAATCTAAATTGTAGCACTTAGCACCAGTGCAGATTTGAGCCAGCGAGTTTGATAGCCAAATTACCGTAGGTTTGAGACGTCCTTCGAAATCACCCTCATACCCACCATACTTGGATATCAAATCGTGAACTTGGCGGCCGTTTGAATGCTCGCGAAGCATTACTCCCGTTTGTAATAAGTTCCACAGGATACCTTCGGCGTTGTCGCGGAAACGCAGAGTCGAAAGAAGGCGTCGTGTCGGATATTCGGCCGAGTCTGGATCACGCCACAGATTCATCAGCGGCTTTTCCGCGGGCGGAAGCAGTTCCAAGTACTGTCCCAATTCTGTAATTTGGTCGGCCTTGAGCTTCGGCAGCAAAGAATCTCTCGTCTCAAAGCTCGCGAGGCAGAGTGAAATCAGATCAAGATCTGAGAGGCGCCGTAAAAAATCTTTCGAATTTGGATCCTTTTCCCGCCGCTTTTGGGACAAACCAATCATCGCACGTAAGAACACGCCAAACATGCCGCCGGTCTCAGCGGAAAGACCTGCGAAGCTTGCTGCTCGTCCCAGCTTGGTTGCAGCATAGGTCGCCCGGCTGTTTTCGATCTGATAAATCAATTTGTCAGATTCCAGTGCGCGCATTGCGGCAAAAAGATCAGGTCTGGAAATTGCTGAACATATGCCCGAGTAAGTCCGGTCGAGAAAGGCTACAAGCTCATTGACGTCAGTCGTATCGCGCCCGGCGATATAACCAAGAACGGCCGTGGCAACTTTTGGCGTTGCATGTTGGTGGCGGTCGGAGGATATGTCATTGCGCGACGGCAAGAGTCGAGGGCGAAGCAGACATGTGACCGAATGCCGATAATGTCCGCTTTCAGGGCTAAAGCGGACTGCCCAACGGTGGTCTCGTCGATCGATCATTGACGGCTTCGTCCAAGCACACTGATATCCTGGAAGGTTTATTGCGCTCATGAATAGCGCGGTAACGATGCAATGAAAAAAGTGCGGGGCCGAACAGCCCCGCACCTAGCTTGTCTTGCCAGTTGCCGATTACGCCTATGCGGCCTGCGGCCCCCAGATTTTCATTCTCCGCGTCTCCGGCATCAAGAACAGGCTAAGCACCAAGCATACCGCCGGAACAGCGATCGGGTAGATTAGCGCATAAGCGAGACTACCCGTTGCCGTGAACGCCGCCGTGGTGATGAACGGTACCAAACCGCCGCCCCAGCCGTTGCCGATGTGATACGGCACGGAGACTGACGTGTAGCGGATCCTGCCGGGGAAAAATTCAGCGAGGAACGCGCCGATGGGCCCGTAGACCATCCCAACATAGCAGACGAGAATTGCGACGATGAGGATCGCAATCGGCATGTTGATATTGCCCGGCTGCGTGACGGATCCGAGCCACGTATACAGCGGATAGTAAGTGACCGCCGCAAGCAGCATGCCACCCAAAATCACCGGTTTGCGGCCGATGTGGTCGGACAGCCAGCCGAAGAAGATGAGTGACGGGGTCCCAATGATCAGTCCGGCTCCCACAATATAGGCGGTGGTCAGCGTGTCCACCTTGGAAACCTGTTGTAGGAAGTACAGCGCCCAGAACTGGCTGCTGTACCAGACCACGCCCTGCCCCAATACCACGATGGTCGCGATCACCACGAATTTCAAATTGGCGCTGAGGAAGGCCTCCTTCCACGGATTCGTGCTCGTTTGTCCCTTGGCTTTGATCTCCGCGTAGATCGGCGACTCCTCGAAGTGGGTTCGGATATAGACTGCGATGAAGACCAGCAGGAAGGAGAACAAGAATGGAATGCGCCAGGCCCAGGCGTTGAACACGGCCTCGCCAAAGTAGGTGCGTGTCGCGATGATCACGAGAAGCGACAGCACGATTCCAAGGGTCGGCGAGGTCTGCAACCAGCCGGTATAGTAACCGCGGCGTTCCTCCGGCACGTGCTCGGCGACATAGGTGATGGCGCCGCCGTATTGGCCGCCTAGGCAAAGGCCCTGGATCATCCGCAAACCGAACAGGATGAACGCGGCGGCCAGGCCAATCTGTTCGAAGGTCGGGATCAACCCGATAGCCCCGGTGCCCAGAGCCATGCCAACGAGCGTCAAGAGGAAAGTATATTTGCGGCCGACACGGTCTCCCAACCAGCCGAACACGAATGCCCCCAACGGCCGAACCAGGAACCCGGCGGTAAACAGCGCGATCGTGCTGAGCAGAGCGGCAACGGGATGGCTCTTTTCAAAGAACTTTACCGACAAGATTGCGGCCAAGCTGCCGAAAATATAGAAATCATACCACTCGATGACGTTTCCTCCGGCCGCGGCGGTGATCACGGTTCGGAAGTTTTTTGGAACTTGAGCAATTTGAGTCATGTTACTCTCCTCCCGTTTCAGCGCTTGATCACTTCGCGGCGCGAGGTCGAGCTAGGCCGCGAGTAGCAACCCGCTTCCTCGCCATTGAGGCTGCGCTGCTTACGTTATTGGCCGGTTTAGTCGAAGATGGGTGAGCCATAGGCGCGACCCTGCGAAGTACCGAGGCGCAAATGCGGAACGTATGGAACGCGACGTAGGAAGCTGACCCTAAATCTGTGGTGCGCCCCCTGCCACTCACCGCGCCCAGTCCGGATAGCGTTCGGCGAGCAAAGCCTAACATTTCGGCTGCAAACCTATTATACGACTTTCGGTGGGGTGACGTACTCTACGCCAACGAAAAGTGTACGGTTCTCGCGGTTGCGCTAGCGCTTCCTTCGTAGCGCAGCGACAAACGCAAGGCGCCTCAGATTGGCTACACCGATCCTGAGCTTATCTCGATCAAGGCAATCAGCCACTGCGCGGCTTTGAGGATAGCGATGCGCTGCTCGATGGGGGCGTGCCGGAATCTCTGATTGAGCAATGTCAACACACGCTTGTAGCTCGGATGCGCGCGCGCCGTCTTTTCAAAACGGCTCAGATGCCTGAGTAACGCGATGCGCTGTTTTTCGGCGTCTTCGTAACGTGCGCGGCTAATGCCGCGACGCCCGGCGGCTCGTATTTTCGCGTTCCCAAGTGGATTTCTTTGGTGCGGCATTGGGGGTGAGCGCACTCCAACGATTTTGGTATCTTACCACTTAGGAGTAGAGGTCGGAATGTCCGCTTTTGGCCCAAAGCGGACATCTCTAATTGCACCGCACATGTCCGCATTCGGGGGTAAAGCGGACATGCCCCCTTACGAGAGTCCGCTTTTGCGGTCGCTATTGGGGGCAAAGCGGACATGACCTATTGCGCTGCATATGTCTGCTTCTGACCCAAAACGGACATTCCGCCTGCGAGTAAAGTTTGAATAAACTAATTACCCGATGGTCCAACTAATGCCCTTCCTCCTTACGGGATAAAAAACGGCGGGGGCTGGACGCCTTGGAGCCCGAATGAAGCGCGCTTTAGCTACCGCACTTGGTGTCGGCTTGTTGGCTGCATTGGCCTTGCCGACAGAAGCCCAGTCCGCAATCACCGAACAAGAGGCGCACGCTATCGGTGTTGATGCGTATTTGTACTTCTATCCGCTGGTGAGCATAGATATTACCCGAAGGGTGGTCACCAACGTCGAAGCTGGCAAGATGCCGGGCTTCGGCCCGGCCAACATGTTCCACAATTTCTCGGCGTTTCCGACCGCAGATTTAAAAGCCGTCGTGCGCCCGAATTTCGATACACTCTATTCTAACGCCTTTCTCGACATGACCCGAGAGCCGGTCATCGTTTCAGCACCTAATACTGACGGACGCTATTATCTCCTGCCAATGCTTGACGCATGGAGCGACGTTTTCGCGTCACCCGGCTGGCGAACCACAGGCACTCAGGCCGGTAATTTCCTCATTACTCCACCTGGTTGGAACGGAGATATTCCTTCGGGAATGACGCGCATTAACGCACCGACGCCGTGGGTCTGGATCATCGGGCGAACAAAGACCGATGGGCCGGAGGATTACGACGCGGTTCACAAAATTCAGGCCGGTTATAAAATTACGCCGCTGTCGCAGTGGGGCAAAACTCCCGTCCCGCCGACAGCGACAATTGATCCTTCGGTGGACATGAAAACACCGCCGAAAATTCAGGTCGATAAAATGTCTGCGGAAAAGTTCTTCGCCTACGCGGCCGAGGTTCTCAAAGTCGCGCCACCCCACATCACCGACCAGCCGATGATCGCGCAACTAAAGAAAATCGGCATCGAGGTGGGTAAAAGCTTTGACTTGAGCAAGGCCGATCCTGTCATCAGTAAGGCCTTGGAGAGCGCGCCGGGCGAAGCCCAGCGATTGATGGCATGGAAGCTGCCGACACTCGCGCGTGTGGCGAACGGCTGGTCATTGAACACGGACACAATGGGGGGTTACGGCAATTACTATTTGGAGCGAGCGATCATCAGCCAATGGGGTCTTGGCGCAAACCTCCCAGAGGATGCCATATATCCAAGCAATCTTGGCGACGAGAGTGGCAAGCCACTCGATGGTGCGCACAAATACACACTCCACTTCGACAAGGGCCAAACGCCCCCAGTAAGCGCCTTCTGGTCAATCACGCTCTATGATGCCGAAGGTTTCCAAGTTGCGAACTCCCTCAATCGGTTCGCGGTCAGTAGTTGGATGCCGTTCAAGTACAACGCGGACGGATCACTCGACCTCTATTTTCAGAACGAAAGCCCCGGCGCTGACAAGGAAGCCAACCGGCTTCCGGCTCCGAAAGGCGAGTTCAATCTGCTCATGCGGCTCTACGCGCCCCATTCAGAAGCTCTTAGCGGCAAGTGGAACCCGCCCTCCGTGACGCGGGTCGGGTCGCTACCGAGCATTGGCGGGCAATAGGAGCGCACGCCATCGAAAACATTTGAATGTCCGCTTCTGGCCCAAAGCGGACATTCCTGTTTGCACCGCACATGTCCGCTATTGCACACGTTCAAGAAAGTCCTTGCCAACTCGGAGCCGTCACACATGGGGGTAAAGCGGACATGGTCTGTTGCGTTGCACATGTCTGCTTTTGACCCAAAGCGGACATTAGCGAGCATGCGGTATTCGGAGTTATCATGTTGGACTTCGGTCCAACTCGATTCTGCGGCTTACAGCCTAGACAATCAAAGTCCGGGAACTTTCGCGCTGGCATCGCCGCGCGATTGCCATGGAGGATTCACGATGAACGAAGATCAATCCAACAAGAAGTATGCAACACCGCCCTTAGCGCAAAAGCCTGATTTTAGCACCCGTCGTTTGGTCGGCGTTACCTTACTCGTTGCCGCTTCGGTAGTCGCCGCTGTCGCCTTCCCGCGCAGTGCGAGGTCTGAGACCCCGAGCGTGTTGCCCAGACCCGAGCCCCCCTTCCAAGGCAAGATCGAACACACGTTGAAGGGTTCGATACCGGACTTTCCGAAGGGCGTTGAGGCTCCAGCGGGGGCGCCGAATGTCCTGTTGATCCTGACCGACGACGTTGGCTTCGGCGCAAGCAGCACGTTTGGCGGGCCGATTCAAACCCCCAACTTCCAACGCATCGCCGACAACGGGCTTCGCTACAACATGTTTCACACGACAGCGTTGTGTTCGCCGACGCGGGCGGCGCTGATCACCGGACGAAACCACCATTCGGTTGCAAGTGGAGACATCACTGAGTTCGCCACTGGTTATCCCGGTTACAATTCGCTGGTGCCAAGGAGCGCCGGGTCAGTCGGCGCAGTCCTCAAGGAGAACGGTTACAACACCGCGTGGTTCGGCAAGATGCACAATGTGCCGGACTGGATGTCGAGCCAAGCGGGCCCGTTCGATTTGTGGCCGAACGGCCTCGGCTTTGAACACTTTTACGGATTTCTTGGTGGCGACAGCGACCAATGGCACCCAGCGTTATACGAAAACATGAGGCCGATTGAGCCATATGTGGGAAATCCGAAGTATATTCTCGACGTCGATCTCGCCGACAAAGCGATAACATGGATGCGGATGCAGCACGCACTCGCACCCATTAAGCCGTGGCTGCTTTACTATGCCACTGGCACCGCGCACGCGCCGCATCACGCGCCCAAAGACTGGATCGCGAAGTACAAGGGGCAATTTGACCAAGGTTGGGACAAGGTCCGTGAGGAAACACTCGCACGGCAGAAAAAACTCGGAATTGTTCCGGCCAATGCGCAGTTGACCAAACGCCCCGAACAGATACCAGCGTGGGATTCCCTGTCGGCCGACCAGAAGCGCTTGTACGCGCGAATGATGGAGGTCTACGCAGGCGCGCTTTCGCATGCCGACTACAACATTGGCCGTTTGCTCGATGCGCTGCAGGAGTCGGGCCAGATGGACAACACGCTCGTCATTTTCATGATGGGCGACAACGGCGCGAGTGCCGAGGGCAGCCTCCAAGGAACAACCAACGAAGTCGCGGTCAATGCCAATAGCGTAAAAGAGGATATGCCGTTCCTGCTCTCAATGATTGATGAACTGGGCGGCCCAAAAACCTACAACCACTATCCGGTCGGCTGGGCGCACGCGATGGACACGCCGATGCAATGGACCAAGCAGGTCGCCTCGCACTTTGGGGGGACCCGCAACGGCATGCTGATGTCGTGGCCAGCTCGCATCAAGGACAAAGGCAGCATTCGATCCCAGTTCTGTCACGTGATCGATATTGTGCCGACAATCTATGAGGCCGTGCAAATCACTCCGCCGACGATGTTGGATGGTGTAGAGCAGAAGCCATTGGACGGTACGAGCCTTGTCTACACCTTCGACAACGCCACGGCACCGACACGCCACGGCACCCAGTATTTTGAGATGATGGGAAACCGAGCAATCTATAAAGACGGATGGATGGCGAGCACGACGCCGCTTCGTTTGCCTTGGATCAACACTGGGTTCGAACCAAATCCCGATGATTTCAAGTGGGAGCTTTACAATATCAACGAGGACTTCAGTCAAGCGAACAACCTCGTCGACAAAAATCCCGCCAAGCTTAAAGAGCTTCAGGATGCGTTCGATGTCGAGGCAAGGAAGTACAATGTCTATCCCCTCGACTCCAGCATGGCGTCTCGGGCCGATCCGGCAATCCGGCCAAGTCTCACCCGTGGCCGCAACGAGTTCACTTACTTCCCGGGCATGATCCGCATCCCGGAAGGGTCAGCCCCGGACTTCAAGAACAAGTCATGGACAGCCGCCGCCGAGGTAACGATCCCGGAGGGAGGCGCTAATGGCGTGCTCGGGACAATCGGCGGCCGTTATGGAGGCTGGGCATTGCTGTTGATGGACGGCAGGCCTGTTTTTGCCTACGCGCTGTCAAATCAGCCGCAGCATAAGTATCGCATTGCGTCTGATCAGCCGCTTGCTCCTGGCAATCACATCATCCGCGCAAAATTCGTTTACGACGGTGGCGGTATCGGCAAGGGAGCAACCGCGACCTTGCTGGTCGATGAAAAGCCGGTCGCCGAGGGCAAAATTCCTCAGACTATTGGTGTCCGCTTTTCTCTCGACGAGACCTTTGACGTCGGGGAGGACACCGGGACCCCGGTGCTGGAGGAGTACGACAGCAAAATGCCCTTCCGTTTTAGCGGCACGCTCAAGAAATTTGTGGTTGTTCTTGAGCCCCTGAAGCTCAGCGAAGAGGAGCAACGCCGACTGCACGAGGAGCTAGCCAAGGCGTTGATGGCCGTTCAATGAAGCGGAGCGAAGCCGTTGCTGTGCAGCGGCTTCGTTTCTTCTTACAGCCAATGTCCGCTTTTGGCCCAAAGCGGACATTCCATTATGTCGCATTTGATGTCGCTATTGGGCGTAAAGCGGACATGTCCCTTTGCACTGCACATGTCTGCTTTTGACCCAAAGCGGACATTTGCGATGCCAGAACTGGACGGTAGTTCAATAGGGCTGTTCCAACCAACTCTATACGGTAGCTTTGTCAGTCCTCTAAGTTGCATATCAACAGGAGGTGGCTGTGAGATGTATGCGTATGCGTAGGACATCATTTGCATTGCTGGCATGGCTGTTTGCGATGGCGCTCGTTTGCGTACCAGCGACAGCACAGCAACAACCGAAAACAAACATCGTCATCATCTGGGGTGACGACATTGGGCAATCCAATGTGAGCGCCTATTCGCGCGGCCTGATGGGCTATCAGACGCCCAACATCGACCGCGTCGCGAACGAAGGAATGATGTTCACTGATTATTACGCCGAGCAAAGCTGCACGGCGGGACGAGCCTCCTTCATCACCGGTCAGTCGGGGTTGCGCACCGGCATGACCAAAGTCGGCTTGCCCGGTGCTACGCTTGGACTTCAAAAGGAAGATCCAACCATCGCCGAATTGCTCAAACCGCTCGGCTATGCGACCGGTCAGTTCGGCAAGAACCATCTGGGCGACCGCAACGAGTTTCTGCCCACCGTCCATGGGTTCGACGAGTTCTACGGCAACCTCTACCACCTGAACGCCGAAGAGGAGCCGGAATTGCCGGATTATCCGAAAGACCCGGCGTTCCGTGCGAGGTACGGGCCGCGCGGGGTTATGGACTGCAAAGCTTCAAGCAACGACGACACGACAGTCGATCCACGCTTCGGCAAGGTCGGAAAGCAGGTGTGCAAAGACACCGGCCCCTTGACCAAAGCGCGTATGGTTACAATCGACGACGACATCGCGGATCGGGCTGCCGACTTCATCAAGCGGCAGAAGAACGCCAACAAGCCGTTCTTTGTCTGGGTGAACTTCACCCATATGCACCTTCGCACACATACCAAACCGCAAAGTCTCGGTCAGGCAGGCCGATGGCAGAGCCCATATCACGACACCATGATCGATCACGACAAGAATGTTGGCACGGTGCTGAAGGCGTTGGATGACCTCGGCATCGCGAACGACACTTTCGTCATGTACGGCACCGACAACGGTCCGCACATGAACACTTGGCCGGATGGGGCGATGACGCCATTCCGCAGCGAGAAGAATACGAACTGGGAAGGCGCCTATCGGGTGCCCGCCATGTTCCGGTGGCCCGGAAAAATCAAGCCGGGATCGGTATCGAATGAAATGGTCGCGCACCACGACCTGCTGCCGACAATTCTCGCAATTGCCGGTGACCCAGATGTGACCAACAAACTACTCGCCGGGTACAAAGTTGGCGACATGACCTACAAGGTCCATCTCGATGGCTTCAACCTCGTGCCATACCTGACCGGCCAAGCACCGAAGAGCCCGCGGGAGTCGTTCATCTACATCAACGACGATCAGCAAGTGGTCGGCTTGCGATACGACAACTGGAAACTCGTGTTCATGGAGCAGCGGGCTAACGGACAACTCCTGCTCTGGGCCAATCCCTTCACCTCCCTGCGGCTCCCCAAGATGTTCAACTTACGGACCGATCCTTATGAGCGGGCGGACGTTACCTCGAACACGTACTACGACTGGCTTATGGACCACGCCTTCCTGCTGGTGCCCGCGCAGGACTATGTGGGCCAGTTCCTGGCAACGTTCCGGGATTTTCCTCAACGGCAAAAGGCGGCCAGCTTCAATTTGGACGAGATCATGGCGAAGCTGAAAGAACCTCATTAAGCCGCCGTCTCGCGTGCAATCTGCGGCCCGATAACACGCCGTTGTCGGGTCGCTATTTCTAAGTCCATGTCCGCTTTTGGCCCAAAGCGGACATCACTAGTTGCACCGCACATGTCCGCTTTTGGGGGTAAAGCGGACATGACCCTTTGCGGTCGCCGCTTTTGCGGTCGCTATTGGGGGTAAAGCGGACACGGCTTGTTGCGACGCATATATCTGCTTATGACCCAAAGCGGACTTGGAGTGTGCGATGCATCACCAGCAGGAATGCACTAAGCCGCACTTCGTAATTGACCGCGTAACCGGGCACGCCGTAACTCAAGGCGGGTGCGCACGAGATCGAGGTGAGATTCTATCGAAAAATACATGTCCGAGTGTTGCATTGGCACTCCCAGCAAATGGATCGCACGATCCACGCTTTCAAGCTCGGCTTCGAGTGCTGCAAACTCTGAGGAGGAAGCGCCTTTTTGCAAGCTAGCTTCGATGACCCTGAGACGGCGATACAAAGATCTTAAGCGATATGCCACGAACCCTCGGTAAAGTTTTGGCGCAAAGCTAAACAGCGGAAGGGCAATTGCTATGACAGCCGTGAGCACTGCAATCGATCTTTGTGCGTAGTGGGTTACCCAGAAAGGAAAATGTCGGTGCAGAAACGAAGGACCATTTTTGTAGAAATCGACAGCAGTCTCAGCCATTAGAAATTCAGGATCGGTGTGAGTGGGGAAATCACCGGCCTTTTGGAAAAGTCCCGCTTCGCCATGCGCTTCCAACATTGTTTGCATCAATAGATCGATCAGCGCGGGATTAATCTCTTTGCGCACAAGTACGACGTTGGTTGCTGCGATGATTGTCACATCAGCGGCCGGAATGTTCCGTTCATAATCAATCGCGCCACGCGGCAATACCAATCGAACGAGAGTCGGAAAGATGCGAGTAATAGCCTCTGCCTTTGTGAAGCTCATAGGCCGAATACGAGGATCTTTCAGCATGGATTGGAGAACTGGCTCCTCTGGAGTGAAGACGAGAAACAGGGCATCAATTTTACCTTCAACCAGTGCGTCGTATGCGTTTCGTGCCGCAAGAGGCATTAGCGTCGCAGTCTCAGAATTGACGCCACTGATACCGAGAATCTTCTCGGTCACGGCACGTGTCCCGCTGCCTACTGGCCCCAAGGCAATGCGTTTGCCCTTGAGCTCTGTCAGATCATCTAAAGGTTCAGTCACACGGTGAAAGAGCCAGAAGGGCTGATGGTTGATTCTTCCTAACGACAACAGATCAGGCGCTTGCTTGCTGTTTGAGATGCCCCCCTGCGAAAAACCGATCTGAATACCGGAATTTGGGTCCTGCAGTAGCTTTAGGTTGTCAATTGCACCAGCAGTTGTACGCACCTCTACGGTCACGTGGGACCGTGCAAGTATTTCTTTATATTCATGGGCTAGGCGCTCGTAGTGACCACCAGGGAAAGACCCGGCAATTACAAATTTCGACGGTGGCGATGGAAAGAAATAGGCCAATGCGACCCAAGAAATACCGGCGATGCAAAGGACCGTAGCTAGCGCAATGAGCAGATGCCGACGCGTATACCGCAGCATAGGCTTCCCTCGACCTTTTGGCACTTAACGGACAATGAGACCAAGCCCGGAGCCTCTGCTCGGTGTCAATCTGTTCCCCCACGCGCCTCTTGATGGGGGACACATTGCCACTGGCTTCCTTCCCAATTGTCATCTGCGCTTTCAGTCTTAGGAATGAGCGTTAGCGGGTCGCGAAATTCCAGCAGCGATTGGCCCCCCTCTATGTGGAGGTCAGGTCGCACCAAAGATAGAAAAAGAAAAACTACGACAATGAACGCAATGTCGATGACGATTGCCATTTGCACGGGCGCCTCCGGCCTAACATTCGGTACAACTAATTCACTTCTGGGATTTGGTGCTCGCGAGCTATGCGGCCCAACTTACATGCCGACAAGGTACGGTTGCCTTAGTCGCCAACCTGCCGGAAATCTTGAGGAAGCCGTTGATTTTTTCTTTAGGCGGGCCTCAACGGTCACCACCAAGCACTTGCCTAGGCTATTTTACAAATCAAGTTGCCGCCAAGAATCGTCTAATAGGTGCGCGTGTTTTGCAATCTCGCGGCGAGCTTGACGGCGTCGCGTCTCCATGAGTGCTTCCATGAAGCGGACGAAGAAACCCTTCCGCGGTTCGGCGGCCAGCACTGGTTCATTAACATAGGCGGCAAACTTGCGAGCAACCCCATCAGTAGCAGCAACCATCCGGTTTTTCCTTTTCCTGTTTCCAGCGGCGACGCAATTGACTGTGACGGTCCTTACAAAGCGAGAAAACTTTGGAAAAACGCAGGCGACAGGACATCTGCCGCCCGCGTGGAGGAAAGCTGGCGCGAAATAGCCGTTTGACCCGCGGCAAGCTTAAAGAAAATCCTGATTTTTCCTTGAGACGGGTCACTTTTCGTTGAAGGGCGGCCTCCCCTAGCGAACTGGCACCAAGCGGTTCAAAAATCTTTCGTGTTGAGGCTTCGGGGCCGACGAATGTGCTCTTGGGGGGTAAAGCGGATATGGGCTGGTGCGCTGCATATGTCCGCTTTTGACCCAAAGCGGACATGGCCCGGCCTGGCACCCGGCCGCTTCCAGACCGCCCCTGTAGGTTGGTATGGTGCTTGCCCTGAGCCTCGGGGTTCCAAAATGAGGCGGCGAGATTTCATCAAAGGGATTGCCGGTTCGGGTTTATTTGGTTGGCCGCTCTTGGCAAGCGGGCAACAGCTCGCATCGCCTATCATCGGGTTTCTCGATCCCCGAACGCCCGAAGTGGTCGAGGCCCGGCTGCGTGGATTTCGACAAGGCCTGAAAGAGACCGGTTACGTCGAAGGCGAGAACGTAGCAATCGTATACAGATGGGCTGAGGATCAAGTCGACCGGTTGCCAGCGCTCGCGACCGACCTCGTTCGCCGTCCCGTTACCATGATTGTTGCCCCAGGCCCTCAGTCTTCGTTCGCGGCGAAGGCGGCAACCACGACGATGCCCATCGTCTTCGTGGTTGGCGCCGACCCAGTAGAGCTTGGCTTAACCACCAGCCTTTCACGACCCAGTGGCAACCTAACGGGCATCAATTTCGCCAGTTCTGAGGTGGGAGCAAAGCGGCTGGAAATGCTTCGAGATTTGTTGCCCGGGGCGACCCGCATCGCTGTGCTTGTCAGTCCGGCCGATGCGAGGCCTGCGGAATTGAAAGACGTGAATGCAGCCGCCCGTTCGATGGGACTGCAGCTCCAGATCCACAACGCCGACACCAGCGCCGAGATCGACGCCGCCTTCGCAGCAATGGGTCGCGAGCGACCTGATGCGGTCTTCGTCGGAGCCACTACGTTCTTCAATGGCCGACGCGTCCAGTTGACTCAATTGGCAACGTTCCACCATTTGCCGACCATATATACAGGGCGCGAGTATGCCGAGGTCGGAGGACTGATGAGCTATGGATCCGACATTGTGGACGCATTTCGTCAGTGCGGTGTCTATGCTGGCCGTATTCTCAAAGGCGCGAAGCCTGCGGAGCTGCCAATCGTGCAGGCTAACAAGTTCGAGTTCATTATCAACGCGCAGACTGCCCGGATGCTCGGGCTAACCATACCCACGCCGTTGCTCAACCGCGTCGACGTGGTAATCGACTAACAATGTCCGCTATTGGCCCAAAGCGGACATCAGCAAGTGCACTGCACATGTCTGCTTGAACCCAAAGCGGAACTTCCGTTCACGAAACTGCGATTTGAACTACCCCTTAGGGGGTATCCATGAAAATAGCGCCGCTCACTGCGCTTTCTTTGTTTTTCGCTGCATTCCCGGATCGCAAAGGCTACGCAAGCGAGCATTATGCGCGCACACGGCCTCACGCCCCAACATGAAAGGTCTGCACTATGTCTGATGATCCCGGATCGGACGGTCTCGATCGGCGCCATTTTATAACCGCCGCTATCGGAGCGTCGGCAGCGCTTGCGGCCAACGCTGACCCTGCGAGTGCCCAGACACCGGCTACATGGCGAGGAACGGTCTATACCGGCGACACGATCGACGGAAAGAGGGTCGTCAGCGCGCTCAATGTCGATGACCTCGAGCCCGGCAAGAGGCATCTCTTCTATTTTCAAGGCGTGCAGACGACCACCGGCCAGCACTGGCATGTCTCGACAATGGTCGCGAAAGGCGCCAGACCGGGCAAGCGCATCGCACTCGTCAGCGGCGTGCACGGTGATGAGATCAGTCCCGTTCGCACGATACAGGCCGTCATGGACCGCCTGAATCCGACTGAAATGTCTGGCACGGTGTTGGCCGTTCTAGACGTATCACGCCCGGCCATGGAAGGCATGGCGCGCAGGTGGCCCAACTCGGGACGCGGCATCGATTTGATTGACCTCAATCGCGAATGGCCAGGGAATGAGAACGGTGTGTCAGCGCCGTCCCGCCACGCGGGGATCCTGTTCAACAGGCTGCTCAAGCCGAATGCGGACTATGCGATCGACTTTCATACCTCGACGACCGGATATGACATGACGGCAATGCATATTGCGCGAATGGACCTGCCAGAGGTTCGCGCGATGGCCGAGCTGTTCCCCATCGATCAGATCTTCGACAACATCGCTTACCCGGGCGTGCTGCCCAATGCGCTTATCAATGCCGGCATTCCGGCGTTTACGGCGGAGATCGGCGCACCACGGATTTTGGACCCCGACATGATTCCTTTGTTCGTGGAAGGGACCATGAACGTCCTCAAGCATCACGGAATCATCGCTGGACCGATGGGACGCACCGGCAAGGACACGAACATCTTCGTCGCCAACAGTGCACACCCCGTGTTGGCAAGCCGCGGCGGGTTCGTTGAGGTTTTGGTTGCACTGAACGACAAAGTCGAAGCCGGGCAAAAGGTCGCCGTTCAGCGCAACGCATTCGGAGAAGTCATCGCGGAATATACCAGTGGCGTCAGCGGCGAGGTCTTGGCTTATCGAACCGATGCAACATCAGAACCGGGCAACATGCTTCTCACTGTCCTCTATAACCACACCCCATCTGACGGCATCGACCCGTTGGCTGAGTGATGTCCGCTATTGGCCCAAAGCAGACATAGGCTACTGCACTGCATATGTCCGCTTTTGGGGGGTAAAGCAGACATGCCCCTTTGCGAGAGTCCGCTTTCGCGGTCGCTATTGGGGTAAAGCGGACATGACTTGTTGCGACGCATATGTCTGCTTTTGACCCAAAGCGGACATGTTGGGTGCAACCACTGCCCTGCTAGCACGATGCCGTCATTCCGGCGTCATTTCTGCGCAGCACTATCGGAGAATGCGGATGCAGCGCAGCAATTCCCCAAAGGCCAATTGACCACCAAGGACCTTTGATCGCCCAGTGATTGCAGTTTGGGAGTGGCCCGTGGTGCGTATCATTCCCTTTGAGCCATCTATTGGCCGAGGCAGTAGCCTCGCGCAGCGTGCTGCACGATTATTGCCGCTCACAAAACGATTGGAGCTTCTCAGAAAGAACAGAGCCCGCGCGGCAATGGCGAAAAGCCAACGATATCGCGTGCAGGCAGAAGAATACTGTTTTCAAGGTGAGATATTTAGTGACCCGATGATGCAAACGAGAATGCTGTTGTCAGCGGCACTCTCCGAGCGTCGACCAGTGCGCGTCGACGAAATCAGAAATTGGCGAGTAGATGAAGCTAGAGAGGGAAACAATGACCTGTGCTGAACTCAAAGGGACGTCGGTCGTCGCATCAAACGGCAAACGCATCGCAGGTGCCATCGAATTTCCGGAAATTTTCGGCAATAAGGATGCTCTCAAGCGCGCACTCGTCGCGCTTCAACGCGGTCCTATCCGCTTCCGGCGAGACAACGTCATTGCCTGTGAAGGTGAGGCCGCCGACTATCTCTTCTTTGTGGTGAGCGGGGTCGTTCGTCATTGCAAGACGTTTGAGAGTGGCGTCCGCAACATTGTCGCATTCTATTTGCCCGGCGATCTTTTTGGGTGGAACGATGATGCGTTGTCTGTTGAAGCTGCGGCGGACGCAATGGTGTTGTTCATCAAGCGCGCTGGATTGCTTTCAATTGCGTTGCAAGAAAGTCGAGTTGCGAGCTTCCTGCTTGCCACGACGACAAACGATCTTCGGCGCTCGCACGAACATGCACTCTTGATAAACAAAAGCGCCACGTGCCGCGTCGCAACATTTCTGGCTGATCTTTGGACGAGATCAGGAAAACTCCAATATCTCGATCTGCCGGTGTCCCACCCGCTATCGCCGAAGGGAATGATTGATCATCTTCGCCTTCGCCAACCGATTTTCCGCAAGTCGGCGACATATGGGCATTTTGGACGGGAAGATGTTGATTTCACGTGGGAGCGCGTCGATGCCATCGACGAGCTGCAGGCCAAGGCGGCCTAGGCTGCCCGCACTGCAGTTGCGGTTCAAAAGGAGTGTTAGCTATGAGCGAAAAAGAGGAATTAAAGAAGGTCCAAGCCCCAACACTGAATGATCTCTTTGAAGGGGTCAAAGGTCGCCAGCCGAAGAGCCCTGAAGAATTGAAGCAGTGGCTTGCCACCGACGAGGGCAAAGAGGCGACAATGTTTGAGTCCACGTCCGCGTCGCGCTGGGGCGAGAGTGGCCGATCGTAAGGGCAGAATGTCTACTTTTGGCCAGTAGATCGCGAGGGGAGCACCAGTATGTCAATAGTGGTGTTGGGGGCGGTCGTCGGCCTAATTGTTTTGGTGATGGCGCTCGCTGGCTCGAAACTGGCGGGCAGTCATTCTGATCGTTGTCTTGATGGCAGGTGCGCTGCTAGCGATTTGGTACTTCGTGTACACGTAGCACACCGCGGAATGTCCGCTTTTGCCCCTTAGCAGACATCGCCTAATGTACTGCTTATGACCCATAGCGGACATCGCGTGCTCGTGGGTCAGAGCAGACGTTGCGGGGATGTCCACCGCCCGCTATTCGAGGCAGAACGGACATTGTCAGCAACAAGCGTGACCGCGTTGGGACCGATGATACCTTTTGCCGTCTTCCTTACGGTCCTCTTTCTATACAGCCTTGTATCGCGGCGTTTGGATCAGACCATTGTTACCGCGCCAGCTATCTTTACGCTCGCCGGACTTTTTGTATCTTTTGTATCCCCCGCGTTTTTTGAAACTCCCAATATTGAGGCAAAACTCTTTCTCCACCTTGCCGAACTTGGGCTGGTGTTCTTGCTCTTCACAGACACCGAGCTAGACGGTTTACGGAGCGCTGGAACTTTGCCATTCCGGTTATTGGGCGTCGGAATGTTGCTTACCATTCTGCTCGGCGCAATCACTGCATGGGTCCTATTTCGCGATCTGACCATTTGGGAAGCGGCAATCATAGGTGCCATCCTCGCGCCGACCGATGCTGGGCTTGGACAGCTCATTGTAAAAAACCCGCGTTTGCCAATGCGCATCCGCCAAACACTCAACATTGAAGCCGGCCTCAACGATGGACTTTGCGTCCCGTTCCTCCTGTTCTTCATCGCCATCGCAGCGGCCGGTAGTCTAAGCAGCAGCGCAAGTTTGACTCGGTTTATTTTTGAACAGCTCGGGCTGGGGGTACTGGTCGGTGTGGGGATCGGACTCGTTGGCGGAGCTCTGCTGGACTTCGCGCGCCATAAGGAGTCGATGACAAAATCCTTTCAACAAATCGGAATCGCTACGCTGCCGCTACTCTGTTTTGTGCTATCCGAATTGCTCGACGCGAGCATGTTCATCGCCGCGTTTGTCGCTGGGTTGGCTGTACAAATAAATTTCAGGAAAAATCACAATCAAAACTTCGACTTCGCGAAAAAGTGGGGAAAATTCTTTAATCTCTCGGTATTTTTTCTTTTTGGGCTTTTGGTCGGACGAGACTTGCGCCTATTTGACGCGACATCCGCACTTTATGCGGTACTCAGCCTGACATTTGTTAGGATGCTGCCAGTGGCGATTGCACTCGCAGGTGCCCATCTAAGCAAGCCGACAGTTCTATTCTTAGGTTGGTTTGGGCCGCGTGGGCTGGCGTCGATAGTACTTGGGCTGATCTATTTGGAAAGGGAAGTACATTTGCCGGGCGAATCAACAATCCGGCTCGCGGTGATGACCACTGTTCTAGTCAGCATCTTTGTCCACGGGTTGAGTGCCGCACCTGGGATCAGCCTTTACGCGCGCCGCGTTGCTCGACGCGAAGGCGCGCGAAGCAAGGAATAGGTTTCGTCCGCTTTTGGCCCAAGCAGACATGGCGAAAAACGCAATCGATGTCGCTATTGGGGGTAAAGCGGACACGCCGTTTTTGCGCTGCACATGTCTGCTTTTGACCCAAAGCGGACATTGGATGGAATTGGACCACGGTCCAACTTGGACGACGGACAGGCTTACCCGAGTATCGAGTTTGTGCAGCGACCATGGAGGGTAATCCATGAGCACGCATTTCACCCGACGTAATGTTGCGAAGCTGGCGGCAGCGGGAACGCTTGTCGGTCTAAACGAAACAACCGGCGTCGCACAAACCTCGCAAGGCACGGATACAAAGACGGCTCAGGCACCTGCCCGCGAATTTCCGAAGGGGTTTTATTGGGGGACGGCAACTTCGTCGTATCAGATCGAGGGCGCGTGGAACGAGGACGGCAAAGGTCCGTCGATCTGGGACACTTATGCGCACACGCCCGGAAACATCAATAACGGCGACACAGGTGACGTCGCGAATGACCACTATCACCGCTACAAGGAAGACGTCGCGTTGATGAAGAACATTGGCGCGAATGCCTACCGTTTCTCCATCGCGTGGCCGCGCATTTTCGCGAACGGGACTGGTCAGCCAAATCCGAAGGGTCTCGACTTCTACAACCGTCTTGTGGACGAGCTCGCCGCCGCCGGTGTTGCGCCATTCCCCACGCTCTACCACTGGGACCTGCCGCAGGCGTTGCAGGATAAGGGCGGCTGGCAGAACCGTGACACGACTAAGGCATTCGCGGACTACGCCGGATACATAGCCGACAAACTGAGCGACCGCGTCCACCACTTCTTCACGATCAACGAGTTCCGCTCGTTTGTGGACATGGGCCATCAGGGCATGGATGTCCCGATTTCGGGCGGCACGATGCACATCGCGCTTGCGCCCGGCCTGAAGCTTTCGCGACGCGAACTCAATCAGGTTCGACACCACGCCGTTCTCGGTCACGGGATGGCGGTGCAGGCCATTCGGGCAAAAGGCAGAGCCGGGACCAAAGTGGGACCTGCTGAGGTGATTGAGCTTGCTGTTCCGTTGATCGAGGCTCCCGAACACATTAAGGCAGCAGAGATCGCCACGCGCGAACGCAACGCTCCATTCCTAACGGTGATGCTCGAAGGCAAATACACTGACGGTTACTTGAAGGAACAAGGGGCGGACGCGCCAAAATTCACGGACGACGAGTTGAAAATCATCGGCTCGCCGCTCGATTTCGTCGGCATCAATGTCTACCGACCGCTCGTTTACGTGCTTGCATCCGATCAGCCAGGACAGGTCTCCGGTAGTTGGCGTGAAATTCCGTTCTCTAAAGGGCATCCAAAGATGTTCAATCAGTGGCTTACGCTGGGCCCTGAGGCTCTCTACTGGGCGCCGAAGTTCGTGCAATCGCTCTGGAAGGCAAAGGAGATCCACATCACAGAAAACGGCTGTGCCAGCGACGATGTCTTGGTGGACGGCGACAAAATCTACGACACCGACCGCATTGTATTTCTCCGCAGCTACCTGACGCAGCTCCAGCGAGCGAGCGCCGATGGCGTGCCGGTGATGGGTTACTTCCATTGGAGCACGATGGACAACTTCGAGTGGACCTCCGGCTTTGGGAACCGCTTTGGACTGGTACACGTCGATTTCAAGACACAGAAGCGGACGCCAAAATCCAGCGCTTTCTTCTTTCGCGAGACCGCACGGCAGAATGTTGTCGCGTAAAGATAAACGCAACGATGGCCGCTTTTGGCCCAAAGCAGACAGCGGCTACTGCACTGCACATGTCTGCTTTCGGGGCGTCGCTTAGATACGACATCGCTCTCGGTTTTCGTGTGACCGTGTACGCCGACTGCACGGCCCGCTGCTAAATCAGCGCGCTGATGTCCGCTTTCGGTCATAAGTGCACTTAGCGCTCGACGCCCGCGGGTGCACAGTACCAATAGACCCCCCTTGAGAGACTTAAATCTGAAATAGCGCCGCCAGCGGAGGGGTCATTTGCAGCGGCCTTGCACCGGTCCAAATTTTTGAATTTTCCGACAGTCTGAGAAGTGACCCCAACCGGTGTAACCGTAGCGGTGGCTGGTGAGAGAACCGCGATTACTATGATGAGAACGTACATCGCCAAATCTCCTACTCGTTTGACGGAAACAAGGAATAATGTGGCAACGAATATCCGCTCAGATCGACCTGCATCAATGCCCCTTCCGAGTTAGGCGCCGTCGCCACCATCGTTAGGTAATCGCGCACTCTGAACTTTTGATGCTCTGCACTTGACGCACATCAATGCTGAGTAGCGGGTACGTTGTTATTCTTTTCGCGGATCGGGGGGATGTACTTTGGAGGTCACGATGTCGAAACTAGTGACTACCGGAGCGACTGCGCTCTTCGTCTGCATTCTCTGCGCAACTCCTCTCTCACTTCGCTTATTGCCCGATGGTAAAGTGTCGTTGTCCACGGACACCGCCTCAGCGGTGATTGGTCGTCCGCTCACTCCAATGAGCGTCGCGGGCGTTCATCGTAGGGCGGAACGCCGCGCGTATCGGCGTGGCTATTACGGCTACGGCGCGTACAACAATCCGTATCGCTATGGCTATGGAACGTACCGGCCGTACAGCTATGGGTACGGAACAACCGCTTATGGATGGGACTACGGAACAACCGCTTATCAAAACGGCGGGTATCGACCGTGGTCTGGATACGGGTATGCGTACCAGCCTGCGTATCGGCCGTGGTTTGGGTCCGGATCATCCTCGTATCCGTACCAGACGCCGTGGTGGGCACGCTGAAACAGCTGGCCGATCAGTCGGATCCGACGGGCCGAGTTGAGCAATATAGATATCTAGAAGCGACGGTCCGCGCCCGAGCATGGAATGAAACCAGCCCCGCCATAAGGGGAGGATGGATGAATTTGGCCGAGGCTTACGGCCGTCTTGCGGAGCAAGCAGAGGAAGCTTCAGACGCGGGCCTTATGCACTCGCTGCGGGACCCTTTGGACCACGCTCGGCGCTGATGGCAGAAACGGCTTAATGTCCGCTTTGGGTCAAAAGCGGGACATATGCAGTGCAATAGGCCATGTCCGCTTTGCCCCCAATAGCGGACATGTGCAGCGCACTCGCCCATGTCTGCTTTGGGCCAGAAGCGGACTCATGCAGTGCAAAAAAAGGGGTCACTCGATCACCTCGTCGGTCCGGAACAAAAGCGACGTAGGTATGGATATTCCCAGGGCGTGAGCAGTTCGCATGTTGACCACCGTTTCGAACTTCGTCGGCCGTTCGATCGGCAGTTCACCCGGATTGGCCCCTCGCGCGACCTTACCAGCAAGGACACCTACCAGCCGATACAAGCTGAGTAGATTTGGGCCGTACGCCAATAATCCTCCAGCCCGCGCAAAATCAGGAAAAAGCGTGATGGCTGGAAGGCGGTGACGAAGAGCGAGTTCTGCAAGAACTTGTACGTTTGGAGCGATCAGCGGAGATGACAGCATCGCCATTGCGTCTACCCCGCGTTGGTTTGCCTTCAAGAAAGCGGCATCGAAATCGGAAGGACGGCGCACCTCTACGACCTCTAATTGGACGTTCAGCGTTCTCGCGGCTTTCCGAACCGAATCCAATTGCACGGGTCCGGTGTCGGGATCCCACAGTACGGCGGCGCGCGAGAGCTTTGGATTGCACTCGACCAGAATCTCCATCCACTTCGCCGTGAAGTCTGGAAAATCGAGGAATACGCCAGTGATGTTGCCCCCTGGTCGCGCAAGGGTAGCTGCCACACCGCTGGTGACCGGGTCCGTTTCGAGATCGATTGCGACAATCGGAATGGTGCGCGTGGCCGATCGAGCCGCGTTCAGTACTAGCGGGCCGCTCGCCATGATCACGCTCGCATTCTTCGCAATGACTTCCGCTACCAGAGGGGCAATTCGCGCCGGGTCACCTTCCGCGGCTCGGGCCACAATCTCGACTTGGGCGGGAGCGGCATAGCCAGAATCCCGCAGGCCGTTCAGGACCCCCTCGAGCCGATTGGCCATCGCCGCTTGAGAGCCTTGATATACAAAACCGACTCTGGGGATTTCCGACTTCTGCTGCGCACGCGCCGCGATCGGCCACGTAGCTGCCGTTCCAACAAGCCTAATAAAGTCGCGCCGCCTCATTGTCGCCCCCCGAGGGTCGGACAGCAGATCGTAGCAACTTTCACGCTTGCCCAGGAAGAGTGCCGATGTCCGCTTTGGGCCAAAAGCGGACATCAATCGGACAACACCACAAATGAGCGAGCAGTCTAAGCAAGGCATCAACCTTTGAAGGTTGGCTGACGTGGATGCACACAGTCCTTGAAATCATCAAAATCCTTCCACTTCGGCTCGGGTGCCTCATGCCCCGCCTGCGGTGCATAGACCGAAGGTTCGATCAATCGCATGGTCGGAATGTAGCGCGGGCAGTTCGGAAAAATTGCCTTCGCCGCGACGCGCACGATCAGTTGCGCGCCGACAGTCTGGCGGAGCAGAGCATCGTCCTCACGCACGGTGGCGATGCCATTGACGCGCAGACGTCGCCCCTTCCCATGCATGGCGATAAACAAAATGCCGACATGCGGATTGACCAGGACATTGCCAAGACTCTTGAACATGCCGTTGCCGTCATAATCGGGAAACGCCAACTCGGCCGCGCCGGTGACGCGCACGAAGCCTGGCATGCCGCCCTTGAAGGAGCAGTCCGGCCGTCCTTCGGCGTCTGCCGTCGCCAAGAAAAAATAGGACGCGTTCTCGATGAACTTCTTCTCGTTATCGCTGAACTCTGTGCGCGTCTGCTTTTCTTCCAGCCGGTCGGAAATGCGGCGGCTATCGAAGCGATCCTGCAGACGACGGTTGCCTTCGTGGTACATGATGCTGTCGGGCATCGTTTCTCTCCTGGCTGCTGGCGACTGATCCATTTGGCGGTCATGCTGGCCAGAGATCATGGTCTGGGCCGGGCCAGTCGCTCTAAGGGTAAAAGCTTGGACGGCCGCGTCACCCGGCGAACGCGTTGCTTTGGGTCATTAGCGACCGATTTCGCCCCGCAGGCGGATGTCCGCTTTGGGCCAAAAGCGGACATCGCCTGCCTATTCGATCACCTCGTCGGCACGAGCCAGCAAGGAAGGTGGAATGTCGATACCGAACGTCTTGGCCGTTTGCAGATTTATGATGAACTCGAACTTGGTCGGTAGCTGAACTGGCATCTCGGCTGGTTTCTCGTCCTTGAGGATGCGTCCAGCATAAAGGCCAGTCTGACGAAATTGCTCCGTAATGCTCGACCCGTAGCTCATCAGACCACCGGCATCAGTAAATTCGCGGCGATGATATATGGCCGGGAGCGAATGGCGCGCCGCAAGCGTGAGAAGTTGCACGCGGCGCGTGACAAACAACGCTTCTGGACTGATCAGAAATGCATCGGCTCGCATTTTCACCATCGTCGCAAAGGCCGTGTCGATGCCGCTATTCGTGCTGGCGGTGACGACTTCGATTTGCCCCCCGATTGCGGAAGCCGCCGCCCGCAATTCTGCGACAAACGCCTCAGTAATGCCCGGATTGCTGGGATTGACGAGCACGGCAAAGCGAGTGGCATTCGGTAACAACTCGTGCAACAGCGTCAGCCGCTTTGCCCCGAGTTGCACGCCAATGTCGCTGACCCCGGTGGCATTGCCGCCTGGCCGGTTAAGACTGGCAACGAGGCCGATCTTCACCGGGTCCGCGCCAATGACGAAAACTATGGGGATAGTCGACGTTGCCGCTTTGGCGGCGAGCGCCGCCGGAGTGCTGATGGGCGCGACGATCACCGCCACCCGCCGCAGGACCAGATCGGCGGCCAACGCCGGTAGGGCCTCATTGTGACCTTCAGCCCAACGGTAATCGACCGTCGCATTTTTGGCCATCGACGTATCCGGCTTCGTTCAACCCTTTGTGAAATGCAGGGATGTGCTCCGCGAATGCTGCAGGCGATGCGCTGTGAAGAAATCCAATCACCGGTATCGTTTGCTGGGCATGCGCAACCATGGGCCACGCCGCCGCACCACCGGCAAAACTGATAAACTCCCGCCGTCTCACGTAACCCCCAGCATCGAGATGAGGCTGTTCGGGTAAACTAGCATACTCGGAAAGGGGTCGGACGCGAGGTCACCGATGTCCGCTTTGGGTCAGAAGCGGACATGTGCAGTGCACCAGCCCATGTCCGCTTTACCCCCGAAAGCGGACATCTCAGCGCGGAAGAGTGTCCGCTACAGCCATTTTCAGACAAGTTCTTCCGATGCATGATGGACCAATAGTCATCCGAAACTCGCTCAAACCATGACCATGATCATTGATGCTTGGATGCAGCACCCGAATGGGGATTGGCTTAAGAATCCGATATTCGACTCCCTGCGGCGCTGGCAACCCGGTGCGTGGTCTGAGACGAGCCAACCGATCGAGGCGACCTTGGCCGAAATGGACAAGGCAGGTGTTGGGCGCGGCATGCTGTGCGCATGGTGGGGTCCTTCGGGTCCTATGATCAGTAACGATGAAGTCGCTCATCACTGCCGGGCATATCCGCAACGTTTCATCGGTGTTGCGTCGGTGGACCTCTACCGGCCATTGGAGGGTGTTCGGGAGCTTCGCCGCCGCGTTAAGCAGGACGGCTTCAAGGGTCTGCGCGTTCTACCTTGGGTTTGGGGACTGCCACCGGACGATCGTCGGTACTATCCGTTGTTTGCAGAGTGTTGCGAACTCGACATCCCTTTTTGCACGCAGGTTGGTCACGCAGGCCCGCTCAGAGAATCTGAGCCGGGGCGGCCGATTCCCTATCTGGATCGCGTCGCCTTAGATTTTCCCGAATTGCGTATTCTTGCGGGCCACATCGGTGTTCCATGGCTCGGCGAAATGCTGTCACTCGCGATGAAGTACACGAACGTATTTATCGATACATCGGCTTATAAGGTCACCAGATATCCAAAAGATCTTATCGACTATATGAATCGAAGCAGCCGCCATCAGGTGCTCTTTGGCTCGAACCACCCATTTTGGCCTGCCAGCGAATGCCTTGCCGGTTTCGACAAATTAGGTCTCAGTGAAAAAGCTGTGACGTTGTTCCTCTCGGACAACGCCAAGAAAGTCTTCAAGCTAAGCTGACCAAGATTCCAGCCCGTGATGTCCGCTTTGGGTCAAAAGCAGACATGTGCAGTGCAAGAAGGCATGTCCGCTTTGCCCCCGAAAGCGGACATGTGCGGTGCAAGAGGGCATTGTCCGCTTTGGGCCAATAGCGGACATCGGGTCGCCTATTCGATCACCTCGTTGGCCTGCGCGAGCAGTGACGGCGGCACGGTGAGGCCGAGTCCCTTGGCGGTCTTCAGATTAATCACCATTTCGAATTTGGTCGCCGCCTGCACTGGCAGATCGGCGGGCTTCTCGCCTTTAAGAATGCGATCGACGTAACCGGCAGCTTGCCGGTGTAAATCAATCGGGTCTGGCCCATAACAGATCAAACCACCGTTGGCGACGAAAGAGCGGAACGGATAGGTTGTTGGCAATCGATGTCGGGCTGCTAGAGAGATGATCAGTTGACGATTATTGATAACCAGAGGGGTTGCCAGCGAGATCAACCCACAATTCGATCCGCGTGCAAACTCGGTCACGGTGCGCTCGATGTCTTTGCCGTCTTGCCCACCGAGCGGGCTCACCTCCACCTTTGACAAACGCGCAGCGGACTGGATCGCACCGAACTGGCCGATACTAGAAGTTGACGTGGGTTCTCGAATGACTCCGACACGCGTCACATTCGGCGCGATCTCCTTGAGCAGTTCGAGCCATTTCGCGCCAATTTCGTACTCGAATGTCGTGAACCCGGTCATGTTGCCGCCCGGCTTCGCCAGGCTGGCAACAAAGCCAGCACTGACGGGATCGGCAACCTGCGCGAATACGATCGGCACAGTGCTAGTCGCCTGTTGCAATGCGGCCACCGCTGGAGTGGTGCTGGCAAGGATGATGTCCGGGGACAGTGTCACCAATTCTGTTGCAGCTTTCCGCAGATTGCCGGTCTCCCAACGATACTCAATTTTTGCATTGCGACCATCGATCCAACCCAATTGCTGCAATTCGTCAATAAACGCCGCGATCCGTGCCTGCACTTCCGGATTGTCCTTTGCATACGCCATCAGGACGCCGATGCGTCGAATCCGCTCGGGCTGTTGCGCGCTCGCCGCAAGCGGCCACGCAGCTGCGGCACCGCCAAGAAGTGTGATGAAATCGCGTCGTCTCATAGCCTGCCCCGAGGCTCAGGACGTCCATCGTAACGGGTCAAATGAAGCTCGTTAAGGGACCACACGATGTCCGCTTTGAGTCAAAAGCGGACATATACGGTGCAAAACAGCATGTCCGCTTTACCCCCAAAAGCGGACATGTGCACCGCACTAGCCCATGTCTGCTTTGGGCCAATAGCGGACATGTGCGGTGCAACTGGAGATGTCCCGCTTTGGGCCAATAGCGGACATCGCGTCCGCTATTCGATCACCTCGTCTGCAGCATTCAGCAGGCCGAATGGAACAGCGAGAGCAAGTGCCTTGGCGGTCTTCAGGTTGATGACGAAATCGAATTTAGTGGTTTGCACAACCGGCAGATCGGCAGGCTTTTCACCTTTGAGGACACGTCCGGTGTAGTTGCCTGCCTGCCGGTACGCATCGGTGATGCTGGGGCCGTAACTGGCCAGGCCACCTGCAAAGGCATACTCTCGAAAGTGATACACGGCGGGCAAACGATTTTGTGCCGCAAACGCAATGATACGATCGCGTCGGGTATCGAAGTATGGGTCGGCTGCAACGAGCAACGCGCCGATCCTCTGCTGGAGGAGAAGCACGAAAGCCGCGTTTAATTCATCATCATTGCTGGCTTTCGCTACGACCAGGCGCCGCCCGATTATCCGCGCGGCCTCCTCAAGCGCTGGCAATTGACGTGCGGCATCTGGGAAGTTCGGATTTAGAAGGGCGCCGATGAGCGGGACGCCCGGCGTGAGTTCGTGCAGCAGGCTGAACCGCTTCTGCTCCATCTCAGGGGTGGATGTGGTTACGTAGGAACCTGTCGCATTCCCGCCGGGTCGGTTTAAGCTCTCGACCACGCCGGCCTTGACTGGATCACCCATCACAAACACGACCGGGATCGTGGAGGTTGCTTGCTTTGCTGCTACGGCTGATGCCTCGCCTCCGGTCGCCACGAGTACATTCACGCGACGCTGCACAAGTTCGGCAGCGATCACAGCCAGCCGGCTGTAGTCGCCGCGAGCCCAGCGGTATTCGACAGTCACGTTCTGGCCGTCGAAAAAGCCGACTTCTCCCAGACCTTTGAGAAACGCCTGCAATACTTGCCCAGTATCGTCGGGGGAACGGGCGCTCATAAACCCGACCACTGGCATCGCCGATTGCTGTGCACGCACTGAAAACGGCCAAGCCGCCGTCGCGCCGCCGAGTACCTTGATGAACTCGCGCCGTCTCATAGCCTCACCCGAGGCTGGGACCAACCGTAGTACCGACTTAATACCAGCATACTGGAAGGGGCCCAATGTCCGCTTTGGGTCAAAAGCAGACATGTGCAGAGCAAAACGCGATGTCCGCTTTACCCCCGGAAGCGACATCAAATGCGACATAATGGAATGTCCGCTTTGGGTCAAAAGCGAACATTCTGCAATGCGGCAGAAACTGGCACCATTCGATCACCACATCGGCGCGGGTCAGCGCAGTGATTGTGACCGAGCGCCTTCGCGGTCTTAAGATTGAGGAACGCCATGCAAATCGTAGGACTAGTGATCTCGTGGGCCGTTGCTATCGGCATCATCGGCATCGGAATTGGCTATGCCGCCAAATCGGAGATGAACGCGACACGCTTCGGACT
>Ga0310912_10000053_pt1 | contig 45894 bp, 36 predicted proteins | sample GREbulkMGOX080_FD_203443 | JGI IMG/M metagenome (GOLD analysis project Ga0310912, IMG submission 203443) | Lab enrichment of tropical soil microbial communities from Luquillo Experimental Forest, Puerto Rico - GRE.bulkMG.OX080 | ecosystem: Environmental > Terrestrial > Soil > Tropical forest >...
GAAGGAAGGAGCGATGGCGAGTGGTGAGCGGCTGAAGATCCGGGAGATCGAGCTCGAAACCGTGCGCCGCGGCGCCGGCCGCCCGATCCTGCTGCTGCATGGCTTTCAGACCATTGATCCCGACGCTCGGTTCCTCGAGCTGCTGAGCCGCCACGGCGAGATCATAGCGCCATCGGCTCCAGGGTTTGGGCAATCGCCGCGGCCTAAGGACTTCGACACGGTCTATGACCTCGTGCATCTCTACCTCGAAGTGCTGGATACGTTGCCGGACGAGAAGGTGACACTCGTCGGGTTTTCGTTCGGCGGCTGGCTCGCAGCGGAGGTTGCGGTCGCTTGCAGCCATCGGCTCCGCAAGCTGGTGCTCGTCGATCCGCTCGGCATCAAGATCAGCGACCGTGAGACCCCCGACATCCTCGACACCTTCAACCAACCGCCTGAGGAGGTGCGGCGAAAGAGCTGGCACGATCCGGAGCGGTTCGCGCCCGATTTCAACGCGATGTCGGACGAGGCTCTCATCACCTATGCCCGCAATCGCGAGGCGCTGTGCCTCTACGCCTGGCACCCCTACATGTACAATCCGCAATTGCCGCGTTGGCTCGGCCGGGTCAACGTGCCGGCCCTGCTGCTGTGGGGTGAGAGCGACGGGGTCGTGACGCCCGATTACGGCCGCGCGTACAGCCGCCTGATCCCAAACTCCAAATTCGAGTTGATCGACCGCGCCGGGCACCATCCGGAGATCGAGCAGCCCGAAGCCTTTGTCGAGCGGGTTGCCCGTTTCCTCGAGGAGTAGCCACTATGCAGGCTTGGTATCATTGCGAGAATGTCTATCCCTTCGTTCCGCAGGAAGTACTCGACCGCGCTGCTTCGGTGCGCGCCAGCCTCCCGAACAAATATTGCGACCCGAAAGTCGCCGCGAATTTGTTCGAGGAATGCCTCGACGAGCACCTCTTGTGCGACGAGCTCGGCGTCAATGTCGTGTCGATCGAACACCATTCCGGGATCAACAGCCTCTATGGTGCGAGCCCGATGATCCTCGGCATCCTCGCCCGCCAGACCAAGAAGGTTCGCATCCTTTCGCTCGGCACCTTGATCACCGTTCGCCCCGATCCGGTGCGCGTGGCCGAGGAATACGCGACCGCGGATGTGATCTCGCGCGGCCGGCTCGAAATCGGGTTTGTCAAATCCGGCGACAGCGAGATGGTCTCGGGCAACGCCAACCCAGTCGGTTATGTCGAACGTTTCTGGGAAGCGATCGACCTGATCCAGAAGACGCTCACTTCGCGTGAGGGGCCATTCAGCTGGGAGGGCAAATACTACACGCACCGCCACGTCAATATCTGGCCGCCGGTCTACCAACGCCCTCACCCGCCGTTCTGGGCGGCGACCGGCGATCCCGAGACTTCGGCGGAACTGGGGCGGCGGGGCATGGTCAACGCGCTTGTATTGCGTGGCCCCGAGGCCAGCCGGCGTGCCTTCGACGCCTACCGCGATGCGCGCCGCGACGCCGGGTTGCCGGCGCCCGGAAGCGACCGTTTCGCCTATGCCGCGCTGTGTTATGTCGGCGACACCGACGAGGAGGGGCTGCGGGTCGGCGGCAAGACCTTGTGGTTCCTAAACACCAGTCTCAAGCAATCACCGCAGATGTCGAGGTTCCTGCCGGGGCGGATGCCGCCGGAAGTCGCTGGACCAAATTACCGCACTCAGCCGAGGCCCGGCGCGCAGGTCGCGCGGCGCCCTGCCGACGGCCTGATCGGCATCACTGCCGAGCAGGCCATCGCCCGCGGTATCCTATGTGCCGGCAATCCGGATACGGTGCACAGACAGATCATGGACATCTACGACAAGGTCGGTGGGTTCGGCCATTTCATCTTTATTGGGCGCTCCGGCTTCCTCGACCATAAGGAGGCCGAAAAGGGCATCAGGCTGCTCGCCAAGGAAGTTCTGCCGCGCCTGCCGTCGGCGACCCCGACACCGGCCGCCCAACCGGCGCAAGCTGCCGAATAGCGAAAGGAGAGGAAGATGGCCGACGAAACACCCTGGATCGATCCCGAGCTCGTCGCCGCCGGACAACTGCTGCAAAGCCGCGGCCTTGTTGCGCCTGACCGCACACAGGCACCGCTCTCGGAAGTGCGGGCCGCGGTCGACCGCATCGGCGAGTTTCTCGGCGAGGGCTCGGTCCCGCTGCAACGAGAGCAGGACCTTAGTTTGCCCGGCCCGCACGGGCAGGTGCCGTGCCGCCTGTATCTGCCGGATCACGCGTCGCGGCCGCCCCTCATCATCTATGCACATGGCGGCGGCTTCATGCAAGGCAGCCTCCCGAGCTGGGATGCGATGCTGCGCGAGTTGGTGCGCCAGAGTGGTATCGCCGCGCTTTCGGTCGATTACCGCCTCTCGCCCGAGCACCGTTTTCCGGTGGCGTTCGAGGAGATCGTCGCGATGGTCCGCCTCGCCGCGCGCGAGGGCTCGGGGTTCGGGATCGATCCACAGCGCCTCGCCGTCGGCGGCGATTCCGCCGGCGCCAACCTCGCGCTGGCAGCCGCGCTCGCGCTGCGCGACGCCGGTGAGCGCGCTCTCTCCTTCGTGCTCCTGATCTATGGCTGTTTCTCGATAGACACGGAAAGCCCGTCATGGCAGCGCTTTGGTCGCGGCGCGGGATTGTCTCAGACGCAAATGCGCTGGATCTGGGAGACATACCTCGAGCGGCCGGAGCAGCAGAAAGACTGGCGCGCGGCCCCAATCCTTGCCGATCTCGCCGGCCTGCCACCGGCGCATCTGGTCGTCGGCAGTCTCGATCCGCTGCTCGACGACAGCAACCGGCTCGCCGCCGGCCTCAAAGCGGCCGGAGTCCCCTGTGAGCTGAAGGTCTATGAGGGCCTGAACCACGGCTTCATCCGCTACGGCCGCTTGGTCAGCGCCGCCCGGGGTGCGGTGGGCGATTGCGCCGCGGCCCTGCGCAGCTTGCTCGTCGCGTAATTCCCGAAAAGCGCGTCAACCCACCCCTCAGGCCTGCGTATACCGGCGAGCGGGTTTGCCCGAAATGATCCTGGGCGCGATGCCCAGGCCCGGCGATGAGGCCGATCTCAGGCGAGTGCTCGGGGGTCGCGGCGTCGATGTTGACCAGCACAGCAGTCCGAGGTCGAGAGCGCCGCTCTTGCCGAAAAAAGGCGGAGTCGGCATCGTCACGGGGATAACCCCACGAATTGGGGGAAGCGTCGGGGAGGAAACGCGCATGTGGGAGCAAGTCTACGACCCGTTGAGCAATTCGGTGCTGTCGACGATTGCCGCGGCGATTCCGGTTGTCACGTTGCTGGTGCTGATTGCGACAGGCGCCGTTAAAACCCACCTCGCCGCGTTGATTGCACTCGCGGTCGCAATCTTGATCGCAATCTTGCTGTTCACGATGCCGGCCGGGCTCGCCATCCGGGCCAGCATACTGGGGGCGGTCATCGGCTTTTTCCCGATCGGCTGGATCGTCCTCAATGTCATCTTCATGTACCGGCTGACGGTGGCGACCGGCGCCTTTCCAATCCTGCAGCAGGCGATCGGCGGGGTGACCGCGGACCGTCGATTGCAATTGCTCTTGATCGCCTTCGCCTTCGGCGCGTTCTTCGAGGGAGCCTCCGGCTTTGGCACGCCGGTCGCGGTGACCGCCGCGATGCTGATCGGGCTCGGCTTTTCGCCGCTTGCCGCGTCCGGGCTCTCGCTGATCGCCAATACCGCGCCTGTCGCTTATGGCGCGCTCGGCACGCCGATCGCTGGTCTCGCCAGTGTCACGGGACTCGACCCCTTTCTCCTCGGCGCAATGGTCGGACGGCAATTGCCGTTCTTTTCTCTGATCGTGCCGGCCTGGCTGATCTGCGCTTTTGCCGGCTGGCGGGGCATGCTCCAGATCTGGCCGGCAATCGTCATCTGCGGGCTGTCCTTCGCAATCCCCCAATTCCTGATCTCGAATTTCATCAATCCGTGGATCGTCGATATCGGCGCTTCACTGATCTGCATGGCGTGTCTGATCGTATTTCTGAGGTTCTGGCAACCGGCGGAGCTCTGGACCTCCCCGGCACTGCGCCGCCACGATGATTCAGCTGCGACGATGCCGCCGCCGCGCGCTTCCGCAAGGGAACCCACGACGCGGGAGGTCTGGTGGTCGCTGATGCCGTGGATCATCGTCTGCGCCGTTTTGCTGATTTGGGGCACCGGCTGGTTCAAGGCGCTGGTCAATCCGATCTTCACTTGGAACTACGCAGTGGAGGGGCTCCACAATTTGGTTCACAAGATGCCGCCCGTGGTCGCCAAGCCGACCCCCGAGCCCGCTGTCTTCGCCTTCACCTGGCTGTCGTTCACCGGCACCGGGATGCTGATCGCCGCGATCATCTCCGGCATAGCGATGGGGTTCACGCCGGGACGCATGATCCGGGCCTATGGTGAGACGATCAAAGTCGTCAGCTATTCGCTGGTCACGATCTCGGCGATGTTGGCGATCGGGACATTGACCCGCTTCTCCGGCATCGACGCCGCACTGGGCCTCGCCTTTGCCGGCGCCGGCGTGCTCTACCCGTTTTTCGGCACCCTGCTCGGTTGGCTCGGCGTCGCGTTGACCGGGTCGGACACGGCCTCAAACGTGCTGTTCGGCGGGCTGCAGAAGATTACGTCGCAGCAGCTCGGCCTGTCGCCGATCCTGATGGCCGCCGCCAACTCCTCTGGCGGCGTCATGGGCAAGATGATCGATGCGCAATCGATTGTCGTCGCCTCGACCGCGACCAACTGGTTCGGTCACGAAGGCTCGATTCTGCGCTACGTCTTTTTGCACTCGATTGCGCTCGCCTGTCTCGTCGGCATTCTGGTAATGCTGCAAGCCTATGTCTTCTCCGGCATGATCGTCCGCTGACCGGAGCGATTACTCCGCCGCCTGCGCCCTGGTGACCTGCACCGAATTCGGCCCGTAGCGCTCGCGGAAGGGGGCGGTGTCGATCTCTTCGAGTTCGATCTCGCGAGCCAACACCTGGCGCTTCCAGGCCTGCTGCGCCGGCTCCTGGGCGTGAAACTCGGGCATGACCTCGCGGGCGAACAGCTCGAGGCTCTCGCAGATGTGCTCGTGCGTGTTCTTGCCCGCCTGGTTTAGCAGGATGACCTGGTCGATATGCGAGGTCTCAAACCGCCGCAGCCGGTGCCGCAGCGTTTCTGGCGAGCCGATCAGCCCGCCAGAGAGTGCGCGGGCGAGCCCGTCAGGGTTCTCGCGCTTCCACTTCTCGTACTCGTCCCACAGATTGACCGTGCCGGGCTCCGGCCGTTTGCGGTTTGGGCTCAAGCCGTAAAAGCGTAACGCGAATTGGAAGAACGGAATGCCGTCGGCGCGGCGCCGCGCCTCCTCGTCGGTCTCGGCGCACATGAAATAGCTGGTCAGCGCGATATTCGGGTTGGTCACATAGTCGGTGAGCTTGTCGAGGCGCTTGGTGAAGGCATTGTAATAAGCGTGCACCCAGGCATGGGCGGCGTCGGCGCTGAGGAACTGGAAGGCCAGCGCTCCCATACCGCGGCGCCTGGCCATCTCGATCGTGTCGAGCGCCGAGCAGGCGACCCATAACGGCGGATGCGGCTTCTGCAATGGCTTTGGCACGACGTTGCGCAATGGGAAATCGAAGTGCGTCCCGTGATATTCGCAGCCGCCCTCCTTGAACATCGGGATCACGGCGCGCACGGCGTCTTCCCAGACCGCGCGCTTCTCCGCGAAATCGCGGTCGAACGGTTCCAGCTCGGTGATGCTGGCACTCTCGCCCATGCCGAATTCGACGCGGCCGCGGCTGACCAGATCGAGCGCCGCGATGCGCTCGGCAACGCGGGCCGGATGCACGGTCGTCAATTGCATGATGCCGTGCGCCAGGCGGATCTGCTTCGTGCGCTGGCTGGCCGCGGCGAGAAAGACCTCGGGGGCAGGCGAGTGCGAGTATTCTTCGAGGAAGTGGTGCTCGACTTCCCAGGCGAAGTCGTAGCCGAGCCGGTCGGCGAGCTCGACCTGGTCGAGCGCATTCTGGTAGAGCGTGTACTCGCCTTCCGGCGTCCACGGGCGCGGCAATTGCAGCTCGTAGAATATGCCGAACTTCATGCTCTCCCCTCCTCCTCAGACCCAGTGTCCCAGCCGATAGCGCGGCGTAGGAAATTGTAGCCGAGTGCGGTGAAGGAGGCGCGCTCCTTGTTGTCCTTCCCGTAGCCGTGTCCACCTGCTGCCGGCTCGTAAAGGTAGGCTTTGTACCCCATCGCCTGCAACTTCGCCGTCATCTTGCGGGCATGCCCGGGATGCACTCGGTCGTCGCGCCGGCTCGTTGCGATCAGGATCGGCGGGTAATGCCGGCCGGGGACCGCCGTGTGATAGGCGGAAATCTTGCCTAGAAATGCCCAATCCGCCGGGTCGTCCGGATCACCGTATTCCGCGATCCAGCTCGCGCCGGCATGTAGTTTCGCGTAGCGGCGCATATCGATCAGCGGGATCGTGCAGAACAGCGCGCCGAACCGCTCCGGATAACGGGTCAACATGTTGGTGATCAGGATGCCGCCATTCGACCCGCCCTCCGCGGCAATCCGGTCGGGGCGCGTTACGCCGCGGCGCACCAGGTCGGCGGCGACGGCTGCGAAATCGTCGTGGCTGAGCCGCTTCTTTTCCCGGCGTCCAGCGTCGTGCCAGGCGGTGCCGAATTCGCCGCCGCCGCGGATATTGGCGACAACCCCGGTACCGCCGCGTTCGAGCCACAACTTGCCGAGGGCCGAGTTGTAATAAGGCAATTGCGAGATGCCAAAGCCGCCATAGCCCGAGAGATGGACGGGCGCATCGCCGGTTTCGCCTCGCGGTCCGACCTGCACATAGGGGATGCGGGTGCCGTCCTCGGAGATCGCTTCGTGGCGGGTCACGACAAGGCCGGCCGGGTCGAAGGCCTGCGGCGCGCGCTTCAGCAATTGCGGTGCGGCGAGCGGGGGGACGAGATAAAGCGAAGGCGGGGTCAGCGGGTCTTGCGCGCTGGCGAGCAGGTCGCCGGTCGATTCCTCCATCCGCACATCGAGCGACCAGACATGGGCGACGCCAATATCGGGCAGGCCGGTAATGCGCTCGCGCGACCAGCCACTGTCGGACGGGGTCATCACCTCGAAAACCGGTTTCAAATCGTCGAGGATCGACAGGACGAGCCGGCCGCCGCTCCAAAAGAATCCCTGCAGCGCGCGCCGCTCGGCCGGCTTGAACAATTTGGTGAAGTGACGGTCTCCACCAAGAAAGGCCGCAAACGAAATGCCCAGGACGGTGTCCGGCGGATGGGTCTCGCTGCCGATTGTCCACGGGGTTCGTCGCCTGACGGCGAGCCAACCGCGATGCCATTGCAGCCAGGCATCAGTCGGGAGATCGATCCGAGTCTTGGGGCCGGCCGAGTCACCGATTGAGACGACTGCATCGAAAAAGCCGATCCGCTCGACGAATTCGAGGCGCTCTTCGGTGGCCTCTCGATCGACCTCGGCCCAGACCGCCATATGGTCGGGGTCAGTCTCGAAGATGACCGGAGCAACGAGCGGGTCCGTGCCGCGCCGCCATAATCTGACCGCGCGGGCGTAGCCCGACTGAGTGGCCATGCCCTCGCCCAGTGCCGAAGAGAGCAACAACGCGTCGCGATCGAGCCAAGCCGCTCCACCCTTGGCCTCCGGCAAGGCAAAACCCCCGAAGACAAAGCCATGCGAGGGTAGGTCGAATTCCCGCAGGACGACAGCATCGGCGCCGCCGCGCGACAACATCAGCATGGCGCGGTCGTGAGTGCCCGGGAGCGTCGAGGCACCGCTCCACGTCCAATCCTCATCCTCCCTTGCCGCCAGCGCGTCGAGGTCGAGCAGGATGTCCCATTCCGGCTGCTCGCTGCGGTAGCTGTCGAGCGTCGTCGCCCGCCACAGTCCTCGCGGGTGGCTCGCGTCCTTCCAGAAGTTGAAGACCCTTGTGCCGCGCCTGGCGATCAGCGGGATGTTGTCCGGCCTGTCGAAGATCGCCGCGAGCGTGTCGCGATCGGCTGCGAAGCGCGCGCCGCCGAAGCGCGCCAGGGTCGCGGCGTTCTGCGTCTCGACCCAGGCGAGTGAGCGCTCGCCATCGATGTCTTCGAGCCAGAGATACAGATCGTCGTCAGGTGCTTCGAGTGTCGGACGCGGATCTCTCATCAGCATGGTCCAGCAGGATCGGGGACAACCGATGAATGATAACCGATCGGCAGCTCGGAGACCGCGCTCAACCGGTGGCTTCGGTCCGGTAAAGGATCGCCGTTAGCTGGCGATCTGTAACAATTTTAATAAATCGTGAACGGCTCTCACGACGTTGCGACGCAGAAAATCATGGACATTAAACGGCAAAGCTGGCGAAATTAACCGAACGGGGTCGAACCGCCTCGAAGCTTACTCTGCGCGCGACGAGGTCCGGTCAGGGGCATCAGATATCCGTGGTCGCGAGTTCAATTAAGGCGGCGTGGTGAGCGGATGGGCCGCGAAATAAAATCTGCGCCTTCCGACCGCGCCTTTCTCTTTCTGCAGGGCATGGCGACGCGCTTTTTTGAGCGCCTCGGGCGGGCCTTGGCCGGCCGCGGCCACGCGGTGTATAGGATCAATTTCAACGCCGGCGACCGGGCCTTTTGGCGCCTTTCAGGAGCCATCGATTTTTCCGGACGGCCCGAGGAATGGCCTGAGTTTCTCGACCGGTTGATTGTCGATAAGGCGGTTAGCGACATCATCCTGTTCGGCGACTGCCGGCCGCTGCATCGCGCCGCTATCCGCGTCGCCGAGAGACGGATGCTGCGCATCCATGTGGTCGAGGAAGGCTATCTGCGCCCGGATTGGATCACGTTCGAGGAAGGCGGGGTCAACGGCAATTCGGCACTGCCGCGGGATCCCGGCTGGTATTCCGAGAGGGCGCGCTCGCTTCCGCCCTGGAGCGATCCGCCGTCCGTGCCTGGCAGTTTTCGGCGGCGGGCGTTCGAGGATGTCCTCTACACGATGACATCGATGGCCGGAATGTGGCGGTTTCCGCATTACGCGACGCACCGGCCGTATTATCAGCTGGTCGAATACGCCGGCTGGCTGCGCCGCCTCGCGCTGAAGCGCCGCGCCGAGCGGTGCGCCGCAGCGGCGATCGAGGCTCTCCCTGCTGATCCGGAGCCTCTTTTCCTGTTCCCGCTGCAGCTCGACTGCGATTACCAGGTGCGCGTGCACTCACCGTTTCGCGCAATGCATCTGGCGATCGAGCATGTCCTCGTGTCCTTTGCCCAGCATGCCCCTTCGGCAGCGCGGCTCGTTGTGAAACTCCACCCGCTCGACAGCGGTCTGGTGGATTGGGCCGCCATAACCGGTCACCTTGCCGTCGATTTCGGGATCGCCGACCGAGTTACCGTTCTCGACGGCGGCGATCTCGGAAGGCTGATGGAGCGCAGACCGGCCGTGGTCACGGTCAACAGCACCGTGGGTTCTCTGGCGCTCGCCAGCGGATTGCCGGTAATCGCGCTCGGGAAAGCAATCTATGACATCGTCGGGCTGACCTATCAGGGCGAGCTCGACGATTTCTGGAGCGCGCCGACGCCGCCCGATGCCGAACTGTTCAACGCTTTCCGCCGGGTGCTCGCCGCTCGCTGCCTGATCCCGGGTTCTTTCTTCAACGAAGCCGGGCTCACCCTCGCTGTCAATGCCGCGGTCGATCGGCTCGAAGCTACTTATGCGCGGCCCGCGCGAGGAGAGGCGGCGCAGGCTGCCGAGGTCGCGGCCCCCATGACGGCGGCGATCTCGATGCGGTAACGCACTGCGCGCACCGGCGCGCCGCCGCAACCCATGGACGAGTTCGTTCCACCTTATCCCCACCGGCCGGCGCGGCCGCTGTCTGCGCTCGCCACGCTGCGTCTGGCGCGGCGCAATTTTCTCGCGATTTGGGAAGACCGGTGCTTCGAGTGGGAGGTGTTTTCCACTCGCCTGCTCTCGCGAACGCTGTTCGTGTGCAACAGCCCAGACACGGTCGCTTCCGCTTTTGTCGAGCATCACGACAGTTTCGAGCGGAAGAGCCCGCAGATGCGGCATAGCTTGGCGCCGTTGCTCGGCGATGGTCTGTTCATCAGCGACGGCGAAACATGGCGCCGGCGGCGGCGCATCGTTGCGCCGATCGTCCATGTGTCGCATCTACCGCTGTTTGCGCCCATCATGGTCCAAGCTGCTCTAGAGACCGCCGAACGCTGGACCGGTTTGCCTCGCGAAGCGCCAATCAACGTGCTGACCGAGATGGCGACGCTGACTGCTGAAATAATCTGCCGCACTGTCTTCGGTCGGCAGCTCGGGGCCGCCCACGCGGCGGAAATCGTCTCCGCCTTCAGCGACTACCAGCGTCTGATCGGCCAGCTGGATCTCGCTTATTTCTGTGGGTTGCCGGACTGGCTGCCGCGCTTTCAATTGCCCGCGATCCATCGGGCCGCCAGACGTATCCACGAGGTTCTCGACCAGGTGATCCGTGATTGCCGCAATCGTTTATCGGGCGGGGAGGTATCGATGATCCGCCTGTTGCTCGAGGCGCGCGACCCGGAAACCGGCGAGCCTCTCGACGAAGCGGCATTGCGCAACGAGGCCGCCGTCATCTTTATGGCGGGTCACGAGACCACGGCAAACTCGCTTGCCTGGGCCTGGTATCTGCTGTCGCAGGCGCCGCAAGTCGAAGAGCGTCTGCACGCCGAACTGGCTCGCGTATTGGGCGGCCGTCCGCCAGGGCTCGACGATGTTCCGAGCTTGACTTATACGAGGGCGGTATTCGAAGAAACCATACGGCTCTACCCACCGGTGCCGCTGCTCGCGCGGCAGGCCTTGAGTTACGAGACTATCCGCGGGCGCTCCGTGCCGGAGGGATCGCTCGTTATCGTGGTCCCGTGGTTGCTTCACCGGCATCGCAAATTCTGGGGTAAGCCGGACCATTTTCTTCCAGACCGCTTTCTCCCCGAAAATGCGGAGTACCGCGTGCGCCACGCTTATGTTCCATTCAGCGTCGGACCGCGCATTTGTGCCGGCGCCGCATTCGGTCTCAACGAAGCGATCCTCTGCATCGCAACGCTGGCCCAGCGCGTCCGCCTGCGCCTCGCGCCGGATGCCGTTGTGACCCCGGTGTGCCGGCTGACATTGCGGCCCGGCAACGATCTGCGCATGCTTATCGAGCACCGCGCCTAAACCTGCTGGTCGGAATAGGGCCGGCGGCTGACTTCGATTACCCGGCCCGTGCGGTCCACGACATAGTGGATGTGTCGCCACACTACGGGTGAAGTAACGAATCCGCCCCAAATCATCGAGGCATGAAAGACAGGCACCGGCAGAATAGCCCAGACGAGCAGGTGCTGCGCCAAGCGGAAGCTCATCCTGTCAGCGGCATCGAGCTTGCTGCCGATTGCAATTCGGACCTCGGCGGCAATCGACCCCAGGGCCGCGACAGTCAAAATCGCCGCCAGTGCGAGGCCCGAGGCGGCCATCGCGGACAATAAAGCGATGCGGGCGAGCAGATCGGTGGTGACGACGAAAGCGGCGAAGCGCCACAATCCACGTCGATAGAGACGAATGAGCTGATATTGCCGGCGTCCAAACCGCCAGAGGTCACGGATGCTGCTGTCGAGCGGGGTCAGCGGCCGAATGGTCCGACGGGTGAGCACTCGCAGCCCGGATTCCGCAGCGCGGTCGCCGATCGGCAGGTCCTCCGTCAATGTTCGCCCGATCGTGCTAGGCAGATCGAGAATTTCGATCGCGTGCCGCGTGACCGCAAGGGAGCCGCCCCAGATTGGTCTGGATTGCGTTACCCGCGGCAACACCGCTACCGCGCGATCGATCGCGGCGGCGAGAACCGTACCCGGTGAGAGGATTGCCGGCACCGGCCAGCGATAGCCATTGACCAAATCCGCGCGCCCGGCCGCCAGCGGAGCGACCAGTGACGATAGCCACCAGGGTTGGGGCCGAATGTCGGCGTCGAGCAGCACGATATACGCGTCGTCGGCCTCGAGCTGCGCCAATGCCGCAAGGAGATTGGTGCATTTCTGGCTGCGAAGCGGTGACAAACCGGCGACGACCAGCGTGATGTTCAACTGCGGGTATCGCCCGGCAATGGCTGCGACCCGTTCGTAAGCCGGGTCTTCACGCGACTCGACAACGATGATCATCCTGAACGGAGGCAGTGACTGGACGGTCAGCGCGGTGAGCAGATCCTCCAGTCCAGGAAGATGGCCCGTCGCTGGCAAGATCAAAGTGGCGCGCACCGATAAGCGATCCATCGGGATCTGCAAGCGAGCAGCGAACAGCAGAGCCAGCGCAACCGCCCACAGCGAATAGAATACCGCGACAGTGGCGCCAATCCACTCGATCACGAGGGCTTGCGCGCTATGAGCATTAGCCCCGAAGGCCTCGCCGATGCCGGCACACGGAACAGCGCATCGCAGGTACGGCCAGCAAGCCAACTCCAGGCGAGCGCAGAATGCCAAATCCAGTGAGCCCGAAAATATAGCTCGCCAGTCAGCTTAGGAGCGAACCGCCCCATCCAATAGATCAGGCTGTCGAAGGAAAACGGCACCGGTTCCAGTGCTTCGACGAGCAGATCGAGTCGGCGGGCGAGCGTCTGTAAGGAACCCTCGTTCCACCAGCTGAGATGGTGCGGCGGCGCATTCACCACGAAATTTGGGATCTCGGTGAGTGCAGAGTCACGATGCGGCACGACAATGCAGAGATGGCCCGCGGGTTTCATGCACTCTATCAGACAGCGGGCAAAGTCCAGAGGATCCGCGACGTGCTCTATGACATGAAAGGCGCAGACGACATCGTATTCTTCAGGATGCGAGGCGGCATGCTGAACGGCGGTCTCACACCTGAAATTGGATTGCGGCCGCGCAGCATGCGGATTGGGGTCGAGGCCGATATAGGTCGCGTCGGAGAGATGCGGTGCCAGCGCTCCCTCGCCGCAGCCGACATCGAGGACCTTGTCGCCCCTCCGAACCAGCTCGGCAACGCGCCTGAATTCGGTCCTCGCACGCCGGGGAGAGCTCAAGATGCGGTCAAAGTTCCCACGGCGATGAAGATCGAGGTAAAAGACTTCGTCGCCGGCCAACATCGGCTGGAAGAAGACTAGGCCGCAGGGTGATTCCCACAACTCAAAGTGATCGATATCGGCCAGTTGCCGCTTGGTAGCCACTCCGAAAGCACCGCGCCACAAGTCGATGATCAATCGGACGCTGATCGGCTGAATGCGGCGCGTTGCCGGCAGGCCGGTGATCGGACACAGCGGAGTGGCCTGCATCGGCTAGCGGAAATTGCGGCTGGTGATGACGATGTCGCGGGCATCGTAACCAGGCGGCTTGTCGGGCGAGGCGAAAGGCGGCTTCGGCACCGGCCGGAGGTCGGTCTCACCAGTGTGGTCGCGCAAGGTGTTGAGGCGCGGGGTCATGTCGTCGAGCCGGTCAGCGACGACATGGATGACGCTTTCTTCGCGCTGCAATTTGCCGATGCAGCGCAGCAGGGTCGCGCCGAGTGCGGCGCGGCGGAAGCGCTCGAGGATTTGGGGCCAGACGATCAGATTGGCGATGCCGGTCTCGTCCTCGATCGTGATGAAGACGACACCGTTGGCGCTGCCCGGACGCTGGCGGATGAGCACGATCCCGGCGATCGCAAGCCGCCGGTCGACCGGCAGATGGGCGAGATCGGCCGCCGTGACCAGGCCCTCGTGCGTGAACTCCGGGCGCAAAAAGGCCAGCGGGTGGCGCTTCAAGGTCAGGCTGAGGCTCGCGTAATCCTCGACGACATGCTCGCCCAGCGGCATCTCCGGCAGCAGCGCCATTGTAATTCTCTCCCTCTCCGCCCCCGGGGGCGGAAAGGGGCGGGGTGAGGTGGGGGATTCCAGAGGCGCTGGTCCAGAGAAGCCCCCCTCACCCTTCCCTCTCCCCCCATTGGGGGGAGGGGGTTTTTCTTGAGCGGTGGCTTCTTCCGCGGCAAAAAGCGGCAATGGCGGCTCGCCGAGCGCCTTCAACACCCATAGCGCGCGGCGGCGGTCGAGCCCGGTCGAGCGAAAAGCGTCGGCTTCGGCGAGGCGCTCGAGCGCGCCACGGCCGAGCCCGCTGCGCCGCCACAGCGCCCGCGGATCCGCATAGCCGTGCTCCGGTCGGGCCGCAACGAGCCGTTCCGCATCATCCTTGGCGACCCCCTTTATTTGGCGTAACCCGAGTCGCAACGCCCACCCGCCAACACTCCCTCTCCCCCCATTGGGGGGAGAGGGTCGGGGTGAGGGGAGTACGCTTGGCTCGAGCGTGCAATCCCAGAAGCTGTGGTTGACATCGACGGGGCGGACCTCGACGCCGTGCTCGCGCGCGTCGCGGACGATCTGCGCCGGGGCGTAGAATCCCATCGGCTGGCTGTTCAGCAATGCGCAGGCGAAGACCTCGGGGTAGAAGCATTTGATCCAGGCCGAGACATAGACGAGCAGCGCAAAGCTCGCCGCGTGACTCTCGGGGAAGCCATAGGTGCCGAACCCTTCGATCTGGCTGAAGCAGCGGATTGCGAAGTCGCGGTCGTAGCCGTTCGCGACCATGCCGGCGACGAACTTGTCGCGGAACAGATGGATGTCGCCATTGCGTTTGAAGGTCGCCATCGCGCGGCGCAGCCGGTCGGCCTCTTCCGGCGCAAAACCGGCGCCGACGATGGCGATCTTCATCGCCTGCTCCTGGAAGAGCGGCACACCCATGGTCTTGGCCAGGACTTGGCGCAACGCCTCGGAAGGATAATCGACCGGCTCGCGCCCAGAGCGCCGGCGCAAGTAGGGGTGCACCATGTCGCCCTGGATCGGCCCCGGCCGCACGATCGCGACCTCGATGACGAGATCGTAGAACTCGCTCGGCTTCAGCCGAGGCAGCATCGTCATCTGGGCGCGGCTCTCGACCTGGAAGACGCCGAGAGAGTCGGCGCGGGAGAGCATCTCGTAGACCGCCGGGTCCTCGGCCGGGACCGTGGCGAGCTCGAGCCGGCGGCCGTAATGTTCGTCGATCAGCGCAAAGGCCTTGCGGATGCAGGTCAGCATGCCGAGCGCCAGCACATCGATCTTCAGAATGCCGAGCCGGTCGAGGTCGTCCTTGTCCCATTCGATCACGGTTCGGTCCTCCATCGCCGCATTCTCGATCGGCACCAGCTCGGACAAAGGGCCGCGGGTGATCACGAAACCGCCGACATGCTGCGACAGGTGCCGCGGAAAGCCGACCAGCTCGGCGGCGAGATCGAGCGCCAGGCGCAGGGTGCGGTCAGTCGGATCGAGCCCAGCCTCGCGCACCCTCAGATCAGCGATCGGATCGTTGCTCCAACCCCAGACAATCCCGGCGAGGGCGGCAACGACATCGACGCTGAGCCCCAAGACCTTGCCGACCTCGTGGATCGCCGAGCGCGAGCGATAGCAGATCACGGTGGTGGCAAGCCCGGCCCGGTCGCGACCGTATTTTTCATAGACGTATTGGATGACTTCCTCGCGCCTCTCGTGCTCGAAATCGACATCGATGTCGGGCGGCTCGTTGCGCGCGGCGCTGATGAAGCGCTCGAACAACACGTCGATGCGTGCCGGATCGACCGCGGTGATGCCGAGGCAATAGCACACAACGGAATTGGCCGCAGACCCGCGTCCCTGACACAGAATGCCGCGCGCCCTCGCAAACCGCACGATGTCGTGAACGGTCAGAAAATAGCGGGCGTAATCGAGCCGCTCGATCAGCTGCAGCTCGTGCTCGATCAAACCGCGGACCTTGTCCGGGACGCCGCTTCGTTCGTCATTCCCGCGAAAGCGGGAATCCAGGGGTCCAGGGTCCGAACGGTAGCCCTGGACCCCCGCTTCCGCGGGGGTGACGGAACAAAATCGTTCCCGAGCCCCCTGCCAGGCGAGCTCGGCGAGGCGCTGCTGTGGCGTCTGCCCTTCGGGGACCGGCTCTTCGGGGTATTCGTAGCGCAGCTCGTCGAGATTGAACCGGCAGCGCTCTGCAACTTCGAGGCTGCGCTCGACCGCGTCCTCATGGCCGCGAAACAGCCGCGCCATCTCCTGCGGCAGTTTCAGATGACGCTCGGCATTGGCGGCGAGACGATAGCCGGCTTCTGCGATCGTGCAGCATTCGCGGATGCAGGTCAGCACATCCTGTAGAGGCCGCCGTTCCGGCAAGTGATAAAGCACGTCGTTGCTCGCGACCAGCGGCAGTCCGGTCGCGCGGCAGAGAGCTTCCAGGCGCGCGAGGCGTTTCATATCGTCGCCACGATAGAGGTGATGGATGGCGAGATAGGCACGGCCGCGAAAATCTGCCGCGACCCGGGCCGCCAAATCCACCGACGCCTTCGACGCCTCGGGGGGTAACACGATAACGATCTGGCCCTCGCCGTGCGTAACGACATCGGCGTAGTCGAGATGGCATTCGCCCTTGGGGGCGCGGCGCTTGCCGAGGGTCAATAATCGCGTGAGCCGGCCATAGGCGGCGCGGTCCTCGGGAAAGACAAGCAGGCTCGTACCGTCGCGTAGATCGAGACGGCAGCCGACGACAAGGCGGAGCCCCACCTCCTTTGCCGCATGGTGGGCACGCACGATGCCGGCGAGGCTGTTGCGGTCGGTGATCGCGATCGCCTGGTGGCCGAGAGTGGCTGCTGTCACCACCAGCTCGTCCGGATGCGAAGCACCGCGCAGAAACGAGAAGTTGGTGGTGACCTGCAGCTCCGCGTAGTGCGGCGACGGTTCAGGAAAAGACGCCATGGATAAACCAGCGCGGCTCATGGTCGCCGTCGTGGAGGCCCGCCCGGAACAACCAGAACCGCCGCCCCTCCTCGTCTTCGACCCGGTAATAGTCGCGGATCGCATCGACCGTATTGGAGCCATCCGGCCGCCACCACTCCTCAGCGATCCGTTCCGGTCCGTCGGCCTGCGTGACCCGATGCTGGCGTCGCCGCCACATGAAACGGAACGGCGGATCATCGGGGAGCACCCAAAAAGCGTCGATCGGCTCCGGCGGCTCGAACAACCGGATCGGCCGCGGCGGCCGTATTTCGTCATCCCCGCGCAAGCGGGGATCCAGGGATCCGGGCACCGGAGCCGGTCGCCTCTTGGCCCCCGCTTTCGCGGGGGCGACGGAAATCGGCACTCGGACCGAGGCGCGTTCCGGGATGTGGCTTGCGCGTGGCTCGAGCCGCGACAGCGCGGCAAGCCCCAGCCGGTTGCCGAGCCGGTCGAGCAGCGATGCGATGTCGCCCGATGCGTTGGTGGCGGGGTGACCGGGGAAACCAATCTGTTCGGCAGGCAAGGGCTCGACCGCGAAGGCGGCAAGGATCATGTCTTCGATACCGAGGCCGGGATCGATGGTGCCGAGCCGCTCCCTAAAGAGAGCCGCCAGATGATGCGGATCACGACTCGGGCGCGCGGTGCCGAGCCGGATCCGCTCGACTCGGCCGTCGGCGCGGTGAAAGGCGAGGTCGAGCCGCCGCGCTCCCGTCTCTTCCCGCGCCAAACGGCGGACAAGATCGGCGGTGAGCCGCTCCGTCGCGAGCATCAGATCGGCAGGCTCGGTAATCGGCTCGGCAAAGCTCAACCGCACGCGACGGCTCGGCGCCTCGCTCAACGGCGACAGCGGCTCGGGCAGGTTATCGAGCGCCTGGTCCAATAGCTGTGCCACGATTTCGCCGAAACGCTGCGCCAGTGCGGCGCGCGGCATTGCGTAAAGATCGCCGACCCGTTTCAACCCGACCCGCCTTAGACCCTGGGCGGTCGGCAGATCGAAGCGGAGGGCCTCTACAGGCAGCGGCGCGAGAGCAGCGCGACACCCCTCCGCCGGCAGAATGGCGATGCTCTCGCCCATTTCCGCAAAACGGGCGATTGCCCAGGCAGCCCCGAGCGTGTCGGCAACGGCGATCCGGCCGGCGACCCCCCGATGGTCGAGCCGGGTCAGCAAATCGGCGGCGAGCGCCCTCTCTCCACCCCAGAGGTGAGACGAGCCGGTGATCTCGATCCGCACCCCGTCCGCCCCGTCGGGAGCGGTCCACGGGCTATAGCGGCCGCACCATTCCGCCAAGCGCTGCAGCGCAGCAGCATCCTCAGCAGGTTCCGCCACGGCGGTAACAAGGCCGGGTAGAAAGGAGAGCGCGTCCGCCAGCGGCATCCCCGGAGCAAGACCGGCGGCAGTTGCGGCCGGATTGACCGCGGCGAGCAGCCGCTGTCCGGCCGCATCGGCAACCGTGGCGAACGGAACCTTCTCAGCCGGCGCGGCGGAACCTTTCCGATGCGACAGGTGCAATCGGTCGATCGGCCAGCGCGGCAGCCAGAGATACATGATCTGTCGCACCCGGCACCTCCATTTCCCCCGGCATTTCCCATGACGCCTGCTCGCCGCCGCGGCAACGCAACAGCTCGACCCGCCAGCGTGGGCGGCCTACCCCCGGCTCGCCCGGCGTGGCACGTGACGGCAGCGCGGTAATCCGCCACCGGGTCGCGGCGGCGTTCGGCAGCGAGCGTTCGTGTGCTGCCTGCCCGCCATTGCGCCAGCGCCGCAACAGAAGGGCGGTGATGCCGGAGCGTTCCGCGGCGAGCTGTAACCGGCGGCTCGCCACTGTCGGAAGCGTCCCGACCTCGCCGACCACGGCGAGGATGCCGGGAGCGCGCAGCCCCTCTTCCATCACCCACAGGATCTCCGCATCGCGCGGCGCCCGGACCAGCACGACGCGCCCGGGATCGAATCCGTGCGCGGCAAGTCCCGGCCCGTAAAGATCCGGGTGAGCAAGGCACCACAGCACCAAGCCATCTCCCATTCCCTCCCCCGCAAGCGAGGGAGGGTTAGGGTGGGGGCCGAGCCGGCCGAGGATGCCGGCGGCAAAAGCGGCGGCGAGCGCGCCATCCTCTTCATCGCCGCCTGCTCCAAAGATTTCGTGCAAGGCGCCTCGCGCGAGGCCGCCGCCCAGCAATAGCCGGTCGATCGCGGCAATGCCAAACGGCAATACCCCATGGACCGACGTCGTCAGCCGCTCGATCCGCCTGATGCGCTCGCGCAGTTCCGTAAGAAGGATGCTCTCTGCGGGGGGCATGCCCGATCAATATGTTCACCAATCTCGTTCTATTTTTGTTCTAAATCCTTATTTTTGTCAATGGTAAGTCGCGGCAGCCAATCCGCGAGGCGACGTGCCGCTTCGGCAACCTGCTCGGTCGAGCCGGCGAACGAAAAGCGGACCCATCCCCCGCCGTCGATCGGGTCGAAATCGAGGCCGGGGGTCACCGCGACCCCGGTCTCGATCAGGAGACGGCGACAAAACTCCTCGCTGTCGCGCGTTACGCTCGAAATATCGGCATAAAGGTAGAACGCGCCTTCGGCGGGCGCGAAGCGGGTGAGCCCGGCAGCCGAAAGCGTGCCTATCAACAGATCGCGATTGGCGCGATAGCGGGCGACATGGCCGTCGAGCTCGCCGCGGCAGCCGAATACCGGGATCGCCGCAAATTGCGACAACGCCGGCGGTGATATGTAGAAATTCTGCGCGAGGCACTCGACGGAGCGGGCCAGGTCTGGCGGCACCAGCATCCAGCCGAGCCGCCACCCGGTCATGCAGAAGTATTTTGAGAACGAGTTGATGATCACCATCTCACGACCAAAGGCGCGCACCGTGGCTGCGGTCGTCTCGTAGGTGATGCCGTGGTAGATCTCATCCGAGATCAGGCGGATGTCGCGGTCGTGGCAATAGGCGGCGAGCCGCATGAGATCGGCAGCGCCAATCATCGTTCCGGTCGGATTGGCGGGACTGGCGATGATCAGCCCATCGAGGGTGCCGTAATGGGCGAGCAGCTCGGCGGTGGGCTGGTAATGCACATTCTCCCCGACCTTCATCAGAACCGGCTCGATGTCGAGGGCGGCCAGGATGTTGCGATAGGCTGGATAGCCCGGTACGGCGAGCGCAACCCGATCGCCGGGCTCGAAGGCGGCGAGAAAGGCAAGCTGAAAGGCGGCCGAGGAACCGGTCGTGACGACGACCTCGGCGGGATCGACAGCAACTCCGTATTGCATCCGGTAGTGCGCGGCGATCGCCTGCCGCAGCGGCGCGATCCCGAGCGCGTCGGTGTAACCAATCCGCTCGCCTGTGAGCGCCAGCCGCGCCGCTTCGAGCACCGGCTCGGGCGCCGAACTTCCCGGCTGGCCGAGTTCGAGGTGGATGACGTCGCTGCCGGTCAGCTCGCGTTCATTGGCGGCGCGCAGAACATCCATCGCAATGAACGGCGGTACCAACCCGCGCCTGGAAACTTGCATAACCGCACATCCCATCACTTTCGGTAGCTTTCTATGGTGCGTGAGGAGGTTGCCATTGGCGAGTGGCTTTGGCTATGAGGGGTCAGACTCCGGAACTGAGGATGGGCCTTGACCTTAAACACGAAAGCACCGCGCCTGATTGGCATGTCCGGCAGCCTGCGCGCAGGCTCGTATTCGAATGCGGTGCTGGAGACATTGCGCGAGAAGTTCGCCGACCGCGCTGAGCTGCGGCTGTACGACCTGAGGCCGATACCGCTCTATGACCAGGATTTCGAAGGTGACAAGCGCCCCCTACCCGTCAAGGCGCTGCTCCAGGCAATCGCCGAAAGCGATGGGCTCATCCTCTGCGCCCCCGAGTTCAACCATAGCATTCCCGGCGTCTTGAAGAACGCTCTCGATTGGGCGTCCCGCCCCGCTTTTACTTCGGTAATGGCCTACAAACCGGTCGCGATCATGGCAACCTCCCCCGGGCCGCAGAGCGGTGCGCGCTGTCTTGAGCATATGAAGGTGGCGCTCGATTCGATGCTGGCGCGCGTTGTTTTGGCCCGCGAATGCATCATTACCTCGGTCGCGGCGAAGATCCGCGACGGCCGCCTCGTCGACGAGATCTCGCTCGATTTTGCCTGCGGCGCGGTTGCCACGTTACTGCACGAGATCCGTCTGCGGCAGATAGCAGACACCCTCAACGACTGAGGCTCGACGCCCTCAGCCCGGGTTGGAGGCAGGTTTTTCGTTGATGCAGCGCAACAGCTTCCAGTAACCGAACAGATTGCTGGGCCGCACCTCGCGGATCGACAGCCGACTGTCGCGGCGGAAGGCGTCGAACGAGAAGTCGGGATGGAAGCCGATATGCCGGGCGAGCCGGGCCAGGCGCTTTTCCATGAAGCGCACCAGCGGAATGTCGCTGGCGAAATGATTGACGACGACTATGGTCCCCCCGGGGATGCACACGCGCCGCATTTCCGCAGCAAGACGTGCGGGGTCGGGGACCACCGAGGCGACATAGAGCGCCAGTACCGCATCAAAGGAATTGTCCGGGAATTCGAGGTTCTCGGCATCCATCAGATGCAGGCCCTCGACATGGGCGAGCTTCAGATGCGCCGCGCGACGGCGCGCCTTCGCCAGCATCTCTTCCGAGACATCGATCCCGGTGACTCGCGCATCCGCCCGGAAGTGGGGCAGCGACAACCCGGTGCCGACACCGACCTCGAGAATCCGCTGCCCCGGCCGGTCGTTGGCAATGCGCACCGCCGCCTTGCGCCCCGGGTGGAACACCGGACCGAAAACAATGTCGTAGGAACCCGAAAACAGGCGGTAGGTGCGAATCGTGTCGTGCAGGTCCATCGTCTCGCTCTTCTTGGTCATCGAAGGGGCAGACAGAAGCCGCTGCCCCACTTTCGGTGCCGGGCGATCCGGACGCCGTTTATTAACCTAGCGGTAGCATCAGCCTAGCGCTAGGTCACCCTTGATAATTGGCCGCCCGCGCGGGGCGATATTCAATAACGGGGCGGGCACACATCTTCTGAATGAGAGTCGCACAAATTCGGGCTTTCCGAAAACAATTCGGAAGAGAGAGAACCCACGGACGAATAACTCCGTGACGTGTTGCGGTCAGCCCCCACTCTCCCCCTATCGAGGGAGGCCACGGAAATTTTACTCTGAAATCGGGGAAAGGAGCTTATTTGCGTTCGGATTCAATGCGTGACGAGACGGCGCTCGATCGCCGCGGCTTTAATCGCCTTTTGTAGTTTCTCGAAGGCGCGCACCTCGATTTGGCGCACGCGCTCGCGCGAGATGCCGTATTGCTGCGACAAGTCCTCGAGCGTGGTCGGGTTTTCCCGCAGGCGCCGCTCGGTCAGGATGTGGCGCTCCCGGTCGTTGAGATGCGTCATTGCCATTTCAAGCAGGTCTCGGCGCAGTCCCAGCTCTTGCCGCTCGCCGAGTTTGATCTCCTGGCTCTCGGTCTCATCAACCAGCCAATCCTGCCATTCGCCCTCGCTGTCCGAGCGCAACGGCGCGTTCAGCGAATGGTCCGGGCTCGCCAGTCGGCGGTTCATGCTGATGACGTCGGCCTCAGGGACGTCGAGCTCAGTGGCGATCTTTCTCAAATTCTCGGGCGAGAGGTCGCCCTCCTCCATTGCCTGCAATTGGCCCTTCAGCTTGCGCAGATTGAAAAATAGCTTCTTCTGGGCCGCCGTCGTCCCCATTTTGACAAGCGACCACGAGTGCAGAATGTATTCCTGGATCGCCGCACGGATCCACCACATCGCGTAAGTGGCGAGACGGAAGCCACGATCGGGGTCAAAGCGCTTGACCGCCTGCATCATGCCGACATTACCCTCGGAAATAAGTTCCGAGAGGGGCAGACCGTAGCCACGATAGCCCATCGCAATCTTGGCGACGAGGCGCAAGTGGCTGGTCACGAGTTTGTGTGCGGCCTCGGGATCCTCATGCTCCTTCCAACGCTTGGCGAGCATGTATTCCTGCTCGGGCTCGAGCATTGGAAATTTCCGGATCTCCTGCAGATACCGCGTCAGGTTTCCTTCCGCGGAGATGGAAGGTACCGAATAGGTTGCCATCGACGATTGTTGCTCCGTATCAAATCGGCTATGGGCAAACGCTGGAGGCCAGCGTCATGATCCCCGACTCGCCCATACCCTACTAATGTAGTGGGATTTTGTCCAGTTTAAAGTCGCTCTAAACTTTCTGAGAGCTCGCGGAGGTCGGTAGGGAGCGGACTCTCGAATTGCAGATACCGGCTGTCGCACGGATGAACGAAGCCGAGTAGCCGGGCGTGAAGTGCTTGGCGTGACAGTGCAGCGATCCGATCCCGGGTCGGGTTGGCGCGAGCGACGACTCGGCCGGCGCGGGAACAATATACCGGGTCGCCGACCAGCGGATGGCCAATATACGCGAGGTGAACGCGAATCTGGTGGGTTCTCCCGGTGGCGAGGCGGCATTCGACGCGCGCTGCTTGGGCTTTGAACGCACGCTCGACGCGATAGCGCGTCAGCGCCGGTTTTCCCTTCCCCGGCCCGACCACGGCCATTTTCTTTCGGTTGACGGGGCTGCGCCCGATGTTGCCGGCGATCTCCCCCGCCGGCGGGATCGGAACGCCCCAGACAAAGGCGGAGTAGGCCCGCTCGATCCGGCGTGCGGCAAAATCACGCGACAAGGCCGTGTGTGCTGTCTCGGTTTTGGCGACGACCATCAGGCCGCTCGTATCCTTGTCGAGGCGATGAACGATCCCTGGCCGGCGGACCCCGCCAATGCCCGAGAGGCCCGCCCCGCAATGGGCAAGGAGGGCGTTGACGAGGGTTCCCGCCGGATTTCCGGGAGCGGGGTGGACGACCATCCCTGCGGGCTTGTCGATCACGATCAGGTGTGCATCCTCAAAGCGGATATCGAGCGCCAGCGGCTGAGCCGCCGACACTGCATCCTCAATCTGAGGCAGAATTACGACGAATTTTTGGTCGCTTTTCACGCGCAGTGACGGGTCGCGGAGAACCGTCCCGTCCTGGGTGACAAGACCGGTCGTGATCAGGTGCTTGAGCCGCGTTCGCGAGAACGCCGGCAAATGAACCGCCAGCACCCTATCGAGCCGCTGCCCCGCGTCACTATCGCCGGAGCGGATTGTGGTGGAGATCCCATGATCAGGCATATGCTGGCTGCTTGCCTCGTCCACATTGTCGTCTCGACCGACGGGTCCAGCCGGAGTTTATCCATGGGCCGCAGGAGGCGCAGACCGGCAGCGCCGGCCCGGGGATAAGCTTCGACGGAGACCCATCCTTCCGCCAGATATACGTTCATGAGACCATGCGCGCGCTCAAGATCCTGGTCGTTGTGATGGGCGTCATCCTCGTCGTCGGATTTGCGGCGCTTGTCGTCGCCATCGCCGGGCGCATGTCACGCAGCGGATCCCCTTCGGTGGCGCGGGTGTTCACGGCCCGGCCGATTGATATTCCGCGCGGCGCCCGTATGGAGGCAATGACGGCCGGTGCCGACCGCCTCGTGCTCGGGCTGGCGTTGCCCGACGGCAACCGGCAGCTTCTGGTCATCGATCTGACGACCGGCGCTCGTCTGGGCACGGTCGAACTGCATCCTGCGCCCTGAGGCTTCCGATTCGGGTTCGGGCGGGACTCATATGACACATTTCCGGCCGGGCCTCGACAATTTTGCGCCACGAATGGCTATCGCCTTGAAACCTTCCTCGATTGCTCCGAACTTCTTGCCAGCCTGAGCCGTTGGCCAAGCTGGAGCTGAAACAGAGAGCGAAATCTGCGCCTCGCGCTTGCCGGCCCGCCTTGACACTCTACTTCGCTGATCTCTACCGGCCCATGCCGCTCTTCTACCGTGCCGTCGGTCGGCTGCGATTGTGTTCTGGCAAATTCGAGAAACGAATCCTATCGGCGGTTTCTTTCACGGAGGCCGCCTTTTTGAGGTTGGAAGACCCGAGGTAGACATGGGTAAGAAAGCCAACGATGCGGGATCCGTGACGGAGCCCCTGACCGTTCACGCCGGGGTGAATGGCACCCTTTTGGAACATGCAGAGCAGGATCGGCGCGTCGGTGCGCGGACGTTGGGCCCGGTATCGGACCTCGAGCGTCATTTGCCCTCGGATTGGTGGCGCACCCTGTTCAATTCTCTTTACCTAGAGACCGACGGCGATGTGATCGAGAACGATCGCAATACCACCGCTGAAGTCGATCTTCTGATCCGCAGCGTAGGGCTCCAGCGCAACGACCGCATCCTCGATCTTTGCTGTGGACAAGGCCGTCATTCGCTCGAATTGGCGCGGCGCGGCTTTCCTCACGTTACCGGTCTCGACCGCTCGCGTTATCTGATCCGTCTCGCCCGCAAGCGCGCCAGACTGAGTAACCTTCCGGTTTCGTTTCACGAAGGCGACGCCCGCCGCTTTCGCCTCGGCGACGCGGAGTTCCATTGCGTCTGCGTCCTGGGCAATTCCTTCGGTTATTTCGAGCTTCCGGAGGACGATCTTGCCGTCCTCGAGGCAGTCAAGCGCGCCCTCGCGTCCGGCGGCTGTCTCGTCATGGACCTGATGGACGGCGAATGGATGCGTAGCCATTACGAGCCGCGCTCATGGGAATGGGTCGACCAGAACCATCTCGTCTGCCGCGAGCGCGAGCTTGCGGGTGATGGCGACCGGCTGATCAGCAGGGAGGTCGTCGTCCACGCCGAGCGTGGCGTTATCGCCGACCAATTCTATGGCGAGCGCCTGTATTCGAAAGACCGCCTCGAGGCGCTGCTCACGAGCGCGGCCTTTACCAATCTCCGGTTTCATTCGCTGCCGGCGCCGAACTCGCATCGCAATCAAGATCTCGGCATGGTCGCACATCGGCTGTTCGTGACCTGCGAAGCGCCGCGCCGGATGCGCCGCCTGCCGCGCCGGGCCGCGCTGTTTTCTGATGTTACCGTGATCCTCGGCGACCCGCGTTTGCCCGATCCGGTCAAGCGAGACGGGCGCTACAACGAGGAGGATGTCGAGACGGTCGAACGGCTGAAGACAGCTCTGCACGAGCTGCCCGATTACCGCTTTCGCTTTCTCGACAATCACGCCTCGCTGCTTGCCGAGCTCAGGGCCAATCGCCCCCATTTTGTGCTGAACTTTTGCGACGAGGGGTTCAACAACGACGCCTTCATGGAAATGCATGTGCCGGCGCTGTTGGAGATGCTCGACATCCCCTACAGCGGTGCCGGACCGGCGTGCCTCAGCCTCTGCTACAACAAGTCGCTGGTTCGCGGCATCGCCCAGGCGATCGATGTGCCCGTCCCTGCCGAAACCTATTTCAACTCCGACGATCTGGCGGCGACGATCCCTTCGGTCTTTCCGGCGCTGATTAAACCGAATTTCGGCGATGCATCGATCGGCATCAGCAGGGATGCGATCGTCCACACCTGGGAAGAGGCGATCACCTGCCTCGGCCGGTTGCGCGAGCAAATGTCCGGCTGCCCGATCCTGATCCAGGAATTTCTGCCCGGTGCCGAATACTCGATCGGGATCATCGGCAATCCCGGCCAGCGGTACCGGGTGCTGCCACCGCTCGAAGTCGACTATTCCCGTCTCGACCCGGCGCTGCCGCGCCTTTTGTCCTACGAGTCCAAATGGGTGCCGGGCTCGCCCTACTGGACACAGATCGGCTATCGCGAGGCGCGGCTAGACGAGGAAGCGCGCCGTAAAATCATCGATTACTCGAACATCCTGTTCGAACGGCTCGGCTGCCGCGACTACGCCCGCTTCGATTTCCGCGCCGATGCCGAGGGCGAGATCCGGCTCCTCGAGGTCAATCCGAACCCCGGGTGGTGCTGGGACGGCAAGCTCAACCTCATGGCCGAGATGGCCGGGTTGCGCTACTCCGGCCTCCTGAAGCTCATCATCGAGGCCGCGCAAGAGCGCGTCGCAGCGCAGCACCCTGGCCTCGTTATTCCGCTTGCCGAGCGCCGCGTGCTACGCGCCGTCTCCCGCCGCGGCTGAAGTGCCGTGTTCCAACGCGGATGCTCAGGGTTCCGCCTTCGCTCAAACACAATTATTGGCTCTATTCGACCACTCCAGCTGCACGGTGTAATTGCCTACCTTTTTTGTCTTCCAAGCGCAGATATCACCGATTTCGCCGTGCGTATCGTCATACCAGCCCCGCCCGGGGATGGCGTCGGTAATGGCTTCGCAAAGTTCGTGTGAACTGGTCGAGGTCAGCGCGTCGACCACGTTCAATCCGCCGAGGCATCCGTTACAGCCCGGGTAGGGCATGACCGCGTAAAAGACTTGCCCCGAGATATCGTTGTGATACCCGCAAAAGGCTTGGCACGATGCCGAGCCACCCTGGATCACCCGAACACCGGGCGGCATGTATACAAAATACAGCGTGTTCGGTGTTGGGTGGGGTACCGAGGGATTGGTCGAGATTTCCTGCTGGAGAAAGTGCTGTATGGCGGTATCGGAGACAGAACGACCTGGAGCAGGACTACTGAGGGTAATGGTACCGGTGCGCCTGCCGTGTCCGATTGAGAATCCGGGAACATTGTATTCGGCGAGTTGATCTATCAATGGACTGGTCAGAATAAAATCAAAGAATTGGTTGATTTGGCTCGCCAGCGAGCTTTGAGCACCCTGCCACGCCGCTCCCCAGAACATCGTAAAAACCTCGACAGAACTCAGCAATGGCCCGTTACGATAGGTCAGATGTGGGGCAGCCGCGGGAACGGCAGCCAAAGCGTCCGCCGTCGGCGTGCCGACATCACCGGCGACATGCAGCGGCACGATGCGGATCGGATCTGCGTGCGTATCATGAATTCGCTTCGATGGGTGCGTCCCAGCGGCCGAACGGGTCCGCGACGAGGTCGCCATTTCGCCCTCCCCAGATTGGTTTACGAACACAATATACTGCCGCGGTGAGGAACTCATATGCAACCGTTGCGTTTCGCCCGTTGCGCGCGCGGGGCACACCGCAAATCAGGTCGCTGCGTCCACCGATGATGCTGCAGGCGTGTTTTGGCGCGCTACTCCTGGGCGTTAGTTCATCGAGCTCTGCGCTGCCGAAGGACTATCGGCGAGTTGCCCCGGTCGAAACAGCGCCTCTACTTATAGTTCAAACTAACTGTGAAGCCATGGTGCCCGCCTATTGTCGGGGCAGATATGGCTTCTTCGTCGCCAGAAGTGGGAAGTGGTTTGCAGGCCCTGATCCGACTGGCTTTTCTGTTCCCGGGCGAGTGTCGAAAGCCGATAGCCGGCGGTTGCGACGGGCGGCGGACCAGTTCTTCGACCGTGCGAGCAGGCCACTGCCTGATTGCGAGCGTCGCCAAGCAATCCCCGGTGTCGGCGAAACGGTGACGGTTCAGGGGCCGGAGTGGGCGATGAAGCTGGAGGGAGCCGGTGGACAACTCGATCCATCATGCGCCGAGGGCCATCCGTCAGCCCCTGAGCTGTTTGCGTTGGCCGACGCACTGATGCGCCGCTACTACCCACATCCCTTCCGCCGCCACTAGTCCGTCGGATTTCTCCGAATTCCCCGTGCGTCGCCGACACCGTCACGAAACTTTCATTTTTTCCGAATTCGCCCTTGCGCTTCCGCCAGATGAGCGTATCTATCGCGCTCTCGACGCACATCGCACGTGCCTATGGCCCATGGTGGTTATGCAACGACGTAACGCGTCCTTTTTGGCAGCCCGGCCCGGCAAATCGCCGCGGGGCCGGTCCCGAGAGGGAGGACGGTATGGTTGCTATCCGATCAACGGGCGTGGTGCCCTGCCCCGACGCCAACCTTCGCGGAACGCGTCTGCGCGGGCGGGGTAACCGGGTCATAGATCCAAGCAGTTTGAGCTAATCGCAAAGCCGGCCGGACCGGCCCCGAGGGGTCGTGCCGGTAGTCGTTTCGGTTTGCATTGGGCGAACCGAGGCCGCCCGTCGCAAGAGCGGCGGCGCTGCCTCAGGGCTTCGTCCGGCGATCCCTGTCGCCTTTAGCCTCTGCGCGGAAAGTTGACCCAGGTAATGACCGAGAAAATTACACGTTTTCTTGCCGAACATTCCCCCGAGACCCCGTGCCTCGTCGTCGATCTCGACGTGATCGCCAAATCCTATGAGGCGCTGCGTCGACATCTCCCACTCGCGCGCATCTACTACGCTGTAAAGGCCAATCCTGCCGCCGAAATCATCGCCTTGCTCGAACGCAAAGGCGCCAATTTCGACGTGGCGAGCCGCGGCGAAATCGAACTGTGCCTCGGCAACGGGATTGCGCCGGCGCGATTGTCCTTCGGCAACACGATCAAGAAGGAAAAGGATATCGCCTTCGCCTATCGTGCGGGGGTACGCCTGTTCGCCTTCGACAGCGCTCACGAGCTCGACAAATTGGTGCGGGCGGCGCCCGGCGCGCGCGTCTTTTGCCGCATTCTCGTTCCCTGCGAGGGGGCGGAGTGGCCGCTGTCGCGCAAGTTCGGCTGCGCACCCGAGATGGCAATCGAGCTGCTGCGCAAAGCCCGCGCGGCTGGTCTCGATCCCTACGGGATCTCCTTTCACGTCGGCTCGCAGCAGACCGATCTCGGACAGTGGAACGGCGCGGTCGGCACCGCGGCGCGGATGTTCTCCGCGCTCGCCGAGGCCGACATCAATCTGCGCATGGTCAATATCGGCGGGGGCTTTCCGGCGCACTACCGCAGCGAAGTGCCCGAAGTAGAGCACTATGCTCGGGCCGTCATGGCGGCGATCACGCGGCATTTCGGCAACGACCTGCCCGAGATCATCATCGAACCGGGGCGCTCGCTCGTCGGCGATGCCGGCGTCATCCAAAGCGAAGTCGTGCTGATCGCCAAAAAAGGCGGAGCCGACGACCGGCGCTGGGTCTATCTCGATGTTGGCAAGTTCAATGGGCTCGCCGAGACCCTCGACGAGAGCATCAAGTATCGTATCGTGACGCCCGGACGCCACGGCTCATCCGGCCCGGTCGTCCTTGCCGGCCCGACCTGCGACAGCGCCGACATTCTCTACGAACGGACCGAATACCGGCTGCCGCTCGGTCTGCGGGTCGGCGACAAGGTCGAGATCCTATCGACCGGCGCCTATACCGCAAGCTACGCCTCGGTCGGCTTCAACGGTTTCGCACCGATCCGGACTTACTGCGTCTGAGCAGCTCCGGTGCTGGCGACTTCCTCTGTCAGTTTGCGCAGTATCGCGTCGGCAAAGCTGCGGGAGTCGCGCGTGCCGACAACAAAAGAGCCGCGACCGCCGATCACGTAGCGGCGGTAATATCCTTCGAGCCAGGGCTCGTCGGTCAGGATGGCGAGGGCGTTTATCGAGATCCCAGCGGCGACGACGCGATCGCGCGCTACCTCCGGCGGCGAACCGAAATTGGCCATCCCATCGCCGGAAATATCGATGACCCGCCGCTCTGCCGGCTCCGGCACGCGGTCGAATTCGGCGGCAGCCGCGAGCAGGGCCGGACCGATCGCGGTGAGCCCGGTCGAACTCCGCGTGGTAGCGCGAACCGCGGCGGCAAATCCGGCGGCGCTGTCGACGTCGGTAATTCGCTTCCACCCGACGGTGACGGCGATCCGGTCGGGATCCGACCATTCTAGGACGAGCGCTTCGATGCCTCCGGGAAGCGCCGATATTGTACTGATGAGGCGCGGGTTTTCGAAGGCGCTGGCGATGCCGTTGCGCTGCAGCAGATAGGAATCCGCCGAGATGCTCGCAGAGACGTCGACCGCCAACACCAAGGCCAAGCTAGCCGCTGGCGCAGCCGTGGGTTTGAGCAGCAGTGCCGCGAATGCCAACACCCAGCTCGAAGCGTGCATAGCGGCTAGGGGCGGGGTCGGTTGCGTCGCAGCCGCAGCAATCGATACCAAATCGCGATCGCCAGCAGAATTGCGAGAACCCCAAATACCAGAAAAGGCGAAACCCGGCTTTGCGATTGGGTTTCGCCGCCAACCCGGATCATGATGCGGGCGACCTGATCGGCGCTGCGCGCTTCCGCGCTCCAAAACCCGTCGCTATCGGCCTCGAAAGCGAATTTGCCGTTGCCGTCGGTGCGTCCGGTCAGCGCCGGCGTCTTCGGAACACCCGGCGCAAACACCTGCACCTCGGCGTTCGCCATCGGCTTGCCGTCCGGAGTGGCAAATTGTGCCGTCACCTCGTGCTTGGCGAACAGATCAAAGGCTACGGAAGGAGCGGCGCCGAAGTAGAAAAGTGCCGTCAGCGTGACTGCGACGAGGAAGGCACGTTTGCGCATGGGTTAAAGATAGCGCCGATGCGGACTGGCGCTAGCTTGCCAGACCGGTGCCCTTATGGCACAAGCCGGCGGGGGCGAGGTGGTGCCGGATTTCGCGATCGAAAGGCGTTGCGAGGGACTGGTCTGCGGCATCGACGAGGCGGGGCGCGGGCCGCTCGCCGGGCCTGTAGTCGCGGCCGCGGTCATTCTCGATCCTCGGCGGTTTCCGAAGTCGCTGCGCGAAGGTCTCGACGACTCGAAGGTCCTGACAATCGAGCAGCGTGAAGCCTGCTACCGGACGCTCAGCCGCTGCGCCGATCGCGGGACCGTCCGCATCGGGATTGGCGCGGCAAGCGTGGCCGAAATCGACCGCATCAACATCCTCCGTGCGGCGCTGCTGGCGATGGCACGAGCTATGGCCGGCCTCGGTGTTCTCCCCGACATGGCGCTCGTCGACGGCAATGTCGCCCCCGAACTCGATTGCCGAGTGAGAACGGTCGTCACAGGCGACGCCCTCAGCTTCTCGATCGCCGCCGCGTCCGTTATCGCCAAGGTGACGCGCGATCGCATTATGCGCACCCTGGCGCCGCGTTATCCAAGCTATGGGTGGGGCACCAATGTCGGGTACGCAACGCCGGAGCACGGCGAGGCGATTCGCCGCTTCGGCGTCACCCCTCACCACCGGCGGTCCTTCGCGCCGGTCCGCCTCGCGATCGCTGGCCAGGAAATATTACCGCTGTTTGCCGATCCGGAGCCGGGGTTGCTCGAGGCCCAACCGCTGTAACTGCGTGCCGCGCAACCTTCTTCATCAGCGTGGGCAGCGCATGCTCGCCGAGCCGGTCGATCCGGCTCCATATCCCATCGGTAACCCCCCGTCCCGTCATGATTGTGAGCTCAAGGACGAAATGCGTGAAACCGTGCCGGACGAGGCCAGGCAGCACCGTCCATTCGGCTGCTGCGGGCGCATTCCGGACCGCCTCCTCGATGATCCAGGGTTCGGCACGCCACGGCGTCGACGGAATCTCGGTCATGCCGCCGAGCAGCCCCTTCTCCGGACGACGGCGCAACAGCACCGCTCCGTCCGGCCGGGTCAGCCAGAACGCGACGCCGTACCGCGACGGCCTCTCGGGTTTCGCGCGTTGCACCGGCAGCGCCTCGGCTACCCCCGCAGCTGCCGCGGCACAGCAGGCGCGCCACGGGCAAAGGACGCAGCGCGGCCGGCGTGGAGTGCAGATCGTTGCGCCGAGGTCCATCAGGGCCTGTACGAAATCGCCGGCTCGCCGTTCCGGTGCAAGGGAAGCGATGAGCGCCTTGAGCTGCGGTTTTGCCGCCGGAAGGGGCGTCCGCACGGCGTAGAGCCGCGCGATCACCCGCTCGCCATTGCCGTCGAGGGCGGCAGCCGGCTGATCGAAGGCAATCGCCGTAATCGCCGCTGCGGTGTACTCGCCGACTCCGGGAAGCGCGCGCAGCGCCGCGGGATCTTGCGGCAAGGCACCCCCATGCTGCTCGACGACGGCCCGCGCGCAGGCATGAAGGTTACGGGCACGCGCGTAGTACCCCAGTCCCTGCCACAATCGCAGGACGTCGTCGAGCGATGCCGCGGCCAGCGCCGCAATATTCGGCCAGCGCGCCACGAATCGGTCGAAATACGGGCCGACGGTCGCCACCGTCGTTTGCTGGAGCATAATTTCGCTGAGCCAGACGCGATAAGGATCAGGCCGGACGTCCGGAGGCGACCGCCAGGGGAGCACACGGCGGTGGCGGTCGTACCAGGCGAGAAGTGCTGTAGGCTCCGGTGTTTGCGATGCGGGCAGGATCGCGGATGAGAAAGGCGGCATGAGTGGAATCAATCGGCAACAACGAGCCCCCGGCGGCGCCGCAAAGCCTAACCGGTAAGCCGGCCGAGGGCGAGCGCCGGCAAGGCATGCACGCCATCGGCGTTGCCGTCTCTAAGCTTGCCGCCCCGATCGTCGCGCGGCGCGGAGGCGGGGTGCTGGCGCGCCTGAAGGCGGAGTGGGGCACGATCATCGGCAGCGGCTGGGCCGAGGTCACTTGGCCCAGCGCGCTCGGTCGTGATGGGGTCTTGAAATTGCGCACCTCTTCCGACGCTGCACTTGAACTACAGCATCGCGCGCCGCTGATCATCGAGCGAATAAACCTGTTCTTCGGCCGTCAGGCCGTCACCCGGTTGACCCTCGTGCAGGGGCCTTTGCCGCTCTCTCCAGCGCGCGGAGGACCGACCATTCGCACATTGACGCCAAGCGAAGCCGAGGCTCTCGATGCGCGTCTGTGCGAGGTAGCCGACCTAGAGCTTCGCGCCGCGCTCGCCCGGCTCGGCCGCGCCGTGGCCGGCAGAGAGAATTGAACCGCGTGTCCCCCCGATTGCGCATCGGCCTCAACATATCGTAGTAAGGAACGCGATGATGCATAAGATCTGGTTTATCTTGCTCGCTTTCTCGAGCGTCATTCTGGGTCCGGCGCGACCTGCTGCGGCGGCTGACCCCCACCTGATGCTGGCGGATGCGCAGACCGTTCTGGCGCTGACCAAAGGCGACCAGGTGCTCGGCAGCCCCGACGCGCCGATTACGATCGTCGAATACGCCTCGCTGACTTGCCCGCACTGCGCTCATTTCGCAAATGATGTGCTGCCCGAACTGAAGAAGAAGTGGATCGACGCCGGGAAAGTGAAATTGGTGTTTCGCGATTACCCGCTCGACGAGCCAGCCTTGCGGGCCGCGATGATCGCGCGATGCGCGCCTGCGGACCGCTTTTATGCCTATGTCGATACGTTTTTTGCGCAGCAGGAGAAATGGGTGACGGCCCGCGATTACCGCGAGGCCCTTGCCCGGCTGGTCAGGCTCGGCGGCATGAGCCAGGACGCGTTCGACAAATGCCTGAAAGACACTGCGCTCGAAAACAAGATCCTCGAAGAACGCTTGATCGCGTCGAAAGAACTGGATGTGAATTCGACCCCGACCTTCTTCATAAACGGCACGAAATTCACCGGCGCACCGACAGTCGAAGAGTTCGACAAAGTGTTGTCGGGACTCTCCGCGAAATCGTGAACAGACGACGGGACGTGGCTGGGTAATGCAGGTCTGTCGGCTGCGCCTGATCGGGTTCAAGTCGTTCGTCGACGCCACCGAGCTGGCAATCGAGCCCGGCCTCACCGGGATCGTCGGACCCAACGGTTGCGGCAAGTCCAATCTGGTCGAGGCGCTGCGCTGGGTTATGGGCGAGAACTCGGCCAGGCGGATGCGCGGCAGCGAGATGGATGACGTCATCTTCGCCGGGACTTTGGCCCGGCCGGCACGCAACAACGCCGAAGTCGCGCTGACGATCGACAACAGCAGCCGCGATGCCCCCTCTGCGTTCAACGATCGCGAGGAGATCGAGGTCATCCGTCAAATCGAGCGCAGCGGCGGCTCGACCTACCGCGTAAACGGCCGCGAAGTGCGGGCGCGCGACGTGCAGCTGCTGTTCGCCGACGCCGCCAGCGGCGCGCACTCCGGCGCGATGGTCAGCCAGGGCCGGATCACCGGGCTGATCGAGGCAAAGCCGGCGGAACGGCGGCTGCTGCTGGAAGAAGCAGCGGGCACCGCGGGGCTTCACGCGCGCCGCCGCGAAACCGAGCTCAAGCTCGATGCCGCCGAGGAGAACCTCACCCGTCTCGACGACGTCGTTGCGACGATCGAGGCACAGTTCGAGAGTTTGAAGAAACAGGCGCGTCAGGCGCAGCGCTATCGCCGGCTCGCGGAGCATATCCGACGGACCGAGGCGCTGCTGTTCCGTGCCCGCTGGATTGCGGCCGAAGCCGATGCCGAGCGCAGCTCCGCCGGGCTTCGCGAGGCAGAGCGTAACGTGGCCGAGGCAACGGAGGGCGCGCTCTCCGCAAGACGCGCGTTCGAGATGGCCGACGAGGCCTTGCCGCCCCTCCGTGCCGAAGACACGCGGGCGGCCGGCGAGCTGCAGCAACTCACCCACAGCCGAAGCGGGTTGGAGCAGGAATTACAGCGTGTCCTAGCGGCGCGCGGGGAAGCCGAACGTCGGCTGGTGCAGCTCGCCGCCGACCTAGAGCGCGAGGAGGCGCTGCTCGGCGAGGCGGAGGGGGCCGTCGGGCATTTGTCGGAAGAGCGCGAAGCAGTCACGCAGACTGAGGCCGAGAGCGGCCCGGTTGTGGAGCTGGCGAGGAAGCGGCTGCAAGAGGAGGGGGTACGGCTAACCGAAGCGGAAGCAGCTCTACAAAACCAGACTGAAGCCGGCGCCGACGCCGATGCCCGCCGCGCCGGGCTCGAACGCCGCCGCGCGGAACTCGCCGAACGTCTCGCTCGCCTCGCAGCGCAGCGGGACACCGCAGAGCAGCAGCGCGCAACACTAGCCACTGCGCTCATCGCACCCGAGGCGGTGGCCGCAGCGGTAACGGAAGTGGCCGATGCCGAGCGCCGTTTAGAGGGCTGCCGCGCTATCGTAGAAAGGGCTGCAGAAGAAATCGAAAAACACCTCGCCGATGAACAAGCCGCTCTTGATGCGGCCCGCGAGGTCGAGACGCGGCTCGCTCGGCTGAGGGCGGAGGTCGAGGGGCTGAGAGCAATCCTCGCCCCGGCGCCCGAGGCGAGCGCGGCGCCGCCAATCCTTGCCGCGGTGCAGGTCGCGCCGGGCTTCGAGGCGGCGGTCGGTGCGGTGTTCGAAGACGAGCTGCTAGCGCCGCTTGCCGATGGCGAAAGCCCAGCCGCGCCCCGTTTCTGGGTAGCCCTCAACGGAATCGAGATCGGCGCGCGCCTACCGGAGGGCGCCCTCCCGCTGAGCGAAGCCGTAACTGCTCCTCCCGCTCTCTCGCGCAGTCTCGCTCAGGCCGGCTGGGTCGAGGATGCGGAAACCGGACGCTGCCTGCAGCCGCAGCTGGCGCCGGGTCAGCGGCTGGTCGATCGCGAGGGGCGGTTGTGGCGTTGGGACGGATTCACGTCAGTAAAACCCGGCCCTTCCCTGGCCGCCCAGCATTTGCGTCACAGCAACCGCCTCGCCGCGCTCGAAACCGAGATCGCGACTGTAGAATCGGCAAGGCCGGGGGCCGAGCAGCGCGCCGCCGACGCCCGGGCACAACGACAGCGAGCAAGCGATGCTGATCGCTCCACGCGCCAGCGACTGCGCAAAGCCGAGGCGGCTCTCGCCGACGCCCGTACCGCGGAAGCCGAACTCACCCGCCGCGCGCTGACCACGCAGGCGCGCCTCGCCGCCGTGATCGAGACACTCGAGAGGATCGGCGCCGATCTCGCCGAAACCCGGGCGCAGGCGAACCAGGCGGAGAGCGATCTCGCGGCCCTTCCGGACCCGGGACTGGCCCGCGTCGAGCTCGATCGGGCGCGCGGCGCGGCGATCGACGCCCGCCGGCGCGAGGCGGAGGTGCGCGCCGCGATCGACCGGCTGACCAGCGAGGCGGCTCGCCGGCTCGAGCGCCTTTCCTCGATCGATCTCGAAGAGCGCTCCTGGCGCAAACGCGCCGAAAGCGCGGCCGCGCAACGAGCAGCGCTGATCGAGCGGCAGAACGCGCTCGCCGTGGAAATCAGCGGCTTGGCGGCGCGCCCGGCAGAGATCGCCGCCGAGAGCGAGGTCCTCGGCGCCGCGATTGGCGAGGCGGCCGCGATGTGCCGCCATACGGCCGATGCGCTCGCGCTGGGCGATACGCAGCTGCGCGAAGCGGTCGAACGCTCGCGCCTTGCCGATCAGTGCCTGGCGGAGGCGCGTGAGCGCCTCGCGCGGGCCGAGGTGGTGCGGGACGGCGCTGCGGAGGGACTGGGGCGGCTCGCTCGCGAGATCAGTGAGCGGCTCGACGTCACACCCGAGGCACTCGGTGAGCTTGCCGGGCTCGCAGACGGTGAAGCTCTGCCGCAACCGTCAGAGACGGCTGCCCGGCTCGACCGGCTGCTGCGTGAGCGCGAGGGGATGGGACCGGTCAATCTGATGGCTGAAGGCGAGGCCGCCGAGGTCGAGGCGCGGATTACCGGGCTGCAGCGTGAACGCGCCGAGCTCACCGAAGCCATTGCGCGGCTGCGCGGCGGCATCAGGGCGCTGGACCAGGAGGTGCGTCGGCGCCTCGTGGCGGCATTCGAGGAGCTCAACCGCCATTTTGCCGAGCTGTTCACGCGCCTGTTCGACGGCGGCAAGGCGCATTTGGCCTTGGTGGAGAGTGATGATCCCCTCGAAGCTGGGCTCGAGATCATGGCGAGCCCGCCGGGCAAGAAGCTGCAGTCCCTGTCGCTGTTGTCGGGCGGTGAGCAGGCGTTGACCGCGCTGGCTCTGCTCTTCGCGGTCTTCCTGACCAAGCCGACGCCGGTTTGCATATTGGACGAGGTCGACGCCGCGCTCGATGACGCCAATGTCGACCGGTTCTGCAGTCTCGTCGAGGAGATAGCCGACGCCACCAGCACGCGGTTTCTCGTGGTAACGCATCACCGCATCACAATGGCGCGCGTCGACCGGCTGTTTGGCGTGACGATGATCGAGCGCGGAATATCGCGCCTCGTCTCGGTCGATCTTGCCCGCGCCGCCCGCCTGCGCCAAACGGCCTAACGGGGAAAATCTTCGCAATGAAGGTGCTGCTGTTTGTTTGCTCCGGAAATCGCGGTCGCAGCCCGGCCGCGCAGTACCTGGCGCAGGAATCTGCCGATCGGCAGAACCTTCCGATCGAGGTGCAATCCTGCGGTACCAATGTGAGAGATCACGCGACGCCGGATATCCAGCTGTTGACGGCGCTTCCGGCGGCAAAATCCCACGTGCCGACGGGCCTGGACGAGAAAATCATCCAGCGCGCCGATTTGATCCTGACGATGAACCGCCAGCATATGCAGATCGTGACCACGATGGTCCCGAGCGCGACGAACAAAACCTATTGTCTATACGAATACGTCGAGGGCACGGCAAAAGCCGTCATCGACCCCGGTGATTTTGGCCAAGAAGATTATGAAGAGTTTCTCGAGGAAATGAAACGTCTCGTGCAGCTCTCGCTAAACAAGTTCACGAGGGCATAAACCCGCTAACCGAGTACGGCAATTCGACGGTGCCGGCAATGCGCATTCCGACGGCGTGTTGGTTGCGGCAAGGCAGCGCTGCCGGGGCGGCACAACGGTGCCGAGTTTTATTCGGCGGCGGCGAGGGTCGGGGTTTGCGCCGTGGCGAGCACGGCGGCGGCCTGCTTAGCGACCCGCGTCCCCTCGAAGAATTTCGGGTTCTGGGTGCCCCACAGCTTGACCACGTTCGAAAAGGTGAAGGCGCGGAAATCGTCCGACGTGATGTGGCCGTCCTCGACCAGTTCGTAGGCCTCCGGCACCGGGTGGCGCATGTCGATCACGTCGAAATGCCCGATGTCGGAACTGAAGATCGCGTTGAGTTTGGCGCCGAACGGGTTGTTGCGGCCAAACGCGGTGGCGTTCATGCGGTCGTCCGCCTCGCAGCCGAAAAAGTAGGGCTTGGCGTAGAGCTCGACCCAGTCCTCCTTCTTAGTGATCTTGCAGGCCGAGAAATCGTCGATGTTCTCGATGTTGCCGGTGAGATAAGCCTGCTCGGGGTCGGGCAGACCGCCGCGCTCGCGCAATGCCGCGGCAATGTCGTCATAGCCGTATTTCTCGACGAGGCTCATCAATTTAGCGCGGTCGAGCCTGTCGGGATGCATGCGCTCCAATGCCTTGGCGCTGCGCCGCTCCCAATGCTCGATCAGATCGCCGAACAGTTGGCTGGCCCAGCCGACGCCGCCCTCGAGAAACGCAAAGCGCAATTCCGGGAACCGCCGCGTGACGCCGCCCAAAAAGATCGCCTTGGCGGTCGCATGCCCGGCGGCGGCGAAATGGCCGATGTGGCTGTAGGTGAAATTGGTCGGCGACAGTCGCAGACCCTGATTGAGGCTGGCACTGTGGAAGGTGGGTGCGATGCCCAATTCGACGCATTCCGCCCAGACCGGGTCGTAATCGTACTCGCTGTCGAGGCCAAGCACGTCGTACCACACCGCAAAACGCGCCGTGTCGGGGTCGTTGGCCGCCGACGCCGGCACCTTGCGCGCCATGTTGCTGCCGAACATGCCGACCTTCGAGCCCAATTGCTTGGTGACGAATTCGAGCTCCTCGATCGCCTCGTCGGGGGTGTGCATCGGGATGATTGCCGCCGGGGTCAGCCGGTCGCCGAGGCCGCTGAAATAATCGGCCGAAACGATGTTGTAGGCGCGGATTACGGCGCGCCGGGTCGCGTCGTCCTGGATGCGCGGAAAGCGCAATCCGGCGGTCGGGTAGACGACGACAAAGTCGAGGCCCAGTTCGTCGAGGCGGTCGTACAACAGCTTCGGCATCATCGCGGTGGCGCGGTCGAGCGTGTTTTCCGCCTGGCGCGCCCAAAAGGCCTGCTGACCGACGCGCTTGTGGCGGCGTTCGGCGACCGACATCGAGAGGTTCTCGCGGGTCAGGCCCATCGCCTTCAGAAACCCCTCCGCGGCAAGGTCGCCGCCGACCTTGCGCATCCTGTCGCTGAACACCGGATCGTATTCGACCCAATGCCCGTCGCCATCGACGATCGGATGGTCGATTTTGGACCGGACTTGCTCGGGGGTCATGTGCGCGCTCATGATCTGCTCCAAAGAAGTCATGAAATGACATCACGGATTCTGAGGGTAGTGCCGGCGCAGCGCCACAAGCGATCTCCGCCAAGCCCTGCGCTGAGCGCAAGGCCGCCCCTCATCTGAGCCGGGTCCGGATCTCCCTGGGTTGGTCGAGGACCAGGCGCGCGGCACCCTCGCTGGCGATGATGACAACGCGCCGGTCTCATGCCACTGTCGTATACGATTACCTGACCGTTAGCAGCGGTCCCGCCGCAAGGAGGCCGAAGCCAATGACAATCACAGGTCTCATCATCTTCTTGGTGATCGGTGCTGTCGCCGGCTGGCTCGCCGGGCTGATCATGAAAGGAGGCGGGTACGGCCTTATCGGGGACATAATCGTCGGCGTTGTCGGCTCCTTGATCGGCGGGTGGTTGTTCGGCCTATTGGGCATTGCGGTTGGCGGACTGATCGGATCGATCATCGCGGCGGTGATCGGCGCGATCATCCTCATCGCCGTTGTCCGGCTGATCAAGCGCGCGTAACCGCCGCTCCGGCACCACCCATTGCGGGGCTACGCGAACGCCACCTCGCGGCCGCCGTCTGAAGCCTGCTTGATCGCATCGACCAGGCGATGCAGCTCGACCGCGGTCGCGAAGGTAGGCAGCTGGCTTGCACCGTCGCGGATTGCCCGAGCGAACAATGTGTACATTTGACCGACATTGAGGGCTTCACCCGGCGGAGTGCCGGGCGCTGTGACGGTGAAACGCTCCGGCACTCGCATCAACGCCAGCCGATTGCCGCTCTTCGCGCCGTGCAGAGAAACCTCGCTCAACTGCGGCGAATCCTTGCCGGTTGCGACCAGCGTACCGTCGCGGCCATAGATTTCCATGCGATAGCCGCTGCCGGCGAACGGAATGGCGCCGATATGCGCGGACACGACAGCGTCATTCACCAGCCGGCCGCTGGTCAGCACGTTATCCGGCGCGGTGACGTCCATTAGCGTGTTGGTACCGGTGTCGAGCCATTGCCTGGCCTGGGTTGCTACAACCGCGGAGAGCCGCCGGAAATCACCGCTCACAAAGCGCATCGCGTCGACAGTGTGGCCATTGGCTATGGTCAGCGTATTGGCGCCGAGCTCGGCGTCGCGCTGCCAGGTGCGGTGCGACGGCCGCGACAAGACGCCCTCTCGCAAGAGACTGACATGGACGGCCATCACCTCGCCGGTGAAACCGCCCTCGACCAGTTCCTTCATGTGCATCACGGCGGGATTGACGCGGGCTTGCAGGCCGACCGCGGTCACCAGCCCCTTCGCATTTGCCAGCGCCGCCAACTCCACCGCCTCCGCCGTCGTCCGCCCCAGCGGCCATTCGCAATAAACGTGCTTGCCCGCCTCCAGTGCCGCCTTGGTCGGCGCGTAGTGCGACGGGACACGCACGACAACAGCGACTGCCTCGATCTCGGGCGAGGCGACCATTTTGCGCCAATCGTCGAACGCCAATTTCGCACCCCAGGCCCGGCGCGCCGCCTCGGCGCTCTCGGCCTTGGTGGTGCAGACCGCCGTCAACTCCACATCCGAACTGGCCTGCACGGCCGGCAGGTGGGCACGCGCCGACCACGTACCCGTGACACTGGCGCCTATCAATCCCAGCCGAATCTTGTCCGCCATTTCTCTTTCTCCCCGGAAACTCCAAATGGTCACCGTTTATCTCGGCACCTTCACCACTTCCGGAAACCTCTCTTCGGCAACTGAGAACCCCGTGGGACTGAACCGGCGCGAGATCGGCTTTGATGTCGGAGAGGCGCCAAAAAATTCGCTCTTTGTGAAGCACCTCACACTGCTAACGGCTCATCGATGGCTATTATCATTTTTCGCGCACGTTTGACCGCGGGCGCGTTCAAATTCCCGGTAGAGGAAGGACCTTGTCATGGAAACGCTGCTCTCCCCACAGCCGTTGTTTTCGGCGATAGCGTTGTCGGCAGTAGTTGCTGTGATCGCTTATGGCCTGGTTCGCTCCCTCCCGCGAGCTCGAGCCCGCATGTCGAGGCAACAGCCCATCACGGGGCTCACTCGAACAGACAATCCCTATGACGCCATCCTGGCAAAAGCGGAACTTCTTTTAACGTACGCAGCAGATAACGGTATGGAAGTGGGCGAGACCGAAAGGCGCGCGATCTACAACTTCCGCCTGACTGATAAGAAGGATCAAAACGCGGATACTGTAGATGCCTTATATCTGGCATACACGAAGCTGTCCAGGGCCGTTACACCTCGGACTGCCGAAAGCATCAATGAGACCTCGCGGGAGCGGAACCGAGGAGTTCAAAAATACAGAAAGATCGCTCTTGTTTTATCGCTGTTCGTTATACCATTCTCGGTTTTATCATTCGTTTCAGCAGCAATGTCAGACAAGATAGGGAAAGAAATTGATAATGGTAATAGTTTGATATTACAATTGCGGGACGGATTGGGACCGAATTTCGCTGGGGACAAGGGAAAACTCAATGATTATGATGTAATTATGAAGACGCAGCAATTATCGACAACGATGAGGGCGCTTCACGAAACCGGGATACAGATCAGCTACACTCTATTTGGCCTGATGCCTCCCACTCCACCAGACCCCAAGCCGATATCGCCCGGACTTGCGAACATACCGGAAACCATCACCAAAATGATCCCGGATTTCCAGAGCCTGCGACAGTTTGGACAGACTGGACGCGACTTGGTAGCGGTCATCTATGGGGCGATTTCGACGTGCATACTTCCGGTCTTCTACGCGCTATTGGGCGTGTGTGCAAAGCTTCTCGGACAATTCGAGCAGCAGATCAGAACACGAACCTACGTTCAATCGGAAGCCAATTCGGCACATTTCGTGGTCGCCGCAATTGCCGGTGGGGTCGTGGGTCTGTTCAATAACTTCACGCTTGGACAATCCGCTTCGATATCGCCGCTGGCAATTGCGTTCCTGATCGGATTTTCCGTCGACGTCTTCCTGTCATTCCTCGACACTCTTTCACAGTCCTTTCTGAGGCGTTCGGACACGGAACCCCGATCGAAGCCAGTGCCGGCGAACGCATAGGTTCCCCTCGTCCTGCCTTCCGGCAGGCAAACACGGTCCTCGGCAATTCCAAGCTTCGATGCGGTAGCCTGGGTCCCGCGCTGCGGCCGGAAAATCGCCGTAATCGCGGGATATAGATATGAAATAGGAGTCGACCGAACGACGCAACCGACGGCAACCGTAACGGGAATTTGCTGCTGATTCGCTGCAGATAGCAAAATGTGAATCATTGCATGCAATTATTGATTGCAGCGGCTTCGCTCGTGACGGAGCCGCATTCGCACTGGCACCGCTATGAGCCGCTGCGGCACCGTCATCCGCATTACCCCGACCTGCTTCACCGACACCGCCATGGGCGGCTCGGCGAAGTTCGGGCAATCGCCCTCGCCGCGCCACGGCTTGACCCGAGATCTCCGACCCGCCATGTCCCCGGGCGGGCTGAGCTTTTCGGATGAAACTCTTATCTTACCTCTCCGCCGATGGCGGCGGACTGCCGCAACCGGCCGACGAGCGCCGGCTTGCCGTTGGCTCCGAGGCCTGGAGCGAGGCGCTGGCCTCGGCGGGAGGCGACCCGCTTTCCGACCGCGCGCGGCAGTGGAGCACGACACCTACCGGCGACCGCCTGCTCGCGGCAATTTTCGGCAACAGCCCCTATCTGAGCAGCGCCGCGATCAAGGAATGGCCTTTCTTGACCAGCCTGGTCGAGGTCGGTCCCGACCGCCTCCTCTCCGAAATCGCCGCAGATATCGAAAGCACCGAAGATCGAGGTGAGGATACGCCGACACTGATGCGCCGATTGCGGGTCGCCAAGCGCCGCGTCGCGCTCCTCGCCGCCGTGGCCGAGCTTGCCGGCGTCTGGGCGCTCGAGCAACAAACCGGTGCCCTCAGTCGCCTTGCCGAGGCGGTGCTGGGCGCGGCGCTGCGCCACCTGCTGCGCGAGGCCGCTCGCAAGCAGCTCATCCTCCTTCCCGCATCGAGCGAGCCCGAGCAGGGCAGCGGGCTCATCGTAATCGGCATGGGCAAGCTTGGCGCGCATGAGCTCAATTACTCGAGCGATATCGATCTGATCGTGCTTTACGACCCGGTGGTGGCGCGGGTGACAGCGCGAGCCGGTATCCAATCCTTCTTTGTTCGTCTTACGCGCGACCTCGTGCGAATCCTCGAGGAGCACACCGCGGAGGGATATCTGTTCCGGACCGACCTTCGGCTTCGCCCGGACCCGGCTGCGACGCCGCTGGCGATCTCGGTCGTCGCAGCCCTCGGCTACTATGAGAGCGTCGGACAGAATTGGGAGCGTGCTGCGCTGATCAAGGCGCGCCCGGTCGCCGGCGATCGAGTCGCCAGTGAACGCTTTTTGCGCGAGCTGCGACCGTTTCTTTGGCGAAAGAACCTCGACTTCGCGGCCATCCAGGACATCCATTCGATCAAGCGCCAGATCAACGCGCATCGTGGCGGGGCGCGGATCGCGGTTGAAGGTCACGACATCAAGACCGGCCGCGGCGGGATCCGCGAGATCGAGTTCTTTGCCCAGACCCAGCAGCTGATTTGGGGCGGCCGGTTACCGGCGCTGCGCGTCGCCCCGACCTGCGAGGCGCTGCGCCGCCTCGCAGCCGCCGGCCGCATCGATCCTGCCACCGCCACGCAGCTGACCGAGGATTACCGTTTCCTGCGTCGCCTGGAACACCGGCTGCAGATGATCAATGATGCGCAGACGCATGCGCTCCCTCCGGACCGCGCCGGGATCAGGCACATCGCGCTGTTCCTCGGCTATGCCACGCCGGAAGCCTTCGTCGCCGAGCTGCGCGCTCACCTCATCTCGGTCGAAAGCCATTACGCCGAACTCTTCGAGCAGGCCCCCACTCTCGCCGAGCCGGGTAATCTCGTCTTTACCGGCACCGACGACGATCCCGAGACACTGAACACTCTGTCGCGGCTCGGCTTCGGCGAACCGGTCTTCGTGTCGGCGTTGGTGCGCAGCTGGCACCACGGCAGGCTGCGCGCCACCCGCAGTCAGCGGGTGCGTGAGATCCTCACCGAACTGGTACCCGAACTGTTGCGCATCTTCGGCGCAACCCCCCATCCCGATGTTGCACTCCGAAGGTTCGATCAGTTCCTGTCGCGCCTTCCAGCAGGAGTGCAGCTCTTCTCACTGTTCCACGTCAATTCCGGCCTCCTCGCGCTGGTCGCCGAAATCATGGCGGGCGCGCCGCGGCTGGCCGAGCATCTCGCGCACCGGCCGGCTCTTCTCGACGCGGTGCTGACCGAAGGATTTTTCGCTCCACTGCCGGACCGTCCCGGTCTCGCTGCCGATCTCGAGCAACTCGTGGCCGGCGCGCGGGATTTCGAAGATATCCTCGACGTGATGCGCCGGTGGGCCGGCGAGCGGCGCTTTCAAGTCGGGGTTCAGCTGCTTCGTGGCGGCCTTGATGGCGCCGCGGCCGGGGCCGCCCTCGCCGATATTGCGGAAACCGCGCTTGCGTCACTGCTGCCGCGCGTGGAAGCGGAGTTCGCGCGCCGCCATGGCCGGGTGCCCGGAGGTTCGTTCGCGGTGATCGGGATGGGACGGCTCGGGAGCCGCGAGATGACCCTCGCCTCCGACCTCGACCTCATCCTGATTTACGACACTCCGTCCGACAGCGAGATATCGGACGGCTCCCAGCCGTTGCCGGTCGCCACTTACTACGCGCGGCTGAGCCAACGGCTGATAGGCGCGATCACCGCGCCGACCGCGGAGGGGCGGCTTTACGAGGTCGACATGCGGCTGCGCCCGTCCGGAGCCTCAGGCCCGATCGCCATCCAATTCACCGGCTTTGCGCGATACCAACGGGAATCGGCGTGGACCTGGGAGCACATGGCTCTGACCCGGGGACGCCCGATCGCCGGTGATACTGCCCTGTGCAACCGGATCTCCGAGGCGCTCACCACCATCCTGCGCATGCCGCGCGATGCAAACAAGCTCGTCATCGACGTCGCCGACATGCGCCGGCGCATTGCCAAGGAGAACCCGAACCCATCGCGCTGTGACATGAGGAACCGGCGCGGCGGGCTCATCGATCTCGATTTTATCGTCCAATATTTGATGTTGCGGCACGCCGTCTCGACACCGCAAATCCGGCACCGCGGCGCCGGCGAAGCGCTGCAGGCGCTCGGAGAGGCAGGTGCGCTGCCGCCGCGGGCGCGAGATGAGCTCGGTAGGGCTGCGGCGCTATTTCGCAACGTGCAAACGGTACTCACCTTGCTGAGTGATGGTCTGC
>Ga0310912_10000062_pt1 | contig 44483 bp, 40 predicted proteins | sample GREbulkMGOX080_FD_203443 | JGI IMG/M metagenome (GOLD analysis project Ga0310912, IMG submission 203443) | Lab enrichment of tropical soil microbial communities from Luquillo Experimental Forest, Puerto Rico - GRE.bulkMG.OX080 | ecosystem: Environmental > Terrestrial > Soil > Tropical forest >...
CGAGAAATCGACTGGGGCATTTCTGACGTCAGCGCCGCGCTCGGCGATCCCAAATATTTGGCGCCGTTCTTCCGTATTCCCGGACTGGCGCGATCCGATATCGTTGAGAAAGAACTCGCGGCGCGTGGGCTTGCGGTATTTTCTTCCGACACCGACGCCGACGACTGGCATCACCGCATCGGTGGCAAGCAAATCGTAGCCTTGGCAATGCGACGCCTCGAAGCGCGCGGCAAAGGCATTTTGCTTCTTCACGATATCCATCCGGCGACGGCTGCTGCTTTGCCCGGCCTACTCAAGGAGCTCAAGGACAAAGGCTTCCATATTGTGCAGGTCGTGCCGGCTGCGTCCTACGTGATTGCGATGGCGAATAAGCCGAATGCGCAGATAGTAGCCTCCGCTTTGTCAGCTAAACCCATGATCAGCGACGATACAAACCGCGGCGCGCAGCCACGTTGGCCGCAAGGCGCGGCGCAAACCGAGGCGAATATCGCGCCAGAGGAAAGCGCACTGCCGGTTCCGGACGCCTCGGCTTTCGAGCCTGATGCGGTGGCAAGCGAAGACTTCGCCGAGGTGCAATGGCCCGTCCAGGCGCAAGTAACCGCGCCATCAGGCGCCAAAACCCACGCGCCTTCGCGCAAACACAAATTCGCGCGAACGACGGTAAAGCAAAAGCAGCGCGTCGCCCACCCTGCCAATGAGCAGCGGCATACGCAGCACGCGCACGAGGATCGGCGCAAGCGCGGCCGCACCAGCGCCGTCGATCAGCACGCCGATAAAACGTGATGTCGCGGTTGATGGCGCTCAGTGCGCAGTTTACGCCGGCACAGGCGGCGGCCCGTTAAATTCGCCAGGGTGAAATTCACATTTGAATTTCTTTTCCGTGCCGGTCGTGAGCGCGACAACACCGTGTTGAATTTCAGCAAAAAAATGAGAAACAACGACCGCGATCGTCATTAATCCGCCAAACCCGTCGAGTGCGGGAATGCGTCTTTTCACCGGGTTGGCAAGCCCGGCAATTTGCGGGGAAGCTAGCGCGCTCAATCGAAAGTGATCCGCAGCACTGGCGACTGCATCGGTGAAGGACGCACCGGCCGTTCGCGCAGTCATCTACCGAGGTAGGCAACCGAAATTAAGAAATCGCCCCGGTATTGATGATCAAATAAACAGCTTTCAGGCTGGAGCTTATTAACCCTTTGATGCCTGATCGCCGCCCGCGGTCGGGCAGAAGCATCAGAGTGCCATACCGTGGGCGCTGCCAGCCACCGTAGAGGCCTTTATACGGCCGAACACAAGGACCATCGCGCGATTATTCGGCTTTGATATTCGCAAACTTAATTACCTTGGCCCATTTTTCGGTGTCATCGGCAATACGCTTTCCGAATTCCGCAGGCGTCATCGACAGCGGCTCGACGCCTAAGCTGAAAAGGCGCTCCTTCATGGCGGGATCTCTTACAATGGCGTTGATCTCATTGTTGAGCTTGTCGATGATTGCCGAGGGTGTCCCCCTCGGTGCGCCAATGCCATTCCAACCAGTCGCATCATAGCCAGGTAGAAATTCACTCATGGCCGGGACATCAGGCAGAAACTCGACGCGCGTCGCAGTGGTTACGGCAAGCGGGCGTAGCCGAGCGTCTCTCATGTACTCGATCACGTTCGTTATTGGCACGAACGCGACCTGCACCTGTCCGCTGAGCAGATCGGCTGTGAAATTACCGGCGTACGGCACGTGAACCAAGTTTACGCCGGCCATCATCTTGAAAAGCTCACCCATGAGGTGGGACGCAAGCCCGGTGCCTTGTGACGCCATATTGATCTTGCCAGGATTGGCTTTCGCATAGGCGATGAACTCGGGGACATTTTTGGTCGGCAGTTTAGGATTTACCACCATGACGAAGGGTCCAAGGCCAATCATCCCAACCGGCGCAAGGTCGTGGACATAACTGAAACTGAGGTTTGAATAGAGCGTCGCGTTGATCGCCCCTGAAGATACGGCAAGAAGGAGTGTGTAGCCGTCGGGAGGCGCTCGAACGACAATTTCGGTGCCGATATTGCTGCCAGCACCCGGCCGGTTTTCGACGACGAATTGCTGGCCGAGTCGATCCGACAGCGCTTGACCGACGACACGCGCGACGATGTCAGGGGCAATACCAGCGGGAAAACCGACGATGATACGCACCGGCCGTGTCGGGTAGGCTTGCGCCCAGGCATAGCGCGAGGCCAAGCGTAGGGTAACGGCGGTGGCGGTCAGATGAAGGAATTTGCGGCGGCGAAGTTTCATGGATTTGCCTGACACTCTAAATACACCCTTCTGCGACGCGTGGCAGGTGCCGTCTAGGGTACTAGCCCTGTCAGCGGCGCTGTGAGACTATTTCAGACCTCATTCTTGAACCATCAATCCATGCAGGCAGGCATCGGGCACTCGGTACGTCGCAAGGAGGACTTGCGCCTCCTCACGGGTCGCGGCTGTTACAGCGACGATTTCAACTTCCCTGGACAGGCTTACGCCGCCGCGCTGCGCGCGCCACATGCGCATGCGTTAATCCGCGACATCGATACGGTGCCGGCGCGCCGAATGCCTGGTGTGATTGCGGTACTGACCGGCGAGGATGCCCGTGCCGACGGCCTCAACCCCATCCCCCATCTCGCTAGGCCGGGGACGCCGCCGGACATCGTCCTGCACAACAGAGACGGCTCGCCGGTACCGGTGGCTCCACATCATGTACTGCCAGCTGACCGGGTTCGTCACGCCGGCACCGCGGTCGCCTTCGTCATCGCCGAAACGCCTACAGCGGCGAAGGATGCCACCGAACGCATCGTCGTCGATTACGACGTGTTACCAGCGGTGACCGACGCAAACGCCGCGGTCGCGCCCGACGCGCCGCGGCTTTACGACGATATCCGCAATGTCGTGATCGACGCGCAAGTCGGCGACGCCGCGGCCGTCAACCGCGCTTTCGAAAGAGCTGCGCACGTTACGCGGCTCGATACCTGGATTAATCGCGTTACCGGTGTGCCGATGGAGCCACGCGCCGCGATCGGCATATATGACCCGACGAGCGGGCGCTACACTCTCTATGCCGGTTCAGGCGGCATCGTGCGGCAGAAACGCGAGCTCGCGCACATTCTCGGCGTGCCCAAGGAGTCCGTGCGTGTCATCGCTCAAGAGATCGGCGGCAACTTTGGCACGCGCAACAGCTTCTTTCCCGAATTTGCGCTAGTGGCTTGGGGCTCCAAGCGCGTCGGACGGCCAGTTAAATGGACGGCTGAACGCCACGAAGCGTTCCTCAGCGATTATATGGGCCGCGATCTCACGGTCTCCGCCGAACTCGCGCTCGGCGCAGATGGCCACTTTCTCGCCTTGCGCACTTCCAATCTCAGCAATGTCGGCGCTCATTCGGGGTCCTACGTTCCGCTAGTCAAAGGTGTCGGGCTGGTCACTGCCGGCTATCGCATTCCGTTATCACATATACGAGCGCGCGCCGTCCTCTCGAACACGGTTTCGACAACCCCTTACCGAAGTGCGGGTCGGCCGGAAGTGATTTACGTAATCGAGCGGCTAATCGACAAAGCGGCCCGTGAGCACGGGTTCGACCGCGTCGCGCTAAGGCGGCGCAATCTTATTCCGCCGTCGGCCTTTCCCTACAAGAATGCGCAAGGCATCACCTACGACAACGGCACATATCGCGCAGTAATGGAGCGCGCGATGGAGCTCGGCGATTGGAAAGGCTTTAAACGGCGGCGCGTCGAAGCGCGTAAACGCAAGCGACTGCGCGGCATCGGGCTCTGCTGCTATCTGGAAACGACCGGCGGCTATCCGCGGGAACGCGCCGACATCTGGGTGCAGCCGCACGGTAAGGTTGATGTTGTGGTCGGCACGCTTTCCAGCGGACAAAGCCACGAGACGACGTTCGCGCAGTGTGTGGCGGAGTGGCTTGGCGTCCCGTTCGACGACGTCCACGTGTTCGAAAACGACACCGACATCGTCAAAGAGGGTGGCGGCTCACACTCCGCGCGATCGATGCGCCTCGCCGGCATCGTGATGGGCAAAGCCACTGATGCCATTATCGAGAAAGGCAAGCGAATAGCGGCGCATATGCTTGAAACCGCCGAAGATGACATCATATTCGCTGCCGGTCGCTACACTGTTCAAGGGACTGATCGTTCGGTCGGAATTTTCGACGTCGCCGCGGCAGCGGCAAACGGCAAAGGCATGCCGGAAAACTTGCGGGGAGCGCTTGAGGCAAGTTGCGACGAAACCATCCTTCAGCTTGGTTTTCCCTACGGCGCCCATGTCTGCGAGGTCGAAGTCGATCGCGAGACGGGCGCAATCGAACTCGTTCGCTATACAGCGGTCGACGATGTCGGCCGAGCCATCAACCCTCTCGTCGTCGACGGACAAACCCACGGCGGCGCCGCTCAAGGGATCGGCCAAGCGTTGTGGGAGCTGTGTGCCTACGATGCGCAGGGACAGCTATTGTCCGGCTCGTTCATGGATTACGCCATGCCCCGTGCTGATCTTTTGCCATCATTCACCACCGACATCAGCGAAGTGCCGACACCGACAAATCGGCTGGGTGTGCGTGGCGCCGGCGAAGGCGGCACCACAGGCGCGCTCGGCGCCGTCGCCAATGCAGTGATGGACGCGATCGCTGAATTCGGCGTCAGCCAGATCGACATGCCGCTGACTCCGGAAAAAATCTGGCGGGCAATCTACGGAGCAACGAAGGGTGTGCCTGTTCCGGGAAAGTCATCAATTGACTCAAGCACGCATGGATGATGTCATTTCAACCGTTCGGGGAATTGGGCACTTAACGATGCTCCACACAACCACCAAGCTGAATTTTGAAAAATACCGCTTGCGCAGTTTTGTTGACCGCTTGATCGAACTCGGCGAGGTCGACATTCACGACGAACCGGTGCCGCTCACAGACCTTAGCCATGTCATCGAACACACACACAAGGCGGTGCTGTTTAAGAACACAGGACCAGAGCGCGTCGAGATGGTCGCCAAGACGGCGGGCAGCCGTAAGCGCATCGCTGCTGCTTTCGAGACCAGCGAGGACAAGCTCTACGAAGAATATTTCAAAAGGCTAACGAATCCCCAGCCTCTGGTCGAGGTGCCGTCCGCCGAGGCTCCGGTCCACCAGATTACGATTACCGGTAAGGACGTCGATCTGACCAGGCTGCCGTTCCATCCACAGCACGCATTCGATGGCAGCTGTTATCTGAGTTCCGCGATCGATTATACGATCGATCCGGCGGCTGGACGCAGAAACGTCGGCTGCCGGAGGCTCAGTCTACGCAACCGCTACGAAGCCGGCACCAATGTTACTGCCCCGTCCGACCTCAAGCGCATCTACACGGCTTGCGTGGCGCGCGGCGAAAAACTGCCGGTGACATTCACAGTTGGGGCGCACCCTCTCGATTTTTTTGCCGCGACGACGCGGCAAGGCGGCGATGAACTTGGCTTGATCGCAAGTTTCCGCGCTGAACCGGCGCCAGTCGTCAAAAGCCTCACCAACAACATTTTGGTGCCGGCGGACGCGGAGTTGACGCTCGAAGGCTATCTCGATGACCGCGGCTACGTCGAGCCGGAGGGACCGTTCGGCGAGTATATGGGTTATTACGGCGCGATTCACATGGATCCGGTATTTCATTGCACCGCGATCACCATGCGCCCTGACGTGCTGCACCACACGGTGCTCCACGGCTCCGCCTTCGTACTCGATCAAACTGACAGCGCCAACATCACGGCGGTGCGCACGGAAGCGGAAGCAATGCGGATTCTCAAAACCTGCGTGCGCGAGCCAATCGCCGTTTATTTGCGCGCAGTCTCTGGCGGCGCGAATACGCTGCGCGTCTCGATCAGACAGTGCGCGTTCGGCGAGGCGCGCGCGGCAATCGCCGCGCTGTTCGGCGGTATCATGCGGCTTAAGCACGTCTACGTGTTCGACGAGGACATCGATATACACGACGACCGGCAGGTGGATTGGGCGCTGGGCACACGCTTCCAAGCCGATCAGGATCTCGTTGTCCTGCAAGGGATGCTGGGAATGACGATGGATCCCTCGCTGAACGGCCGCCGTACCGGCGCCAAATCCGGTTTCGATTGCACAAAACCGTTCGGCCGCGAGGGGCAGATCCCGCTGATGCGATGCGCTGCCAGGGCCTTTAAAGGACCGGCGCGTTATCAGAACGTCGAGCAGGCGCTCGCGGCGTCGCCGCTGTTCTATGCCGACATTGTCGAAGCCGTCGGCAGTCAAGACGGCCGCGAAGTCGCCTGCGCACTCGACGAACTGCGTCAGGCCGGCCGTCTCAGCCGCGACCGCGACGGCCGATATCATCTTGGTAAGGCGAAGCCCGGATCAACTGGAATCGTCGGCGAGCTGTATCGTGACCCGAACGAAGGCGCGTGAACAGTCTGAGCAAGCCGGCCGGTTTACTGGGGCCTGATGCCGGCCTCTTTGATGATAGGCCACCATTTCTCGATTTCGGCCTTCTGAAATGCTGCTAGCGCCTTGGGGGTCTGCTTCTCGGGCGGCGGAATCTCAAAGCCCTGGGCCTCGAGCTTCTGGCGGATACTTGGATCGGTCAAAGTTTTCACGGCCGCGACGTTGAGTTTGTCGATGATGTCGCTCCGCGTGCCTCGTGGTGCAAATAGCGCCGCCCAAAACCGGAAATAAAATCCGCGTAGTCCAGCTTCGTCCATGGTCGGGATTTCAGGTGCAACCGCCATGCGTTTTTCAGACGTCACACCAAGGGCTTTCACACTGCCGGAAGCCACTTGCGGCAATGCAGCCGCAATGTTGAGGAACATCGCGTCGATCTGTCCTGCCAAAACATCCTGCATCGCCGGCGCGGCTCCGCGATAGGGAACCAAACCAAATTGTGTCCCAGTTTCCTTGCGGAGCAGGCGGCCGAGTACGTCCGGTGGACTACCGGCACCCGCGGTCCCCATTGACGCCTTGTCGGGGTACGCCTTGAGCCAGGCAATGAACTCATTGAGATTGTTTCCCGGCATGGTCTTTTTCACGATCAGTACCATCGGCGCGTCCGGTAACAATACGACCGGTTCGAAATCCCTCACCACATCGTATTCGAGCGCATAAATGGCGGCATTCGTGACATGTGTGTTCCAGGTGCCGAGCACGAGCGTGTACCCGTCAGGGGCCGCGTGGGCGACCCGGCCGGTTCCAATGGTGCCGTCCGCACCTGCGATATTTTCAACGATAACGGGTTGATCGAGCGATGTGTGCACCCCCTCGGCGAGGGTGCGTGCGACGTTGTTGGTCAGAGCGCCCGGGGGGAACGGCACGACTATCGTAATTCGCCGTGACGGAAATGTTTGTGCCCAAGCCAAGCGCGCGATCGACAGCAGTGCGGCGGCGCCCGCTCCGAACTGCAGGAATTGTCGACGGGGAAGTTTTATCGATTCCTCCCAGGATGTCGCGTTGGATCCTGGCAAGCAACGCCAGCGCGGGGCGAGTGCCCTGTCCCGCATTTCACTTGAGGTTCTCGCTAAAGTATTTTGAGGCGCAAAGTAAGGCGATTATAGGCCTGTGCGGCGCAAAAAATTCATTACTGAGGCGGACATCTGGAGACTTGTTGCCTTGGTCTTGAATTGAGCGTTCCCCCCATCGCGCGGCTTAATGCCATAGTCCGTCAAATAACTCGTAACCGTTGCCCATAGAGCACAGACTAGGTCAACGACTCAGGTTATTTTATGCGATACGGAGTTGACGACTGGGGGGTTCTATGTCGCACGCAACTCGCAGGGCAAGCGTGGATGATGACGCCATCGTCGCGTTTCTTCTGCTTTGCCTTGAGATCTTTCAGACCGAGCAGCAACGTAAACGAAAGCTGCACTGACGACGTTTCGAACGCTGGCGGCTTGCTTCGGCAATGGGGGTGGCAGGCTGGAGCGCAATTTCGTCCAGCCCGCCGGCAAACCGGTCTAACGGATGATTTTATTGCACGGAGAACGCTTCACATCTTTTGAGATAACTCCGCCGCCGTTGGCAACCTGCCGTTTGGGGTCAACTTGTCGACGAGTCCCGGCAGAACCTGCGATAGTTCTTGGGTTAGCTCTTCCTCGGAGAGGCCCGACTTCTGAGACAACATCTTGATGATGTTGGGGCCAAGCGCCGAACCAAGTTGACCAGATGACACCGGCTGATTTTGTCCGGAACCGACCCAGGAATTGGCCACATTGCCAAGCCCTCCCTGCTGCAGTTTGCTCAACAGCCCGCCCAAGCCGCCAAGCACTCCGCCGGCACCCTCGTCCGAGGTCGGTTGCGTCGGTACATTGGCGGTCTGCCCAGCGCCGCTTCCCCGGAACAGAACGCCTGACGCAAGCAAAGCACCGAGGGCTAGCATCAGCGGTTTGCCGATGTTGCCGCCCGGAGCGGCTGAACGAATCATATCATCGAATCCGGACATTGCTTTTCTCCGTTGGTTACCTGATGCCCCTCACGCTCGGCTACGACGACCCGTTAATGTGTTGTAGATCAGCAGCACCACGATCGCTCCGACAATTGCAACGATCATGCTGTACAGATTGAAGCCGGTGACGCCGGACGCGCCGAAGAGATCGAACAGAAATCCGCCGACCAGAGCGCCGACGATTCCCAGCGCGATATTGAGCCAAAAACCTTGGCCCTGTTTGTCGACAATCTTGCTTCCGATAAACCCGGCGATCAGGCCGAGTATGATCCAACTGATGATGCCCATGTTGCTCCTCCTGTAAAAATCCTGATCGTCATCGTCACACCTCGCACCAACAGCGGGTCTGGCCAGTGATCGTCTCCGTACTTTCCCACCACGCCGTAATGCTGATGACCGTTATGACGGGGTCAGCCGACGAACGCCGCGCGCGCTTGCGCCGCGATGTCAGCTGGGGTCTTCGGCTCCGCCGGCAGCTGAAGCACTGTTGCTTCCTGGCTGGCACACAGAACCGTCAGAAGTACGATCTCGCCGTCGGGAAATTCCAGCGCGTCATGATGAGCGGCAACTTTCGCTTTATTGATCTGCCGAAAGATCGCCGTCTTGTGATGAACGACCTTGTCGCGCCATGCAAACAGGCCAGTCGACAAGCGGCGGACTTCGCTGGCAAAGGACAGCTCCGTTCCCGGCAGCACGCAGACCGCCACATCGTTGTTCTCCGATGCAGCAAACCCTCTTGTACCCGTGCCGAAGTCGCGCGTGATAAGCTTGTCGCCTACCTTTGCCGGCCGGGATTTGACGCTCTGAAGACTATAGTCGCACATTTTCGACCTCCCAATTGGGACAGCCCTTCAGTCCACTCAATCACATCAACCCAATACATCCGTTGTTGAGCGACGCACCTCATGCCAGCACAACTAAAGCTGTGGCGCGCCAAAGGTGTCGCAGCCGGCGACCGAACCGCCGGTTAGGCCTGTCGTGAACCAGCGCTTGCGTTGTTCGGCACTGCCATGGGTAAAGGAGTCAGGCACTACATAGCCTTGCATCTCTTTCTGTAAGCGATCATCGCCGATCGCCGTCGCTGTTTGCAGCGCCTGATTGACGTCGCCGGAATCGAGAAACTTGTGTTTCTGCTGAGCGCGATTGGCCCACACGCCAGCTAGGCAATCCGCCTGCAGCTCGACGCGCACTTGCAGCTGGTTCGCTTCGATTTGGTTTGACGCGGCTTGTTGCGCCGCAGTAACACGCGGCAAAACGCCAAGTTCGTTCTGGACGTGATGACCGACCTCGTGGGCGATAACATACGCCTCGGAGAACTGGCAGGCCTTGCTATTTGAACAGGCACCGAACTTGTTCTGCAGATCGTCAAAAAAAGACGTATCGAGATAAACGCGCTGGTCGCGCGGACAATAGAATGGACCCATTGCGGCGTGGGCGAACGCGCAGGGGGTCGGCTCTGACCGGGAAAACAAGCGCAATTTCGGGGGGTGGTAGGTTCGCCCGGCTGCGGCAAAAATCTCCGTCCATCGGTCCTCGGTATCGCCGAGAATCGCGGCGACGAACTCTCCGGTCGCATCGTTTGGCGTGCCGGCGGTCACCGGAGGAGCCGGACTAGATTGCTCCGCGGACCCGCCGCCAAGAATTTGCTGCGTACCGTTAAGCAGCACGTTCGGGTCAATGCCCAAATACCACCCGACCAGCGTGACAATGATCACCACGCCGATACCCAAACCACCTGCCCCGCCCGGCATGCCGCGCGATGCACTGGCTTCGCGGTCATCTTCGACGTTAGCACTGCGGCGGAAATCATCTATCCGCATGGCTACTCTCGCGGACTGGATCGGACCGGCTGAAAAATCATGCCTTAAGAGAGTCCGAAAACTTGCCACTGTTTAGCCAATATCGAACATTTATTTTCTGCACTTTGATCGAGATCAAATTCCGACACCATGTAACCCTGCGCTTCGTGGCCAAAAATCGAAATTCTCGGCTGTTTATCTGTTTTTGCATACCAGAAGTCGGAAACGCTAGGAGAGTTTGCATGCTAATCGAGTAAGCCCATGCCCCAGTTGATCAGTTTGCCAAGACGCTCGAGCTCGTTGGCGCAGCAATCATCCTTGGCGGGATAATCCTGGCCATGGTGAAGTTCTCGCGCGATGGTTCGCGCACGAGGGACTGGCGATCTGTTTATCCCAGTTACCGGTCCGACATCGGACGCGGCGTCCCGCTCCCAATAGAATTGCTGGTCGGCGCAGATATCATCTCCACCATTACCGCTCCGCTTACCTTTGAGAGTGTTGGATTGCTGGCTGCAATAGTCGCAGATAAGCCAGGCTGCGCTAGACAAATTTCGAGGGATAGCGGTAGCCTAAGGAGCCTTCTGTGCTAACGGCCTAGTTAGCTCTCAGCACTTTTACAGTCCAGCATTGAGATTAATGGAATGGCAGATCCACCAGGTAAAATCGCCACCAAAGAACTTGAAAGCGCGATTGAGTCGATACAACGAGGCGAATTCGAGAAGGCAGAAAAAATACTTCTACAAATAACGGCAAGAGAACCAAAACACTTTGACGCCAACCATCTGCTTGGTGTCGTTTCGACCGAGCTGAATAAGTTCGATCAGGCAGAGACGTTTTTCAACACGTCGCTTTCTATCAACGCAAGATATCCTCCTCTGTACAAAAACTACGGCTTTTTTCTAACCAGGGCAAAGCAATTCGATAAAGCCATTGAACAGTTCAATATTGCTCTCCGTCTTTACCCAAATTTTGCACTAGCCTATAGCGATAGAGGTAATGCTCTCGAGAAGTTACACAAACTGGACGAAGCAATAGCCGATTACGATCGCGCTATCGCCTTAGACCCGGAAATTTTTGGTTTTTACAACAATCGCGGCGGCGCCTACTTAAGGAAAAAGGAATTCTTCCAAGCGTTGGCTGACTTTAAACGTGCAATTGAATTAAATCCGCACTTTGCAGATGCCCATTGCGGTCATGGCAATGTCCTGGAGGACCTGAAACGCTATGAGGAAGCGCTTGCTGCTCACGAAAAGGCACTGTCGCTTAACCCTGATCTGGAGAATGCTTGGCTTGGTCGTGGCAATGCGTTTGTGGGCTTGCGGCGCTACGATGACGCTCTTGCTGCTTACGAGAAGGCATTGTCGCTTAAACCTGATTTAGCGGGTGCTTGGCTTGGCCGTGGCAACGCATATTCAGATTTGAAGCAGTACGACGAAGCCTTTGCTGCTTACGATAGGGCGTTGTCGATCGAGCCTGAATTGACGGAGGTCCATCATAGCCGAGCTAATACTCTTTTCGTTCTCGCGCGAAATGATGAAGCCCTCAATTCGCTCAATGGGGCTATCGAATTAGATCCCATAGATCCGCAAGCGCATTTGAGTAGAAGCCTGGTTTTACTTACTTTGGGTCATTATGCAGACGCGTGGGAAGAATACGAATGGCGGAAGAAATTGCCGCTTCCGATTGGAAACCGAACTTTCACTCAACCATCGTTGCTTGACTTAGACGGTGTCGAAGGTGCAACCGTGTTTCTTTATGGTGAGCAAGGGTGGGGCGACTACATCCATTTTTGTCGTTACGTAAAGCTCCTTTCCGATAAAGGGGCCAAAGTCGTTCTTGAAGCACCAAGGCCCTTATTCCAGTTACTCAAATCACTACGTGGAGTATCAGAACTTATCGAAGTGAATCAATCAGTCCCGCCGTTTGATTCTCATTGTCCTCTCATGAGCTTGCCACGTGTTTTTAAAACAACTCTCGATAACGTGCCTAACGAGGTCCCTTACCTCTTTGCCGAGCCGGAAAAAGTACAAGCATGGGCAACTAAGCTGGGGGTTAAATCAAAATTGAGAATTGGTCTTGTTTGGTCTGGTGGATTTCTACCGAATCAGCCGGAAACGCGCTCTACAAAAGAAAGACGAAATATACCTCTTGCCAGATTTTCTCCATTTAAGAATCTCGATGCAACTTTTTACAGTCTTCAGAAGGGCGATGAAGCCGGTACAGAATTCAAAGATTTACTCAGCGGCGGTTGGAACGGTCCTGCCATCATCGATTGGACCGACGAGATTCATGACTTTTCAGATACAGCGGCCCTGATACAAAATCTCGACTTGGTTATTTCGGTTGATACTTCGACTGCTCATCTTGCTGGCGCAATGGCCAAGCCTGTTTGGCTTCTCAATCGCTTTGACATCGAATGGCGTTGGTTACCCAATAGTCCCTGGTATCCAACGGCGCGGCTGTTTAGGCAACAGGCTCCAGGTGATTGGGTCGGCGTTATCGATCGTCTGACCCCCGAACTTGAAAAGTTAGTACGAGTTGCATAAGGAATAAAGATTTCGGAACGCAATAGAAAATAAGGCGCGCGCTGCAGATAGCGGATGAGTAGCGCTTAAAACCCTACGGCCAACTGCCAGCGAAAATTCGTCAGTAGCTCCCTTAGGCTGAAGCTTGGATGTTAACCGCTATCCGCAGAAATTGTCGCGGTGCATGAGTCAGCATTTGAACAAGGTGGACACGATTCAGCACGATTGTGATGTCCGCTTTGTGCCAACTGCAGACATTACGTCTGCGTGCAGCTAATATGTATCTGCACTAAGATAGGAAACCTGCAGCTCGGCGTCCGTTTTGCCTCGAACTCAGATACTGGCCAAAACTGAGACGACGCGCGCATTGATGCTTAAGTATGCGGCCAAGGGCAATGGCGCTGCGCATCGAGGACTATGCATTGATTGGCGACTGCAGGTCTGCGGCTTTGGTGGGCCGCGACGGCTCCATCGATTGGTTGTGCTGGCCACGCTTCGATTCGCCGGCGTGCTTTGCCGCACTCCTTGGGACGACTGACAATGGTAGATGGCTGATCGCCACGAGCGACACACCGGTCATCATAAATCGGCGTTATCGTCCCGGCACTCTTATCCTTGAAACTGAATTCAAAACTGATACCGGATCCGCGACGGTCATCGATTTCATGCCACCTGCAAGTGCCGGCAACCTTGTGCGGATCGTCACTGGTCGCTCAGGTCGAGTGGTTTTCCGGACTGAACTCGTGCTGCGTTTCAACTACGGTGCGAGCGTACCGTGGGTCAACCGCCTTGATGACGACACGATCAACGCCATCGCCGGGCCAGAGCGCCTGGTCTTGCGGACACCGGCCTCACTTTACGGCGAAGACCTCAAGACCCTCGGTGAGTTCACGGTCAATGCTGGCCAGTCGATTCCCTTCGTCCTCTCCTACGGATCTTCATTTCAAAATCCGCCACCGCTAATCGATCCGTTTCAGTCCGTTGAACAAACGGAAGCGTTCTGGCGCCAATGGAGCGGTCGCTGTCCCGAAGTCGGGCCTTGGACGGAAGCTGTGAAACGCTCACTCATCACCTTAAAGGCTTTAACTTACGCGCCGACCGGCGGGATCGTCGCCGCTGCTACCACCTCGCTGCCCGAGCGCCTGGGCGGCGTGAGGAACTGGGATTATCGCTATTGCTGGCTGCGAGACGCCACCTACACGCTGATGGCCTTTATGAAACTCGGATACTACGAGGAAGCGAAAGCGTGGCGCGATTGGCTACTGCGGGCCGTTGCCGGCAGCCCACGCCAAGCCCAGATCATGTATGGCGTGGGCGGTGAGCGATGGCTGCCGGAACTGATTGTCCCTTGGCTGCCCGGCTATGAGAACTCCGCGCCAGTGCGCATTGGCAACGACGCGTCCCGGCAACTGCAGCTTGACGTGTTCGGCGAGGCCGCCGACGCCATGTTTCAGGCGCTCAAGGCGGGTATGGCTCCGTCTGACCGCAGTCGAACAGTGCGGCCGGTTCTATTGGAATATCTCTCGACGGTTTGGCGGCAGCCCGACGAAGGCCTCTGGGAGGTGCGCGGGGGCCCGCAAAACTTTGTTCATTCAAAGGTAATGGCTTGGGTTGCTTTCGATCGCGCCGCGAATGAGGTCGCGGCAGGGGAATTCCAGGAGTCAGGGCAACGTTGGCGCGAGATCGCCGACGAAATCCACGCCGAAGTCTGCGCGCGCGGTTTCGATCACGATCTTAACAGCTTCGTGCAGGCCTACGGCTCCAAGCGGCTCGATGCCAGCCTGCTGTTGATCCCGCTCGTCAGTTTTCTTCCCGCAAGCGATCCACGGGTCCAGGGAACGCTTCGAGCTGTCGAGGACAAACTCCTCATCGATGGGGAATTTGTTCTGCGCTATGAAACCGAAAATTCTGATGATGGCTTGCCTGAAGGCGAAGGCGCGTTTCTGGCGTGCAGTTTTTGGCTGGTCGAAAATTACATTTTGCAAGAGCGTCATGCAGAAGCCCGGAAACTATTCGACCGCTTGCTTTCACGTTGCAATGACGTGGGTTTGCTCGCCGAAGAGTTGGATCCGCTAACCGGCCGCATGCTGGGCAATTTCCCGCAAGCTTACAGTCATGTCGGTTTGATCCACTGCGCGCTCAACTTGAGCCGGCAGAACGGCCCGGCAGTGGAACGCGACGAATCAGAATTGTCGCCGGGCGCTCCCTAGCCCGCACGCGCTCCATTCTCTCGTGGTTAGGACACCAAAGAGATTTATTTGGCACTCATGCGCTGTTGGCGTTAGCCGAATGATGAAATTGAACACTTCGAGCACAATTAAAGGCCCGCGCAACTCTCTAAGTAGGACCGATGACTTTGTGACTGCCCCTTCACACCCGGAGTGTGATTTCGCACACGAGTCCCTCGGCGCGCCAATCAGACTGAGTTTTTCCTTTTAGTTGGTCAATCATTTGTTCGATAATCCGCCCGCCATAGCCCTTGCGCGTCGGTTCCTGCACCGCCGGGCCGCCGGTCTCAGTCCAGCGCAGATGTAACTGTCTGGTTGGCTCGTACCACCATTTTAGATTGACCTCGCCATTGGCCACGGACAAAGCCCCATACTTAGCTGCATTCGTCGCCAGCTCGTGCAAGATTACAGCAATGGCCTGGGCCTCGTTCGGTTCTAATAAGACTTGTGGACCATCCATTCGCACCCGCGTTTTGTCTTTCGCGGAATACGGAGCAAGCTCCTGTGTCGCGACGGTCGATAACTCGGCACCAATCCAGCGTGTCTCGACAAATAGCGAGTGAACATTTGCAAGCGCCCGGATCCTTCAATCGCCCGTTTAAGAGCTTCGGGCGTGTCGGCCTGAGAGAGATTGACGGCCGCTTGCACATTCGCGATCAAGTTCTTGCTTCGGTGCTCCGCTTCCCGAGCCAACGTCGTGATTTGCTCCTGATTTCGCTTTTGCTCAGTAATATCCCGCGCGATCTTCGATGCGCCGACAATCCTGCCTTCGGAATCTTTGATAGGAGAAACAGTCATTGAAATGACGATCAAGCTACCTTGCTTACGCCGCCGGATAGTCTCGAAATGGTCGATGTGCTCGCCGCGTTTGACGCGATTTAAAATCTCACCCTCTTCCTTTAGCCGGTCTTTCGGGATCACGATCGTGATCGGCTGACCAATCGCTTCTTCGGCGGAGTAGCCGAAGACGCGCTCCGCACCCTTATTCCAGCTCGTAATAATGCCATCGAGGTTCTTGCTCACAATCGCGTCGTCACTGGACTGTACGATGGATGCCAGCCATCGCAATCGCTGTTCACTTTCGCGAAGCGCAACTTCGACCTGCTTGCGCTCGGTAATGTCGATGATCGACGCGATCCAACCTAGAACGTTGCCGAACTGATCTTTGTCGGGTGTGTAAATGACCTGCAGCAAACGAACCCCGACATCATTGAAATGCACGTCGGTTTCGTATATGGGGCAAGATGGTCTGGAAACCGGTCTCCCCCATGATTTTGACGATCTCCTTGCCAACCAACTCTTCAGGCCGGTGGCCGAGCATCTTCGCGTAAGCTTCGCTCACGAAAACATAGCGCAGATCGGAACTGCAACGTGTGAGCAGAAACGGCGTATTAGCCAAAATCGTCTCAGCGTCATTACGCAACGCCACGGCGGCGTCCACCACCGTGTCTTCCCGCTCCGCCAATGTTCTTGGGAAAGTCATGGCTCCTCTGCTGTCGTAACAGGCGGGAGCGCAATTGTATTCTGGACGACCGTCGTCGCACAAAGGCGCCGAATGACCTCCTCGGCGATCTGGTCTGGCGGCGCCGATGCTTCGATTGTCAGAGAGTCTTCGCTTGGATCCGGTTCCTCGAGCGTATCGATCTGACTTCGCAGCAACGACGCGGGCATGAAATGCCCTCGCCGCCCGGCAACATGCTCGGCGATTAGATCGCGGCCGCCGCGAAGATAGACCAGTCGGACTTCCGGTCGATCCCCGATGATAAATTGGCGATACGCTCGCTTGAGCGCCGAACACGTTATTATGCCGGGCTGCTTATTGGCGCGCTGAGAGTCTATCCACGCCGCCACGCGTTCGAGCCAAGGCTGGCGGTCCGCATCCGTCAGCGGAATCCCGGCATGCATCTTCGCAATGTTGATCTCGGGATGAAGCGTGTCGCCCTCCTCGAAGGGCCAGCCAAGCCGTGCGGCAAGCTTTTCGGCGACTGTCGATTTTCCCGATCCAGAAATCCCCATGATGACCAGAACAGGAGGGCTGCCCCGGTGCGCGCGGGCGCTGTCGAGGCGGTGGACACCGGCTGCGTCAGCAACAAAGACTGGATCCGCGCGACCAATAAAGAGGCCGCTTTCGACGACCCCAATGACGTGCCTAACGCGCTTTTCCAGTCTGGCCGGATCGCTGATGCGCCCGAAGTTGCAATCGAGAATGCGGTTACCACTGTCGGTGACGAAAGGCTGGCCTGCCGGCGACATGCGCAGCCGAACGCTGGCACCGAGCACTTCAAGAGACTCCTGTGTTGCCTCCAGTCCGAACGCCACCACTTCCACCGGAACTGCTGTTCGCATACCCAGCCGATCAACAAGTTTGGTCCCATCAACGACGATTGCGAGCCTGTTGCTGGCGGCAGCAACGATCTTCTCACGCAGCAAAGCTCCGCCCAGTCCTTTGATCAGATTAAGTGTGCCCTGCTCTACCTCGTCCGCGCCGTCGATTGTAAGGTCGATCTGACGATGTTCGGCGAAAGAAGTGAGCGGGATGTCGGCGGCAGCGGCCTGCGCGGCCGTACGATCCGAGGTGGGAATACCGACAAAGCGCAGCCCTTGGCGATGGCGCTCCGCGAGTGCCTCGATCGCAAAGGCCGCCGTCGAGCCGGAGCCAAGCCCAACGACCATATCTTGCGTAACCAACTCCACCGCAGCCTTGGCAGCTGCGCGCTTAAAAGTGTCGCGGTCCATCTCGCGCATCGACTCTGTCGTGCTCATGCCTGGATTGCGGCGGTGGCATTGGCGCGGATGGCCCCGATAGCCGCGGCATAGTCATTTGTTCCAAAGATCGCCGAGCCGGCGACTATGGCGGTGATACCGACTGGAATTGTTGAGCCCGGCCCAGCCTGCACTAACACCTGATCCGCCCCCGCTTTGGCGAAGACGTCAAGGTAACGCTCCGGCTCGATGACCATGAGACGTACGTTGAGAGGCCTCGCCGTCGGCCGTCGGACCGCTTCCAATAAGACCGGCCCAATGGTGATGATGTTGGGCACGTATCGGCCATCCATTACATCAAGATGAATCCAATCAGCGCCGACGGCATCCACCGCCCGCGCCTCATCGCCGAGACGCGCAAAGTCAGCTGACAAAATAGAGGGTACGATGACGATCGATGGCGCTTTCGCCTGCCCGCAAGCGTTGTCAGCCTCAGGTATAGATCTTAATTGAGCTGTCATGGGGACCGTGAGCCCGGCCGACCAAATATCCCTGGTTCGCCAGCTGCGGCTCGGTCGACAAACCAAAAGAGCTCGCCGACTGGCCGGATCCGCGCAGCCGGCACCTGACTACCGCCCTTGCGGATCGCGCTAAAAATCGCCGCCTTTTCCTCGCCGGCCACCAAAAACGCGACACGCCGGCTGCTCTCGAGCACGGGGTAGGTCATGGTGATGCGAACCTCGGGCCGCCCGTGCGCAACAGCGGCCACCCAGCGCTTACGCTCGCTTAGGACGGGCTCTCCCGGCAGCAGCGAGGCGGTATGGCCGTCGGGGCCCAAGCCGAGTAGTGTCACATCGAAGAGCGGCCGATGTGGATCGAGAGTCGCCCCACCATAAGCCTGCTGCAATGTCAGTTCGTAGCGGCGAGCCGCGTCTTCAGGGCTCCCGTCAGTCGGTACGGGATGAATGTTCTCTGACGGCACCGGCGCCTTGGCCAGCATCGCTTCGCGAGTCATCCGAAAATTGCTTTCGGGGTCATCGTATGGGACGAAACGCTCGTCTCCCCAATACCAAGACACCCGCTCCCAAGGGAAACGGGGCTTGAATTCGTTCGAAGCGAGAAGTCCATAAAGTGTCTTCGGCGTGGACCCACCCGAGAGCGAGACTCGGAACGAACCTTGCGCGGCTGTCGCTGCTTCCACGATCCATTCCGCGACGTGGTGCGCCAACGCCAGCGGATTCGGCAGTACCTCGATGCACCCGATGACCTCGCTCACAGCGCACCTGTTAACCCTGTCGAACCGAGTATGAAAGCTTCCATTGCCTTGGCGAAGCCTTCGTCATTATAGGAGTCTGTAACCGCGGCGGCTTGCTCCTTGACTTGTTCAGAAGCGTTGCCCATTGCGATGCTAAAGCCGGACCGTTTGAACATCAGCACGTCGTTTGGTTGATCCCCGATCGTGGCAATCTCCTTCGCTGGCACTCCGAGGTGCGTCGAGAGATATTCCACGACCGCACCTTTGTTTGCGTTTTTGTTGGTAACGTCGAGATAGTAAGGCTGCGACCGGTTAGCCGTCGCATGCTGTCCAAATGCCGCCTGGGCATCGGCTTCACAACGCTGCACTCGATCGAGGTCGTCGCTCACGCCGACGATCTTGGCGACCTTTTCTAGGTGTTCAGCAACATTTGCTACGATCTTCGGCTCGAACTTGACGGTCCACGCTTCGCGGGCAACATGAGGGGCATCGGCTTTTGTGATCAGCCAGTCATTGCCGCTATAGACCCACGTATCGAGACCATGCCCGCGCATCAGATCGATCGCCTGGCGCGCGATATTAGGAGGCACCGTCTTTTGCTCCAAAATCGTAAGATCGCGTTTGACAAAGAGGCCGCCGTTGAAACCGGCGATCGGCGTTTCGAGCTTGAGCGCGTCAAACAGCATGGCCATGCCGCGCGGTGGCCTACCGCTGGTGATGGCAAAACGAATGCCGACGTTGTGCAATGCGCTGACAGCGTTCTGTGCTCGTTTGGTCAAAACTTTCTCCTCGGTGACGAGTGTGCCGTCCACGTCAGCCAGCACGAGTGAAATCTTTCGTTTCTCTGCCATTGGCCTCTCCGGCACCGGTCAGCCGAGTGGCCGCCAGGTGTGACCATCACGCGCGAGCAGTTCGTCCGCCGCGGCCGGGCCGGTCCCACCCGCGGGGTAATTCGGAAAATCTCGAGGTGGATTGTTCGCCCAAGCGTCGAGAATAGGCTGCACAGCTTGCCAGCCTGCCTCGACGGTGTCAGCGCGTTGAAACAGGGTCGCGTCGCCAATCATGCAATCATAGAGCAATGTTTCGTATCCGGTGCTGGATGCGACGTTGAAATAGGTCCGGTAGTCGAAATCCATGGTGACACCGCTTAGCTTCACTGATGGCCCGGGCCGTTTCGCCGCGAATTCGAGGGCGATTCCCTCGTCAGGCTGAATGCGGAGAATCATCCAATTAGGATTCATCCGTTCCACGGATGTCCCGCGAAACAGTGCAAACGGTGCCTGATGAAAGCGGATCGCGATTTCCGTCGATCGACACTTCAGACGTTTGCCGGTACGTAGGTAAAACGGCACGCCCGCCCAACGCCAATTGTCGAGACTAAGCTTGCAAGCAATGAAGGTCTCGGTTCTTGAATCGTTGGCCACGTCAGGCTCTTGCCGATAAGCGCGAACCTGCTGACCCGAAACGCTACCCGCATCGTACTGGCCGCGCACCGCGGCCTCTATCGCCAGAGCCTGATCGAGAGTCTTTATTGATTGAAGCACCTCAGTCTTTTTGGCGCGAACTGCATCAGCATCGAACGAGATCGGCGGCTCCATGGCTGCCATCGCCAGAAGCTGGAACATGTGATTAGGCACCATGTCGCGCAGCGCGCCGGTCTTTTCGTAGAACTTGCCGCGATGCTCAACACCGATGGTCTCGGCCGCAGTGATCTGGATATGATCTATGTGCTCTCGACTCCACAGCGGTTCGAACAGTCCGTTAGCAAACCGCAACGCCATGATGTTTTGGACCGTTTCCTTGCCGAGGAAGTGATCGATCCGGTAAATCTGGCGCTCCAGCAGTATTTTTAGGATCTCATTGTTGAGCGCTTTGGCCGAGCCTAGATCGTGGCCAAAAGGTTTTTCGATCACGACTCGGCGCCATTGGCCATTTTTTTCGACTACAAGACCCGCTGCTCCGAGCTGTTCGACTGTCGGCCCAAAGAACCGCTCTGCGACCGCGAGATAAAAGAGACAGTTGCCGCCGGTGCCGGCCATCTTGTCCAGGCCTGCCAGATGATCACTAAGGCGGCGGTACATCACCGGATCGTTGAGGTCGCCCGGCAAATAACTCATGCGGTCGGCAAGCCACTGCCACGCAGTCCAATCGATGGAGTCGATGTGGAACTCGCTGTCATGGCCGATGAAACTTTTCATCGAGTCGACGAGGTGTGTTCGCCATGCCTCGGCAGTGATCGCGGCAAGGTCGACGCCAACCAGTTGGAATCCGTTCGATAGTTGCCCGGCATGAGCCAGGTTGTAGAGCGCCGGCACGACGAGACGCTTCGTCAGGTCACCGGCGGCACCGAAAATCACCATCGCGCAAGGCGGCGCCGCCGGAGCGCGCTCATTTTGTTGACCGCTCCGGGCTTCGATGAGTTGATCGTGCTTGCCCAACGTCGTTTCCTATTTTCGCTCTTTCGTCGTTCCACGTGACCCTTTTCACGCAACCGTCGCCGCCTTGCGCCGGTAGGTTCAGTTGCGTCCAAGCAATTCCATAGCCACAGCGACTACATGCCCGGGCTCGAAACCGAAATCGCGGTCCAGCTCTTTGAGCGGCGCTGAAGCGCCGAACGTCCTCATGCCGATGACGCGTCCGTGCGGGCCGACATACTGTGCCCATCCAAGTACCGATCCCTGTTCGACGGCGATCCGTGCCGTCACGGCGGTCGGCAGCACTTCCTCCCGATAGGACTGCGGCTGGCGCTCAAAAATGTCCCAGGAAGGCATAGAGACAATGCGTGATTGAATTCCGCGCGAGGCCAGTGTTTCATGCGCCTGGACGATCAAAGAGACTTCACTGCCGGAAGCAATGAGAATGGTCTCAGGCGACCCGCCCGGCGCATCAGCCATCACATAGGCGCCGCGCGCAACACCGGCCGCCGACGCGTACTTGCTACGATCGAATGTCGGCAGTGCCTGACGCGAAAGCGCGATTACCGCTGGTTGATGGCGAAGTTGCAAGACGTAGCGATAGGCCTCGACGACCTCGTTGGCGTCGGCGGGCCGCAGCACAACTAGCCCCGGAATAGCGCGCAACGAGATCAAATGCTCGACCGGTTGGTGAGTCGGTCCGTCCTCGCCATCACCCATAGCGTCATGGGTAAAGACGATGATAGTCGGGAGCTCCATAAGCGCGGACAGACGCATGGCCGGTCGGGCGTAATCGCTGAAAATCATGAAGGTCGCCCCGAACGGGCGCAGCTTCGAGAGCGATAGACCGTTGACGATCGCCGCCATGGCATGCTCGCGGATTCCGAAATGAAAATTCCGACCTCCGGGCGTTTCGGCTTCGAAGTCACCGGCATCGGCAAATTTGAGCGTCGTCCTGTTTGACGGTCCGAGATCCGCGGAGCCACCCAAGAACCATGGAATGTTTTTGGCCAGCGCGTTTAGCACCTGCCCAGACGCGTCGCGCCCAGCGATACCCTTGGGATCCGCCGGAAAGCTCGGCAGGTCGCGATCCCACCCAGGGGGTAACTCGCGGCGTTGCATTTGCTCGATTTCGGTGGCGAGTTCCGGATACCGCGCACGGTAGTTGGCAAACAGCGTTTCCCAGCGTCGCCGCGCCTCGGCACCGCGCGCGCCGATCCCGTCGGCAAAGTGTTTCATAACGCCGTCGGGCACGAGGAACTTGGCATTCTCTGGCCAATGATAAGCGCGCTTGACCAGCCGAACTTCCTCTTCGCCCAGCGGTTCGCCATGGGCATCAGCGCTATCGACTTTGTGAGGAGACCCATAACCGATGTGGCTGTCGAGAATGATCAGCGTCGGCCGGCCTTTGGTTTTCTGAAAAATTGCAAGAGCGTCTTCGATCCGCTGCAGATCATTGGCATCGTCGACGCGCTGCACGTTCCACTGATAGGCAAGGAAACGCGCGGCTACGTCTTCGGTAAAGGCGATGCGGGTGTTGCCTTCGATGGTGATGTGGTTGTTGTCGTAGATCCAACACAGATCCTCGAGCCCAAGATGTCCAGCTAACGAAGCGGCCTCCGAACCGACGCCTTCCATCAGGCAACCGTCGCCGCAAACTGCATAGATGTTATAGTCGAATATGTCGAATCCCGGTTTGTTGTAGCGGTTGGCGAGCCACCTGCGCGCAATCGCCATGCCCACGCTGGTGGCGATACCCTGACCGAGCGGACCGGTGGTTGTCTCGACACCCGACACCAAGTGATATTCCGGGTGACCCGGTGCTTTGCTGTGGCGTTGGCGGAAACGACGAATGTCGTCGAGCGTGACGGACGGTTCGCCGAGGTTTTCGTATGCCGGGTTAACAGCGCGCGTGCCAGTCAGATACAGCACCGACCACAGCAGCATTGAGGCATGGCCGTTCGACAAAACAAAGCGATCGCGGTTCGGCCAGATCGGGTCCTGCGGATCGAACCGCATCACCTCGTTCCAAAGCGTGTATACGAGCGGCGCCAATGCCATTGGCGTGCCTGGATGGCCCGACTCGGCCTGCTGTACTGCATCAATCGAGAGCGTACGGATCGTATTGATCGCCAGCTGATCGAGCTCTGCGTTGGTCATCCCTTTGAGTTTCGCTTGCTGCATCGGCGTTCGCTCTGTCACCCAGCCCGTTTCGCAGCAGGTTTCTCGATATGACCACCAAACTCGTAGCGCATGGCCGACAGCAGTTTGTCAGCGAAGTTTGCCTCGCCGCGCGAGCTGAAACGTTCGTAAAGCGCCGAGGACAGCACATGCGCCGGCACGCCCTCGTCGATGGCAGCCTTTATCGTCCAACGTCCTTCGCCGGAATCGGACACACGGCCGGCAAATTTGGTCAGTGCCGGATCCTCCATCAGCGCGGCGGCGGAAAGATCGAGCAGCCAGGAGGCGATCACGCTGCCGCGTCGCCAGACCTCGGTAATGTCGGTGAGATTGAAATCGTAGCGATAATGTTCGGGATCGCGCAGGGGCGTGGTTTCGGCATCGATCACAGCTGATTTCTTGCCGACATTAGCGGCCTTGAGAACCGCGAGCCCTTCGGCATACGCCGCCATCACGCCGTACTCGATACCGTTGTGCACCATTTTGACAAAATGCCCGCCGCCGTTGGGACCGCAATGCAGATAGCCCTGCTCTGAGGTCCCGCCGACCTTTTCGCGGCCGGGAGTGCGAGGGATATCGCCGCGGCCCGGTGCGAGCGTGGCGAAGATCGAGTCAAGATGTTTTACGACATCGGCCTCGCCGCCGATCATCATGCAATAGCCGCGCTCCAACCCCCAAACGCCGCCGCTCGTGCCAACGTCCACATAATGGATTCCCTTAGAGGCGAGCTCCTTGGCGCGGCGAATATCGTCGACGTAATAAGAATTGCCGCCATCGATCAGGATGTCGCCCCGATCGAGATAGACCAACAAATTGTTAATGGTGTCGTCCACCGCTCCGACCGGCACCATCAGCCAGATGCTGCGCGGTTTTGTCAGATTCTTCACGAACTCCGCGAGCGAAGCGGAGCCAACCGCCTTCTCCTTAACCAGCTCCGCCACCGCCTTTGCCGACCTATCGAACACCACACATTGATGGCCGCCCTCGATAAGTCGCCGGACCATATTGGCGCCCATGCGGCCGAGACCAATCATTCCTAGCTGCATGTGTCAGGCCTCCTTTGCAAAGTAATGTCCAGGGTGGGCGCGATCTGAGTGTTCAAAAGGCAAACCTGTATTTGCTCGCTCAAACAGATCGACGAACTCGCGATAGCGCTTGGCGATCGCGGCAACTGTTTGCTCGCGTATCGCTTTTTTGCTCCCCCACGCGACCAGCGGATCCCAGAAAACAGTTCGACCGAGGGCAAAGCCGATAAAGCCCTGCACCTCCGCTGCGATTCCGAGCCGCTGATTTCGGTTGTCTGCGCCTCGCCTAACGGCGATTTCCAGCCGAACATCTTGGTTTGAAACGAGCCGCGATGGTCGAACGGTAAAATATAGAGCGCGCGATCATATCCTCGCGGCATCAGGTGGATCCTTTGAGTCTGCGATAGCGCCGGATCAGTGCATTGGTCGAGCTGTCGTGCTCGAGCTTTGGCTCGGTTGGACTCTCGAGTTGTGGAATAATCCGCTGAGCGAGAGCTTTGCCTAATTCCACACCCCATTGATCGAAGGAATCGATCTGCCAAATAGTACCCTGAGTGAACACGCTGTGTTCGTAGAGCGCCACCAATTTGCCAAGTGCCGCCGGCGTCAAAGCTTCCAGCAGCAAGGTGTTCGATGGACGATTCCCTTCAAATAGGCGATGCGGGACGAGCCAATCTGGCGTGCCTTCTGCTTTGACCTCCGCAGCAGTCTTACCAAAGGCCAATGCCTCGGTCTGGGCGAAGACATTGGCAAGCAGCATGTCATGATGCCGACCCAACGGATTGAGTGGCTGGATGAACGCGATGAAATCGCACGGTATGAGCCGCGTACCCTGATGGATCAATTGATAAAAGGAATGCTGGCCGTTGGTGCCCGGCTCACCCCAATAGATCGGCCCCGTATTATACTCGACTGCGACCCCGTCGATTGTCACATGCTTGCCATTGCTCTCCATGGTCAGCTGCTGGAGATAGGCTGGAAAACGCTTCAGATACTGCTCATACGGCAGCACGGCGACAGTCTGCGCCGCGAAGAAATTATTGTACCACACGCCGAGTAACCCCATCAGAACCGGCAGGTTGCGCTCAAATGGCGCCGAGCGGAAGTGCTCGTCCATTTCATGGAAGCCACTCAGCATGTCCTCGAAATTGTCGGGCCCGATGGCCAGCATAGTCGAGAGACCGATGGCCGAATCCATTGAGTAACGGCCGCCGACCCAATCCCAGAAGCCGAACATGTTGGCCGTATCGATGCCGAACTGGGTGACCTCCTGCGCGTTCGTCGAGACGGCGACAAAATGCTTAGCGATGGCCGAGTCCTCGCCCTTCAAACCTGTCAATAGCCACTCGCGCGCAGCATGCGCATTGGTCATCGTCTCCAATGTCGTGAAGGTCTTGGAGGACACTATAAATAATGTCTCAGCGGGATCGAGATCGCGCACCGCCTCGGCAAAATCCGTTCCGTCGATATTGGAGACGAACCGGAAGGTCATAGCCCGTTCGCTGTAGTGCTTGAGCGCTTCATAGGCCATGACCGGCCCAAGGTCGGACCCGCCAATACCGATATTGATCACATTGCGGATGCGTTTTCCGGTTTGCCCTTTCCACGCTCCACCGCGAAGCGCATTTGAGAAATCGGCCATCCTGTCGAGGACGGCGTGGACATCCGGAACAACGTTACGGCCATCGTGCATAATGGAAGCGCCGCGTGGCGCTCGCAGCGCGACGTGTAGCACCGCCCGGTTTTCCGAGACGTTGATTTTGTCACCCCGGAACATGGCATCGATGTGCTCCCGCAGGCCCGATTCTTGCGCGAGCTGAAGCAACAGCCTCAGTGTTTCATCGATGATCCGGTTCTTTGAATAATCGAGATATAGTCCCGCGCCTTCGACCGCGAACCGATTACCGCGGTTGCAATCCTCGGCGAAAAGTTGCCTGAGGTGGACGCCCTTTAGCTTTTCAAAGTGCTTCTCGAGCGACGCCCATGCCGGACGCGCCCGCAACGTCAGCGCGCTCGTGGACCGCTCGTGGAGGGCTCCTGCTGCGCGTTTGCGTTGGTGAGACGTCGTTGTCATATGTTCAGCCCGCCTTCCGCATCGCAGCGGCCTTAGAGTCAATACAGCTCATCAGGTCATTCCATGATTTAACGAACGATGCCGCACCCTCGTTCTGAAGCTGGGCCGCCAGCGTTTCGGTATCGATGCCCGCTTCGCCGAAGGCGCTCAGAACGCGCTCACATTCGCCGCCATCAGGAGCGAGGATCTTGCCCAGCTGGCCGTGATCGGCAAAGGCTTTAAGGGTGCCCTCCGGCATGGTGTTGACGGTAAAGGGCGCGGCGAGCGCTTTCACATAAAGCGTGTCGGACGCTTTGGGGTCCTTGGTGCCGGTGCTCGCCCAGAGAAGCCGTTGGGCGCGAGCGCCTGCATTGAAGGCTCGCTGGAAGCGCGCCGAGGCGAGCAATTCGCGATATGCCTTGTAGCACTGCTGAGCGACCGCGATGCCAAGTCTGTTCGCGAGTTCGCCTGGTACCTTTCCAGTCACCGCCACGTCCCAGCGGCTAATAAAAAGCGAGGCGACCGAAGCGACCGCAGGGTTCAGCCCGGCCTCGATACGTCGCTCGACGCCGCGCAGATACGCTTGGGCAGCGGCAAGATATTGCTCGCGCGAGAACAACAGCGTGACGTTGATCGGTATACCGGCCAAGGTTGCCGCCTCGATTGCCGGCAATCCTTCCGCGGTGCCGGGGATTTTGATGAAGAGATTGGGCTTACCGCCCCGCTGGTGGAGATCTCGCGCAGATGCCAGGGTCTTGTTGGTGTCATGAGCGAGAGAGGGTGAGACTTCAAGCGATACCCAGCCGTCCACTCCATCGGTCCGGTCGTGAATTGGCCGGAACTGTTCGGCGGCGCGAGACAAATCTGCCAGTGCCAATTCAAAGAACAGCTCCTCGGTCGATTTGACTTGGGATGCTTTTCTCGAAATGTCGCCGTCATAATCCCTGCTGTTTCTGATCGCATGATCAAAGATTGTCGGATTTGAGGTTAGCCCGGTGACCGAAAATTCGTCGATGTAGCGTTGCAAGGTTCCGCTGTTCACGAGACTTCTGGTGATGTTGTCAAGCCAGAGGCTCTGCCCAAGATCGTGTAGCGCGTTCGTTGGATTCATGGCGCCGACTCCACGCTGGACGGTAACACCCGCGACCCCAACCACGCTCGGGGCAGGTCATAGTCGACCAAGTCGCCAATACGCTCGATCGTCACATCTGCTCTTGGAAAGGCGCCGACGACGGTTGGGTCGTGTGCATAGGCTCCCTGCCTCACAAACACTGTCGTTACGCGCTCACCCCAGAATTGTTTAACCGCTGCCAATATGCGCAGCTTATCGTCGACAAGAACGTAATGCTCAGCTGAGTAACGCCGTTCGACATCGTCGAGCGCTTCTTCCTTATGAATATAGATCAGAACACGGCCATCGACCGTGTCAGCGAGACCCGCGCGCTCGACTTTATGCGGCTGAAAAACGACGTCACCGTCCGAGAGAATGACCGTCAGGCCGAGCTGACCCAGCCGTTTTAATACCTTAAGAGCTCCAGGGAACAGGCGGTCGGCAAAAGGGTAGTTGATAAGGAAGGATGACATGGCCAGCAGTTCCACCTCGCGAGGGTGTTCGGCCCGGTAACGCTGCAACGCTCCAAGATAGTCGCGATAACCGAGCTCTGCGAACAGGTCCTCCAGGATTCTCCAGTAGCGTTCGCGGGCCGTGCGACCATAGGTGTCCTCAAGGTGATCTTTGAGGTCACGCTGGATCCGGTCGTTGTCGACCAAGGTGTTGTCAACATCAATAAGGAAAACAAGGGGATAAGAGGGCGTCATTCGGGACTCCGCGACGCTCGAGTGCGCGTGCTGAACCAAGCCCCCGGACAGCACGTCGATGTAACCGCTCGACCCGAATAGGGTTCCCATTCATCGCGCACGCAACGATTTCCGTAACAGCCACCTACAGCAATACCGCTCCGTGGAGTTTTTCCGGACTGTCAAACCAACCCCGAAATGCTGCCGCCAACGCGCAGTGCCTATCTGGCCATGTGTGTCGAAACCCCATAGTTCGCCCCGCGGCCGATCTGAATCAACTCTCACGTGGTGCTCAGCTCCCTAATCTTGGACGCGATGTCGCTTCGCTCCACCAGCTTGCGGTCTCCCTTGATCACGTCAAAGGCTGTCTGTTCTCCTTCGCGCCAAAAGCGAATGTCCAGCATATGCTTGCCGATGCGAAGATCATGCACCGTAAGGTCCGGCAGCCACGCGGGAAGGTATGGATCAATGTAGAGTTTGTTGTGCGGTGCGTCCGGCAAGAATCCCAGTAGCGCCTGAGTAAGCATGAACACCGAGCCAGCCGCCCAAGCCTGGGGCACATTGGCTCCGATATATTGCACCGGGAAATTCGACTCGTTGCGCTCGGATGCGGTGTAAAGCTCCGGCAGCTGATTAAGAAGAAAGTGGCCGGCCGCTACGCTAACGTCGTGGGCGATCCGTGCCGCCTCCTTATGAAAGCCGTAGCGTTTGAAGCCCGTAGCGATAATGGCGTTATCGTGCGGCCAGACCGAGCCGGTCTGGTAGTTGTAAGGATTGAATGCCGGGTGATCGGCGGACAGCGTGCGAATGCCCCATCCCGTCCACATATCCGATGCTGTCAGGCGCTCCATAACCCTCTTGGCGCGTTCGGGAGGGACAATGCCCGACCAAAGGCAATGGCCGGCATTGGAGGCAATGGTCAGGACCTTCCTCTTGTCGCCGTCCAGCGCATAGGCATAGAACCCAAGTTCTTCGTCCCAGAATATTTCGTTGAATCGTGTAAATAAGACGGAGGCTTTGGCGCGCAATTCACTCGCGCGCTCAGGCTTGGCGAGCGCATCGAACACCTCGGCCATGCGTAGCCAGGCATTGTAAACATAGCCCTGAAGCTCGCAGAGTGCCTTAGGTCCCTTTACCAGTGAACCATCAGGATACATGACGGCATCGCCGGAATCCTTCCAGGCCATGTTCTCGTAACCAACCGGGGAACGTGTCTGATATTCCTGAAATCCATCACCATCGCGGTCGCCGTATTTGTCGATCCAGGCGAGACACCCTTCAGCGGTTTGTAAATGCTGTTCCAACAACCCTCTGTCGCCAGTTGCGCGCCAAGCCGCGTTTAGCGTGATCAAATAAAGCGGTGTCGCGTCTGCTGTGCCGTAGTATGGGGTGTGCGGGATCAGCTTAAAGTGCGCGAGTTCGCCATAGCGCAACTCGTGAAGGATCTTGCCCGGTTCGGCATCGCGGTATGGGTCGTCTTCTTTGGCTTGGAGCGATCCCAAAATCTCTAACGAACCACGCGCGAACTCCGGGTAGATAAGTATATTCTGCAACGAAACGAGAAGACTATCTCGACCAAATGGAGCAACGAACCACGGCAGTCCAGCCGCAGGCATGAAAACCATATGATCCGTGCCTTTGATAGGCAAACGGAGCGCGGCCATATCCTCGAGCGCTTGATGAAAGAGACGATAAAACTCTTCGTTGCTTGTCTTGATCTTCGCTACTGTCTTCAACCATTCTGACAGTGTCGCATATTGGCGAGATTTGTAGCTGCTCTCGACACACTCTTCTGGCGCATGGAACGATTCCTCGCCATCTTCGAGGGTATAGAGCAAGCAGGCATGCCAAATCTCGTTTGGTTGCAGCACGACCTCAAAACTGAGCCGGCCGTTTGCAGAAACAGCCTTGCGTGAAGCACGCACCACTGAAATTGTCACGGCGCGGCGAAAATCTCGGTTCAAATACACAGTGCGAACACTTTGCTCCTGCTCGGACCATTCAGTTGTTATCTTGCCGCGGCGCACGATATGACCGGACTTAACTTCAAAGATGTCGGCAAAGTCGCATCGAAACGCTACCTCAAGCTGAAAACGCACTGGCTTCATACTATTGTTAGTGATGTCGAGATCTTCGTGCAGGCCGCCGCTAAGTGATCGACTGATGGTAAGGCCTAGGGTCCGCGGCGGAATCGCGCCATCTTCGGTCAGGAAGGATTGATTGGTGAGGAAAATGCGTGCTGCGTAATAACTAATGGGACCGCCGTTCAGCAGTTGCCAAGGTTCGCCGTTGGCGTAGATCGCCCAGTTGCTGATGATCCGCGTGTCCAGAAAGTATAAGCCCTTCTCGCTCGGCCGCACTATCGTGCCATCCGGGTCGGTGACGAGCACTGTCTGACCCTGATGAATGGCAATTTGGGGGGGGCCAACTTGAACCTTGAATGCCATTACGTGCTCCTCAATGGTTCACTCTTTCCATTCGAAGGTTTCGTTTCTGGCATCAGAAACCAAGCGAGAAAGACTGTAGTCAGTGCTCGACGGCGATGCTGAGAAATCCAACTGCGTTACCGAAGTTGCCAACGATCAAGGCGCTCCATCCAGACAAGCTCAGTGGCCTCGAAGATGCGCATGAGTCACGACATCTCTGAGCGCGATCGCCATATCCGCTTTGTGCCAGAAGCAGACGCTCAGTACTGCGAAAAAATAGCCCAGCGGTAGGCCGCGGTGATGCCGAGAGGACATCACTAAGCTGCGTTCGATTCGGGCCGCGCTGCGCGTGGTGGCACGCCCGAAAACAGCGAGCTTAGCCCTTCGGCCATCGTCGGGTGCGCAAAATCTGCGTCGGCGAGTTTGGAATAGGAAAGGCCAGCCAGCATTGCAGTTTGTACCGCAGCCATGACTTCGCCGGCGTCGGCACCAATCATCGTGAAACCAAGGATGCGATCGTCGCCGTCGCCGACAAGAGTTTTCATAAAGCCTTGTCTCCGATCAGTCGCCTGCGCCCCGAGTACCGACTCCATTGGCAGCCTTGCGACGCGTGTAATGATCCCTTGGCGTTCCGCTTCGCCTTCACTCAGTCCTACATGGGCGAGCGGGGGATCAGTGAACATGCAGTATGGAACCAGCCGATCATGTGTGGTCCGATTTCCTCCCGCCAGATTATCACGGATGATCCGAAAATCGTCTTCGGATATGTGCGTGAATTGTGGGCTGCCGGCGCACTCTCCCACGGCCCAGACGTCTGGCGCACTCGTTTCCAGCCGACCATTGACGCGAATGTAACCGCGGCCGTCCAGCTCAACGCCGGCCTCAGTAAGTCCAATTCCGGCCGTGTTCGGAATGCGCCCAACCGCCGCCAGAATATCGCTGCCATTGATGTGTTGCTCACCAGAAGGGGTCCTCACTGTAAGCGCAACCTTATCTCCCGATCGCCCGCTTACTTGGAGCAGTTCGGTCTCGACGAGAACTTGAATACCCTCGTCGCTGAGAATGCGCCGCATCTCCTGCGAGACGTCAATATCCTCGCGACCGAGGAGCTGAGGAGCGGACTCGATGATGGTCACATCGCTGCCAAAGCGTCGATAAGCCTGTGCCAGTTCTAGACCGGAATAACCTCCGCCGATCACGATCAGGTGTTGTGGCAAATAATCGAGCTCCAGTGCCTCGACATGCGTAAGGGGTTGAGCCGCCTCCAAGCCAAGCACATTCGGAATTGCCGCACGCGTTCCGACGTTCAGAAAGACCTTATCGGCCGCAAGCACCCGCGTTCCTCCGTCATTCAGTTTCACCTCAAGGATTTTCGGCGCCACAAAACACCCACCGCCCATGATCAGTTCAGCACCGCTCGCCCGATAGATCTGCCGGTGCAGCGCAATCTGACGATCCACCATCTCACGCTTGCGCCTACGAACTGTTGCCATGTCGACGGTGACGGAATCGGTTACCGTGCCGTATTCGCCCCCGTGACGCGCGGCGTGCGCGACCTTTGCGCTCGAGATCTCATTCTTGCTAGGCATGCAGGCGATGTTCGGACAGGAGCCACCGATCCACCGCCGCTCTACGACGGCAGTCTTGTGCCCTGATTGCGCCAGGTGCCAAGCCAGAAGCTTGCCGCCCGTCCCGCTGCCAAGGACGAGAACATCCAACTGCTCTGATTGGGGCATTTGTTTCTCCTCTCAGCCTCGATAAGTGTCAAAGTGAGACATAGGCGACTCCATCCTCGTTTCAAATTTGTCGACCGGCACTTTGTTCCGCTACGGCGGGAGTGAGGCGCGAAGCCGCGTCGTCCGGCTCGCGTTCTCGCCTCACTTTTTGGCCGGCGGCGCCCGCATCGGCCCATTCATCGAAAGACTTTACAAATTTCAATTTCAACTAAATATCGAGCGTCACTTGGAGCGCGAAAAGAAATTACGGATTGCCGCAGCGATCTCGTCACAGTGCGTCTCGAGGGCAAAGTGGCCGGTATCAAAGAAGAGCACATCAGCGTATGGCATATCGCGTTTGAATGCTTTCGCGCCGGCTGGCAAGAAGAAGGGATCGTTTTTGCCCCACACCGCCAAAAACGGAGGCTGGTGCGCGCGAAAATATTTTTGGAATGTGGGATACAGAGCAACGTTACTCCCATAATCGCCGAAAAGGTCGAGTTGGATTTGATCGGCACCGGGACGGGCCAAATAAAAGTTGTCGAGGTTTTGGCCGTCCGGCGACATCAACGTCGGGTCGGGGACGCCGTGGGTGTACTGCCAGCGAGTCGATTGCGGTGTTAGGAAAGCCCGCAGTGCGTCCCGGTTCGCCTGCGACGGGTCTTTCCAATACGCCCGGATCGGACTCCATCCATCGCTGAGACCCTCCTCGTAGGCATTGCCGTTCTGCGAAATGATGGCGGTTATCCGCTCGGGGTGACGGACGGCGAGCCGGAATCCTGTCGGCGCGCCGTAGTCAAAGACGTACACGGCAAACTGGTCGAAGCCGATGACCTCGGTGAAGTGGCTGATCACGCCGGCAATATTGTCGAAGGTGTAGCTGAACTTTTCTCGCGACGGCATGTCGGATTGACCGAACCCCGGAAGGTCCGGCGTGACCATATGAAATCTGTCGGCGAGGAGCGGGATCAGATCACGGAACATGTGACCCGCGCTGGGAAAGCCGTGCAGCAACAAAAGCTTTGGCGCGTCGGCTGGCCCCGCTTCACGATAGAAGACCTTGAAACCGTCGACATCGGCGGTGCGGTATCTGATAGGCGCCATCAGATTCTCCTCTGCTTACAATTCGATCTCTGAGATAAACGGTCATCGCGTGCACGCCGACGACGGTGAGTTGCAGTCCTCCCAACGCGCTTCACTTGCCAGCTACGGAGTGGATCGCGTCATGGATAATGTCGACGACAGCTGCTGGAGCGGTGACACTGGGCGTGTGATCGACGGCATACGCCTTTACCTTCGCCTTCATGCGGTCCGCCATGAAGCGCTGCGTCTTCGGGACTATCATTCGATCGTCTTCGGCAACAAGAAACCAAGTCGGAATGTCCTTCCACAATGGGCGCCCGACGGGAACAGTGATGCAGTTCAGCGAGATCGGTCGCTGCACGGCAGAGAGCACGGCGCAATCCTCGGCGGATGCATGCTGCGCGAAAGCGGTCGCAAAGGCGTCTTCAGGCAACCAAATTAAACCGTCATTGTCTGGTGTCAGCTTTGGCGCTTGGGGATGGGCTTCGGAGTGATAGAACACGTCGGCGACCTTCTCGCCTTCGTCAGGCGCGAGCGCGGTCACGTAGACTAACGCCTTCACGCGTTCGGGTCGCGCGAGCGCAATGACGGCGCCTGCATAGGCGTGTGCCGCCAACACGACACCCGCCGGCGTGCGCTCGATGCTGCGGTTAAGCGCCGCCACGTCGTCGGCCAGTGACGTTAAGGGCATGGGCACCGCGGACGCCTTCAGGCCATGGGCCGTAAGCCCCGTTATGACACGTGCCCAACTCGATCCATCCGCCCATGCGCCATGGGCTAGCACCACACTCACATCCTTTGTCGCCATCCTGTTGCTCCCGACATCGGCTTTGCACGACCCCCGTCAGCCCAACGTCCTCATCCAGCCCGCGACGGCCCGCCCGATCTCATCCGGCGAATCTTCCTGGACGAAATGGACACCCTTGACTGTCACCTCAGTCTGCGCAGGCAAGCTACGGGCGTGTTCGAGAACCTTGCCGCCGGCGAGGATTCCGCCGGGCTCGGCCTTCAGGAACAGCTTGGGCACACTGCTCGTCTTCAGCCAATCCGCGTAGGCGTCCACGATCGCAGTCACGTCAGCGGGGTCGCCCTCGATGGGGATTTCTCGGGGCCACGTCAGCGTCGGCCGTCGGCTCTCGCCGGGTTCGGCGAACGGCCGACGGTATTCCGCCATCTCTTCGTCGGAGAGCTTGCGTAGTATGGCCCCTGGCAGGACCTTCTCGATGAAGAAGTTGTCTTGAAGAACCATCTGCTCGCCGGCCTCGGAACGCAGCGCCTGCAAGACCGGGCGCATTCCGAATTTGTCCCAGTGGTCCCAATACTGCCGCCCCACCATCGCCTCCATATACGCAATGCCCTTCACGGCATCGCGGTGGCGATTGGCCCAGTCGAAGCCGAGAGTCGATCCCCAGTCATGGATGACTAAGGTGACGCGCTCGCGCACATTCAGGGCCTCGAGCAGAGCGTCGAGGTAACGGCGGTGCTCGACGAAGCGGTACGAGCCAGGCCCGCTGTTTGGCAGCTTGTCGGAGTCACCCATGCCGATCAGGTCGGGGGCGATGCAGCGGCCGAGTGGCTGCAGGCGCGGGATGACGTTGCGCCAGAGATATGACGAGGTGGGATTCCCGTGCAGCAGCACGATGGGGTCGCCCCCTCCTACCTCCACGTACGCCATCTCGCGGCCGAGGGTCCGCCGCCGCTGCTTTTGGTACGGAAAAGCCGCAGAAATCATGTTCGCTTCTCAGTAGTAGCCGTTTTACATAAAGCCGATTGGGGCTGAGTAAGTCCCGATCGCCACCGACTGCACGTCAAAAAAGTTTCACGCGCGTGCGTCCAATTTTTCTCTGCAGCGGTGAAACAATTTAGCGGTCATCTTCTTTGAATACTGCAATCCAGCCCAGCTTGATCCGTCCGCCCATGCGCCGTGCATAAGCACCACGCTCACATCTTCCATCGCCATTGTGCTGCTCCTCGACAGATCACCTTCGCAAGCTTTCACGCTGGCGAAATCTTCTTCACACACAAACTTCGCCGGCGCTGGCGATCTCCCCAATCTTTATTGTTGCCGATCGCCAAACAGGCCGCGCACCGCAACCGGCTCAAGAACAAGCAGTGACAAGCTGACGAACTCTGGGGGTGGGGCCAACATAAGGAGACCACGATGGCCGCTCGCCCGCTGATCGTCTTCGATGTCAACGAGACGCTGCTCGATCTTGGAACGATGGAACCGACCTTCCAGCGTATTTTTGGCGACAAAAATGCGATGCGCTTATGGTTCGCCAATCTCATCCTGTATTCCGCGGCCCTAACGGTAGCCGGCGTCTACGTGCCGTTCACCGATATCGGTGGGGCGGTAATGAAAATGCTGGCGAACACGCGTGGCATCAAGATCACCGACAATGACAAGAAAGAGCTGACGGACAAATTCTCCACCATGCCGCCCTACCCCGAAGTTCCGGCGGCGCTTCGCAATCTTCGCAACGCGGGGTTTCGGCTCTTCTGCCTCACCGACAACTTGCTTGAAGTTCAAACCCGCCAGCTTGAGCATGGCGGCATCGTCAATCTGTTCGAACGGCGCTTCAGCGCAGACGGCGTGAAGCATCACAAGCCGTCGCGCCAGGCTTATGGCTATGTCGAGAAGGAGCTTGGCGTTAATCCCTCCGAGCTATGCATGATCGCCTGCCACACCTGGGACACGCTCGGCGCCGTCGCGGCAGGCTGGCAAGCCGCGCTGATCAAACGTGTCGGCAATGATGTGCTGGACGTCGGCCCGCAGCCGCAAATTGTCGGCAACGACCTCAACGACGTCGCCGACCAGCTCATCGCCCAACACAAGGGACGGGTCTAGTCGGCCATTCATCGCACGCCAAAGGTTCGGGAAGTGGACGGTCAGCCGCAGTTGGTTCAATGTGCGCTCTGGGTCATAAGCAGACATCGGGTCGGCGTCCGTTGATGTCCGCTTTACCCCCAAAAGCGGACATTGCCGGGCGACAGTTGGATGTCCGCTTTGTGCCATAAGCGGACATGCGCGATTTATTCAATCACCACGTCAGCGCGGGTAACAAGCGTGGGCGGCACGTTAGCGCCAAGCGCCTTGGCAGTTTTAGGATTGATCACCAATTCCCATATTGTCGGGTGCTCAACCGGCATGTCTGCTGGCCTGGTTCCTTTGAGTATCTTATCAACGTATTCGGCCGTTCGACGAAACATGGTTGTGACCTTCTTGGCGTCTCCGGCTGCCGTAATAACCTTTACAAATTGTGCGGTATTCTCGTTGGCGGGATTTGTTATGAGCGTCACATGCGAAATTGTAGGATCGAACTCCGTTAATAGCTCGAACCACTTGGTTCCAGATGCAAATTCGAAATTAGTCAAGCCTGTGGCATTTCCACCCGGGCGGGCCAAGCTGTTGATCAATCGCTGGCCAACTGGATCAGAAACCTGATTGAACACCACTGGGATGGTTCTGGTATATCGTCTTACGGAGGTGAGGCTAGCTGTTCCCTGAGCAACAATCACATCGGGTGAGGTGGCGACCAGGCTGTCTGCTTCCGTATCCAACTTGGCATAGTCGCCGCTTGTAGTTCTAATATCGAAAGCAGTGTTTTGGCCTTCGATCCAGCCCAGCTCCTGTAACCGCGCGCGAAACGTCGCGAACAGCGGCATCACTTCCTTGTCGTTAAAACCGGTGATGAAACCAATCAATTTCTTGTTGTTCTGCTGTGCAACACCGGTGGCCGGCCATACCGCCGCACTCCCGAGCAAGACTATAAACTCTCGCCGTCTCATGGAGGTCCCGAGGCTCAGCATACAGCATCGTAGCGGTTCAAACCTGCACTGGGAAAGACCCCGCCTATGTCCGCTTTGGGTCAAAAGTAGACATCGGATTGCCGCCTGTTGATGTCCGCTTTACCTCCGAAAGCGGACATCGGCTGAGTGCGTTGGCAAGTCCGCGTCGTGCCAAAAGCTGACGTGAGCACTCGCAGCAAACAGCTACTCGATTACTTCGTCAGCGAGCAATTGCAGCGAGTTGGGTATCTCAATGCCAAGCGCTCTGGCCGTTTGCAGGTTGATGACGAATTCGAATTTGCTGGACTGCACCACAGGAAGGTCGGCGGGCTTCGCGCCCTTGAGGATTTGACCGGTGTAGAGGCCGACCTGACGCCACGCGTGCGGAATATCGACCCCCGGGATTACGCCGAATAGGAGGCGATTGCAGCAGGGATCGGCGGCCGGCGAAATGGGGTTAGGAGTCAGTTTGCACGGCGGCAATCCTGAGCAGACATTATGCAGTCCAGCAAATCTCGACCCTATTCGATCACCTCGTCGGCGCGCTGCAAGATTGCTTCGGGAAAGGTTATGCCGAGCGCATTGGCGGTCTTCACGTTGACGACTAGCTCGACTTTCACTGACTGCTGGACAGGGAGATCGGCGGGCTTGGTTCCCTTAAGAATTTTCCCGGCATAAATGCCGAGTTGACGGTATCCGTCGGCAATATCAGTTCCATAGCTCATCAGGCCCCCCGCCGCCGGAAATTCGCGAAATTGGTGCATCACTGGCAGAGCGTTGCGGGCTGCAAGCGCAGCGATTTTCTGCGGCCGACTGAGAAGAAACGGATCACTCATGACGAGCAGCGCTCCGGCGTGCTGCTGCACAAGCGCTGTGAATGCGGTCTCTAGCTCGCCATCGTTGCGGGCATTGACAACAAGAATTTGCTGGCGCGTGGCGCTCGCGGCGGATTTCACCTCTCGCACGTCGGTTTCAGTGATCGGATTCATTGGGTTGGCGAGAAAACCAATCAGCGTAGCTGTCGGTACCACTTCGCGCAGGAGCTGCAACTGCTTCGGCGCCAAGGTATTGGTTAGAACGGTCACGCCGGTGACGTTGCCGGTCGGTCGATTGAGAGTGCTGACCAACCCTAATTGAACAGGATCTTCACCAGTCAAGAAAACGATTGGGATCGCAGAGGTCGCTGCTTTGGCGGCCAATGCACCGGCGGAGCTGCTGGCAACGATTGCAGCCACTCGGTGCGCCAACAGTTCTCCGGCGAACTCGGGCAACCGATCATAGTGGCCCTCTGCCCAGCGGTATTCGATCGTGACGTTCTGGCCTTCGTTGTAACCGATTTCACCCAGGCCTGCCCGAAATGCAGGAGCGAGATTCATAGAATCTTTTGTGATCTGGCGCTGAGAAATCCGACTATCGGCATTCCCGGTTGCTGCGCGCGCGTCGCGATCGGCCATGTAAAGGCTGAGCCAGCAACCCCTTTGATGAAATCGCGGCGTCGCATTGCAGCCCACGGCTCTGGAGTACGCCCGATACTGGCTGATTACATCAGGGATTTGCCACCAGCGAAATGGGGTTCAGGGGTCAGTGTGCGCGGCAGGAATCCTGAGCCGCTGATGTCCGCTTTGGGTCAGAAACGGACATTTCGCAAACTTCATCCAATGTCCGCTTTACCCCAAAAGCGGACATTGACGGGCACTCACCGAATGTCCGCTTTGTGCCAAAAGCGAACATTGGCCTCATGGATTGTGCGGTAATGAAAGGCGAAAAAGCGAACCTTGTTGGAGGCTTGCTTCCGCCCAAAGTCGACCATTGTGGGCTTCAATGATTGACCGGGAAATAGCAAGCCCCATTCCCATCCCCTGAGTCTTTGTTGTGAAAAAACGATCAAATATTCGCTTGATATTTTGTGGGTCGATTCCCGGTCCAGAATCCTGCACGGTAACCACTATGTTTTGAGACTCATCGCGTTCTGTTCTGACATGCAGGAGCCGCGAATTGGCGTCGACGGAATCCATCGCCTCAACGGCATTGTTGATTAAGTTGAGCAAGACCTGCCGTAGTTGAACCCGATCGGCTAAGACCTCTGGAATTGTTTCATCCAGCGTAGTGCGCAACGCGACGTGGTGACCTTCCAAATCGATTTCAACAAGTAACAAGACGTCCCGAATTAATTCATTCAAACTGAGCGGCACACGTGTCTGATTCTCTTTTTTGCTAATCGCCCAAAGGCTCTCGACAATTTCAGCTGCGCGCCGCCCCGACTGGACAATGTTGTTTAATGTGGCCTTTGCTCTCTCAACGTTGGGCCTCTCTCTATCAAGCCAACGCAAACCCGCGCTACCGTTTGAAACGATGGCTGTCAACGGCTGATTGATCTCGTGGGCGATTGCCCCCGCCAACATCGCAGCGTCGGCCTGCCGATTCAATTCAGCGTTTTCCAACAAATGGTGGCGGAGCTCAGACTGCATCTCTCGATAATCGTGTATATCAACGCAGGAGCCAATGTAGCCAAGAAAAGTGCCGTCACTGGCAAATCGAGGAATTCCGGTATCATCAATCCAACGATATGCGCCGTCGCGTCGGCGGAGCCTGTACTGCATTCGGAAAGCTTTACGGGCATCGAAGTAGTTGGTGTAAATCTCTATACAGCGCTCAAAATCCTCGCGATGCACTCCTTCTGACCAGCCGTGGCCTATCTCTTGGGCCAAGCTGCGGCCAGTGAATGCCAGCCAAGGTCTGTTGAACCATACGCATCCCTTGTCCGTGCCTGACACCCATATCATGACAGGCGCGGCATCCATCACCTCAGAGAATCTCGCATCAAGTTTGCTGGTAGGCATTGCCGAAGCTCATGCTATGGCGCCTTGAGTTTACAAGCTAGAGAGAGGCAATTGGAAGCAGCACCAACATGTCCGCTTCGGGTCAAAAGCGGACATTTCGCTAAGTCCAGGCGATGTGCGCCCGGCGTTTCACCGGAAGTTAGGAAATGGGGCCGATACCTGATTTTTGATTGGTTTGGTTTGGGCAAAGGCAATGGCCCCGTTAGGCTTACCTCGCCGACGACCATTGGCGCGATGCCGACAAAAAATGGTGGTGCACTCATGGGAAAGCCAATGGACCAAGTTAAGGCATTCGCCGCTAGCAACGCGCTGCATTATGTGCGGCAGCTAATCAGCATCGTCGGTCGATACGGTACTCTGGACAAAGAGTTCACCGCACTGATGGATCAGTTAGTCGCCGCGTACAACGAGGCAAAACGTTAAGAGCCAATCGCTTACTTGAACCCGGCCATCGCGCCGCGTTTTCTATGCCTAACGTGTCGATATCAATCGCGACAAGTCGCCCAGCACTGTCTGGTGTCTGCATGTCCGCTTTACCCCCAAAAGCAGACATCTGTCCGTCCGCGTCTGATGTCCGCTTTGTGCCAAAAGCGGACTCATGCACTGCAGCAAAAGTCCTGCTAGTCGATCACCTCGTCGGCTGCGGCGAATATGGAGGACGGTACCGTAAGGCCTAGTGCCTTGGCGGTCTTGAGATTGATGATCAACTCAAACTTGGTTGGCGCTTGCACCGGGAGATCGCCCGGACTTTCTCCTCTCAGAATGCGATCAACGTAGGTTGCCGATCGTCGATACATCTCGGGTACATCGAACCCGTAGGACATCAATCCCCCGCTCTCCGCATAAAATCGATAGGGATAGATTGCGGGAAGGCGGTAACGGGCTGCGAATGCGATGGTCAGTTCCCGATGGTGCTGGGTAACAGGATTCGGGAGCACAATTAACGCCCCATTCGATTCACGCGCCAACGCCTCGATGGCACGCTCGATTTCGGGTGCATCGCGCACTCCCGTCGGCGTCAATCGCATCCCAAACGAGGGCGCCACGGTCTCGACCCCGCGCAACCATACGGCCGATGCGGGATTATCCGGGTCAAAGATAACGGCGACGCGGGTACCGCTGGGAGCAAGGTCTTTGAGCGCCTGCAGCCATTTTCGAACTATCGTTAGCTCGAAATGAGTAAACCCGGTTACATTGCCGCCGGGACGCGCCAAGTTCTGGACAATTCCGAGCGAGACCGGATCGACGACCTGCACGAATACAATCGGAACCGAATGCGTCGCCTGGACAATCGCGATGGCGGCCGGACCGCCACAAGCAACGATAGCATCAGGCTGTAATTTGAGAAGTTCTTGCGCCAGCATCGGCGCCCGGCTGCTCTCGTCGGCTGCCCATCGGTAATCGATGCGGAGGTTCTGGCCATTTGTCCAGCCAAGTTCTTAGAGCCGTTGAACTAACGCGTTGGTCCAGGAGCGAGCTTCGTGATCACTCTCCGTGAAGATTGTCAGTATACCGATCCGCCGGATTCGCTCGGGCTGCTGCGCTTGCGCCGCGCGCGGCCATGTTGCCGCCGCGCCGCCAACAAGTGCGATGAACTCACGCCGCCTCATTCGATCACCTCGTCGGCGATAGCCAAAATACTTGGCGGGATATTAAGGCCAAGCGCTTTCGCGGTGGTGAGATTAAGGGTTAATTCGAACTTGGTGGGTCGAACGACTGGCAGATCGGCAATGTTCGCGCCCTTGAGAAATCGCCCAGCTTGAATGCCCATTTGATAGTAGGCGTCCACCAGACTGGCTCCATAGCTCATTAATCCTCCAGCGGCGGGAAATTCACGAATGTGATAAATCGCCGGGATTGAGCGCTGCGCTGTGAGCCTGATGATCTGTTCGCGGCGAGAGTCGAAGAAGGGATCGTTTTCGACAACAACACCACCAACTTTGTTTTCGGCCAGCTTTGAGAAAATGCTCTCCAATTCCGCGTCGTCACTCGCGTCAACGACAATGAACGAGCGACTGAGTGAGCGGGCTGCTCCTTCAAAGTCTTTCGCTCTCGAACTGCTCCGCTGACCGCTGGTGTTTGCTAGAAACGCAACAGGGCGGCTAGAGGAAACAAGTCGTGCAATCAATTCAAGGCGCTTCCCAGTAAGTTCGCCGCTCATAATGTCAACGCCGGTGATATTACCACCCGGCTTATTGAGGCTAGCGACCAAACCCTCTTGGACTGAATCGCTAGTGACAAAAAAGATCGGTATCGCGGTCGTGGCCAGCTTTGCTGCGCGCGCCGAAGGCATACCACCGGGCGCGGCAATAATGGTCGGATGCAGGTTGGCCAATTCGCTCGCCAACTTCGGCAATTGATCATATTGGCCCCTGGCCCACCGGTATTCGATTGTTGCGGTCTTGCCGTCAACGTACCCAAAAGCCTCAAGCCCTCGAAGGAATCCAGCGAGATGTGGTTTGGAATCCTCTGGCGATCGGCTGCTGAGAAATCCAATTAGCGGTGCGCTGTGTTGCGCGCGTGCGGCGAGTGGCCATGTTGCTGACGCGCCGCCGACCAGCGTAATGAACTCGCGCCGCCTCATTCGATCACCTCGTCGGCACGGGCACGCACAGATGGCGGCACGGCGAGGCCGAGAGCTTTAGCGGTCTTGAGATTGATCACTAGTTCGTACTTGGTTGGCGCCTGTACTGGCAAGTCGGCCGGCTTCTCACCCTTGATGATACGATCAACGTAGCCAGCCGCGCGCCGAAACTGCTCGACGAAATTCGGCCCATACGAAATCAATCCGCCGGCAGCAACATAATTGCGTTCTTGGTAGACCGCAGGCAGCTTGTGCTGGGCGGCAAGAGTGACGATCAGATCACGATGTGTCGCCGACAACACGCCTGCCGTCATGATCAGACCGCCATTGGCGGTTTGCGCGAAGGCTGCAACCTCTCGCTCAAGCTCGGCTGGGTCTTCGCTCAGGTTGATCGGGATCACCTCCACGCCAACCGAAGGCGCCACAGACTGGATGACGGCGAACTGGCCGATCCCCGTGGTTATGGCTGGATCGCGAAGAACTGCCGCTCGCGTCACGCCCGGTGCAATCTCTTTAAGCAATTCGGGCCATTTACCGCACAGATTGTATTCGTACGTCATAAAGCCAGTGGCGTTACCGCCTGGCTGCGACAGGCTATGGACGAAGCCGGAGCCCACCGGATCGGGGACGAGTACAAAAACGATCGGCACAGTCCGGGTTGTCTGGAGCACCGCAGGCAAACCCGAGCTGCCAACACTAAGAATGACGTCAGGCGCAAGCGCAGCCAATTCCGCTGCGTTTTTACGCGCGTCGGCGGCATCGCCTGCGGCGGAAAAGCGGGTTTCGATGTGCACGTTGCGACCGTCGGTCCAGCCCAATCCTTGCAGCGCTTGCTGGAACGTGGTGAGGCGAAGCCGGTTTTCCGGATCGTCCCTGGCGCCTGGCTGGAGCACGCCGATGCGCCGCACGCGTTCGGGCTGTTGCGCACGCCCCGCAACTGGCCAAGCAGCCGTCGCGGCGAGACCCCTGATAAAGTTGCGTCGCCTCATGGGCGTGGCCCCTGAACCGAAGGCGATAGCCTAGCACATCATGGAACAACCATAGTGCAGTGCGATACCGCAAAAGCGTTGATGTCCGCTTTGTGCCAATAGCGGACATTAGTACACATTAGTACATGGTGGAGAGCATGGGATTGTCCTGGCAACAAGGTCCGCTCTCAAGGGGAGCAATCGGCCGGTTCCTTGTGCCCGAACCTGCCCAAGAGCCCGCGGCGGCTGCGCGGCCTAGGAAGCACTTTCGGTCCCTATCAAAGTGGAGCGGGACATGGCACGACTGTTGTCGGTGAATGTCGGACTTCCGCGTGATATCGCCTGGAAGGGTCGCACTGTACACACCGCGATCTGGAAGAATCCGGTGGCAGGCCGCTGTCGGGTCAGCCGGTTGAATCTGGAAGGAGACCGTCAAGGCGATTTGGTCGGCCACGGCGGTGAGCAGCAAGCTGTCTTCGTCTACCAGATCGAATCGTATCGCTACTGGCAGCAGCACCTAAAGAGGACTGACTTTGTCCACGGACAGTTCGGCGAGAACTTCACGATCGAGGGATTGCCTGACGATGCCGTTTGTATCGGCGACCGTTATCGAATCGGCAGTGCACTGTTCGAGATCACTGCACCGCGCGTAACGT
>Ga0310912_10000066_pt1 | contig 43660 bp, 42 predicted proteins | sample GREbulkMGOX080_FD_203443 | JGI IMG/M metagenome (GOLD analysis project Ga0310912, IMG submission 203443) | Lab enrichment of tropical soil microbial communities from Luquillo Experimental Forest, Puerto Rico - GRE.bulkMG.OX080 | ecosystem: Environmental > Terrestrial > Soil > Tropical forest >...
TAACAGCCGCTGCGCAGATCGCCTGTTATGGTGCCGCACGGTTGTCACTGCATCCGGAGTTGAGGCGTGAGAACGATTTGCCTGCTCGCCGTAATTATCGCCAGCTCATTGTTCGGCACCTATGCTGCGAAGAGTGCTGCGAATAGTGCGCCCAAGGTCGTGCGAGAATCGGTCTCGCAGGGGTCCGGCCAAGTATGGTCGTTTCAGACTCCCTTTGGCACAGTTTATGGGACCATTCCACGCGAAGTCGTGGATTATCCCAGCGCGCACATCCCAGGGACGATCGTCGTCAGCACCAGCCAACGGCGACTCTATTACGTACTCGGTGGCGGCAAGGCAATTCGCTATGGCATTGCCGTTGGAATGGAGGGCTATGCTTGGTCCGGCATCAGCACAGTCGCCGCCAAGCGCGAATGGCCTGACTGGACGCCCACGCCGGATATCTTGAGGCGACTTCCCAATCTGCCTCGTCACATGGTAGGCGGTCCGGATAATCCGCTTGGTGCGCGCGCACTCTATCTAGGCGATACGCTATACCGTATCCACGGGACGAACGAGCCCTGGAAGCTTGGCGGCAACGTTTCATCAGGGTGCATTCGTCTGTCTAACGATGACATCATCGACCTGTATAATCGTACGAAGATTGGCGCGACGGTGATTGTGCAGCGTTGAAACGCCATAGTTGGAATCGATCACCCACTCCGATATGGACGCCAGGCGCATCCAAATAAAAGCCCTGGGCCTGCACGGCAGCGGTCGTGCTAATTGCTGTGACACCGATAAAGCTCAGCGCAACAGCTATTTTTGCTGAAGCTCGCATGATACATCTCCCATTTTTAGATTCGCGCCGATCTTTCAGGAACAGGATATGCCTGCCGTGCTGAATGCGATCTGAGCGGCACAGCGGAAACCATTCATCTACGTGAAATTATTGTAATGCCGAGCGCAACGCGCTTGCATGCCCCCAGCACGAAGTCTTCGCCACTGCGAGCGATTTGCAGATCAAGAAACTTGTAAGCAAGTTTTAGGAGCTGACAGCGATCTCGGCGGTGTTACGCGCTTTGTGCCTGATCCTCCGCTCGGTGGGTGACCGGTACTCCGCTGCGTTGCGGGCTTGCCGCCGCCTCATTCCAAATGACTGAAGGTCACTGTCGAGTTTTTCGGTTAATTGCGCGCAGCGCAGCCAGCGCTGAGCCAAACCATTCCAAAGAACTTTGTTCTCGCGGCTGGGGCTGATTTTCGCCATCGCTTCACATTCGGCCGCGAATCTGAGGAATTTGTCCGTCGTGTCCATCCTATTCTCCAAGCTTGGGTAGGACATCCGACAAATTCAGGAACAGGCCCTAAGTTCCACGTCCACATCAAAAATATGCCCCTTGACATGCTTGTCCTCGCCAGCGCCGACCCGTTGAGCCGGGCTAGACAGCGACCCGTCGGCCGCTCCGGCTGTCGCTTGAGCGATGCCTCCCGCTTCCGGTTTACCGTCCGCTCGTCTTGGCCGGTAATCCCTATACTGTTCCGCATGACGTCTGGAGCGGCCTGCTAGCAATGGCCTACGACTCAGTATTTCGGCATCGCACCATCAAGCTGGCCATCTTCCTTTTGGCCTGCATTGTCCTCGGGCTGAGCATTCTGAGCCGGCCGGACTGGAAACTCCGAGATTTCGATCAGGTATTTTATGTCACGATCGCCTACGACCTCGATCGCTATGGCGTATTCAGCGACGGAATTTTTGACCCGGTCGACAGTTCGGTCCGGCCGGCGCAGCCCGGCATGTTCTTCGGGCCCGTATTTCCGGTAATGATCCTGGCGGTCATGAAGATCGTTCCCCGGTTCGCGGAAGCCGTGCGATGCAGTGTCGATTCGAACCGCGGCCATCGCGACGAATCCGTGTGTGAGGCATACGAGATTCCGATCCGGATTTTGGATGCTGTTCTACTGGCGCTCGGCGTAGTGGCCATAGGCTTCATAGCCGAGCTAATCTTCCGACAGACACGATGGATATTCGCTGTTGCGGGGCTATTGGCGACAGCGGCGCTTGCCGCCGAGGCTCATATTTTTTCATTTGTGATGACTGAGAGTACGCAATTTGCGTTTTACAGCGTTTTCGCCTGGGCATTCTTGAGTGCGCTGGTGCTGCGCTCGATTGTCAGATTTGTAATCGCCGGCGTCTTATTGGGTGCGTTGGCCCTGACGAAGCCGTCATTTGTCGTACTGTTTCCGATCGCGCTCACTATTCTTCTCTATTTCAGCTACAAGATCACAAAACTTCCACGGAATATGATCGTGTTTCACTCGTTGGTCTTCACCGCCGCTTTCGTATGCCTGATCGGACCCTGGATGGCCCGTAATTACGTCGCCGTCGGGAAATTCGGTCTCACCAAGGAATATGGTTCGGCGGCGCTAGTCGAGCGCTTTGCCTATGACGACATGTCAGCACGAGAGTTTTTGCTCGCTTTTCCCTATTGCACGCCTGGCATCGGCGATCTCTTGTTCGACAAAGTCGAAGGCAAGGACTCCATGCATCGCTTCCTATTTCATACGCCTTCGAGCTTTTTTCACCTCGGCCGAGAACGGCGCCAGACGCTGGTCGCACAGCATGGCGAACTCGATCCATTGATCGGTGGGCTGGTGCGAACGGAAATGTCCACGAATTGGTGGCGCTATCTTATAGTGAATATTCCGCTGGCGTGGTGCGGCATGTGGCCTGGAAACGTCGTGGCATTGCTGCTCTTGCCGCTTTTCATATACGCAGCCGTGCGGACAGTCCGTGCGCGGGAGCCGTTGTTGTTATTGTACGCTGTTCCCGGTGTCCTGATGTTGCTTTTGCACGCCGCCGTCGGCAACCACTACATCCGTTACAATTTTATTCTCCTCGGGCCGTACTCAGTGGGCGCTGCCTGGATTATTTGCTCGGCTTTCCCCTACGGGCGTTGGCGACCGCGGCCTCTCGCATCAAGATCGTGATCAACTCTGCTTGCGAGCGCAGTTTCAAATGCAGATTGAGCAGCAACATGAGGCTGATGATCACCCAGATATAAATGATCAGATCGACTCCGCGACCGATACCCACCAGGGCTGCAAGCGTGGTTGCATGTGCTGGCAGCCATACAAAATATAGACCCGCCGTTGCGACCAGCATGGATAGGATCGCAATCACCGGCGCGCGCCGATATTCGGTCCACGCGTATGCCATCACGCTTGTGAGTAAGATCGAGAACCCGATTTGAGCGATCATCGATGCAGCTTCTGAACTGAGAGGTCGAACAAGATAGCGACTGAATCGGCAAGGCCTTGGCCCTTAGCCAGAGAATAACGCGTGTACTCGATGGTCACCGGTACCTCAATATAAGGCAACTCGCTTGCTGCGATCTGTTGGAGAAGTTCGGTGGCATGGGCCATTCGGTTTTGCCGCAAGGATATACGCTGCGCCCCTTCTCGACTCATCGCACGCAAACCGTTGTGCGTGTCGCTAAGCCGAAGCCCGGTCACAGCGCGGGTAAACCAAATCGCGGCATGCAGGAGGAGACGCCGCCGCAGCGGCATCCCGCGCGAACTGCCGAGGAAACGGCTGCCGAGAACATAGTCTGCATTGCTCTGTTTAAGAGCGTCGACCAAACGCGCGATATCCGATGGACGGTGCTGCCCGTCGGCATCGAATGTCACAATCGTGTGGGCTCCTTGTTGAAGTGCGAACTTGATCCCCGTCTGTAGTGCTGCGCCTTGTCCCAGGTTCACCGGATGCGTGACAACTGTGGCCCCTGCGGCAAGTGCAATCTGGCCGGTTTTATCCTGCGATCCATCATCGACCAGAACGACGGAATAATTTCCGCGTACGATGTCTGAAACGATCGGTTCGATCACCGCAGCTTCGTTGAAAGCTGCAATGACGATCCAGATCGATCGCGGGTCTACTTCGCTGTGATTACCTGCAGACACTATCCCGGCCTCGCCCAGCTACGCACAAACTCCCGCCACAGGCCGAAAGCAATAACCAATGGCCCCCGGAATTAGTTCCCAAGGGGACCTTACGGCAAAGCCGTTGCGGTACCCTTGCGGACATGCGCGATCATTTGACCCACCCCGGCGGGCTCAGGTTGCCGCCGCGTCCGGATTGCCAAGCACGCATCGCATTGCATCAAACAGATTTACCGGCAGGCCGATGCCGCTGGTGACGCCGGTCGGCACAGGATGTTTTGCGCCGAACAGGCGGCGCGTCTGGAACGTCAGCAAAGCCAGCGGCACGAGCTTCCGAGGATGATCGCACGCGGCCAATTTTAGATTCAACGATTGTGCCAGCCGTCCCATGCTTTCGGGGGTGAAATACCAGAGATGCTGTGGTGGCGTCATCAAACGCCAATGCCGACCAGCGAGTCGTGCATAAGGTGAGGAAAAGTCGCCCGTGGTGATAAGAATGATCCCGCCTGGGTTCAGGTGATGCCGGCATAGAGCGAGCGTCGTGCGCGGATCTGGCAGATGCTCGATGACATCCAAAAGCACGATGACGTCCATCTTGCCGAACCGGGACAAAGTGGGCTCATCGGCTATTCCATTCACGACCGTAAGGCCACGCTTTCGGCAGAACGCAGCCGGTGCCTGCGAGATTTCGATTCCGGCCACATCGTAGAAGCGCCGCGCCTCTTCCAGGAAAAAGCCATAGGCGCAGCCGATCTCCAACAACCGCCCGCCGTCTCGATAAGCGCGCAGGAAATCCACTGTACGCGCAAACTCGCGCCGCAGGACGGGTTCGCTGCCGCGATAGTCGGCATAACCGTCCTGATGTCCGCCGGAGAAATAATCCTCTGTGTAGTAGTTATGTGGATCAAAGTTGTCGCTTTGGGCACGGCCAAGGCCACACCCAGTACATTGGAAAATGTCGCACGAATTTTTGGAATAGAGTTTCCGGTGCGCAGTCGAGCGCGCGCAGGCCGGGCAATCGAGCTGCATACTTTGTCTGTTCCCCGTCTCGTCAGGCAGGGACTATAGACGCCTTGCGGCATGAAGTTCTAGGAAGTTGATCGCCAAATCATGGGCTAGGCTGGCGATGCCGAGCTCAGCGCTTGTCGATAAGCGGCATTGATCTTTTTGGTTTCCGTCTCGGCCAGGTTTTTAAACGCCTGCGCCATGCCCTGCACCCGATCCGGGTGATTTTGCTTGATCAAGCTTTTATAGGCGCGTTTCACCTCTTCAATCGTCGCCGTATCGGAAACGCCGAGAATATGAATCCAACTTTCATCGCCGAGCGCAGTCTCGATCTGCGGCTCGCGCTCGCGATCCTCAAACTCGCATTCATAGACGGACCCGTTCGGCCCAATATCCGCTAGATCCAGGAATACGCAGAATTCGAGGCTGTATTGTCGGCGCAGGCTGGATCGGCGAGCAAGATAGACCGGCGGCATTGCAATGGCGGACAAGGCGATTGCCACTGTGTTGGCGTAAAAGATCCGCTCGTCGAACGGATACCAGACGACTGCATTAGTAAAGTCCGTGTCGAATTCCCGCGCCCATGCCGGCTGATCGGCCGCTCCGAATGCGAGCAGCCAGAGCAGCACGAAGCTCACGACGCAAACGCCTATCGCGTAACCCAACGCGCAGTTTAAGCTTTTACCATTGATCCAGGACTTCAATCGGACCAGCGGCTGGCTTCTTAGCCGGCGGATCACCGCCTCTAAGTGTTCAGCATGTGCCCGCAGATCTTCCAGGTCGGCATCCTGTTCGGGCATTTCGGCGTTCTGACTTAACGCGGAGCGCCAAAAGCCTTTTATCAGTTCATTGCTCGCGCGGAGTTGTTCCAGACGGTAGCGAACTTTTTCGTACACCGTAACGGCGCGGATCAGTTCGCTCCTCTCCGATCTCTGCAACATGAATTCGGGCTTGCGATATCGCGCCCGTATGGCCTGTCGCACATAAGCGAGAGTCAGCGCCGGGAGGACCGCCCAGAGCGCGAGTAAAATCGCGTTCACAAACGCAGCCGTGAGATCGCCCCCGTCGCCCGGATCAAGCATAGCACGCTTTACACTACTCTCCGCAGACGCTTACACGCCTCCGATACATCAATCCTCGCACGCAGATAAATCATAGAATCCGACCGCCTCGGGGCAACAGATTGTCAAAAAAACGGTCAAGGTTTGGGCAAAAGATTCAGCTGTGCTGGAAGCACGGATGGAAATTTCAAAAAGCACTGCCAAGTCCCGAAGTGGTCACATTTTCATGCGGCCATTTGGGTGGCGTTCCCAGCTAACCGCAATCAGGGGTGTGTCATGAATTACGTTCAGCCAATCCAGTCATCGGGCGATCTAAAGCAAAGCGACAACATTGAAGACAATGTCCGCACGCTGGCGCATACCAGCGCGGCATTCCGCCAGGGCGATACCGGAAATGGCGAGGCAACGGCGAGCAGCCTGAGCGCGCTCCTTCGCCGGGTATCAGGTACCTCGACCCGCGAGATCGACAGTCTGATAGGCGACTTACGCGACCTACGCGAAAAACTCCGCACCGATGGCGATCGCATTCATCGTGACATCGTGGAATACGCAGCCTTGAGCCAACAGGTGATGCAGCTCAGCAGAATCATCTCCGAAAGCGTTAAGAGCCTGCCGGACTCCCCAAATACCGAAGGCTGAAGGTGGCCGTCCGCTTTAATAAGCCCGTGCTGCCAATGGAGCAGTCCGCCTCGGAATCATCCAATGACAATCATATAGCTGCCCCAATGCTTGCCGAGATTTAGCCATAAGTTCGCGCAGGGCACGTGTGGCAATAATAGCGTGTCCGCCTCTGCAAGCGCGGCAATGTTGGTGTCAGACGTTGCGGCTCTGCCGCGCAATGTGTGTGTTTTGCGCAAAGCGCGGATCCGCCGCTCGGGGGCTGCTTATGTCGGGACGCTTGCGGCGGCCGTGCCGGCCATTTCAGGTCATTGGCGTATTGGCGGCGGTTCTGCCGGTTGCAACGAATTCCTGGCAATTTTATCTCGCCGAGCGCGCCGGTACGCGATCGACAACGGACAAGTTTGTTCGCGGTAGGCTCAGCGGGCGTCTGACCGCCAGCCTGACTGTTTTTCTGAGTAACTGTCGAGCTATGCCTGCGGGTTGAGCAAAGCATCCGCAGGAGAAGGCAACGACTTTTGTTGTGACATCGGAGCTTTGAAAGCAGGGAAGCGCGATCATGAGTTCTCCGATACCTCTCGATGAAGATATCGATCCTGCAACAATGTATGCTCCGCCCTGGGCTCGCGAACGGGTAGCCGGCGCTCAACCAGATGCTGAGCTACCGCCGCCGATCCAAGCCGGCGGCCGCGGTCGTAGCCTCACGAAATCGCGTCCGCAGTTTAGTGGCGACCGCGCGATGCTGGAGCTACAGCGTCAACTTGCGCTTAATCCGAGCCTGATCCCGGAACCATACGCTGATGGCCGGTCGAGCATCGGTGCAATCCTCTTCCGCTTATGCGGCGTCCTCGGCGTCGCCACGACCGTGGCATGGGGCATCGTCACGTATTCCTTCCCAAACGAAGCATTGGTCGCAAGAGATGTCGTGGAATCAGTCTCGGCCGAAAATTTCGCCTCGCTCGGCCCCAGTGATCACGTTGGCCTCACCGGCGCGGCTGCATCGCAACCGGCCGACACTCAGCAAAGCGAGCCGTCCGCGAGCCCGTCGAATCCGCCGGGCCTGACCGTGGTGACCGTCCCCAGCCAGACGGTCGCAAGTGGCGCTGCTGATTCGACAGCGGCCTCTGACGCGAGCACAGCCAGATCATCGGCACCGCAGGCGAATGATTGGCCAATCGTGCAGGACGAACTCGAAATGTTGCTGAAGAGGGGCAAGGAGTTCCTTGCCGACGGCGACCTTGCTTCCGCTCGTCTCCTGCTGCGACGCGCGGCCGAAGGCGGCAGCGCCGAAGCCGCGCTCGTTTTGGGCACGACTTTCGACCCACTGGTGATTCAGCGGCTTGGCGTGCTCGGGGCGCATCCGGATATCGGCGAGGCTCGCCATTGGTATCAACGCGCAGCCGAGCTCGGCTCGAATACCGCGTCGCAGCGATTGGCCCGGCTTACTGCGGCACCCTGACGGATCGCCCACTCCGGTCTGTCGCGGCCGTACCGGCACCGTTGGCAGTTAGACGCCCAGATACCGGTGCTGAATAGCAGGCGCTTGCACCAACTCCTGCGATGTTCCGACCCAGACAATGCGGCCGCGCTCGATGATGTAATGGCGATCGGCGATCCGCGTCAGCGCCTTGACGTTTTTATCGATGACAAGGATCGATTGCCCACCGCCGCGAAGGCGCTCAAGCGACTGCCAGATTTCATCGCGTACGCGGGGCGCTAAGCCTTCGGTCGCCTCGTCTAAAATGAGAAGACGTGGATTGGTCATCAGAGCGCGACCGATCGCCAGCATCTGTTGTTCGCCGCCCGATAGCAGGCTCGCGATGCTGCCAGCCCGTTCGGCGAGGCGGGGAAACAACGCCATGACCTTTTCCAGGGTCCATGGCGTGCTGGCATCTCGATAGTTTGCCGCCGTTGCCACCAGGTTCTCCCAGGCGGTGAGGTTCGGGAACACCTGTCGACCTTCCGGTACCAAGCCGATCCCGTGCTTGGCGATGCGGTAGGCGGGAAGACCGCGAATTTCCTGACCATCGAAGCGAATTGAGCCGCCTGCAGGAGCGGTCAGCCCCATAATCGACCGCACCGTCGTGGTCTTGCCCATGCCATTGCGCCCGAGCAGCGAAACCATTTCGCCACGTCCGATTGTCAGAGAAACGCCGAACAAGACGCGGCTTAATCCATAGCTCGTTTCCACGTTGCTCAATTCGAGAAGGCAGTCAGAACTAGCCATGCGCCAGACCTTCGCCGAGATAGGCTTCGCGCACTCCCGCATCGGCGCGAATAGCCGGCGGATCGCCGGTCGCGATTATTCGTCCATAAACCAGAACGCTGATGCGGTCAGCGAGCGCAAAGACTGCGTCGATGTCGTGTTCGATCAGAATAACGGTGATAACGCCCTTGAGCGTACGCAGCATCTCCAACAAGCGAGCGGATTCCTCAAGACCCATCCCGGCCATCGGCTCATCAAGCAGCAACATTCTTGGCCGAGCGGCAAGCGCCATTGCGATCTCCAATTGGCGCCGCTCGCCGTGGCTAAGGTCGGCAACAAATGTGGCGGCACGTTCAGCTAGACCCACGCGCGCAAGCGCCGCCTGCGCCGGTTCGCGCAATTCGGTCTCATGACGCGCATTCCGCCAAAAACGAAACGAGTGGCCGGCGTGGGCTTGCACCGAAAGCGCGACATTGTCGAGCGCGGTGAAATCCGGGAACAGTGTCGTGAGCTGAAAAGAGCGCGCTAGGCCGAGCTGGCTGCGCTCGTAAACTGGCAGATTTGTAATGTCGCGGCCGTCGAATCGAATGCGCCCGCTATCCGACGTGACCTCTCCGCTCAATTGGCCGATCAACGTCGATTTACCGGCGCCGTTCGGGCCAATAATCGCGTGCAATTCACCGACTGGGACTGCCAGCGAAATGCCGTCGGCGGCGATCACTCCACCGAAACGTTTGGTCAGCACTTCGATTTGCAGCAAAGCGTCAGCCACGGCGCACCCCGGCAATCAAGCCATCAATTCCGCCGTGCATTGCGATCGCCACGAATAGCAGGAACGGTCCGAGTATCAGATTCGAGTATTCGGTTACGCGTGAGAGCCCCTCCTCGAGGACCAAAAACGTAAGAGCGCCGATCAGGGGCCCGAAGATCGCCTGCATGCCGCCTAGCACCACTATGACGATGAGGTCGCCAGAGCGGGTCCAGTGCATCATAGCGGGACTAATAAAATTGGTGTGATTGGCAAGGAGCGCGCCGGCAAGCCCGCACATCGCTCCCGCGACTACGAAACAGAGAAGCTTATAGCGGAACGTGGGAAACCCGATCGCACGCATGCGGCGTTCGTTCGACCGCGCGCCCTGGATCACCATGCCGAAGCGTGAATTGACGATCCGCCAGACCAGATAAATGCCCGCCAGTAGAAGCACGAGGCAAAGGTAATAAAATACGGTTCGGTTATCGAGGTCGAGCAGAGCGCCGAATTGGCTGCGTTTATAGATCGTCAACCCGTCGTCGCCGCCGTAGCGGTCGAGTCCGATTGCGACATAATAGATCATCTGGGCAAAAGCGAGCGTGATCATAATGAAGTAGACCCCGCGCGTGCGCAGGCTCAGCGCACCGACGACAAGCGCATAAAGCGCCGAAGCGGCGATTGCGATGGGCCACTGCACGAATCCCGATGCGACGCCTTCTTTGGCGAGAATGCCAACCACATATCCGCCGATGCCGAGATAAGCAGCATGGCCGAAACTAACCATGCCGCCAAACCCCATGATCAGATTGAGACTGAGCGCTGCGATCGCCAGAATGACGATACGGGTGAACAGCGTCAGTGTGAAAGCATTTCCGTTAAGCGCGGTGTACAACGGAACCAGAGCGAGAACAGCGATCAGCGCGGTATTGATGACAATTCGCGGCGTGATCGCGCCAAGCCGCCAAGTTTTTTTTGACGCCAGGCCAGTTGAGCTCATCTACCCGCCGCCGGAAATAAGCCCTCTGGGCGAACGATCAGTACCAAGGCCATCACCAGATAAATCATCATCGATGATAGTGCTCGGCCCAAGCTCGAGGAGGCGCTTTCGCTGAGAAATGCACGCAGCAGGTCAGGCACGAATGCTCGGCCGACAGTATCGGCAAGTCCGACGAGCAGCGCCGCCACAAATGCGCCGCGGATCGAACCGATGCCGCCGATTGTGACGACGACAAAGGCCGCGATCAGGATGTTCTCGCCCATGCCGATCTGAACAGTGAGGATGGGCGCCTGCATCAAACCGGCAAAGCCGGCGAGCGCGGCTCCAAGCCCGAACACGAGCGTGTAAAGTAGTTTAATGTTGATGCCCAGCGCGCCGACCATTTCGCGATTGGAAGCGCCGGCGCGAATAAGCATGCCAAGACGCGTGCGCATGATCAGGAGATAAATGATTACGGCAACGCCGAGTGTCACGCCGATGATCACTAGCCGGTAAAGCGGATAAAACAGGCCCGGTAATACTTCGACCGCATTGAGCATCTCGCTCGGCAGAGACAAGGTCATACCGGCTGGCCCCCAAATCAATCGGACCAGCTCGTTAAAGAACAACAACAGCCCGAACGTACCGAGCACGTGATCAAGATGGTCGCGGCCATATAAACGGCGTATCGCAACGACCTCGAGGAGCACCCCGACCACGGCAGTGGCGGCGAGCGCCAGGACTGCGCCGAGCAGGAAGCTTTCGGTTCGTTCCGCAAAGCTCGCAGCGAAATACGCGCCCAGCATGTAGAGCGAGCCATGCGCTAGATTGACCAAATCCATAATGCCGAAAATCAGCGTCAGGCCCGCCGCCAGCAAGAACAAGAGCGCGCCAAGCTGTATGCCGTTCAGAAATTGCTCAAAGAAATAGAGCATGGCTGAGCGCCAATCTTACTAGTCAGGCACGCTTGTCGCGCGCATGCGCCTCTGCACTGCCTGAGCGTGGCACACGTGGATGGCTGGGCTCGGTCCTAGCTTGATCGTGAGACCGGCCCGGCCATGACTTATCAAGTCAACCATTACTTCATCGGACAGCGATCGTGGAAGCGATCCTGGTCGTTCTCGACGATGGTGGCGACGGTATGAAGGGAATAGGTCCCGTCAGGATTCTTCATCGCGTCCTGCAAGTAGAAGTTCTGGATCGGAATATGGTTATTGCCGAACTTGAAGTTGCCGCGCACTGATTTGAAGTTGGCCTTTTCCATTTCCTTGCGCATACCTTCTTTGTTGCTGAGATCGCCCTTTATTGCCGTTACCGCCGAGTCGATCAATCCGACGGCATCGTAGGTCTGCGCACCGTAGAATGAGGGCAACGTATTGTGTTTGGCTTTATAGTCGGCGACGAATTTCTGGTTGGTGGGATTGGGCTGATCGGAAACCCATTGCTGCGCACCAGGGACACCGACGGCGAGATCCTTCAGGCGCGGCAGTGACAGATCGTCGATCGTGAAAGCTGTGTAGAGCGGGATCTGTCCTCTCATGCCGGCCTGGACATATTGCGTGACGAACTGCACGCCTGCGCCGCCCGGATAAAATGCAAAGATTGCATCAGGCTTTGTCGCCCGAGCCTTCGATAGCTCCGCGGAAAAATCGAGCTGGTCAGGCCAGCGCGTGAGCTCCTGTCCGACGATCTGGCCCTTAAACGTCTGCTGCACGCCGGCGAGCATATCTTTGCCGGCGGCGTAATTGGGTCCGATCAGGAATGCAGACTTCACGCCCTTCTGATTCATATACAAACCGACCGCGGCAGGCGTCTGATCGTTTTGCCACGAAGTGGAGAATGCATAAGGTGAGCACAGCTCTCCAGCGAACTGCGATGCACCGGCATTCGTAACCACCGTCATCGTCTTCGAATCGACCAGCGGTTTGAGCGAGGCAAGCAACACATTCGACCAAATGTAGCCAACGACAAAATCCACATGATTGGAATCGATGAGTTCTTGGGTTTTCTGCACGCCGATTTCAGGTTTGGTTTGGTCGTCCGCATAAATCACTTCGACCGGCAAGCCTCCCAACTTGCGGCCATGATGGTCGAGACCAAGCTCGAACGAGTTCTTCATATCGTTGCCGATCGCCGCCGGCGGCCCGGTAAAGGTCGAAATGAGGCCGATCCTTATGGTCTTTTGCTGCGCCACCGCGGGCCCGGCAGCGAGCGCCAGCGCGGTTCCCGCCGCGATCCATACTTTTGTCATTTACCCCTCCTTGATGGATGAAGGCCGCTCGTCACAGCATATCAAAGTACTCACGGTGCTCCCATTCACTGACGTCGGCATCTTGTGTGTCGTTGGTCGTTTCCTTTTTGCACCGGGCAATCTCAGCTTCCTTCATATGAACATAATAGTCCACAAATCCGTCGCCAAATCCGGCGCGCAGACACGCACTGCCGCGTAATGCCGTAAGGGCCGCTGAAAGCGTCTCCGGCAGGGCCTCGGCAGAGCTCATTTTATAGGGCGCTTCTGTTGCCGGACCGGGATCAAGCCCGCGGGCAACGCCGTCCAGCCCGCAATAGATTTGCGAGGCCATATAGAGATAGGGGTTGGCCAATGGTTCGCCACTGCGGTTTTCAAGATGTGTCGAGGGGTCGCCGGAATCTCCCATGACACGCATCATGGCTCCGCGATTGTCCTTGGCCCACACAGCTTGGATTGGCGCCATCGTATTGACGCCCCGATAGCGTTTGTAGCCATTGATGGTAGGCGTGGTGAATGCAGTCGCTGCGCTAGCGTTGGCCAAAAGACCGGCTAAAAACTTGTGTCCAAGGGGAGACAACGCCTGTTTCTCGTTCTGCGATACAAACGCATTCGCCTTGGACTTCGTATCAAGCAGCGATTGATGCAGATGCCACCCGCTGGCGAGCGTATTTGGCAGCCGCGGCCGGCACATCAGACTGACGAGGTAGCCCTGTCGGCGCGCCACTTGCTTGACCGCGCTGCGCAACAACACCATAGCGTCCGCGGCGGCCATTCCCGTTGCCGGCGCCAAAGTAAGTTCATACTGGCTCGGGCCGAATTCCACTTCGAGCGATTGCAGGCGTAACCCGAGCGCCGTGATGCTCTTGTGCAAGATTTCCAGAATAGGCGCGACCTGATCATAACGACCCTCGGTCAAGTATTGATAACCATGGGTCGTATGGCTTACCAGCGGCGCCTCGGCCGGCCAGGCGAGCGTGTCAGCCGCAAGCCTCGGGTCCTCAATCTTGAACAGATGAAACTCGACTTCGAGCCCAGCGACAAAACCGAGTCCTGTTTTGGCGAGCGCTCCGAGCGCATCACGAAACAAATGCCGCGTCGAAATTGGGACCTTTTTGCCGTTGCCAAAATAGCAATCGCACAGAACCCACCCGGTATTGTCCGCCCAAGGCAGCGTGCAGAAAGTCTGTGGATCAGCGACCATGATAAAATTGCCGGCGCCGGTCATTTCGCTAATGCCCATTCCCGCGCCCGGTTCGAAAACCGGAAACACCGTGCGGTGTGCGGTGTCCTTGGCTAAAAGCGTGCTGGTCATTGTCACGCCGCTGCGCAACGCGCGTGCCGCCTCATCGGCAACGAACGCCTTACCCCGCAACACGCCATGCTGGTCCGGGAATGAGAAACGAACGAGCTCAAGCTTTCTTTTGCTGATCAATTTCTCGACGCCAAGCGCAGCGCGCGCTTGCGCCTCGCTCCACAGCGCATGGCGATCGACGAAATCCAAAGCGAACGACCGGCGCCTGTGCGATGACATGCTAATTGTCCCGAGCTTGTTCGCCGACGGTGCTACAGAAATGGTCAGGGGATTTTAGCCCAGCTCGCGGCATTGCGCTTGTTCGCGTCGGTGCGCTCCCAGTAACCGCGCCAGTCCTCCGTCGGGCCTATACCATCGATCGCCGCAGGGCCCCTCATCGACTTTGCCGAGCCTATATCGAAAACGATCGGCGGCGACTGGCCTTTTTCCACCGCGTCGATCGCAGCGCGCAACAGACGTCGATACGCAGAAATCGCCTTGTCGGATTGTCCGAGATGCTCCCGGGTGCGATCGGCGATCGCGCCCATCGATTCACAGGCCCACTGGTCGTGCACATTGATGTCGGCGCCCATCCCGGTATACGTGTCGCGCTGCTGTTCGTTCGGATCGAATCCGTAGTTATTGCTCTTGTTTTTGCGCGGGACGTAATCCGGCAATTCATACAGTTGCAGCCGTTGCCGCCTCATCTCATCTTTATCAACGGGCGCGCCAAAGCTCGTGAAGATCGCGTACCAATAGTGCTTGGCATCGTCGATCGGTACGTGCCACTGGGTAATGGTCATTTCCCGACTCATCGGAATTACGAAAGCGTTCGGGAACATTAGGTTCGTTACCCGCACGTGAGTGCTCTTCGCGTCGATCTCACGCAGCGTCAAAATGCGAAAGCCGAAGTCTGTCGACTCCACCTCGATACGCGGCCGCGGAAACTCACGCATGATTTTGGTCATCGGCATCGCTGAATCGATCGACGTATCGCGAAATAGCTTGCCATAGCCTTCCTTCGGATCCTCATCGTGGAAAAAACGATGCAAGAAGGAAGTGTGCGCCGGATCAATGCCCACCTCCAAAGATTGCAGCCAGTTGCAATCGATCATGCCTTTGAACGCGAAAGTGTGTGAGTTGGGCGCAACAAAACAATCGAAATCGGGAAATTGCGGTGGCGCTCCTGCACCCATATAGGCAAACAAGATTCCGCTGCGCTCGACGACCGGATACGCCTTCTGCCGTATGTTGCGGCACAAATTGCTATCTTGCGGCTCCGCGGGGGTCTGCAAGCATCTACCTTCGACATCGAACAACCAGCCATGGAATGCGCAGCGGAGGCCGCCGTCCTCGAGACGACCATAGGTGAGGTCGGTGCCCCGGTGCGGACAGGCCCGGCCGAGCAAGCCATACTGTCCCTTGTCGTCCCGAAACATCACCAGATCTTCGCCCATAAGCCGGACCGGCTTTATTGGCCGACGGCTGTCGAGTTCGTCGACCAGCGCCGCCGGTTGCCAATAGCGGCGCAAAACTTCGCCGGCAGGTTTGCCGGGGCCAACGCGCGTGATGCGATCGTTCTGTTCCGCACTGAGCATAGCGATCTCCGAGACGATCTTAGCGTAGAACCGCCAAAACGTTGAAGTGGACCTATTACGACAATTAATGATGCGGCGTGCCTCTGATAAACGACACCTTATGTCGAACAGCTACTTATTCGTAAGACGAAATTGATGGCGCAGGAAATTGAACTCGGTCTCGACACATTCGGCGATATTCCAAGCTGGTCCGGATGGACAACCGCTAAGCCACGCGCAAGTCATCCGAAACGTGGTGGATGAGGGGGTACTTGCCGACCAAAGCGGCGTGTTTTGCATCGGGCTTGGCAAGCACCATTGGCCGGACTTCGCCATATCATCGCCGGAGGCGCTACTGGCCGTGATCGGCGCACGCACCAAACATATTCGCCTCGCCTCATCCGTGACGGTGCTGTCGTCGGACGATCCGGTGCGGGTGTTCGAGCGGTTCTCGACGGTTAACGGCATATCAAACGGGCGCGCCGAGGTAATCCTCGGCCGCGACTCTTTCACCGAGTCTTTTCCGTTATTCGGCTACGACCTTTCTGACTACGAGATCTTGTTTGACGACAAGCTCGATCTGTTTGCGGCGCTGTTGAAGAATGAGCCTGTGACTTGGCGCGGCCAGACCCGCCCTCCCCTCATTGATCAGCGTGTATTTCCCACGATCGAAAGCGGTACCATGAAGACATGGATCGGGGTCGGTGGCAGCCCGCAATCGGTTGTCCGCGCAGCCCATTATGACCTGCCGTTGATGCTCGCCATTATTGGCGGCGATCCAAACCGGTTTCGACCTATGTCGATCTCTACCATCGGGCCTTCGCACAACTTGGCAGGCCGGTTCGTGAAATCGGCGTGCACCACGGCCGTGTCGCCGAAACCGATGAAAAAGCACGAAACGGACTCTGGCCAGACAATAAAAAGATGCGCGATCGGATTGGCGCCGAACGTGGCTGGCCGCCGATGACGCGCGCCGACTTCGATTCGGAAATCGAGCGCGGCTCGCTCTATGCCGGTTCACCGGAAACAGTGGCGCGCCGCATTGCCACAACAGCCTAGGCACTCGGCATCTCTTGCTCCACATGAAATACAGCGCCGGCGCCCTGTCGCACGAGAAGATCATGCGCTGTATTGAACTCTACGGCCGTGAAGTGATTCCGCGGGTGCTCGACTTGCTCGCTCGATAGCGCCCGCTCTGGCGTCAATCCATCTGGCCAGCGACCCAGGTATGACGCACTTCCACGCTGTTGGGATCTATTGCCACAATGTCAGCGCGCATTCCAAACGCAAGCTCGCCGATCCGGTCGCTCAAGCCAAGAAAATGAGCCGGGTGTGTCGAGGCGAAGCGCAGCGCTTCCGTCAGCGGCACATCGAGTAGACGCACGCAATTGCGCACCGCGCTCGCCATGTCCAGACAAGCGCCGGCGAGCCTGCCGTCCTGGCGTGTGCAGCGCCCGTCGCGCACCATGATCGATTGGCCGTTGAGCTGGAATGTCCCGGCCATCCCGCCGACTGGAGGCATCGCATCGGTCACCAGCATGGGCCGTCCTGCGCCGCGCAAGGCAAGCCGCAGCATGGCTGGAGCGACGTGAATGCCATCAACAATTAGCCCGTAGCACACGACGGGCGATTCCAGGGCGGCGGCGATCGGTCCGGGCTCGCGGGAGTCGAGCGCCCGCATAGCATTGAACAGATGGGTAAAGCCGGTCAGTCCGGCAGCCATCGCCTCCCACGTCTGCGCATAGGTCGCCATGGAATGGCCGAGCGCGACGCGAACCCCCGCTCTTGCGAGCTTGCCAATGAAATCGCCCGGCACCTGTTCGGGGGCCAAGGTGACTAGCGTTACGCCGCGGCGCCGGGCCGTGATCAAATCGAGGTCGTCTGGCGTGGGTTTCCGTATGAAGCTGCTGTCGTGCACGCCGGTTTTCTCCGGCGAAAGGAAAGGACCTTCGAGATGGATGCCGAGCACACCGGGGTCGGCATCGCTCAGCGCGTCGATCGCCGCCACGGCCGACCTCATTTTTTCGGGACTATCGCTGATCAGTGTCGGTAACAGCGCAGTGGTGCCAAACCGCCGGTGCGCGGCCACAATTTTCCGAATATTCTCCGGCGTCGGCGCATCGTTGAACAGAACATCGCCGCCGCCATTAACCTGAACGTCTATAAATCCAGGTGCCAGCCAGAGACCCTCCGGCAATTCATGCACCGGCGTGACGGGAGAAAGTTCGGCCCGCGGAACGACCCTTTTGATACGCGAGCCATCGATAACGATTGCCGCATCGCGATGCAAATTCGTACCGTCAAATACGCAAGCCGCAGCGACCGCATGCTCCCCGCTGCCCACATTGGCGCTCATCGCGTGCGTGTTACTTTTTGCAGATGCCGCGGCTGATCGGCATCAGTGCCCCGCTCTACGGCAAGCCGCACCAGGAGCGCATAAAAACTTTGGATCATGCAGATGGCATCGGCATCGGGGTGATCGGCAGCCAAAAACGGTAGACGGCCGCTTTGCCTCTTGCCCGGCTCGGCAACCAACACGCTGGCGCCCTTTCGACGCAGATCGGCAACGAGCGCCGCCAAGCTCGCAGCAGCTTCGTCGCCCGGTTTGAATGCAACGATCGGAAAAGCATCGCCCACGAGCGCAATCGGTCCATGACGAAATTCGGCCGCGCTGAAGGCTTCGGCATGAAGCTCACAGGTTTCTTTGAGCTTCAAAGCAGCTTCGCGGGCGATCGCGAGCGTCGGGCCGCGGCCGATCGTGATCAGGCTCTCTGCCCGAGCGAGCGCGGTGAGCGCCTCGTGCCAATCGAGCTGGCCTGCCTCAGCCAACCGCTTTGGCAGGCGCGCATGCGCTGACCGCATCATCGGATCATCTGCCCAAATCGCTGTCAATTGCAGAAGCGCCGCAAGCGATGCAACGAAGCTCTTGGTTGCGGCAACGCTTCGCTCAATGCCGGCGCCGAGCGGCAGAACGAATTGTGAGATTTCGGCAAGAGGACTGTCAGGATCGTTTACAAATGCCGCCGTAATCGCGCCGGAGGATCGCGCCATCGCGGCAGTCTCGATCAGGTCGTCGCTGCGACCGGATTGCGAAATTGCTACGAACAACTGTCCTTTCAGATTGAGCGCGCGGCGGTATACCGTTGCGGTGTTTGGGGCTGCCGCCGCGACGGGTAGACAGCAGCGAAGCTCGAACAGGTGCTTAGCAAAGGTAGCGGCGTGGGCGGAACTGCCGCGCGCGCAAGTGACAACGAGCCGCGGCGGATGACGATGAAGTTCGCTGATTAAAGCCGTCAATGGTGGAGCGAGAGTGGCCGCTTGCCGATCAACCACCGCGGCTGCCTCTTGTAGATCCGTTTCGATGCCGGCGGCGAGCTTCATCCGTTAGCATCCTCGCGCAAGGGAGTATCAGGCGACGCGCTGCAACGACTTTGCCGCGGAGCGCGCGAGCGTCAGCGCGCCCTGCACCGGGTCTCCGGCGGGTTCAGTGAGCCGCTCTTGCGTTTCTGTCGTAAGCCACGGCCGCAACGCCGAGGCGAACCCGCCCACCAGTGCCAATCGCGGAACGTCAAGCTCGATTAGCTTTGCCGCGAGTCCATCGATATGCGCTGCCGCCAATTTCATCAATTCGACCGCCACCGCATCGCCGCGGATCGCATGATCGACAATGCGGCGCGCGAATACACCAAAGTCCCGCGGCGCGGCGGCCGTTGTCCAACCGACGATCGCGTGGGGGTCGTTGGCAAACTGGGCAAAAAGCTCTTCCAACAATCCCGTCCATGCAATCCGGCCGTCATGCGCCCACAATACCCGCCGCAACGCTTCAGTGCCGATCCAGGCCCCACTGCCCTCGTCGGAGATCGGTGGGCCCCAGCCGCCGATACGATAGTTCTGCCCTTTCATGACCGCCCAGCCCACCGCACCAGTACCAGCGATGATCACCCCGCCATCCCTGCCGCCGTGCGCTCCGACGCACGCCGCATGTGCATCGGTCGTGATGATGGCCGCCCGAAAGGGATGGCTATATTGCTTCGCGGCGGCCAGTTGACTCGGCTCGCTGGCACCAGCCAATGCGAGGCAGGCAATCACGCGCGAAATGTAGCGCTCCGCAAACTCGGCATTGCTAAGACATTGCCGCGCGATCTGGAGAATGGTGGTAAAACTCGTCTCTATTCCGAGCCGCAGATTTGCCGGACCGCCCTCGGCCGCCGCAAGTACCGTCCCGGAATACGTGGACAGCCGGGCACGCGATTGCGTGCCGCCGCCATCGACGCCCAGAAGGAGAGGCTTTTGGTCGACCATTAGCTTCCTAAAGTCACGGAATCGCTCCAGATTGTAAGAACAAAATGGGGGGAGTTTGGTTTGTTTTAAAGTTCCCCTGATCGTCAACGCCTGTTGTACCGGCGTCGTATGCCATGGACACTGAACGCGCCAGTCCGCGTTATTCGGACATCGACCTGTGGGAATCGGGCGATATTCTCGACGCATTGATTGAAAGCCAAATGGCGGCAGTCGCGGCCGTGCGCCCGGCGTTGCCCGCCATTGAAAAAGCCGCCGAAGCCATGCAGGCCCGCCTGTCGGGTGCCGGCAGGCTGATTTACGTCGGCGCCGGGACCTCGGGTCGGCTTGCTGTCCAGGATGGTGCCGAGCTTATCCCAACGTTCAATTGGCCGCAGGACCGGCTGTTGCTTCTGATGGCAGGAGGCAAGGATGCTCTTCTTCGTTCGGCCGAGGGCGCCGAAGATGAGATCGATCAGGCCACCCGCTTGGTGCGACAGCACCGGATCGGTACCGCCGACGTGATAATCGCGGTGGCCGCAAGCGGAACAACCCCGTTCACCCTCGCCTGCATGCGCGAGGCGAAACGATGTGGCGCACTCGCTATCGGGATCGCCAACAATCGATCCACCCCGCTACTAGTCGAGGCTGATTGTTCGATCTGGCTGGACACCGGCCCAGAGCCGATCGCGGGGTCGACTCGAATGAAGGCAGGCACCGCGCAGCGCGTGGCGCTCAACCTGCTCTCGACACTGGTCATGATCCGGCTCGGTCGCGTGCACGAAGGACTGATGGTCGATATGCAGGCCATCAACGCCAAGCTCGTTGCCAGAAGCGAGAATATATTGCGCCGACTTAGTGGCCGCAGCGAAAACGAGGTCCGCGATGCGCTAGAGCGTGCCGCTGGGAACGTAAAAAAGGCATTGCTCATTCTCCACGGCTGTACGGTCCAGAAAGCCGACGCGCTCCTTGAAGAATCCGGCGGCCGCTTGCGGATCGCGTTGCGCCTCGTTGGCGGCGCTTCTGCAGCCGCCTCCGAAATGCTCACCCTTGACGCCGACTTTGCATCTGGCGTGCCTACCAAGACCGAAGAATGAGAGAATCCCGCAGCGGTCTTCGCTTTATTTCGCTCGCTTTGCCAGCGCGTCGAATCGCATCAAGCGTTCAAGAAGCGGCGCAAAATCCTTAAGCGCGATCATATTTGGCCCATCGGAAGGCGCGCTGTCAGGATTTTGATGCGTCTCGATGAACAGGCCGGCAATGCCGACGGCGGTTGCGGCACGCGCCAGCACCGAAACAAAAGCTCGCTCGCCGCCGGAAGAAGTCCCCTGCCCACCCGGCTGCTGCACCGAGTGGGTGGCATCGAAAATGACCGGTGCGCCGATTTTCGCCAAGATCGGCAGTGCCCTCATGTCCGACACAAGCGTGTTGTAGCCGAACGAGACACCGCGCTCGGTCACAAGTACGTTTGGATTGCCCGCAGCGGTGATCTTGGCCACGACATTGCCCATGTCCCAGGGCGCGAGGAATTGACCTTTTTTCACATTGATCGGACGACCTGTCCTGGCCGCGGCAACGAGCAGATCGGTCTGGCGGCAGAGGAAGGCAGGAATTTGCAAAATATCGACGACTTCGGCGACGGGCGCGCATTGATCTGGTTCGTGCACGTCGGTGAGGACCGGGATACCAAGCTCGTTGCGTAAGTCGGCGAAAATCGCCAGTGCCTTGTCGAGGCCGAGGCCGCGCGCGCTCGATGCGCTGGTGCGGTTCGCCTTGTCGAAAGATGTCTTATAGACAAAGCCGACCTGCAATTTCGCACTGATCTCCTTTAGCGCCGAGGCGGTGTCGAAAGCATGCGCACGGCTTTCGAGCGCACAAGGGCCGGCAATAACGGCAAGCGGCAGCGCATTGCCGAATTTGACCTTTGCGACGGTGACGATCGTATTCGGCTTTTCGCTCATTACAGCACGGGACAAAACGCACCGGCTTATTTGGCCACAGACGCAGGCCGGCAGCCGATAGGATCACACCAGCCGGCTTTGCTCCACTGCCGCCCCGATAAAGGAAGCAAACAGCGGGTGCGGCGCAAAGGGCCGCGATTTCAATTCGGGATGAAATTGCACGCCGATAAACCACGGATGGTCGTCATATTCTATGATTTCAGGCAGCAAGCCATCTGGCGACATGCCCGAGAATCGCATCCCATGTTGCGCCAAACGATCCTTGTACGCGGTATTGACCTCGTAGCGGTGCCGATGACGTTCGGAAATTTCCGTTACGCCATAGATCTCTGACACGCGCGAGCCGCGCTGCAAGAGCGCGGGATAGGCCCCAAGCCGCATCGTGCCGCCCATATCACTGCCGATGCCCCGTTTCTGCAGCTCGTTGCCCTTCATCCATTCCGTCATGAGGCCGACAACTGGTTCGCTCGTGACGACAAATTCAGTCGAGTTCGCTGCCTCAATCCCGCAAAGGTACCGCGCCGCCTCAATGACAGCCATCTGCATGCCAAAGCAGATGCCGAAATACGGCACGCGGCGCTCGCGCGCAAAACGTGCCGCACGGATTTTGCCCTCGGCGCCGCGCTGGCCGAAGCCGCCGGGCACCAGAATCCCGTCCACATGTTCGAGAAACGGCACAGGGTCCTCGTTCTCGAACACTTCGCTTTCGATCCAGTCGAGATTGACCTTCACCTTGTTGGCCACGCCGCCATGTGAAAGCGCCTCGATCAACGACTTATACGCGTCCTTCATCCCGGTATATTTGCCGACAACGGCGATCGTCACATCGCCCTCGGGATTGCGAACGCGCTCGTTGATGAGGTGCCAGGTCGCCAGGTCGGGCGCCGGCGGATTTTCAATTCCGAATGCGGCAAGGATCTCATCATCGAGGCCGGCGGCGTGATAGGCCTCCGGCACGGCGTAAATATTGTCGACGTCGCGGGCTTCGATCACGGCGCTTTCACGCACATTGCAGAACAATGCGAGCTTGCGCCGCTCGCTCGCCGGGATTTCGCGGTCGGTCCTGCATAGAAGCACATCCGGCTGAATGCCGATCGCGCGCAATTCACGGACCGAATGCTGAGTCGGCTTGGTCTTCAATTCACCCGCGCTCGGAATAAAAGGCATCAGCGTCAGGTGAATGTACGCGACGTGCCCGCGCGGCAGATCGTTGCCGAGCTGCCGAATGGCTTCGAAATACGGCAGGCCCTCGATGTCACCTACCGTCCCGCCGATCTCGCAAAGCACGAAATCGAATTGATCGTTGCCCTCGCGGACGAACTCCTTGATGGCATTGGTAACGTGCGGAATGACTTGGATTGTAGCGCCGAGGTAGTCGCCGCGGCGTTCCTTTGCGAGGATTTCCTGGTAAATGCGCCCGGTCGTGATGTTGTCCTGGCGGGTCGCCGGCCGGCCAGTAAAGCGCTCGTAATGACCCAGGTCGAGATCGGTTTCGGCGCCGTCATCGGTGACGAAAACCTCGCCGTGCTGATAGGGCGACATCGTCCCCGGATCGACGTTGAGATAGGGGTCGAGTTTACGCAGCCGGACCCTATAGCCACGCGCCTGCAACAGCGCGCCGAGCGCTGCGGATGCGAGACCTTTGCCGAGTGAGGAGACCACGCCGCCGGTGATGAAGATATACCGCGCCATGGGACCTAACCCTTAGCGCGCCTTGGTCGATTCGACGAGCGATTTTCGGGAATGCCGGCCACGCGCAAGGAAGAAGGGATCACTCGGGGCGCAAAAACAATTGACTTACAAGTCATTAGGGGGACGTCTTTAGAAGAAACAGCAGGTAAGCGGGTTCGCGCTTTTTGCGGCCGCCAAACCCTGCTCACTTCGATTGCGGCACCTCTGGTCCGCTCGGCGCCGGGGCCGGCTGCGAGGACGATCTCGAACCAGGCGCAGGCGGCAGCGAGGGTATTCCTTTCTGCAACTGGTCGAGGACCCCGCCGCTGGTCGGTTGCCCGGAGGGAGCGGCCGGTGCTTCTTGGCTTGGCGGAGCGCCGGTATTGATGATCGACGCCGGATGGCGCTGGAAGCTCGCTAGCCATGACAAAGCGAGACTGGTGGCGAAAAAGCCCGCGGCTAAAAGCGCGGTGGTGCGCGACAAAACGTTGGCCGTGCCGCGGCTCGACAGGAAGCCGCTGGTCGAACTGATCAAGCCGCCGCCCTCGGACTTCTGCAGCAGCACCATCCCGATCAGTGCCAGAACCAGCATGAGATGAATGACAATAATGACCGTCAGCATTCGGTTATCCGCACTTGCGTTCCCGCTCTCTCATATAGGGAAGCCGCGAGGTCTCTACACGGTCCGAGGCGGCATTTCTATGGCGGCGTGCTGCGTACCACCGCCCACGGCTAGGAGCCGACAGGCCCGTCACCTATCGCGATAGACCCCGGCGATTGCCAGGAACTCGTCGGGATCCAGACTAGCGCCGCCGACAAGTGCGCCATCGACGTTCTCCTGTCGGAGCAGCTCCCTCGCATTGCCCCTTTTCACCGAACCCCCATAAAGAAGGCGCATGTCCCGTCCAGGTCCACCGAGATGAGACGACAATTGCGTCCTGATAGACGCGTGCATGTCGCGCACATCCTGCGGTGTCGGTGTCACGCCCGTCCCGATCGCCCAGACTGGCTCGTAGGCGATGACCACGCCTTCCCCATCCTGCGGCAAGGAGCCGTCAAGTTGCGCGCGCAAAATATCCCTGGTTTGCCCGGCATCACGCTCGGCTCGAGTCTCACCGACGCAGACGATCGCAAGCAGGCCCGCACGGCGCGCGGCAACGGCCTTGGCACGGACCGCCGCGTTGGTTTCCCCATGATAGCGGCGCCGCTCCGAATGGCCGACAATCACGGCGCTCGCCCCCGCATCGCGCAGCATTTCCGCGGAGATGTCGCCAGTATAGGCGCCGGCAGCTTCGGCGTGACAATCCTGCCCGCCGATGAGAAGCGGACTTCCACGCGCAGCCGCCGCAAAGTCAGCGATGAGCGTTGCCGGCGGACAGACGATAAGTTCGACTGAGCCAAGCCCGCCTGCACCGGCAATTATTGTTCCGAGCTGAGCGACCGAGGCGCGCAGGCCATTCATTTTCCAATTGGCTACAACGAGCGGGCGGCGGGTGGTCATCTTGCTCTCGATCCAGTAATTTGAAGTCCCGCACGCCGCAATTGCGTCAGTCTCCGCGCCTGCGACAAACAGCCGTTAGCAGACCGCTTGCGGGCGGAAAAGAGGCGCTTTAGGCCTTGGTCCATCGGTTGCGGCAAGACAGGCCCGTCCTTATAGTGCGCCGCCGCGCTGATCGGCTCACTTCAAAGTTGGACAGATGTTACGAGGTATTCGCAAAACCTCCGAAAATTGGCTTGGCCGCACGGTCATGGGCGTGGTCATGTCGGTGTTGGCGGGCAGCTTCGCCATTTGGGGGATCAACGACATTTTTCGCGGTTTCGGCCGCAGCAGCCTGGCCAAGATCGGCGATAGCGAAATTCCGGTCGAGCAATTCCGGCAAACCTACCAGGATCGCATGCAACAGATCGGCCGGCAGCTCGGTCGACCGCTAACGCCCGAGCAAGCTCGCGGGCTGGACCGGCAGGTGCTCGGCGAGATGATTGTGCAGACCGGACTGGATCAACGCGCCCGCAAGATGGGCCTCGGCCTGTCCGATACCGATGTCGCGCGTCACATAACTTCGGATCCGAAGCTGCAAACCGCAAATGGTCAATTCGACAAGGCAAAGTTCGATTTCATCCTGCGCGACCTCGGCTATTCCGAGCAACGCTTCGTCGCCGAACAGCGTCAGGAAATTTTGCGCCGGCAGATCCTTGATAGCGTAACCGCCGATATTGCGCCGCCGAAAACATGGCTTGATGCCGTCAATCAGTTCCAGAACGAGGAGCGCAATATTGAGTATATCGCGCTCGGTCCGGCACAAGCCGGCAACATTCCGCAGCCGACAGAAGAACAACTCAAAAAATATTTCGACGAGCGCAAGATCATCTTTCGCGCGCCTGAATATCGCAAAGTCGCCGTCGTCTCGGTAACGCCCTCGGACCTCGCAAAATGGATGGAGGTTTCCGACGACGACTTGAAAAAGGCCTACGAGCAGAGGCGCGCCAGCCTCATCACACCAGAGCGACGACACGTTGAGCAGATCGTATTTCCCACGCGCGCTGACGCCCAAGCTGCCGCCGACCGCATCAAAACCGGTACAAGTTTTGCGCAAATTGCCAGCGAGCGCGGTCTCAAGGATCAGGATGTCGATCTCGGTACTTTGCCAAAGGCGCGGATTTTCGACCCGGTCGTAGCGGAGGCGGCTTTTTTGCTAAAGCAAGGCGAGGTCAGTGCACCATTGCAAACCCGCTTCGGTGCCGCTGCACTGGTCACCGTGCTCAAGATCGAACCTGAAGTTACGCCATCCCTTGCCGATGTCGCCCCTCAGCTTCGCGCCGATATTGCGCGCGAGCGCGCAGCAGGACAGGTGCGAGATCTCCATGACAAAATCGAGGACGCCCGCGCCGGTGGCAGCACCATTGAGGAGGCTGCGGCGAAGTTGAAACTACCCGTAACAACCTATGAGGCTGACCGCTCCGGACGCGATCCGAGTAGCAAGCCGCTCAGCAACGTGCCGCATGCGGCCGACATCATCAAAGCCGCTTTTGCTTCTGATGTGGGCGTCGACAACGATCCGCTCGATGCTGAGGGTGGTTACATCTGGTACGACATCGCTGCCGTTACGCCGGCACGGCCGCGCAATCTCGACGAAGTCAAAGCGGACGTCGAACAACGCTGGCGCAATGATGAAATCAGTCTACGGCTGAAAAGCAAAGCGGACGAGCTGGTCGACAAGTTGAACCACGGCGAGACATTTGCGGCGGCCGCGTCCGCCAGCGGAGTCAAGCCAGACACGGCGAAAAATCTTAAGCGCGGTGTCGCGACCGGCAGCATTTCTGCGAGCATGACCGACGCCGTTTTCCGCACCGCGAAAGGTGCCTATGGCAGCGCGGCGAGTGATGATTCCTCGCAATGGATTGTGTTTCGTGTGACAGACGTGAAAACACCAACGCTCGATGAAAAGTCGCCCGACAGTGAACGTCTGACGCAAGCGATGCGGCAGGAACTCTCTGCGGACCTCACCGGCCAATATGTAGCTCGGCTCGAAGACGATCTCGGCACATCCGTAAACGCCGCGATGCTCGCGCAAGCGACCGGCAACTCCGCGCCGGACAGGGAATAGATGCACATCGAGCCTACGGGTGAAACGTTCGCAGCGCGTTATGCAGCGGGCGACGCGCAGGTCGTCTGGACCACGCTAGTGGCTGATTTGGAAACGCCCGTCTCCGCTTTTCTCAAGGTCGCCGGTTCGCGGCCCATGAGTTTCCTGCTCGAATCGATCGAGGGTGGCGCGGTGCGAGGTCGCTACTCGATCATCGGCCTCGAGCCTGACCTCATATTCCGCGTCACCGGCCGCCAAACGCAGATCAATACTTCGCCACAGGCCCGACCCGACGCATTTACGGTGCTAGACGAACCGCCGCTCACTGCGCTGCGCCGGGTGCTTGGGGAAAGCCGCATCGCCCTGCCCGAAGCGTTACCGCCGATGGCCGCGGGCGTATTCGGATACCTCGGCTATGACATGGTGCGCCTGATGGAAGATCTGCCGGCTCCGCGGCCGGACTCCATCGGCATTCCCGACGCCCTCCTGATACGTCCGACGGTAATCCTGGTTTTCGACGTGGTCGAAGACACAATCACGATCGTCACGCCAGTGCGCAGCAAACCCGACGTCACTGCAAAGACCGCGTGGGCACGTGCCGCCGACCATTTGTCAGCGGTTGTCGACGCGCTTGACAGGCCGCTCGACAAAGTGACCACCCCGTTCGCGACGGGGCCTGTGCACGTCAAACCGACGTCGAACACAACGCCTGCTGAATTCCGGCACATGGTAACGCGCGCAAAGGACTATATTGCGGCCGGCGACATTTTTCAGGTCGTGTTATCGCAACGCTTCGAGGCGCCGTTTGTTTTGCCGCCGTTTGCCCTCTACCGCGCCTTGCGCCGGATCAATCCATCGCCGTATCTGTACTTCCTCGACTTCGGCAGCTTCGCAATTGCAGGCTCCAGTCCTGAAATCATGGTGAAGACCGCAGGCGGTGTCGTGACCATTCGTCCGATCGCTGGGACGCGGCCACGCGGCGTCACGGCACGCCAGGACCAAGCACTGGAAACCGAGCTCCTGGCCGACCCCAAGGAGCGGGCCGAGCATCTAATGCTGCTCGATCTCGGTCGCAACGATGTCGGTCGGGTGGCCGAAATCGGCAGTGTCAAAGTTACCGACCAATTCTTCGTCGAGCGCTACAGTCAAGTGATGCACATTGTATCGAATGTGGAAGGGAAGTTGCGCAAGGACTGCGGCGCGCTTGACGCTCTTGCAGCGGGCTTCCCGGCCGGCACGGTCTCTGGCGCGCCGAAGGTGCGCGCGATGCAGATCATCGATGAACTGGAGGGGGACAAGCGCTCGCTCTATGCGGGCTGCGTCGGATATTTCTCAGCTGGTGAACAGATGGACACCTGCATCGCGCTGCGCACCGCGCTGCTCAAGGATGGCATCATGTATGTGCAAGCCGGCGCCGGCATAGTCGCGGATTCGGACCCCGCGCTTGAGCAGCAGGAATGCATCAATAAAGCGATGGCGCTATTTCGCGCGGGCGAAGAGGCAAAGCGTTTTGCCAGTATTGCGGGGCGCGGCCAATAGGTGGCCAGATTGCCGTCATACTATTTGAATTCGCGCTGGGGATCACATGTGCGAACTTTGCGCGAACGCCTGCCGTGGCGCCACCACACGACGGGGTGCTCTGGGATTGTCCTTTTCGGCATTGACCGCCGCTTTTGCCATTTCCTCGGGCAACCAACACCAAAAAACTCCGCCGGAGACACAAAACGTCATCGCACCTGATGCGGCGCTCGATCGTTTGATGAAAGGCAACGACCGCTATGTGCAAGGCGTATCGTGCCGGCACGATTTCGCTCACGAGCGCGAGGCGTTGGCCGGCGGACAGAATCCGTTCGCCGCTGTGCTGAGCTGCGTCGATTCCCGGATTGCGCCCGAATGCTTCGACACAGCGCGCGGAGATCTGTTTGTCTGCCGCATTGCCGGAAATTGCGAGCGACGAAATGATCGTCAGCTCGAATACGCAGTGCAGGTCCTCAACACGCCGTTGATCATTTCTTGGACACGATGCCTGCGGCGCGGTCGATGCCACGATCAAATCCGTCAAGGACAGCTCGACATTACCCGGCCATCTGCCCTCCCTGGTCGCGGCGATAAAAACCGCCGTTGATGCGGTTCAGGGGCAAGGTGGGGATGTACTTGGGAATGCGATCCGGCGCAATGTCACACTTAAATGTCGATCGGCTCAAAGTCGCGCCGCCGATTCTTAGCGCGTTTGCGTAATCGGGCACCACCACCAACATCACCATTATCGCGGGTACTGAAATGTATGCATGCATCCGATCCGGATGCCCTATGCACACGGCTTGCAGTCGGCCACGCGGTTTGATGCGCGCACAGGCTCAATCGATTGTTTGAATTGCCGCCGTGCCGCAGGATATGGTCAGCTAAGCAAGTTCCTCGCCCAGGACACCGTGGCGCCCCAGGCCATCGCCAATCCAGAACCATACCACCAGGAGTCCTGGTGGAAAGCTTGGTAGATCACGACCGCACCCGCGATCACGATCGACATTGCCACACCCGTTTTGACTGTTGCTCGTTTCACTGCCGTCCGTGCTCCACCCCGGAACCTAGCGGCAACTCGCTTGCGGATGTTTGGTTCCTGAGCACGGACACGACAGCGGTATGCTCGCGGTCGGCGGCATACCTGATTGCCATGGGCGGGCCTAGTCGTCGGCCGCAACAAATTTATAACCTGCATCCCAACGGCGTACCCGAGCGGTCGACGGCATCGGAAAATGCGTCGCGCATATGATCGTTGGCTCATCGCAGAATTGATCGAAGATTTGGCGCCGTGTCCGTCCAGCTTGCGGCGAGTCGTAGTCGGCCATCATGCCGAGCTCGGGGTATTTGCCCTGCAGTGGGGAGTGGATCATATCCCCGGTAATTAACGCCTCGGTCCAGCTACGGCCGACTGAGACTGAGTAATGATCGATCGTGTGCCCGGGCGTTGGAATAAGCCTGATCGTGTCGTCAAAAGCAAAGTCGCTTTTGACGATCTTGGCGCGCTTGGCTTCGACAATCGGGAGTACCGAGTCGATGATCCAGGGCACGCTTTCCGGATTGTCCTTATGACGCGCGGTCCAATGAGCGAGTTCGCGGTCGGCCATGATGTAGGTGGCCTTGGGAAAAGTCGGCACCCAGCGGCCGTTCTCCAGCCGCGTGTTCCAGCCGACATGGTCCGTATGCAGATGCGTGCACATCACGTAGTCGATGTCGCCGACCGAGACGCCAGCCGCCGTCAGCGCTTTTTCGAAACGGTCGCTGTTCATCATGTGCCACGCTGGTCGCGCCGGACGCGGCTTGTGATTTCCGACGCAGGTATCGATGAGAATATTGTGATGGGGCGTCTTTACGAGGAAGCTTTGGACGCAGATCACCAACCGATCCTCGCGATCGACAAACTCCGGTTGCAGCCATGAGCGGTTCTCGTCCAACTGCTCTTTACCAAGCGAAGGAAAAAATTTCATCATGTCCATGAATGGACCCTGCTGCTCGACGACCGGATGAATGGTGATCTGATCGAGCGCTAGAGGCTTGGACATCTGGCTATCCTTTTCCGTTCGCGTGCGGTGTCGGTGAGTGGGAACCTAGGCGGGCTACGCCTAGAGAGACCGTTCGCCGCGCGCAGGCGGCGCGCCATGATGCGCATGACGTTGAGCGCGAAATACGGCGTGAGCTGACGAGAAACAGAAATTGCTTCTCGCTCACGGAAACGAGCTTCGTATCTGTGACGGCGACGGTCGTTGCGCTGCGGGGTGATGAATCGATCAAGGCCATTTCGCCGAAAATGCCGTATTGGGGGGAGCGTTTCCAGGACTCGATTGCCGAGACGGATTTCGATCTCGCCGCTTTGAATGATGAATAATTCGTGGGCGGGGTCGCCCTCCCTGAAGATCACCTCACCCGCCTTGAGGTCTCGCGTGCAGGAGCACCAGCACCTGCCAAGTGTCTGAAGTCGACCGGCGCGTCCGGCATAAGGTACTCTACACTTTGAACGGGGCGCTCCGACTTGCACCGTGAACGCAGTCATTTCCCCTAGCCTATTCGAGCAGGGCGTGGGCTGGAAATTATTTACTTTCGCGGGGATCGCGGTGGATTGGGTCCACCCACAACACGGTCTCGGGCTTCTCCACCGGCTCAATGTGCAAGTTGATGGCGATAGCCTCGCCGTCGCTGCGCACCAAGACATTCCAGAATCTGTTCGGGACTGGCATTGATTTCCTGATGCGGCACGTAGGGCGGGATAAAAATGAAATCGCCGGGATTCGCTTCGCCAGTAAATTGCAGTCGGTCACCCCAGCGCATTCTCGCCTTGGCGCGCACGACATAGATTATGCTTTCGAGGTGGCCGTGGTGATGAGCGCCGGTTTTCGCATCGGGCTTGATCGTGACCGTGCCTGCCCACAGTTTTTTGGCCCCGGCGCGGGCGGATGGCCGCCTTGCGATCCATGCCCGGCGTTGAGGGCACGTTCGGGTCGAGCTGGTTGCCGGGAATGACCCGCACGCCGTCGTGCTTCCAGCGCTCGGCGGAGTGATCGTGCGTCATTCGCCCTCGTTTTCTTGACTCTCTTCTGTCAGGCGCTCGACCGAGGCAACGCGTTCGCCTTCCGCAGTCGAGAATACGATCACGCCCTGCGTAGCGCGGCCCGCAATGCGGATACCGTCGACCGGACAGCGAATGAGCTGACCGCCATCGGTGACTAGCATGATTTGATCGCTTTCCTCAACCGGAAACGAAGCGACGAGCCGTCCATTCTTCTCGGTGATTGCCATCGCGACGATGCCTTTGCCGCCGCGACCTGTGGTGCGGTACTCGTAGGATGAGGTGCGCTTGCCAAAGCCTTTTTCCGAGATCGTCAGCACGAACTGCTCGGCCGCGGACATCTCGACGTAACGACTCTCGCCAAGTTCGATCGCGCCCTCGGCCTCCTCCTGATCGACGCCGCTTTCGTCGCCGTTACCGTCGCCGCGCCGCACAGCGCTGGCGCGCTTTAAATAGGCCGCACGCTCCTCCGCGGTTGCTTCGACGTGGCGAAGGATCGACAGCGAAATCAACTTGTCGCCATCCGCCATATTGATCCCGCGTACACCCATTGACGTACGACCTTGAAACACGCGCACATCATTGACCGCGAAACGGATGCATTGCCCGGCTGCTGATGTGAGCAGCACGTCGTCATTCTCAGTGCAGATTTGCACGTCGACAATGGCGTCGCCTTCGTCGAGCTTCATGGCGATGATGCCCGAGCGCCGCACATCAGCGAAATCCGACAGCTTGTTGCGCCGGACCGTGCCGCGGGTGCTGGCGAACATGACGTCCAGCCTGTCCCACGTGCTTTCGTCTTCCGGCAACGGCATGATGGTCGTGATATTTTCACCCTGATCCAACGGAAGAATATTGATCAAAGCCTTGCCGCGCGCCTGCGGCGCCGCTTGCGGCAGACGCCACACCTTCTCCTTGTAGACCTGCCCGCGGGACGAGAAGAACAGCACCGGAGTGTGCGTCGAGGCCACGAACAGGCGCGTGACGAAGTCCTCTTCGCGCGTCTGCATGCCAGCGCGGCCCTTGCCTCCACGTTTTTGCGACCGATAGGTCGACAATGGCACACGCTTGACATAGCCGGCATGGGAGACGGTCACGACCATGTCCTCGCGCTGGATCAGGTCTTCGTCCTCCATCTCGCCTTCCTGATCCACAATCACCGTACGCCGCGGCGTGGCGAATTCGTTTTTGATCGCAGTGAGCTCCTGCTTGATGATTGCCTGGATGCGGGTTCGCGAGCGCAGTATGTCGAGATAGTCGGCGATCTCGGCGGCGAGCTTGTCGAGGTCGGCCTTGATTTCGTCGCGCCCAAGCGCGGTGAGGCGCTGCAAGCGCAAATCCAGAATTGCCTTGGCCTGTTCCGCCGATAACCGCGTCGCGCCCTCGCGTGAAACGACATGACGTGGATCGTCGATCAGCGTGACCATCGCGGCAACATCGCGCGCCGGCCAATCGCGCGCCATCAATTCGTCACGCGCTTCATTGGCGTCCTTGGCGCCGCGGATGAGCTTGATCACGGCGTCAATATTGGCGACCGCAATGGCAAGTCCGACGAGCACGTGGGCACGATCGCGCGCTTTGCCGAGCAGATGTTTGGTGCGGCGATAGACTACTTCTTCGCGGAAGGCGATGAACGAGGCCAACAGGTCCTTGACGTTCATTACCTGAGGACGGCCGCCCTCGAGCGCGACCATGTTGGCGCCGAACGACGATTGTAGCGCAGTGAAACGATACAACTGGTTGAGCACCACATCAGGCACCGCATCGCGCCGCAATTCGATGACGACACGATAGCCATGACGGTCGGATTCGTCGCGCAAGGCGCCGATGCCTTCGATCTTCTTATCGCGCACCAATTCGCCGATGCGCTCTACCAGATGCGCCTTGTTGACCTGGTAGGGAATTTCGCTCACGACGATGGCTTCGCGTTCGCCGCGCAGGGTTTCAAACTCGACCTTGCCGCGCATGACGATCGAGCCGCGGCCCAGATGATAAGCGGCGCGTATACCCTGACGGCCGAGGATAATGCCGCCGGTCGGAAAATCCGGGCCGGGTATGATCGCAATCAAGTCGTCGATCGAAAGCGCCGGATCGTCGATGAGCGCAATGCAGGCATCGACGACTTCACCGAGATTGTGCGGCGGAATATTCGTCGCCATGCCGACGGCAATGCCGCCAGCACCGTTGACAAGAAGATTGGGAAAGCGCGCCGGCAGGACGGCGGGCTCCTGCTCCATGCCGTCGTAGTTCGGTTGGAAATCGACCGTATCCTTGTCGATGTCTTCAACGAGGGTGCCGGCGACGCGTTCGAGCCGCACTTCGGTGTAACGCATCGCCGCTGGCGCATCGCCGTCGACCGAGCCGAAATTGCCCTGCCCGTCAATGAGCGGCAGGCGCAGGGAAAAATCCTGCGCCATGCGAACCAGCGCGTCATAGACGGCCTGATCGCCATGCGGGTGATATTTACCGATGACGTCGCCGACGACGCGCGCAGATTTACGATACGCCTTATTCCACTCGTAGCCGTTCTCGTACATCGAATAGAGGATGCGGCGATGGACCGGCTTGAGCCCGTCGCATGCGTCGGGCAAGGCGCGGGCCACGATTACGCTCATCGCGTAATCGAGATAGCTCCGCTTCATCTCTTCGGTGATCGAGATGGGGCGAATGTCGGACGGTGCGCTACCCTTGCCGCCGTCGTTCGGCGGCCCATTATTCTGGTCTGACAAAGGCGAGAATCCTGGGCAAGAAACCTGGCGAATCGAATTTAATTTTTATAGCCGATCAGCCCTGTTAAGGCCACTCATATCGGCATCTGCAATATGGTGTTTTCCTCTGCAATTTCAAGCTAATAGAGAGTACCTGCGGAGCCAGAACGGGAACCCGAAAGCTGACCGCGGCAGACCGTGAATCACGGCCAAAAAGCGTGTCAAAAAAGCCCGTTTTCGTCGCCCGCATAGCCGGCTGTTCCGACCAATGAAGTGGTACCGTTTGACCAAACCGACTGATCGCTACGACTGTTGTTGCAGATGCTACTGGATTACGCCGTCTCGGCCTTTCTGACCTTGTTCGTGGTGGACCCGATCGGCCTGACGCCGACTTTTCTCGCCGTCACCGAGGGCCTGCCACGCCCTGCCCAGCACAGCGTAGCCATCCGCGCCAGCATCATTGCTGGAGCGATACTCGCCGGCTCTGCACTCATCGGCGACTGGCTTTTGCAGACGTTGCAAATCTCGTTGGCGGCGTTTCGCATTGCCGGCGGACTGCTCCTGTTCTCCATCGCTTCCGAAATGGTGTTCGGGCTGCGCATCCGGCGGGAAAGCGAAGCGGCCGAGCAAGCGGTCGAAGAACACGTGCGCAACATCGCGGCGATTCCGCTCATGGCGCGGGTCCCGGCGCGATCGCCGCGACAATCTTGCTGGCGGGCCACGCACGCGGCAATTTGCTTTTGATCGTCGCTCTCGTTGCGATCGTGATACTTGTCGCCGCTTGTTGCGTGACTGCATTCGATTTCGCTGGTCGGATCAGCTGACTGCTCGGCATGACCGACAATATCGTCCTGTCGCGTCTCCTCGGCGTGCTGCTCGCAGCCTTAGCGGTCCAATATGTCGTCGACGGCGTCCGCGCAGTTTTGAGCGGATGATCGCGGTCATTAAATTCAATCGAAGCGCGGCTGCCACACCATCAGCGCCAGAGTGGCGGTGATCAATATAACGACGGCGGCCGCGAGAGCGGACCAGATCTTGAAGAGCGGCCTGTAATCTGCTGGCAATGGAACCCCATCCAGCGCAACCTGGCGGCTCAGACGCCGGATACGCATTTCGACAAAAAATGCGGCGAGCCAGCACGCGACCGTAACCGCATAGATCGCGAGCGACCAAACAATCCAGAATTCGCCGAACGAAAGTCCAATCGCCCATGCCAGCGGAAGACCCGAGATGGGCTGCAAGGCAATAGCGGCGATCATCACCATTTTCTCTACGGTAACGACAAATTGGGTAGTGACGGCAACAACTGAAGGATTGCCGGAACGGTGTCCGAGCAGCATGAACGTCGCAAGGCACAGCCACACGCCAAACATCGCCGCGGCGGCGAGCACGTGGACGAACTTAAGCGCGAAGATAACGTCGAGCATCGCGGGGCCGGTTCAGTAGATCGGACCGCTGCCACAGGAATTCACGCGCAAGCCGAGCACAGTCCCGCAACTCGAACGCTGATTGGTGCCGGTCAGAACGGGATTTCGTCGTCCATGTCACCGCGAAGCGAACCGCCGGCGGCGACCGCGGCTTTTCGGGTTGGACCCGGCGAGCCGAAACCATTTTCGTCCGCCGCGGCATCGCCACTCGCCGGCGATCCAGCGCGGTCAAGCAAAGTCAGTTCGCCGCGAAAACCTTGCAGCACGACTTCCGTCGAATAGCGATCCTGGCCGGATTGGTCTTGCCACTTGCGCGTCTGCAAGGCGCCTTCAATGTAAACCTTTGAGCCTTTTTTCAGATACTGTTCGGCGATCCGGCACAGGTTCTCATTGAAGATCACGACGCGATGCCACTCGGTTTTCTCGCGTCGTTCGCCGGTCGCCTTGTCGCGCCATGAATCCGAGGTTGCAAGCCGCAGATTGGCTATCGGACGGCCGTCCTGGGTGCGACGGATTTCCGGATCGGCGCCAAGATTGCCGACCAGAATCACTTTGTTCACGCTTCCTGCCATCGTCTTACTCCGCTCGTTCTCAGCCTATGCACCCACCAGGCTGCTTGCCGTGGCGTTTTGCGCTTTGCGTCGGCAAAGCCTCTTGTACTGGGACAGTAGTGCCGGCTCCATTGGCTGCAAGAATGAACGCCGTTTTCCACACGTGTTCTGTTGAACTCGCTCAGCGGTCACATGTTCTCTATATGTTCTAATGATCTTCTACGTATGCGGCAACCCCGTCGCAGGTACAACCCAGTTCGATGAGCGATTCTCACTTTACGTGTGAGGGAGACTCTATATTAACCAGAGCGTGTAGAAAATCTCCGTCTGTGGCTTTTGCGTCACACACTTTCGCTGGCAAATCAGGCACTATTCGGACCTCGATGGGAAACCGCCTCGCAGGGGACGCATGAAGCGTTTGGTATTGGCTGGAGCCTTGGCGGTCGTCGCTGCCGGCCAAACGCTCGCTTCCGACCTACCGCCTCCCTCTCCAGTTCCGCCGCCACGCGCGCCGGCGGCATACATGCCTCCAATCACGCAGTCTATAACTGGGGCAGCGTCTATTTCGGCTTCAATCTCGACTACGGCTTTGGCAGCAGCAAATGGTCGGATCCCGCCAACTTTTCTGACCAGGGTACGACGACTGGCGACTTCAATCTGAACGGCTTTCTGGTCGGCCCGACCATCGGCGCTAACTTTCAGGTCGATTCGCGGCCGCGAGGGTTGCGAACCAGAAATTCTTGGTCTCGCCGTTTCACCTCGAACGTCGGTTGGTTTGCCGCCGTAACGGGACGTGTCGGCTATGCGGCGCGACGATCGACGGCATTACCAAAGCGGTCGTCGGGGCTGAAGCCGATTTTGACGGATCCTGGATCGACGGCAAGCGCACTGCGCCCGCGCCGAAGCCAACATTGCTACAGAAAGAACTCGATTTCTGGAATGACTGGCTGTTTTACGCCAAGGGCGGCGGTGCCTGGATGCACGTCTCCTACACAGAAGATCTTCTCGTCGCGGGTGGGGTCACCAGCGGCACGCAGGTCATCAGCGACAATCGCACCGGCTTCACCGTCGGCGCCGGCATTGAATTCGGGTTGGTTGAGAACATCTCCGGCAAGATCGAGTACGACTTCTACGATTTCGGCAGCAGAAACTACAATTTCGGGATCACGCCGGTGTCCGTCAGCTCTAACCTCCACACCTTGACAGTCGGCATCAATTACAAGTTCAACTGGTCGGGCGGCCCCAAGCCATAGCCCCCCGATTTCACTCGCGCGCCCGAACCAATTTTGCGGGAATAGCGCCTTACCTGCTGGCAAAAGCTAGCCGTTCTCACTATGTTCGATGCTGGCTCGATCGAGCCTTGAGGCCGCTCGCGGGTTCTATTGCGCTCGCTCGGCATAAGCGAGCTGAGCGCAAAACGCGACCGCAATTGCACCTCCCCGTCCGCAGAAAATCGAGACTGCGCGGGCTAGATTTGCTGAAACTCTTCGGCGGCGAACGGCTGCCGCGAGCGTACATGGAATGGACGACCTGTTCGACAAAGCTGCCAAATCGTCCCGAAGCCGCCGACCGGATGACCGCGGCGCGGACGATCGCCGCGTGATCGCCATCCGCGGTGCGCGCGAGCACAATCTTAAAAACATCGAACTCGACATTCCGCGCGACCATCTCGTCGTGTTTACGGGTCTATCCGGCTCCGGCAAATCCTCGCTCGCCTTCGACACGATCTATGCCGAGGGGCAGCGCCGCTACGTCGAGAGCCTGTCCGCTTACGCGCGGCAATTTCTCGAAATGATGCAGAAGCCGGACGTCGATCAGATCGACGGCCTGTCTCCCGCCATCTCGATTGAACAGAAGACCACCTCGCGCAATCCGCGGTCGACCGTCGGCACGGTCACAGAAATTCACGACTACATGCGTCTGCTTTGGGCGCGTGTCGGCGTGCCCTATTCGCCGGCCACCGGGCTGCCGATCGAAAGCCAGACCATCTCGCAAATGGTCGACCGCATCATGGCGCTGCCAGAAGGCACGCGGCTTTATCTGCTGGCGCCGGTGGTGCGCGGCCGCAAGGGCGAGTACCGCAAGGAGCTCGCCGAGTTCATGAAGAAGGGCTACCAGCGCGTCAAAATCGACGGCAAGTTCTACGAGATCGCCGACGCGCCGGCGCTCGACAAGAAATTCACCCACGACATCGATGTGGTGGTCGATCGCCTGGTGGTGCGCCCGGACATTGCAACGCGGCTTGCTGATTCACTCGAACAGGCACTGAAGCTTGCTGACGGTTTGGCGGTCGCCGAATTGGCGGATGATGCAGGCGTCTCCCCCCTTGAGGGGGACAGTGGCCGCCCGAAGAACGGCCGAGAGGCAGACAAAGATAAAACCAAGCTCGCGGCGGCAGCTGCCGCCGATGCGCGCCGCCTCGTCTTTTCGGAGAAATTCGCCTGCCCGGTTTCCGGCTTCACCATTCCCGAGATCGAGCCGCGGCTGTTTTCGTTCAACAATCCGTTCGGCGCTTGCCCTAAATGCGGCGGGCTCGGCGTAGAGCAACACATCGATGCCGACCTCGTCATTCCGGACAAGGACCGCACGTTGCGCCGCGGCGCCATATCGCCATGGGCGAAATCGAGTTCGCCCTATTACACACAAACGCTGCAGGCGCTCGGAAAGCATTATCGTTTCACGCTCGACACCAAATGGAAGGACCTGCCGAAAAAGACGCAGGACGCCATCCTTTACGGTTCGGGCGATACCGAGATCCGCTTCTCCTACGACGACGGTTTGCGCGCCTATGAGACGCGGCGGCCGTTCGAAGGCGTGATCACCAATCTCGAACGGCGCTATCGCGAGACCGACAGCGATTGGGCGCGCGAAGAGATCGCGCGCTATTTCACCGACGTGCCTTGCGATGCCTGCAAAGGCTATCGGCTGAAACCGGAAGCCCTGTGCGTGAAGATCGGCGGATTGCACATCGGCGAAGTGTCCGAAATGTCGGTCAAAGGCGCAGCCAAATGGTTCACTGAGCTACCTCAGCGGCTTACTTCCAAGCAAAATGAAATCGCCGTGCGGGTGCTCAAGGAAATCCGCGAGCGGCTCAAATTCCTGGTCGATGTCGGGCTCGAATATCTCTCGCTATCGCGCGCCTCCGGCACGCTCTCCGGCGGCGAGAGCCAGCGCATACGGCTTGCCTCCCAGATCGGCTCCGGGCTGACCGGCGTGCTCTACGTTCTGGACGAGCCGTCGATCGGGCTGCACCAGCGCGACAATGCGCGGCTTCTCGAAACGCTCAAGCGGCTGTGCGATCTCGGCAACACCGTGATCGTCGTCGAGCACGACGAGGACGCGATCCGCGCCGCCGACCACGTGCTCGATATCGGCCCCGGCGCCGGCATCCATGGCGGCCACATCGTGGCCCAGGGCAAGATCGACGATCTCATTGCTGCCCCGCAATCGTGGACCGGCAAATATCTCTCCGGCGAACTGGTGGTTCCGATCCCCGAGCGGCGGCCGCGCAATGCCAGCCGCACGCTGAAAATCATCGGCGCGCGTGGCAATAATCTCAAAAACATCACCGCCGAAATTCCGCTCGGCCTGTTCACCTGCGTCACCGGCGTTTCAGGCGGCGGGAAATCCACGCTGCTCGTCGACACGCTGTACAAGGCGCTGGCGCGGCGGCTCAACAATGCCAGCGAGGCCCCCGCCCCATACGACCGCATCGAAGGCGTCGAGCATCTCGACAAGATTATCGACATCGACCAGTCGCCGATCGGTCGCACGCCGCGTTCCAATCCGGCGACCTATACCGGCGCGTTCACGCCGATCCGCGAATGGTTCGCAGCGCTGCCGGAATCGCGCGCTCGCGGCTACGAACCGGGCCGGTTTTCGTTCAACGTCAAGGGCGGCCGCTGCGAGGCTTGCCAAGGTGACGGCGTCATCAAGATCGAGATGCATTTTCTGCCCGACGTCTACGTCACCTGCGACGTCTGCAAGGGCAAGCGCTACAACCGTGAGACGCTGGAGGTCCTTTTCCGCGGAAAATCGATCGCCGACGTGCTGGACATGACGGTCGAGGAGGCGCTGGAATTCTTCAAGGCGGTGCCACGCGTGCGCGAGCCGCTAAAACTCCTGCACCGCGTCGGCCTCGATTACATCCATGTCGGCCAGCAGGCGACGACGCTCTCCGGCGGCGAAGCGCAGCGCGTCAAGCTCGCCAAGGAATTGTCAAAGCGCGCCACCGGGCGCACGCTTTACATCCTCGATGAGCCGACCACGGGGCTGCATTTCCACGATGTGGCGAAGCTGCTCGACGTGCTGCACGAGCTGGTCGAGACCGGCAACACGGTCGTGGTCATCGAGCATAATCTCGAAGTGATCAAGACCGCCGATTGGATCATCGATCTTGGGCCGGAAGGCGGCGACGGCGGTGGCGAGATCGTCGCTGCCGGCGCGCCTGAAGATATTGCCCGTCATTCGGGTAGCTATACCGGCGCGTTCCTCAAGCCGGTACTGGCGCGCCGAGCGCGGGGCGGCAGCAAAACCAAGCGCGTCGAGGCGGCGGAGTAATTCAGCCTTCCTTGCTGCAACAGCCGCGTGGATCAAGGCAGTCGCCGAAAGCACCCGCCCCTAGAGCTTTGCGGGGCAGATTTGCCCGTCACGATCTTCTCAGCCCTGGTGACGGATGATATCTGAAAGCCATCGTGGAATCGCAGGGCTGAGGCCGAAAGGTGACCCGCAAAAAACCCGCTGTCGGCGTGATCGGCAGCTTGCATCTCATGGAGGGCAAGTTTCCAGCGCAGCGCGTCGGCGAGCGTAATCTGCGCGCGGTCGCCGAGGCCGCCGGCGCGCTGCCGCTGATGTTCGCTGGCTCGCCGGAGATTACAGACATCGCGGGGCTGCTCGACACCGTCGACGGGGTTCTCCTCACCGGCGCGCGCGCCAATGTTCATCCGAGCCTGTTCGGCCAAGAGGCGCACCCGAGCAGCGAGCCCTACGACCAGGCTCGCGATGCGCTGGCGCTCACCTTGGTCAAGGCCTGTGTCGCGCGCGGCGTGCCGCTGTTCGGCATCTGCCGAGGTGTCCAGGAAATGAATGTCGCCTATGGCGGCTCGCTGCATCCGGAGATCCGCGACCTGCCCGGCCGCATCAATCATCGCGCGCCGCGGCTGCCGAACGGCGAATTCCATCCCGATGTTCAGGTCGTGTTCGCCGAACGTCACGACGTGCGGCTCACCCCGGGCGGCGTATTTGCTAAGCTCCTTGGCACCGAATGCATTCGCGTCAATTCGCTCCACGGCCAGGGCATTCTCGAACCCGGCAAGCGCATCGTCGTCGAGGGCGTTGCGGATGACGGCACGATCGAGGCGATCCGCGTCGCCGACGCGCCCGGCTTTGCGCTCGGCGTGCAGTGGCACGCCGAATACGAGCCGCGAAGCAATCCCGTCAATCGCAAATTGTTCGAGGCGTTCGGCGCGGCAATCGCGCAACATCAACACGCGCGCTGATCCGTTCTCCACGCCGGGGAGAAGGGAGCACGACATGGCCCAAGAGGGTCTCATTTCGGTCGCCAGCCGTTATTCCGCCGCTGAAACTATGCAGCGATTGCTCAGCGCGCTTGCCAAGCGCGACATGGCCGTTTTCGCCGCATCGATCACGCCGCCAATGCCGCCGCCGTCGGCCTTTCTTTGCGGCCGACGGAAGTAGTGCTGTTCGCCAATCCCAAAAACGGCACGCTACTGATGCGGGACCAGCAGCCGGCCTGCATCGATCTACCGCTCAAAGCGCTGGTTTGGCAGGACGCGAAGGCAAGGTCTGGCTGAGCTACAATGCGCCGGAATGGATCGCCGCGCGCGCCGGGCTCGGTGGCGCCAGCGCCGGCGCGGTCGCCGCCATGACCAGGGCACTCGCGGCCATTGCCGAAGAGACAGCGAAATAGGCGCGGTGAAATTCAGTCCATATCACCACCGGGCATAGTCGTTCTGTCATGGCGAGCCAACGGGACCGGCCCGAAGTGGCCGGCCTGATGACAAAGCTCCCGCGAAGCAATCCAGACCGTGCAATTCAAAACTGGATTGCTTGGTCGCTACGCTCCTCACAATGAGGGATCGCGCGCCATCTCCTCCAGCCGTCCGGCCAATTGCCGAAGCTGCCATTTGCGCGCCAGTGTGGCGGCTTTGGCGAAAGTCGGATTCTGATTGGAAAGACTCGGCAGCGGCGCTTTCTTGTTCATGGTGGCAATGGCGCGATAGAGCCGCAGACCCTCTGCAATACGTGCGAAGCGCCCGGCTTGGAGCACCGCGTCGAGGGTGCCATAGCGCCGCAGCAGCGCAGCAGCGCCCTGCGCGCCGACGCCAGGCGCGCCCGGCAGCTTGTCGGAAGGATCGCCGCGCAGCGCGATGAAATCCGGCACCTGTTTGGGCTCGACGCCATAGCGCTCGCGCACCTCATCCGGCCCAATCCGCGCCAGCTCGCCGGCGCGGACGGGATAGAGGATCGTCGTGCGCGCCGAAGCGAGCTGAAACGTGTCACGATCGCCGCTTGCCACCAGTGCGGTGCCGCTGCGGCGCTCTTCGGCGCTTGCTGCGGCGGCGAGGAAATCGTCGGCTTCGTAACCCGCGCGCTTGGCGTTGGCGAAGCCGCAGGCGGTGACGAATTTCGGAATGAGCGCAAGTTGCTCGACCAGATCGTCGTCGAATTCCCGGCCGCTTTGATAATCGGCGAAGGCGTCGTGTCGATAGGTCGCCGCCTCAAGCGTGTCCCAGCCGACCAGCACCGCGCGCGGCCGCTCGGTGCGATAGAGCTTCAATAACCGATTGGCAAAGCCGAGAATGGCGCCCGCCGGCCGGCCGCCGTCGCGAAGAATGTTCTTGGGCAAGGCATGATAGGCGCGATGCGCGAAAGAATCGCCGTCCATCACCAACAGCGGCCGGCGCTTCTCTGGCTGCGCGTGCCCCTTTGGTCGCTGTCGCTTGGCGATTTTCATGAACTCCGAGCACCGTTCATTCCCGCGTAAGCGGAAATCCGGATGATCTACAATTTCATGATCGGCCGCTTGCCCTTGGCCGTTTTCTCGCTCGGCACTTTCACCAGCGCCTCGCCGTCGAGGACCACCTCGTCGTCCACTACGCAAATGCAGGACAGCCGGGCGCGCGACTTTTCCGGAATGAGTTCGCGCACCGTGACGGTGACGACGACCGTGTCGCCGATCTTGACCGGCGCCCGGAAATTCAGCGTCTGCGAAATATAAATCGCCCCCGGCCCCGGCAGCCGTG